>Ga0074197_1000061_pt1 | contig 185076 bp, 188 predicted proteins | sample EPASupsiteSAE305_FD_64526 | JGI IMG/M metagenome (GOLD analysis project Ga0074197, IMG submission 64526) | Bioremediated contaminated groundwater microbial communities from EPA Superfund site, New Mexico - SAE3-05 reassembly with SPADES | ecosystem: Environmental > Aquatic > Deep subsurface >... | reverse complement strand
AATTGGGAGATAATAAAACCACTTGATAAAAAATATACTATAAAACTAAATAACTGACAAAATATAGTAAATCTAAATTTTGAGAATCAAAAACTTAATTGAAATAAAAATAATAAAAAATAACGTATAAATTATGAAAGAAAAAATTAAAAATATAGTTAAAAATAAATATTTTAGAATATGAATTGTAATATTGTTATGATTATTTATACTTAGAGAATCTTATGCAGTTTATATAGATATATATAATTTTAGACAATTAGAGAAGGCTAAACCATATTTAGAAACAATAGATAAAAATACTAAAAATTTTTTTAATTTAAAAGAATTTAATGAAATATATAATACAAGCATAAAGCCAATTAAAAATTGTTATTCTGTTAATACAAATAATTGAAAATATATTTATAAGTTTTGATTTAAGTTAGAGTCATATATATATATATATATATATTGAAAAACATTTTATATATATCCTTGAGATGATATACCTTTTAGTAAATTTTGTGATTGATGAGATGAATGTATAGATGATATAAATAGAAAATGATTTGAAGAAATAATTTCAAATCCATGTAAAGAATAAAAATTTAAAATAAAGGAAAAATTATTTTCCTTTATTTTTTAGTGGACGATTCCCAAAATAACTCTACATGAAGCATCTACATACATCAACAAGAAATTATAAAAAAATAATAACTTTAACATATATTTATGTAAAGACATAATTAAAAAGAGTTAGACAATTATAAATTATCTAACTCTTTTTCTAAGTTTTCTAGTTCTTTTTTTTCTTTATCTAATTCTCAAGAATTTTGTGCTTTTTCTAATTTTATTCTTGCTCTTTCTCTAGCTTCTTCCAAGTCACGAATATATTTTCTAACTTGAGCTTTTGTCATTTTTGGATTTGATCATGCTGGTGCAAATTCAGACATATTTTTTTTATTAATAATAATTAAGAAAATTTTTTTATATTTCTTTTCTTTCTTTTAGTGCATTAACTAGAGTAATATTATCTGCATATTCTATATATCAACTTGATAATCATCTAGAAAGTCTAGTTATTTTAGTTTTGTATTTTAGTTTTCTTTTTTCTATTTCTAGTGTTATATAATTACTTGTAGCTTCTCATTCTATATTTGGATTTGTTGCTAAAATTATTTCTACATAATCATCACTATTTTGAATTCTATTAAATAATTCTTCAAATTTTAAATCTCAAATAAAAACTCAATTTATAGGAGAGATAGCTCAACCAAGTACATGATAAACTCAATTAAAACCTCATGTTTCTTCTATTGTTAATAAATCAAGATATTCTTCTACTATTGCTATCAAATTTTTATTTCTAGAACTTGATTCACATATTTTGCAAAAATCATTTCATTTATCACATAGGGAATTACAGTTTTTACAAAAACCTATTTTATCTTTTATATTTTTTAAGTTTTCACTTAAATTTTCTATATAATTTTTATTTGCATTTAATAAGAAAAAAGCAAGTTTAGTAGCTGATTTTTCTCATATACCAGGTAAATATCATATAGAATTTATTAGTTGTTTTAAACTTTCAGGCATTTTCTTCTTTTAGTAAAATTATTTGTATTAGATTACTAAAAAAAGAGTCTTTTGCAAGACTCTTTTAATAATTATATACATATTGTACATCATTTTTTATAACTAAGTAATCTGGATTTTCTATTTTTTCCATATTTTCCATATCACTTTCAGACATTATATTAGACAAACTTTCAAGTTCAGCAATTTTTACATCCAATTTTTCTTTTTCCATTAATAGTGTTTTTTTCTCTATTTCTAATTGTCTTATATTATATCATTTAGTAGCATTTACATTTAATATCCAAACATAATACAATAGTAACATTGATATTATAGACAATAATGCTATGTATGTAGAATTTACTCAGAAAGTAAATTTTTCTTTTTCTTTTTTTCTTTTAGAAAAATAGTTTTGGCTAAAATCTTTTGTTACTATATTTGAGTTCACGATTTTTATACTTTACGAAATAATGTATTATATTATTTTTTTTGCAAGTCTAGCTTTTGCACTACGACTTCTTGGATTTTGTTTTATTTCTTCCTCACTAGGAAGGATTGGTTTTTTATTTAATATTTTTAGACTTTTTTTATGTCCACAACTACAAATTATATCATCACAAATACAATCTCTTGTCTCATCTCTAAATATATTTTTAGTTATTCTGTCTTCTAAAGAATGAAAACTTATAACAAATATATTTGAATCTTTTTTAAGTAATGAAATAGCATCATGTAGTGATTTCTCTAATACTTCTAGTTCACCATTAACTTCAATTCTAATTGCTTGAAAAATTCTTGATTTTACTTTTACTCCTCAAGGAATAATTTCAGATAATTCAAGAGTTGTCTCAAATCTCTTTTTTCTTCTTAATTCTACTATATTTTTTGCTATTTTATTAGCACCAGGTTCTTCTCAATATTTTAAAAATATTTCTCTTAATTCACTATCTTTATAAGAATTAACAATATCTGCAGCAGTTTTTCATTTAGTTTTATCAAGTCTCATATCAAGTGGACCATCTTTCATAAAACTAAATCATCTATCAGCCTCATCTAAATGAAGAGAAGATAATCATAAATCATAATAGATTCAAGTTATCTCTTTAATTCAAATTTTTTCTAATTCCTCTTTTAAGTTTCAGAAGTTTGAATTAATTAAATGTAATTCTATATTTTTGTTTTTATTTATTTCTTCTAGTCTAACTCTAGCTAGTTCAAGGTTTTTTATATCTGCATCAAATCATACAAATATGTCTCAAGTGTTCATTTTTTCAATAATTTTGCTAGCATGTCATCACATTCCTAGAGTAGAGTCTACAATTATATTTTTTTTATCATTTTTAATTTCAATAGACTCTACTAATTCAGTTAAAAGTACTGAAATATGTTTATTTTCTATATCTTTTATGTTACTCATTAATCAAAAATGTTAAAAAAATGTTAATTTTCAAGAAACTATCTCTATTTATAAGCAAAACTTAATATAGTTTTATTCTTTTTTTCTTACTTGTCAAAATATCTATAAATAAACAACTAGACAAGTTGTCTAAAATAAGCTATTGATTATTGTGCTATTAAAAGCTAGTTTTTAACATTTTATTTACATTGTCTATATTAAAACAAAGTATATATTTAGAGTATATAAAAAAAGTTTGCAATTTTTTAAATATTACTAAAATAGTAATGTTTTATAATTAAAAATTTATAAAAATGATAAAGATACAAAATTTAAAAGTTTGAGTTTGAGAAAAAGTAATATTAAATTGAGTTAATATAGAGTTTGAAATCTGAAAAAATTATTGTTTACTTTGAAAAAATGGTAGTGGGAAATCAACACTTTCATCTTTTTTAATGTGACATCCATGATATAATTATATAGAATGAAATATAGAAATAGATTGAAAAGATTTATTTTCTTTATGAGTAGAAGAGAGAAGTGCAGCTTGATTATTTTTGTCATTTCAAAATGTACCAGAAATAACAGGTATAAATTTGTGAGAATACCTTAGAATAATTTATAATATTTCATTAAAGAATATAAATCCAGATCAAAAAGATATTTCACCATTTATTTTTAAAAGACATGTAAAAAAATATTTAGATGAATTATCTATTCCTGAGATATTTTTAGATAGAGATTTAAATGTAGGATTTTCAGGTTGAGAAAAAAGAAAAATCGAAATACTTCAAATGAAATTAATTTGACCAAAATATATAATACTTGATGAAATTGATAGTTGACTTGATTTAGATGCATTTAGAGCAGTTGCTATGATGCTTAAGAATCTAAGTAATGAAAATAATACTCTTATAATAATTACTCATTATTTTAAAATATTGGAATATATAGATGTGGATAAAGTTTATGTAATGAAAGATTGAAAAGTAGAAAGAGAATGATGAATTAATATGATTAATGAGATAGTGGAAAAAGGTTTTGAATAAAAAATTAAGCCGAGCATATGCTCGGCTAGATTCAAAAAAATCAATTTGTTGTAGTTAATATTTCTACACTTTTTATGTGTATACCAGATGTTCTTCTGTCAATTTTGCTTGAAATAATTTCTCGCAAAATTTTGTAAGTAAATCCGATAGGAACACTCACAATAGCAGGTTTTCTTTTTTGTTTTGACCTACCAGTTCTAAATAAAATTTTAACTTCAATTAATTTTTCCATTTTTTCCGCTCCTTTTAGGAACAATTATCACAAAAGAACAATCAAAAACGATATATCCCGGATAGAGTTTATAAAATATAATTTAAAATATAAAAATGTCAAATACAGATTTAAAAAATATGAGTATTTCAGACTCTTGGCATTTTCAAGACGAAGTAAAATACACAAATACAATATTAAAATGAATAAATGAAGAAGTTGTTAGACAAATTTCTTTATCAAATAATGAACCAGAATGGATGCTTGAACTTAGACTTAAAGCATTAAAGATTTTTTTAGAAAAAGATATGCCTAAGTGGGGTCCAGATTTAAGTCGTTTGGATTTAAATGAGATTTATTATTTTGCAAAACCAGAGTGAGCTTGAGCTAAAAAAACTTGGGATGAAGTACCTGAAAATATAAAAAACACTTTTGATAGATTAGGTATACCAGAAGCTGAAAAGAAATCACTTGCTTGAGTTTGAGCACAGTATGACTCAGAAGTAGTTTACCACTCTTTAAAACAAGAATTAATAGATGTATGAGTTATTTTTGATGATACATCTATAGCTGTAAACAAGTATCCTGATTTATTAAAAAAATATTTTACAAAAGCAATACCAATTACTGATCATAAATTTGCAGCATTGCATTATGCTGTATGGTCATGAGGTACTTTTATGTATATTCCAGCTTGAGTTAAATTGACTGAACCACTTCAATCTTATTTTAGAATGAATAAAAAAAGTTGAGGACAATTTGAACATACTATAATTATCGTTGAAGAATGAGCAGAAGCTCATTATATAGAATGATGTTCAGCTCCAAAGTATGATGAAAATTCTCTTCATGCAGGGTGAGTTGAAATATTTGTAGATAAAAATGCTCATATGAGATATAGTTCAGTTGAAAATTGGAGTGTTGATACTTATAATTTAAATACAAAAAGAGCTATAGTTCAGGAAAATGCTTATATGGAATGGGTAGGTTGAAATATGTGAAGTTGAGTTACTATGCTTTATCCTTGTAGTGTTTTGTTATGAGATAATAGTAAAACTGATATGCTTTGACTAGCTTTTGCAAATAAAGGCCAAAATCAAGATGTTTGAGCAAAAGTAATTCATATTTGAAAAAATACTACCTCAAATATAGTTTCAAAATCTCTTAGTAAATGAGGTTGAATAAGTACATATAGATGACTTGTTGATATAAAACCAAGTGCAACTTGATCAGTTTCAAAGATAGATTGTGATGCACTACTTTTAGATAATTTATCTGTTTCAGATACTGTTCCAAATATAATTGTATGAAATAGTAGTTCTACAGTTGGTCATGAAGCAAGTGCAGGTAAGATAAATGATGATTATTTATTTTATTTAAGAAGTAGAGGAATAAGTGAAGATGAAGCAAAGGCTATGATTGTAAATTGATTTATTTCTGGAGTAGTAAAAGAATTACCACTTGAATATGCAAGTGAAATGAATGTACTTATAAGTATGGAGTTTGAATGAGGTTTTTAATTTTTATTGTTAATAAAAAAATGAAATTAGATAAAAAAACTGTTTTAGATTTAATAGAAAGAAAAGTTGAAAAAATACTTGTTTATTTTTATGATGCTTGATGTTCTGGTACAAAAGTAGATATAAAAGAGGACTTTATAATAGATAACAATTTAGAAAAACTTGCTTTAAGTAGCTCACCATTTGATGTGTATGTAGAAAAAAAAGATAAGCAAAAGTTTGCTTGAGCCATTATTACAAAAACAATCACTGCAGATCATACTTGAAAAGAAAAAGTTCGTTATATATTTAATAATGAACAAGTAGTTGATAGATGTGGTTGTGGAAGTAGTTTTAGTTTTGGTAAAAAAACACCTAAATTTGATTTAAGTAAATTAGATTCATTAAAAAATAATTTTAAAAAATAATGATAATTAAAGAAAATTGATTTTATGATATAAGTGATATTTTGGATTTAGAAATAGTAATTAGTAAATGAATTACTGTTTGAATTTATGATTCATGAAAAAATAATAAAAAAATATTTTTAGAAGAAAATAGTTTTTTAGATTTTTTCTCATTTTTGGAAAATAAAGAAAATCATAAAATAGAGTTTTTCCAAAATGAAAAAAATTCTATTTTAAATGTAAAATATTTATTGTTTTCAAAAAATAATAAAATAATTAAGTCTAAAATTCATTCTAAAATTTCAAGTTCATATTCAAAAAGTGATGTTAAAATCCTTTCTCTTATTTGAGAAAATGGTAATATTGATTTAGATTGAATCATAGAGATAGATTATTGATTTGAAAAGATTAAAGGGCATCTTATAGAAGAAAATCTATTTTTATGAGAAACTTGAAAGATAAAAGGAATACCAACTTTACTTGTTAGAAGTGATGATGTAGAAGCAAGCCATGCTTGTAAAATAGAGAAAATAAGTGAAAAAAATTTATTTTATCTTAAAAGTAGATGAATAGATGAAAAAAATGCGTATATGATACTTCTTGAAGCAAATATTAAATCTATATTTTCATGTTTATCTATGATTAATAATAATTTTTATGAATTATTAATAAATAAAGTTGTCTATTCTATCAAGGAAAATTAATAAATTTTTTTTGATTTATTTTTGTGAAACTATATAATGTATACCATATTTATAAACTAAAATTTTACTAATGAAAAAAGCTATTTCTAAATTTTTTTTACTTTTGATTTGTTCTACTTCTTTTTCAGTTTCATTTGCTGAAAGTATTGATTTAAATACTACAATTACTTGAATAACATCTACATGATTAACTTCTACTTGAGAGATAAGTAAAATTGAAGGTAATAGTGATTTAACAAATACTGGTAGTGAAATTACAGATAATACATATGTTTATTATTATGGTCAATGATGTAGTCATTGTGCAAATTTAGATAAATATTTTAAATGAGTTTGAGCATATGAAAAATTAAATATAGTAAAAAAAGAAGTTTATTTTGATGATAAAAATAGACAAGAAATGATTGATGAATGAAAAAGACTTTGATTAAATGAAAGTGAAATTTGAGTACCATTTTTTATAATAAATGACTCATGAGTTGAAACTCCTTTAATATGAGATGATCCAGTTATAGAAAAATTAAAACCAATTTTATGAGAAGTTCCAGAAAATAAAAATAAAACTATTATTTTTACTATATTAATAGTTCTTGCTATAATTATTCCTGTTTTTTTAATAAAATTATCAAACAAAAATTAATATGAAAAAAATACTATTAGTGCTAATTTCTTTGTTATTTGTTTTTTGAATTGCTAATGCAACTTGAGATACTGAAGCAATAATTTCATTAAAAGATAGATTAGACTTCTTTTGGATCTTGATTCCAGCTGCTATATGAGATAGCATAAATCCTTGTGCATTTGCTGTTATGTTTATATTATTATCATCAATTCTTAGAGAACAATGAAATAAAAAAACAGTAATATTAGCCTGAGCATTATTTACACTTTCTGTATTTATTAGCTATATGGCTATGTGACTATGATTATATAAAGCATTAGCCACAACTGATAGTGTTTTTTATTTAAAATTAGTAGTTTGAATACTTTGAGTTTTTATATGACTTGCTAATTTAAAAGATTATTTTTGGTATGGTAAACTTTTTAAAATGGAAGTTCCAGATAGCTGGAGACCTAAAATGAGAAATTTATTAAAAAAAGTAGTTTCTCCTATGTGAGCATTTTTTGTTTGATTTTTGATATCATTATTTTTACTTCCTTGTACATCAGGACCTTACTTAGTTGTACTTGGTTATTTGGCTTCTGAATCAGAAGTAATTAATACATGGTGATATATTTATATACTTATATATAATCTAATTTTTATTATCCCAATGATAATAATTACACTACTTATAGGTTTATGATATAAATGAGTTGCTGAACTTAGAGAATATAAAGAGTTAAATGTTGAAAAATTACATTTAGTAACATGAATAATTATGTTATTACTTTGAGTTTATATTTTATTTGATATTTTAGTTTAATTTTATGTACAATGATATGATAACATTTTATAGTAAAACTCCTCCTAATAAATGAGTATTAACTGATTTTACTATAAAACATGCTGAAGATAATAGTATATGTTGAGATGATTTAGAAGTATATATAAAAATAGAAAATAATAAAATTACTGATTTTTCATTTTCTTGAGAAACTGCAATTATTACAACTGCTTGTGCTTCTATATTTTGAGAATCAATTATATGAATGGATCTTCAAGAAATACTTGAAAAAAAATATGATTATATAGAAGAACTTATTTGAATGCCAGTTTCTCCTAGAAGAAAACAAGCATCAGTTCTTTGATTATTGACTACAATTAATGCAATTCATAATTATTTATGAGATTGAAAAACAATAGATTTTGATGATTTAATAATAGACTAAAATATGATAAAATTATCAACAAGAGGTGATTATGCAATAAAGACTATTATTTATTTGTTAAAAAATAATACTAGCCTTGTTAAAATATCTGAAATTTCAACCAATCAAAAATTATCAGAATCTCTTCTTAGAAGAGTAGTTGCTGATATGGAAAGAAATTCTATTATAGAAACTATAAAATGAAGAAATTGATGAATTAAAATATGAAGAGATTTAAGTACTATATCTATTTATGATGTACTATTATCTGTTTGAGAAGAGTTATGAATTAGTGATTGTACTAAATGAATGTATTGTGATAATCATGAAAGTTGTCAAACTACAACTTTATATTCTTTGATTCAAAAATCACTTAATTGAGTTTTAAAACTTTATACTTTAGATAAAATAATAAAAAAAGAAAGCTAGTTTAGCTTTCTTTTTTTATTATTATGCAATGTCTAATTTAATAGAAGGTCCCATAGCGTTACATACATAAATAGTATTTATATATTTACCTTTTGAACCAACTGGTTTAACATCATTTATAGTTTTTAAGAAGTATTTTAAATTTTCTTCTAATTTATCAGCACCAAATGATAATTTACCAAAAATAGAATGAACATTACCTTGTTTATCAGTTTTGAATTCAAATTTACCAGCTGCAATTTCTTTAATTACACTTAATAAATCAGGAGAAACAGTACCAGCTTTTGGATTTGGCATTAAACCTTTAGGTCCTAAAACTCTAGCAATTTTACCTAAATTTCTCATCATTGAAGGAGTAGCAATACAAACATCAAAATCTAAAGAGATTTCTCATTTTTCGATTTGTTGAATTAAATCATCACCACCAGCAACTAATGCTCCAGCTTTTTTAAGTTCAGCAGCATCACCTTCTGTAAAAGCACAGATTCTTGATACTTTACCTGAACCATTAGGTAGAGTTATAGTAGTTCTAATCATTTGATCAGCATATTTTGGATCTAGATTTAAGTTGAAATGAATTTCAACAGTAGGGTCGAATTTAACAGTATTTGTTTTTTCTAATAATTCAACAGCTTCTTTAACTGAGTAAACTTCTGAAGTTATTAACTCAACAGCTTTATTATATTTTTTTCCTCTTGCCATTTGTATGTTTTTTAAAAAATAAAGGTAATAACGAACTATTTTTCAAGTTCTTCCTTGTAAGGCCCGCAAATTATATATAAAAAAATAAAAAAGTAAAATTAATTTTTACTTTTTTATTGGGCTTACTTTATCTTATCAACAGGATCATAACCTCATTTATTCCATGGCATACATCTAAGAATTCTTCAAGTTCATTTTATAGTTCAAAGTATAGCTCATTTTTTTTCTACTGCTTCTATCATATATTGGCTACAAGTAGGTATGTGTTTACAGTAGGGGATATTATCATTTGCTCTAGCCCAAATTGAATGATCAGGAGATAAGTATTTTTGATATTTTTTTACAGCAGATATAATTATTTTTTGTACTTTATTCATATTTTTAAATTAAAAAAAGTTCTATTATTATAATAGAACTTTTTTATTATTTTACAAATTTTACTATTCAAGCAAAAACTTGTGGATTTGAAACAGCTAAGTTTGATAAAACTTTTCTATTTAATTTAACATTTTTTAAATATAAAGCGTTAATAAGTTTAGAATAACTTAAACCACTTTCTCTAGAAGCAATGTTAATTCTTACATTCCATAGTCTTCTGAAATCTCTTTTCTTTCTTCTTCTACCAATGTAAGCATTAGTACCAGCTTTCATCCAAGCATTTCTAGCATTAACAAAAGATCTAGATCTTAACATTCTATATCATTTGTTTGCTTTTAAGATTTTACTATGTCTTTTTTTAGTCATCAGACCTCTTTTAACTCTAACCATCTTAATTTATTAATTATTAATTTAATATTTTAATCTCATATTATATATGAGGCATTTGTTGTCTAATTTTTTTAGCTTCAGTTCCTGAAACAATTAGACCGTATTTATTTCTACCTTTAGCTTTTTTAGTTTTATCAGATAGTAAATGTCTTTTACAAGCTTTTCCAAGTTTAAATTTACCGCTTCCAGTAACTTTAAGTCTTTTTTTAACTCAGCTTCTAGTTTTTAAAGTCATATTTCTATTATTAGAATTATAAATATTATTTTATAGGTTTTAACATAGCCAAGAAAGTATTTCAATTTTTTTTAATTGGTCAATCAAGTTTATAGTATTCTGCTAAACTATTTACAAAAACATTCATTTTTTCACTTGCAATGTTTTCATATTGATTTTCTCTTCATTTTAGCATTAAGCTAACTTTTAGAGGATGTCATCATTTAGCAAAACCTTCAGCTTGGTTTTTTCTTACTTCTAAGTCATGTTCTCAAATTTTGAAAGTTATCCTTATATTTTTTAGGTCAGGAGCTTTTCATTTTTGTTTACTTTTTTGTTCTTGTTTTTTTTGTCTATATAAGAATTTACCGTAATCAAGAATTTTTATTATACTCAAATCTCATTTACTTCACATTTCCATTAAATCTAGTTCTAATGCTTTAGCTTTTTCTCTAGCTTCATCCATAGACATTTCTCATAGGTTTTCTCATTCATCATTAATTAGTTGAATTTTGTTTGCCCTGATTTCATCATTTAATAGTCTTCTTTTCTCTTTCAAGATTGGTATATATTAGAAATTAAGATATAGATTTTAACATTTTAACAAATTTTGCTTTTTTTCTTGAACCATTGTTTGCGTGAACTATATTTTTTTTCACTAATTTATCAATGATTGATTGTAAACCAGATTTTGTGTTTTTACCATCTTTATCTTTTTGGTTTGTATAGATAGCTTTAGCAGCTTCTAAATCTTTGTTTTTTATAGCTTTTTCAAAAGCTACTCTAGCTTCTCTATAAAGTGATCTATAATGATCATTTTTAGATTTTCTTTTTTGATTTTGTCTTAATTGTTTTTTTGCAGACGCTAATATTGGCATAAAAAAAAATTTATTTAAATATAAAACTATTATTATTTGTTTTGATTAAATAACCATATTTGAGGATTGGGCTATTAAATCGGTCTCTTTTGTGCGGCAATTATATAAGAAACTATACAAAAGTCAAAAGATTTTTACATAAAAAAACTAGGATTTAGATCCTAGTTTTTTTATCTAAGTTCTCATCAAATTTTTGATACATTTTTTACTATTTCATTTATCAAATTTGCTTTATCTTTATCATCTAAAGTTTTTTCAAGTGATTGTATATAAATAGTGAATAATAAACTTCTTTTTCAAGGTAATTTTTCTTCATTTTCATATATATCTATTAACTCTACTTTATTTATTATGTTTTTATCAGTTTTTTCAATTGCTAATTTTATTTTACTTGCCTTATTATCTTTATCAATAACAAAGTTTAAATCAAAATTATTTTCTTGAAAACTTGATATATCTTTTGCTTTTATAGTTGAATAAATAGCATTTTCAAGTGATTCAATATTTATTTCAAAAAATCAGATTCTTGAATTTATACTGAAATTATTTGCGACTTTTGGATTTATTTCTCAAATTATTCATACTTGTTGTCATCTAACTATTATTGCTCAAGTTCTTCAAGCATGAGCATATTTAGGTAGAGAAGTAGTGTTTTCATATGAAAAATTAAGTACACCTATATATTTTAAGAAATTTGAAACAGTATTTTGAATATCATAATATGCAATATCTTTGTTTATTATTTCAACTCATGATAAGTTATAATTTTCAATAACATCAGTTTTATTTAAATTAAACACTTTTTCAATTTCAAATAATTTCATTTCACTATATTCATTTATGTTTTTTTCTAATGATAACAATAAATTAGGAATTAAACTTCATCTAAGATGAGTTAATTCTTCACTTAATGCATTTTTCATAGGTATAAGATTTTCAGTATTACCTAGAGTTTTTTTCATTAAATCATTACTAACAAAAGAATATGTATACATATCAAAGTATCAAATACTTGAAAAATAATTTCTTACATCATTTTTTATTTTATATGTATTTGTTTGAGCAACTGCTCACATATTTATTTCAGGAATAGTTGAAACTATGTTATTGTAACCAGTAATTCTAGCTATTTCTTCAGCTATATCAGCTTTGAAATTTAAATCCTTTCTCCAGAATGGAATCAAAAGTTTATCATCTTTTTTTTCTACTCATAGATTATTTAATATTTTTAATACTTCAGCTTCACTATAATTAGTTCAAACTAATTTATTTATGAATTTTAAATCAAATAAAACATTTATTTCCTTTTGTTTTATAGGGTAGATATCATCAAATGCAGAGATTTTTATATCTTTTAGATTTTTTTCAAGTTCAGAAACTATAAGTGATAATCAAGCTTCTTGCATGCCATTAACTATATCTTTTTCAAAAACATTTAATGCATCAGTTCTAACTCATAATTTTTTTCAAGATTTTCTAATTGTCGCTTGATCAAAATTTGCAGATTCTATTATTATATTTTTTGTAGTATTAGAAACAGCAGAGCTTTTTCATCCAATAACTCATCCAAGAGCTAGTATTTTTTTATCATCAGCAATTACTATATCTTCACTAGATAATTCATATTCACTATCATTTAAAGCAACGAATTTCTCTCATACTCTCGCATATCTAATAGTTATATTTCATTCTATTTTATCTGCGTCAAAACAATGAGTTGGTTGACCATAAAGGTATAGAGAGTAGTTTGATAAATCTATTAATAATCATTTAGATGCTATATCACTACTAGCCAAAACTTGTTTTATATAATCAGGACTTTCTATATTTGCTACATTTTCAACTTTTAATCACATATATCTAGAAACAACTTCAGTTATTTCATTTTTAATTCATAAACTTTTAGCTCATGAAAAATCTTTAATCTCATAATTGAAATCAAATTTTTCTCAACATATAGCATATAGTTCTCTTATTATTCAAATGTGAGAAAATAAATCAGGTCTATGATTTATTGCTTTATTATCTATTTCTAGTATTTGATCATCTCTTCATACAATTTCATCTATTCATGTTCAAGTTTTAGCATTTACAAAAGATAAATCAATAATTTCTTTTTCGTCTTTTGCTGGAAATTCATTTTTTAATCAAATTTCTTCAGATGCACAAATCATACCATAACTATCAACTCATCTTATAGCAGTTTTTTTCATAATAACTGGTTCTCATTGTCCATGCCATAAAACACTTGCTCATATTTTTGCAACTGCTACACCTTGTCAAACTTCTAAGTTTGAACCTCAACAAACAATTTGAATGTCTTCGTTTTCTCAAGCATCAACACTGCAAACTCTTAGAGAATTCGCATCAGGATGTGCTTCTATTTTTGTAATTTTTCAAAAAACTATGTTTTCAAAATTTTTTTTCTCAGAATGTATTCCTTCTACTTCAGCTGTATGCATAACTAAATCTTTTGCTATATAATCAGCAGATTTAATATTTTTAATGTATTTTTGTAAAACTTTGTAAGAGATTTTCATTTTTATTCTATTATTAAACTTAATGTATGAAATATATGCAAAAAGAGCTAAAAGGCAAGAGTTACTATATATTTTATTTTTTTATATTATCTGATATAATAAGCTTGATATTAATTATATATAAAGATGAACAAAGAATTTGTTACAAAAAATAGACAGATTGAAATACTTAAAAATAAAATATTATCTTCATGACTTATTGATGAAGATATTTTAAATGATGCAAGTAAACTTTATTATGATAATCCTTATCATAATTTTTTACATGTTTTAAGGGTTACAAGTTATGTTTTATTGTTAAATAAAAATGATTTTTCACCTTTGGAAATTCGTTCTTTAATGATTGCATGATTGTTTCATGATGCAGGTCATACATGAACAGCTATGGAATTAGATGAATTTATCTCCCTAGATTATTTTAGAAAAACTATGGATAAGTATCCTGACTTTGTAGTTGATGATATTATTTGTAGGCATTGAATAATTTGAACAGTATTTAAAAATAGAGCAAAAAATAAAAATAAATATTCTAAAATAATGGCAGATCTAGATATTGGTGATATTTGATCTTGAATAGCTGATTTTATATATTATTCTTCTTTATTTTCATTGGAAGAATATGTGTCACCAGAATATTTTTATACAGAAGTAGAAAAAGGATATTTTAAATATTTGATGAGTATTGATAAATTTATTATGATTTCAAGTGAAGCTAGAGAAGTATTACCAAACTCATTAAAAACTATAAGAGAATTTTATAATATACCTCTTGATAAAAAATTGAGTATGTTTGAAACATTAAAAAATGAAGATATAACTCTTGATGAATTTAGAGAAAAATATTTTAATTAAAAAAAATCGCATATGCGATTTTTTTATATACTATTTTTAATTACTTGTTCTATTTCTACAACTAGTGCTGGATTTTCTCTTAAGAAAGCTTTACAGTTTTCTCTACCTTGTCCTAATTTAGTTTCTCAGTAAGAGTAAAATGCACCTGATTTTTTTATAACTCCACTTTCAGAACCAATATCAAGGATTTCTCAAACTTTAGATATTCATTCATTGTACATTACATCAAAACTTGCTTCTTTAAAAGGAGGAGCAATTTTATTTTTTATTACTTTAACAGTAGTTTCACTACCTGTAACTTCTTTTTCCATTCAAGCTCACGTTTCTATTTTTGCTTTTCTTCTTATATCTAATCTTTGAGAAGCATAAAATTTTAAAGCATTACCTCAAGTAGTAGTTTCAGGACTACCAAACATAACTCATATTTTCATTCTTATTTGATTGATGAAAATAACAGTACAATTAGTTCTACTTATTGCTCATGTTATTTTTCTAAGAGCTTGACTCATAAGTCTAGCTTGTAATCACATATGAGAATCTCACATTTCTCATTCTATTTCTGCTTTTGGAGTAAGTGCAGCAACAGAATCTACAACTATAAGATCAACAGCTCATGAATTTACTAATTTTTCAGTAATTTCAAGTGCTTGTTCACCATAATCTGGTTGAGATATAAGTAAATTATCAGTATCTACTCAAATTTTTCTAGCATATTCTGGATCAAGAGCATGTTCTGCATCTATAAAAGCTGCAACTCAACCTGCTTTTTGAATTTCTGCAATAGCGTGAAGTGTAAGAGTTGTTTTACCAGATGATTCTGGTCAGTATATTTCAACAATTCTTCATTTTGCATATCAACCACCTAGTGCTAAATCAAGTGAAAGAGAACCAGAACTGAATGTTTCAACTTTTTGTTTCATTCATTCATCTCATAATTTCATAATTGATCATTTCCCAAATTGTTTTTCTATCATTGCTAATGCATTGTTTAAAGCTTCTTGTTTGTTCATAATAATAGAGTTAAAAATAATGTATACTTAATTAGTATATAATGAGTATATATCTGTATATACTTTTGTCAAAACTTTTTTCTATAAATCTTTTATTTTATAGTTAGTTTTAAGTCATTCTTTTGTTCATATTGCGACATTTGTACCATTACAAATTTTACATAAAAATTTATATCCATTTGGATTTGGTCTTTCAGTTTCAACAAGTTTTCTACAATCTTTACAATAAAAAGATACATCTCATCTATCATCTGAGAAATAATCTCTTTTATCAAATTCTTCTATATTTACTAAATCAGAAAAGCTAGACATGTTTTTAAAATTAAATTATTAAAATAAACTCATTATTTCTTGTTTTTTTTCTTCAATTTTTATTATTTTATTTTTTTGTAGTTCTATGAAACATCTTAGAGTTGCTTCCACATCAACAAGTGCATCATGTGCTCAAATAAAATATTCTCAAAAAACTTTTTTATGAAGTTCTCAAAGTTTAGGGTATTTAAATCTATTTCAATTTCATTCTAATGCACAATAATCAACAGTTGTTTTCATTGTACATATTATTTGTTTTGGATTAAATTTATATTCTAAGTTTAATCTTTTTAGTTCCAATTTAATCATATCAATATCATATTCTATATTGTGTCAGATTATTATATCTGGATCATTTATATATGAAATAATTTCTTCAATTAAGTTTTCTATAAATGGAGCATTTTTCACATCTATATCATATATATGATGAACTTGGCTAGCAGCATATGGAATAGGAGATTTTGGATTTATAAGTATGTTCACTTTTTTTTCTTCTACAAATTTACCATCTTTTATTTCTCAAAGTATTCAAGCAAATTGTACAATATGTGGTTGAACTTCCAAAGAAGATTCCTTCTTATTTATAAATCAAGTTGTTTCAGTATCAAATACAAATATTTTCATTATATTTTTTTATATTATTTAAAAAATTGAGAGAAAAATAATCTCTTTTTTGTTCTTTATATATTACAAAATTGATTTCTTTTGTAAAGCTATAAAATAAAAAAAGCCTCTTTTTAGGAGAGACTTTTTATTTTTTTAATTGATAGTAATTTCTACCTACTCTTTCTATAGCTTTTTTATTTTGTAAATTCATATAGATAGTAGTTTGTTTAACATTTCTTATTTTTAGAACTTCTTTAGTAATTTCTTCAGTACTCATAGGTTCTCAGTTTTTTTCAAGAATTGAAGAAATAACATCTAGTACAGTACCTGGATTAAATCCCCATTCTTTTAATGCATATATTCATCTTCAAATTAATACGAATTCATTATTTCTAATTAGCTCATTATGAATAGTATTAACTTTTACTTTTTCTTCTAACATTTGTGTAATTTTGTTTGAAATTTCAACAAAATGCATAGGAGTTTTTTCTTTTTTCATTACATAAATTGCTTTATCCTTAAGAGTTTTAGGATTAAGGATTTTCCATTTTGTAAGTCAAACTAGATTTTCTTCTCAATATACTATATCATCAAATAATTCTAAACTAGAATCAATAAATGTAATAGATACTGGTTTACTTAATCAGTTTAATACATTTTCAAATAAAGAATTTTTTGTAACAACATCTTTTTTCTTTTTTAATATTTTCAATGCTTCTTTATAAACATTTTCAATATCGTTTTTTGAAATATTTGGCAAATAGAAATATATTTGGCAACCTAATTTTTGTTTAGATTTTTTAATTTCAAAATCACTTTGAATAATCATTTCTAAAATTGAATGATTAACATCAGCATCTATAGCTAATTCTTTAATAACATTGTTTATTAGTTTGTCTTTTGACATAACTCCTCAATGTAATTTTAAGAAATCAATAGATACACTTTGAATTTTTGTTAATAGAGTAGCTTTAATAATTCTACCTATTTTTTTAATTCAAGAGTCTTCAATTTGTCTTACTCTTTCTCTAGTAATTGACGGCGAAAAAGAATTACCTATGTTTTGTAGGGTTTCTTTATCTCAATTTAATCAAACTCTTCTTTCAATAACATTTTTTTCTTTTTCAGAAAGAGATTTTAGTATATCTTCAAAAGATTTTACTATAATTTTATTATTTAAAACTGCATTGTTCATCTAAATAATTTTAATGTTAATTTTATATAATATATAATTGCTTTTAATAAAAAGTCAAACTTTTTTATTATTTTAAAATGGTAGCTCCATATTATTTTTCTCTTTTATTTTTTCTCTGTTTTGACTAAGTTGCTCTAAAATAATCTCAGAGTTAGTTTTTTTGAAATCTTTTCTTATCAAAAATCATGCAATTAAAATCAATAATCCAGCTGTCATAGACAATATTGGTCAATTTCAATAGGCAATATTTTGTCAAAGTGTTGATAATCAAATTGCAAAACTTAAAGCAATAATACTAAAACTTATACTTATTAATCATGAATTTATAATTATAAAATGATTTTTAAAATTTAAATCAGTATATAATTTTAATTTATCTCTATACGAATTTGATAGTGTTAATAATATTGGAATAATAAAAATTATTAAAAGTAAGTATCAAATATTTCATGAAATTGTATTAAATGATGACCAAGTTATATTATTGTCCTTATCTATTACCCAAGGTATAAATAGACTTATAATTCAAAGCAGACTTCAAAATACTACAATTTGGTTTTTAACTGGTAAATTTAAATATTTAAATTTTATATTTTTAAAATTACTTAAAATTACTTTTTTTATGTCCTTATTTTTTCTGTTCATAATTATTTATTTTGTAAATAATGTAAAAACTTTAATAATATTTGATATTTTTGCAAATACTTTATAATAAATTCAATTAATTTTTATTTATATTTGATGAATAATAAAATCGAAATAAAAAATTCCTTTTTTGAAACTACATTTTTTATTATAAGTTTTGTGCTTTCATTTTTCAGGTCACTACTTGTTTTTTTTAAATCTATGAAAATGAAAAGTAATATTTTCTTTAATTTTTTAGATTTTATATTTAAAAAATGGCCAAAGTATTTTTGGAGTAAACCAAGTTTATACAAATTGTTTTCTTTTCCTTGAAATTTATTTAATTATCTATTTAAAAAATAAACATGAATTTAAATAAAAAAGCTTTTACATTAATAGAAATAATGTTGTGAATAGTTATTGTATCTTTAGTAATTGTTGGATGATTTGAATCATATACAAGAGTATGATTGTGAAAAATTAATTTGATGGAAAAGTCAAATATGCAAAAAGATAGTTTTTATTTTAGTGAGAAATTATTTCAAATAATTAAAGAAGGTTGAACTCTTGATTATGAAGAATATTTTAATAGAGCAACAGTTTCAACTTCATTTTGAAGTTGACATTATTCTACTGAAACTTGATTTTGAAATTTTTGAAGAAATTGACTAATTAATACAACAACTTATTGAGATTGATTTTATTATTGTATTAGTAAAAATACAACAAAAATGTCTGCTATTTGATGTGTTACTGATTTTAATACAAATATAACTTGAACAGCAGGTGCAACAAGAAATATAAATTATACTTGAGTTAGACAAAGGTATGGACAATATAGTTTTCAATTTATAGATTATAATGTAAATTTTGATAATGATTTCTGAGATGAAGATTGAGATTTAGAAGTTATTTGAGATGATGATGATGAATTTTTATGAGATTGACCAATTTCATTTACAGCTTGAAATGATATAAAAGAATTATATCTTATAAGTTGAAATAAGAAAAATAGAACATTAATTAGATGGAATGTTAATAGAGATCCTGATGCTCCTGCAATTCAAACTTGTTCTATAAGTTGATTAAATGTTATAACTTGAGATTGATGTAGATGAACAGTAGAATTTTTGAAATTAGAATGAGTTGATTGGTGACTTGATCATAATAGTGCAGTAATTGATACTACTCAAAATGATTGAGTTGTTGATACTTGGTTAATTGATAAACAATTTACTTGATTATCTAATTTAAATACACTAAATTCAATAATTGCCTGATCAAATTCTAATAATTATCGGAAACCTCTTTTTCCAACTTGAATTAATGTAACAGATTTTAAAGTTTTTCCTTATCCAAATGTAGAAACAAAATATTTTTGGAAAAACTCTAATATTTCTTCAAATATATCACCATATGTAATTTTGAATTTTAAATTAAAGCCATCATGGGAAACAAGAAATAAATTGAAAAATAGTTGAAGGGAATTAAATTTTAATACTACAATTAATTTAACAGATATATATAGTAAATAATTTTTATGAAAAATAATAAAAAAGCATTTAGTTTGGTAATAGCTATGTGACTTGTATTAATAACAAGTCTTTTAGCATTTACTATTTTAGAATTTATAGTTCCTTTCTCTAGAGATATTAAATGAATAGAAAATTCAACTAAATCTTATTATCAAGCAAATAATTGAATAGAAAGATGATTATATTTTTTTTCTAAAAGATCAGATTCTCAATCAAGAACTGAATTAAGTAGATCATATTCAACAAATATAGATTATACTTTTTCGACAACATCTTCAGGTATTATAATTCCAGCAGCATGAAAATGAAATAGTACTTTTAGTAAAGATTGGGATACTTTGAGTGTTTCTGATCCAATACAACTTATAATTTGATATTGATTTATATCAAATCTTGCAACATTAAGAATTGATTTTAGGGTGCCAGATTTAAATAATGATTTAATTTTTTCAGAAACATTAGATTGAACAACTACTCCTATGGTTAATTGGCAATTATCAAGTGAAAGCGATACTTTAAATTCAATACCAACTAGTGTTTTTACTGCTGATAATGTTAATAGTTGAGATATGGCATTTTCTTGATTAAATGGTAAAAAAGTAAGTGATTCAGCAACTGTTACTTTTTCAACATTTTTTTCTGCCAATAATTGTAATACAACTAAATGTATATTAAAAATTTCTATTATTGATGATTTAAAAAATTGATCTAAAACTATTCCTTTTTTAGAGTGGAAAATTACTACTTGAGCAAATTCTTTACCACTTCGTTATTCAACAGTCGAATCTATATGAAAATCTAATTGATTTAGTAAAAATTTACAAATTAGAGTACCGCAAGAAACAGTTTCAGAAGCTTTTGATTTTACTGTATTTCAATAAAAAAATAAAAGTATCTTCATAATTTTCAATCAAAAATTATTTTGATACTTTTTTTCTTAATTATAAAAAAATAAAAAAATGAAAATATTCACAATAGAAGAAAATGATGCAAATGGGAGACTTGATAAATTTTTGAAAAAATTATTTCCAAGTGCTAGTATAAGTTTAATTTATAAACTTAATAGAAAAGATAAGATTAAAATAAAATTTGAATGAAGTGAAGGTAAATTCAAAAGAAGAGATAATGAATATAAGCTTCAAGTTTGAGATGAAGTTAAGATATTTTTAAGTGATAGTGAATATGATTTATTAACAAAAAGTACAAAGGCAATTGTAGAAGCACCATTGTTAAAGAATGATAAATTATTAAAAGAAGATATAGTTTTTGAAGATGCTGATTTACTTGTTTTAAACAAACCATCATGAATAAATGTGCATCCTTGAGATCATAAAACAAAAGAAACAAATATAATTGCACAAGTACAAGATTACTTATGAGACAAACTTAATAGTCTTACATTTAAACCTAGTTTAATTCATAGAATTGATAGAGATACAAGTGGTATCTTGCTTATTGCAAAGAAAAAAGATATTTTGGTAAAGCTTGTTTGAGATTTCAAAGATCATAAAAAAGTTAGTAAAACATATTTTGCTTTGGTTTTAGGTAGACTATCTAGAAAAGAGTGAACAATTACTAAAAAACTTGAAAGAATTGAAGATGCTCAAAATGAAAATAAAGTTAGAGTTAGTGAAAATGGTTTAACAGCAGTTAGTCATTTTAAATTAATAGAAGAATACAATTTAAATACTCCAGAATGAAATGTAATAATTTCAGCTGTAGAAGTAAAAATTGAAACTTGAAGAATGCATCAAATAAGAGTACATATGGCTAGTATTTGAAATCCAGTTTTATGAGATAAAGCATATTGAGATAAAAAAATGAATTCTTATTTAAGTAAGAATTATTCTTTAAGTAGGCAAATGTTACATGCATGGAAAATATGATTTTTTCATTATGCTAGAAATAAAGAATTTTCTCTTGAAGCTAGAATAAAGCCTGATATGCAAGACTTTATAGAAAAAATAAAAAGAGCAAAATAGCTCTTTTTTTAGTTGATAAAAAGCAAAATACTTGTATTATTAATAAAATATTTTTTAAAAATCTTATATGATTTGATTTATTTTAAAATTGATGCTTACTAGATGATTATCTATGAAAAGATGGAATAATTTCCCTAGAATAGAGGATGTAAGCCATATGGATAATGTTGGGTATGTTCTTCATATTGCATTATTTTTATCATATTTAGAAGAAAAAAATGGTAATAAAGTAGATAGAGAATTTTTGATTAAAAGAATTATATTTAACTCTTTTTCTTATCTTTTGATTTCTGATATTAATTCTGGAACTAGAGAATATATAAAACAAATTGATAAGGATATTTTTTCACAAATAGAAAAATTAGGTTATGATTTTATATTGTCTATGGATGCTCCAGAAAGCATAAAAAATGACATTAGAGACACTCTTTACAATGATAGTGATAAGATGTTAGAATTGCTTATAATAAGTGTTGCAAAGAAGTATGCATGATTAAATGAATGTCTTGTAAATCATAAAATTTATAGTGATATTTATGAAGTTCCTCTTGATCAAATAAATAGTTTTTTGTATACAAAAAGAAGCGAATTAAAAAGTCTAGATTTACTTTTATCAAGTGAAAATTACAAAAGATATTTATCTCATATTAGAAGATTAAATCATTCTATGAGATGGAGTGGTCAAACAAGAATTTTCCCAATTTCTGTTATGTCTCACTTAGTTGTTATTACTTTTATTTCATATGTTTTTTGAAAAATAGAAAATGAAAATGGTTCAAATCTAGATTTAAAAGAACTTATGTTAAAATCAATTTATCACGATATCCCAGAAGCTATAACTTGAGATATAATAACTCCAACTAAAAAATCTGTTGCTTGATTTGAACATGTTTTGGAACAAGTAGAAATAAAAATGATGGATGATTATATATTTTCTTATGTTGATAATGATTACAAAGAAAGTGTTTCTTCATATATGCTTAAACCTTTTGAGTGAGAATTATGAAAAATTGCAAAATATGCTGATACATTTTCAGCTTTACTTGAAGCAAAAGTTGAGAGAAATTATGGTTGAAAAAATTACTCTGAAATTTATAGAAATATCAAAAAAAGAGTAAATAAAATAGAATTAAAAAGTATGGATTATATGTTAAAAAATGTAATTGATAGTTTTGATGAAAAAATAGATGATGTACATTTAAAAACTAAATAAAAAATATGCAAACATACGATAAATTTCTTGATTATTATGAAGAAGTTGTTAGATGAATAAATAGTCCGCTAGAAGATGAAGTAGAATTTTTAAAAGAAGATTGTATAAGAGAATATAATAGTGAAGCTAAAACTATTTTGGAATTAGCTTGTGGAACTTGAACTGTTGCAAAAGAGTTTATAAAAGCAGGTTTTGAAGTAACAGGACTTGATATAAATGAAAAAATGCTAAAAAAGGCAGAAAAAAATATTTGAAAACAAAATATTGTTTTAGGTGATATGACAAATTTTGATTTATGAAAAACTTATGATGTAGTTTTATGTAATTATAATTCTATTTGTCATCTATTAACTTGGAAAGAGTGGCAAGATTTTTTTGCTATGGCTCATAAACATTTAAATAAAAATGGTATTTTGATTTTTGATATAAATACACTTTTTGAATTTGAAAGTATAACTCGTGATTTTGCACAATTTTATACTTTTGGAGATGATGTAGTTTGTCTTGAAATGTTTAAAAAAACATCTCATTTTGAATGGCTTATAAAAATATTTAGTCATAAATCGGGTAATGATTTTGAATTAATCACAGAAGTAGTAGAAGAAAATTCTTTTCCTATTTCAAAAATAGAAAAAGAATTGAAAACAAGTTGATTTAAAATACTTGAAAAAGTAGATTATCATTATTGACAAGTTAGTGCTGAGAGTGAAAGGGTATATTTTATATGACAAAAATCTTAGGAATTTCCTAAGATTTTTTGTTTGGATTTATAAAAAAATTTAATTCTCATCTCATAGCTTCTACATCAGCCCAAGATTTTGTTTCAAAATCAATAATTGCAACTCCTAGAGTATCCATACCTAGATTTTCATTTTTTGTAAAATATCTAAGTAATCTAGTGATGAAAGGGTTGTGTCATACTATAATAGCAACATCTTTTTTATTTTCGATTTTTGTAAATAGATTTAAATAGTAATCTAATTTTTCATCCATATGAAAATCATAAATTCATTTATCATAAATTATTTTATCATTTTCTGCATCTAATTGTTCCCAAAGTCATTCTAAAGTTTCTCTTGTTCTTTTAGCATCACTACAAAAAATAATATCTGATTTTATATCTAGTTTTTTAAGCAATTTTTGCATAAAAATAACTTCATTGTTTCACTTTTCACTAAGAGGTCTATCAAAATCAATCATAGGAGTATTTTTAAATCCAGATTTTGCATGACGAACAAGTATTATAGTTTTCATAATTTAAAAATAGATTATAAGTAATTTAAATATATTTATTTATTATTATATTGCAATTTGCAGCAAAAAATTATAATTAAATATAGTATTTTTAATAAAAAAAATATGCTATACGAAAACATAAAAAAAATATTGAAAGAAAATGATATTTCTTTTGATGAAATAGAACATGGAGAATCGCAGAGTTGTGAAGATTCAAAGAGATTTAGAGATGAGGCTTGTCTTGAGGGAATTGGTAGTAAAAATATAGTTTTTCATGCAAAGTGAGAATATTATCTTGTTACTACAATTTGAGACAAGGAAATAAAAGCTAGAAGATTTAAAAAAGAGTTTGGTACAAAAGACATCAGATTTGCTTACCAGGAAGAGATTTCAAGTTTGCTTTGAGTAACTATTTGAAGTATTCCACCATTTGGATTTCAAAATAAAACTATAAAAATATTTGTAGACAAAGAGATATTTAATAGCGAATATTTTATGTTTAATCCTGGAATTTCTACAAAAACAATTAGAATTAAAACTCCAGATTTAAAAGAAATCTATCTTTCTTTAGAAAACCAAATTAAACTTTTTGAGTTTTTGGAAGAAGAAACAATATTTGAAGAATTGGCTTTAATATTTAAATAAAAAAAATATGAATGTAGATATTATTTTACAATTATTGCTTGCAATGTGACTTTGAGCACTTGTGTGAATGGAAAGAGGTATAAATGAAAAAACTAAATTACTTAGTAAATCATCTATTTCATTTTGAGATATTAGAACATTTGCACTTTTATCTTTACTTTGAGCTATGAGTACTTGGTTAACTATGGATTCAAGTAATATTTTCTTTATAGCTGGAACTCTTTTTATAATATGACTTTTTATAGTAGTTTATTATTCTTATAGTATTTATAAAGAAAAACAATTTGGTTTAACTACTGAACTTGCTTCAATTGTTACATTTTTTCTTTGAGTTTTTGTTATGCTAGGTTATGTTCAAATAGCAATTATTATGTCTATAGTTTTGACATTTTTACTTTCATCTAAAGGTTTTATAGAAAAAATACTTGAAAAAGTAAGTAGAGAAGAGTTAAATAATACTATAAAATTTGCAGTTATATCAGTAGTTGTTTTACCACTTTTACCAAATGAAAAATTTTCTATTAGTGATATTTTGACTTATATTTGATATACAAATCCTTTAAATAACTCTATTATAAATCTAGAATTTTTAAATTTTTATTGAATCTGGTTCTTCGTAGTTTTGATGTCAGCAATTTCTTATGCTTGATATATAATGAGTAAAGTTATAGGTGAAAAATGAAGTATTTTGGCAAGCTGAGCTATTGGTTGACTTGTTTCAAGTACAGCAGTTGCAGCATCTATGTCAGAATCAAGTAAAAAAGATTTAAAAAATACTTCTATGTATGTTGTTTCAACTCTTCTTGCTTCAACTATAATGTTTGTAAGAGTAATAATTATAGTGTTATTTTTTAATATAAATATGTTGTCTTCAATTATTTATCCAAGTCTGTTTATGCTTTCTTGAATGGTTTTATATATGGTATATTTTTACTATAGTTCAAAAGACAGAGAAGCATCAAATAATTCTAATTTAAGTTTTGAAGAAAAAAAATATAAGAGTCCTTTTAGTATAGTTCCTGCTTTAAAATTTGCATCATTTGTACTTTTTATCAAATTCATAGCTTGAGTTTGAGCATTATACAAAGATGTTTGGTGAGATTATTTTTTCTATATATTATGAGTTATATCATGATTAGCTGATGTTGATGCTATAAGTCAAACAATGGCAGTTGATGCAGTTGACTGAAAAGTATGAGCTGAACTTGCAGCTATTACTATAATAATTGCAGTTATATCAAATAATTTAGTTAAAGGTTCTATTGCTTTAAAATTCTGAGAAAGGAAATTTTGAATTTCAGTTATGATGTGATTTGTAGTTTCTATGATTATGTGAATAATTGGTATGGTGTTTTTAAAAATAGTATAAAAAAAAGTCGGATTAATCCGACTTTTTTTATACTATTTTTTGGTATTAATTTAGATTTGATAAACTAATTACCCCAAAAAATGTTAATATTACATAAACAATAAACATTCCATTTAAACATCGTTTATTGTATTTTATTAAAAGTTTCGAAGCTTCTCCAATGGAAAGATTATTTGAATATAAATCCATGAATTTTTCTTCGAGTCCAAATTTTGCAGTGTTATATACAATTGGTATTGCAACAAGATAAATAAATGCAACAATACCAAAAAACATAACAAAATTAGTTGAGTTCATTTTTGATTTCTCCAAATTTTATTGCAAAAGGTATGTATATTATAAATTAAAAAATAATTTTTACAAGTATATTACAATATTATTTTCAAGAACTTTTTTCTTTTGCCTTTAATCATATTTAAACTATAATCTATCAAAATTAATTTTTAAATATAAATAAATGAAATTTGTATTATCAACAATAGCTTGAGTAGAAAGTATTGCAAAAAAAGAAATAGAAAGACAAGGTTGAGTTATAGAAGAAACAATAGATAGACTTATAACTTTTTCTGGATGAATTGAACTTATTCCTAGAATAAATTTATGGTCTAGAGTTTGAAATAAGATGTATATTTTACTTGCTGAAAAGGAAAATGTAGTTGATTTTGATAGTCTTTTTGATTTGGTTTCTAGTATTTCTTGGAAAACTTATTTTAAAAAAGAGTTTCCAATTGTAGTAAAATCAAACTCTACTAGAAGTGAACTTTTTGCTGAAAGAACTATTCAAAGTCTTACAAAAAAAGCAATAGTTAAATCACTAGTTTGAAATGATAGTATAGTAAACGAAGATTCAAGTTTGGAAAAAATGGAGATTTTAGTCTTAGTTATTGATAATAAAGCTAGAATTTTATTAAATACTTCTTGAAATGCTTTGCATATGAGAGGTTATAGAGAAAAAGCTTGAGAAGCACCAATAAAAGAATCACTTGCTGCATCTTTGGTTTTGTTATCTGGTTGGAAATTTAGAGAACCATTTTATGATGTTTTCTGTGGTTCTTGAACTATTGTAATTGAGGCTCTTATGATTGCAAAAAATATAGCTCCAGGACTAAAAAGAAAATTTGCTTTTGAAAAATTATGATTAGTAAATCCTGAAATAACAGAAAATGAAAGAGTTTTAGCTAGTAAAAAACAATTTGCTTGAGAATATATAATTAGAGCAAGTGATATAGATTCTGAGATGATAGAATTAGCAAAAGAAAATGCTAGAATTGCATGATTAGGTGGAGAAATAAATTTTGAAGTAAAAGATTTTAAAGAATACTTAGATAAACCTATTTCTTGAACTCTTGTTTCAAATCCTCCTTACGGAGAAAGATTAAAAGATGAAAATTTAAAATCTATGTACAATTCAATTGATAAATTATTTAGATTAAATCCAGAATTAAATTGATGAATTATTTCAAGTTTTATGGAATTTGATGATTTAATTAAAAAAGAAACATACAAAAAAAGAAAACTTTATAATGGTGGGGAAATGTGTTATTTTTGGAAGAAAAATATATAATTTTATTTTTAAAAAATGGCTGAAATTTGAAGACTTTTTCCGAAAGATTTTGATAGTAAACTAAAAACTTGAGAATATATTTTGATAGATTTTAGAACTATAGAAGAAAAAGAATATTATGGTTATATTGAGTGAACACATTTTTTATACGATGTTTATAGACCTGAAATAGTTTCACAAATTGCTTCACTTGATAAAAGTAAAAAGTATTTAATTTATTGTTTTCATTGAAACAGAACTCAAAGTGTTTTAGCTTATATGAGTGAAAATAATTTTAATCATGTTTATGATTTAGTTTGATGAATTGAATATTGGGAAAATTATGGATACAAATTAAAAAAAGACTAGAATTTCTAGTCTTTTTTTTGTAATTTACTTAGATATAAATCTACTATATCTTTTGTTAATTTTATACTTTCTAAATTATTTTCATTTGTTATTTCATCCATTTTTTCTTGTAAAAATGGAGTAATAGGTCTTCATTTTAATCATAATTCAGATATAGAATCTAAATCAATTCATCTAAAAACTTCAAATAAATATTTTACTTTTTCTATTTTATAACCTTTTGTTTTAAATTCTTTAATATCAAATTTTTTTGTACTTTGTTTGCTATTTTTTATAAACCACATTAATAATTTTTTTTGATTTTCTTCTGCAACTTTTTTCATTTTTTCTATCCCATTTATTGGTTCTTGAGTTGTAGCTTTTAGTGTAGATTGTCTAGTTTTTTCATCTCTTAATTCCCAGTTTAATGCTTTTCTTATTGCTCTTGTAAATGCAGCAAATGAAGTGTAATTAAATCAATGATTATTATGTTTTTCCCAAATACTTTGCATAGAATTTTTTTTTCAATAATACATGAATGCTAAATATTTTACAGGGTCTACTTTTTCTTTATATTCACTTTCTAACCATGTTTGAAAAGATTGTAATTTTTCGTACATAACTTTTGTTCATTTACTAGCAGAAAAGTTTTCTAGAGATAATTCTATACTTGTTATATCCAAATATGCTCAAGCTCCTATATTTAATTTCAAAGGATTAAAATCACTTGGATAAGCTTCTTTTTTAAAATTTTCTTCTTCTCCTAATTTCATATAATTAATTATTGTTAAGTTTTACTTATATTATCATATGTTGAGATAAATGTAAATTTTCTATTGAAAAATTTACATTTATAAATAAAAGATTAATATGAGTTTATTAATTTTTTATTTAAAATATATGCAAAATATTAAGCAAAAATATATTCAAATAATTACAGTTATTGTTTTATTAATAGCTACATTTTTAAATATATTTATTTTTTGATCAGAAGATGAGAAAGTAAAATTAAATATAAATATAAATCCGTATCAATCAACTAATTTTAATGAATTAGACACCTGATTTTTATATGCAATTGAAAAAGATACTTGACTAAAAATTTCAGAAATTAAAAATCTTATGGAAACAAATTCATGAAAAACATTGTGAGAAATTTTTTCTGAAAAATGATTAAAAATGAGGTAATAACTTTTTTTATAATATTATTCTTTAATTTATTTTTTTATGATAATGAAATATTTAAAATATATAAAAATTTTTATATTAATATTATGAGTATTAAGTATATATATTTTTTTGGAGCCATGAATTTATAAAGAATTGTGAGATATTTCTTGGAAATTATTAATTATTGTTTTATTTATTAGACCACTTAGAGATATATTTCCAAATTTTAAATTATTTGGTTATATTTTAATTTTTAGGAGGGAATTATGAATTATAACTTGATTATATGCTATTATGCATTGAATTTGATATTTCTTAGATAAAAAATATTGATTAGATATGTTACTAGATTCTTATTTATGGGATTTTTGAAATAATACTTCATGGTGATTATTAGCTTTAATAGTTTCTATACCTTTATTATTAACATCTAATTTATTTTCATTAAAAAAATTATGAAAATATTGGAAAACAGTGCATAGAATTAGTTATATAATGTTTTTATTAGTTGCTATCCATATTTCAATTATTAATAATTGAGAAAAAGCAATTGCTATCAGTATAATAGTTATTACATATATTATTATTTATATTTTAGCTGAAATTTCAAAGAAAATAAAACCACTAAATAATTAGTGGTTTTATTATTGACAATATTTATTATATATTTAAATTATATGAAAATATAGTAAATAAATATATATGGAAAAACTTAAAGAGTACTGAAAAACAGAGATAAAAGAATTAATTTTGCATACTATAAATCATATTTTGATTTTATCAAAAGAGATTGAAAAATCTTTAATTTGAGTAAAAAAGATAGAGTGATTTAAAGCAAAACTTACTATAAATTGAAAGCCTTTTATTTTTAGTGAACTTTCAAATTATTTTAGAGAACAAGATTTTTTATATGTAAATATAAATTATTTAAATTGATTATATAAGTTAATTTTAACATTTAGAGTACTTTGAAAAAAGATAGAATCTCTTAGTGAAGATGAACAGATTTCTATATTAGATTTTGTTAACGATATATTAATTTTTTTTGAAAAACAAAGAATTGATGAGTTCCGTTTGAGTCAAACATATAAAGATATTATTTTTATGGAATTATGACTTGATTCTATAGATAAAATAGGGGATGCAAAAAATGAAACATTGGCATTATTAGAAGTAATTATGTTAAAAAGATAGAAAAAATAATTTTCTATCTTTTTTATATTAAAACATATATAAAATATTTGTCTAGAAAATAAAAATATGATATATTTATTAAAATATAATTAAATTTAGATAAATATGTTTGAATATGCAAATATAACTTGGGAATTTGTATGAATGATTGCACTTGTTTTTAATATAATTTCTTACTTAGAAAAAAATGACAAGATGATGTTTATCATGCTTGCTATATGTTCGTTTTTTTATTGAATTCATTTTTTATGATTATGACTTTTAACAGCATCAGTTATAAATTTTTTTGATGTATTTAAAAATTTAGCTGTTATAAAACACAAGAAAAACATTAAACTTTTTTCTATATTTGCTATTGTTTATGTTATTATTTGATTTGAAACAGGGAATTGAGAAATTCTTTCATATTTATTAACTCTAGGGTCTATTTTATCACTTTTTGCAGCATTTTATTTCAGATGAATTTCTCTTAGAATAGTTTATTTAATAGTTACATTTATATACTTTTTTTATAGTTTTGCTTGAAATTCTATATCTTGAACTCTCACATCATTAGTTTTTATAATTACTCTTTCTTCATCTATATATGTACTTTATAGAAGAAGATGATTTTGGTGAAAAGTTAGGTATTGTAAATATCTGTTACATAGAAAATGGATAAGATTGTTTGCTTCTAGACATAGAAGACTTAAATTTTTAAGATATTAAAAAAAAACAAGAATTTTAAATTCTTGTTTTTTTTTGTAATTTTAATATTTGTACTTTTGTGACCAAAAGGTACCAAAAGTCTTTAAGAGGAATAACTTTCGCATACAGTCTACCAATTTTTATCTCTCGTTTCACGGCAAAATATTCCCCTTAAAAATCCCACTGATACATATCGAAAAATATTAAGTTGATTTTTATAGTATAAAAAATAATATTAAAGTAAGTCTCTCCATATTTATTTTTTAATTTTTAAAATTATGAAAAAGTTAATTACTATTTTTTTATTATTTTCATTTTTTTCTACTACATTTGCTTATAATCCAACAGTTAAAGATACAAAAACTCTAAATTCTGTTTATAAACAAATTGATTTAATATATGAAAAACAACCTGAAAAAATTGAAAAATTATATGAAAAAATATCAAAAATTTTACCATCATTAAAAAAAGATAATCAAACAAAATATATAGTAAGAGAATTAAATAATTATTTATTTAATTTGGCTAATTATACTGAAACTACATATGATGTATTAGATATAATAGATTGAGATACAATTAAAATATCATATGATTGAAAAGAGCAAAATATTAGAATGATTTGATTAGATTCTCCTGAAAATACAACAACTAGGTATTGATATACAGAACTTTATTGAAATGAAGCAAAAGAAAAATTAAGAAATTTAATATGAAATAACAATGTAACTTTAGAATTTGATGAAACTCAATGAACTTATGATAAATATGATAGATTATTAGCTTATGTTTTTGTTTCTTGAATAAATTTAAATAAAGAAATGATAGAATTATGATATTGAAAAGAATATACATACAATAAGGCATATAAATATCAAAAAGATTTTCAAATTGCTCAAGAAAATGCAAAAATTAAAGAATTATGAATATGGTGAAATCTTGATTATTCTGAAAATAGATTAACTGAAACAAAAAATTATAAATTTTATACATCTAGTTATTATACTTCTCATTTATATTATTGTGAAACAGATAGTTCTTGGGAATGATTATCTAAAAATTATTTAAAAGAATATAATAGTGAACAAGAATTATTAAATGATTATATTAATAGTTGAAAAGTTTTAAATAAACCTTGTGAATAATAAAAAAACTTAGAATTTTTAAATTCTAAGTTTTTTGTTTTTATACTCTCGTAGTATTTCCATCAGTTTCAACTTCTCAATCAACTACTCAATCATCATTTTTAGGTGTTTCTTGTGTTCCTGGTTGAGAGTACAATTTTTGACCTACTTTCATCATTTCATCACTTAATTCTTTGCTTGTAGATTCTAATTCATCTTTACTAGCATCAGATTTAGCTAATACTTCTTTTACTTTAGATACTTTTTCTTCTACAGATTTTTTGTCAGCATCATCTATTTTATCAGCATTATCTCTAATCATTTTTTCAGCTTGTGCAATAGCACTATCAGCATGATTTCTAGCATCTACACTTTCTTTTTTCTTTTTATCTTCTTCTTTTTTTGCTTCAGCTTCTTTTACAAGTCTATCAACTTCAGCATTATCCATACCAGTTGAACCTTGTATAGTTATGTGTTGTTCTTTTCCTGTACCTTTATCTTTAGCTTTTACTTTAAGTATTCAGTTTGCATCTATATCAAAACTTACTTCAATTTGAGGAACTCATCTTGGAGCAGGAGCGATACCATCAAGCATAAATTTCCCCAGTGGTTTATTATCTGCAGCCATTTCTCTTTCTCATTGTAATATATGAATTTCAACACTTGGTTGATTATCTACAGCAGTTGAAAATGTTTCAGTTTTGTTAGCTGGAATTGTAGTATTTCTAGTAATCATAGCTGTTCTAACTCAACCCATAGTTTCTATACCAATAGTAAGAGGAATAACATCTAATAATAATACATCAGTTACATCTCAACCAATAATTCCGGCTTGGATAGCAGCTCAAAGAGCAACAGCTTCATCTGGATTTATTCAAGCATTTGGTTTTTTACCGAAAAATGCTTCTACTTTTGATACAACAAGTGGAACTCTAGTTGATCCTCAAACAAGTAAAACTTGGTCTAAATCACTAGCTTTTAGTTTAGCATCATCTAATACTTTTTTACAAGGAGATAGAGATTTTTCAACTAAATCAGCAATTAATTCTTCAAATTTTGTTCTAGTAATTGTCATCATTAAGTTTTTTGGACCACTAGAATCTACAGTAATATATGGTAGGTTTATATCATAACTAGTTGTACTAGATAATTCTTTTTTAGCTTTTTCTGCTTCATCTCTTACTCTTTGAAGAGCCATTGGATCATTTCTTAAATCGATTGCTTGGTCCTTTTTAAATTCATCGATGATAAAATCAGTTATTTTTTTATCAAAATCATCTCAACCTAAGTGAGTGTCTCAGTTTGTTGCTAATACTTCAAAAGTACCTTCTTCACTTAATTCAAGAATTGATATATCAAAAGTACCTCCTCATAAATCATAAACTGCAATTTTTTCATTTTTACCTTTTCAAGCACCATAAGATAGAGCAGCAGCAGTAGGTTCATTTACAATTCTTTTTACTTCTAAACCTGCAATTTTACCTGCATTTATAGTAGCTTGTCTTTGATCATCATTAAAATATGCAGGAACAGTAATAACTGCTTCAGTTACAGTTTGTCCTAAAAATTTTTCAGCATCTTCTTTTATTTTCATCAAAACATGAGCACCAATTTCTTCAGGTCTTACTTCTTTACCATCAAATTTAATCAAAGCTTCACCATTTTTACCTTTAACTACTTCAAAAGGTACATTTTTAATTTCATCTAGAACTTCATCATATTTTCTACCTATAAATCTTTTAGCAGAAAAAATAGTTCCAGCATGATTTGTAATTGCTTGTCTTTTAGCTGGAGTACCAACTATAATATTTCCATCTTTATGAGCAACTATACTTGGAGTTGTTCTATTTCATTCAGCATTTGGTATAACTTTTGCTTCTCAACCTTCCATAAAGGCAACACAAGAGTTAGTAGTTCATAAATCTATTCAAATAATTTTTCCCATATTCAAAAAATTAAGTTTTAAAATATTTTAGTGTCATTTTTATATGACTTGCATATATATTATCAAATTATTTTTTAATGTCAAAACTTTTTAGCACTTTTTTACATTATGTGCTAACTATCTAATTTTTGTGTTTTAAAATATACTATGATATAATTTATTTAACTTAATATTTTATATGAAATTATGGATGAATTAAATATAGAAAATGAATGAACTTCACTTCAAGATATACAATTTTCAAATGAATTTGATAAATATGTTTATTATTTAGAACAAAAAAGAATAGAAATTGATAATTTAATAAATTAAAAAGCACGCCTAGGCGTGCTTTTTGTTTTGAGAAGAAGCAGACTCAAGCGGGGAAAAGGCTAAGTTGTGTACCAACCAGTTCCTCAATAGCTACTTCTTCTCGGCTCCTTTTTTCTGCTTCTTTTCTTGCTTTCATTGCTGCAATTTTTTCTTGCAAAATTGCAATGATTTGTTTTTTCCTTTCTTGTTGCTCAATCGTCAAATTTGACGATTTACAAAGTTCAGTGTATTCTGTGTAAAGACATGATGCCTCATGATTCTCTTTACACAGGGTTTCAATGTTGCCGCCTGGTAAGGGAAGTGTGAATCCCCAACCAAAGATTGCAAGTCGTGCTTGTTTTCCGGACATGGTCTACCCCTAAAATAATTAGAAAAAAAGTAATCATTTTATATATCAAAAAAATAAAAAGTCAATGTTTATTTTTATAAATATTTATTATTTTTATATTTTCAGTACAATAGTAAAAGTATAAATAATATTTTTGTAAAAATGATTAAAATAATTAGTTTTGTTGATAGTTTTAAACATTATGAAGAACCTATAAAAGAGTTTCAAAAAAGATTATGAAATTTTGTAGATTTTGTTAAAATGAAACCTAGTAAAAGGTCAGAAATAAATGAAATAGTAAGTGAAGAAACTATAGAATTAAAAAAATATTTAGAAAAAACAAAAGGGTATAAAGTACTTCTTTATATAGATAGTAAAACAATGGATACAATAGAGTTTTCTAAATTTATAGAAGAAAAACAAATGAAATATAGTGATATAGTTTTTATTATATGATGAGCTTATTGAGTTGATTATGAAATAATAAAAGAACAAATTGATTTTAAAATATCACTTTCACCTATGACATTTCCTCATGCACAAGCTATAATGATGCTTTTTGAACAAATATATAGAGTAAAATGCATAAAATCTTGAGTGAAATATCATCATTAAAATATATAATCAAAAAAATTATTAAATTGTCACTTTTTTTTATTTTCTCGTTATATTGCATATGGAAGATCTAAAAATTATGCAAAAATGTTTAGATTGAGATCTAAATTATTTTTGAAATATATATGATAAATATATAGATAAAATACACAATTTTGTTTACTTAAAAACAACAAATAAGGAGGTTACTGAAGATATTGTCAGTGATGTTTTTCTAAGCGCTTTAAAAAATATTAATTCTTTTAAAATAGAGGATTGATCAAGTGTGCAAGCTTGGCTTTATAAAATTGCATATAATAAAGTAATAGATTTTTATAGAACAAATAAAGAACTTGAAGATGTTTGAGATTGTTTAGAAATGTCTTGTAGTAGTGATTTTTCTCAAGATATTGATAATAAGGATAAATTGAAAGAGGTTTTTAAATATTTAGAGACAATTAAAAAAGAACATAGAGATATACTTGTTTATAGGATTTGGGATGATCTATCTTATAAAGAAATATCTGATATTACATGACTTAGTGTTGATAATTGTAAAAAGATAGTTTCTAGAACTCTAAAAACTATAAGTGCAAATTTTGTTTTACTTATTATGATTTTACTAATTTTATAAAAATGAAAAATTTTTTAAAAGAATTATATGATAATTTTCCAGAATTAGAAAATTCTAAGGAAAAAGTAGATAAAGCAGTTTATTATTTAAAAGATAATAAGCCATTTTATGCTGCATCAAATGAATTTAAGACTAAATTAAAAACTAGGTTAGAAAATATTACATCTCTAACCTCTACAAAAAAATCAAATTTTTTTATTTTTGCAATACCAGTTTTTAGTTTGCTATTTATAGTTGTTTGATTTGCTTATTATTTTAAAGATATAACTTTTTTAAATGATAAAACAAATATTTCTGTTTGAAATCCAATTGAAAATTCAGTTATGAAAATGCAAGTTGTAAATAATGATGTAATTGAAGAAACATTTGTAGAAATTTGAGAAGATTTGTCTTTAGATAATACAAAGAATACTTTTATTAAAACAGAAAAAAATATAGTAAAAAATAGTGATAAGGAAATTGTTGAAAATAAGGTTGATTTAACAATTAAAGAACCAATTATAGAACTTAATATTGAAGAAAATATAAATGAGGCTACTATAGAAAATGATGATATATTTAACTTTTTAGAAGCACTTTGAGAAAATTTAGATGATAATCAATCTTTTGGTTCTGATGTAAGTAATATGTGATGAAGTAGTTTGAAAATGATGTGAGAATCTGCTCCTATGATTATGTCAGATTCTGTATCTGAATCTACTTTTATAATGGAAAGTGAACCTATTTGATTTGAAGATTTTTGTAAAAACAATATTTGAACTATTTATGAAGCAGGAGATGAGAAAATTTGTAGAGTAGATAAAAAAGAGTGTTTATCAAGTAATTATGTAAATTGAGTTTGTGAATTTAAAGAAATAAAATAAAATAAAAGCATAAAATTTTTATCAAATTTTATGCTTTTTTGTCACTTTTTTATTTAAATGCCGTTTTATTAATTGTAGTATTTTATTTTTTAATAAAAAAATTATGAAAAAATCTTTTTTATTATTATGTACAAGCTTGTTTGCTTTTGCTCCTACATATGCAGCATTAGAGGATAATTCAATTGAAGCAGAATTGGATGCTCAAAAAGTAAAAACTCTTAATACAGATTTTAAATTAAAATCTTTTGAGAGCTGTCAAAATATGGAAGATGTAATGGGTGATTATATTAAAGAATATTGGAAAAATAATAAACAAAATTATTATAGATATCCAATGATGTTAGATGATGTTATGTTTTGATCTATGGAAAAATCTGAAGAAGCTGTAATGGAAACTTCAAATGCAGTTGCTGATCAAGCATCAGGTTCTCCATCTAGTCCTGATTTTTCACAAACAAATAATCAAGTAGTTTGAGTAGATGAATCAGATATAATAAAAACAGATGGTAAATATATATATTATTTTAATGATAGTGATAGTTATGTTTATATCGTTTCAGTTGCAAATAAAGAAATAGTTAAAAAAATAAAAGTTCCAAAAACTTTTTATTCTCCTATTTTATATTTAGGAAACAATACTCTAACTATTTTATCTAGTTGATATTCAAATCAAGATTATTCAGCTAAATGATATTATATAAATAGAAATGATAAAACATATGTTATAGTTTTTAATATTGCAGATGTTAAAGCTCCAAAATTAGATAAACTATATATTACTGATTGAAGTTTAACTCAATCAAGAAAAATAGGTGATTATATATATGTAATTTCAAATAACTATTTTAATATACCATATTATACTTTTAAAAGTGAAGATGATATAGATTTTTCTGTGTCAGATATAATGCCACAAAAAATAGATATCTCAAAAACAAGTATAAAAGCAAAACAAAATTTAAAAGTTAAATGAGCAGTTGCACCATATAATGTAACTTCTTGAAATGTTGCTGATTGTACTAAAATAAGTTATGTTTTACCTGATGAAGAAACAATAAAACAATATGACTTTAATCCAAGTTATAATGTAATTTCAGTTATTGATACAAAAGATACAAGTAAAAAAGTAGAAACTTCAGTTATTGCTTGAAGTAATAATCAAATATATATGAGTTTAGATAATTTATATATGACTTCAAATATGTATCAAAGTTATGATTTTGCTTGTCCTATGAATTCTAGATGTTTTGCTCCTTGGTTTTCAAGAGGATCAAATACACTTTTACATAAATTAAATGTGGCTTGAATGAAAGTTACATATCAAGATTCTACAATTATACCTTGAACTCCTTTAACTCAATGGAGTATGGATGAATATAAAACTGATTTTAGAATACTTACTCAAACTAATTCTTGGGAAAGTGGTCAAAATGAAAGTCACACAGATTTATACATTCTAGATAAAGCTTTATCTTTAAAATGAAATTTAAAAAATCTTTGAACTTGAGAACAATTTAAATGAAGTAGATATATAGGTGATAAATTATTTTTAGTTACATTTGAACAAACTGATCCACTTTTTGTTATAGATGTTGCTGATAGTGCTTCTCCAAAAATTTTATGAGAATTAAAAATTCCAGGTTATAGTACATATTTACATCCATATGATGCAAATCATTTAATTGGTATTGGTTATGATACAAAAGAAAATGAATGGGGTTGAATAGTTAATTCATGATTAAAAGTAGATTTATATGAAATTAATTATGATAAAAAATGTGGTGATACATGATTAACTGCATTAGAAAAATCAAAATGTGATAGTGGTGATTACAAATGAATAATTGTTAAACAAAAATTTACAAAAACTCTAGGATCAAATTGAAGTTATAGTGAAGCTTTAGATAATCCAAGAATGTTTATGTGGAAGGCAAGTGATAAAAAATTATTTTTACCTGTAACTCTTTATGGTAATAATTGAGTAGATTTATATAGATATACTGATTTCTTTAATGGACTTGTTACTTTATCAATAGATAAAGATGCTTGAATAAAAGAAGATTATAGAGTAACTCATATAGATACTACTTGACTTGAAGCAGAAAGAGAAAAAGAATGTAGTGTTTATACTAAACAAAATACACAAAGTTCTTGTGTTAAGCTTATAAATTGAGAACAATATTGTGAAGATAAAGTTTATAATTATGTTCCTACATATTGTTATGCTGATTCTAAAATTTGAGAGTATTTGGCATCGAGAAGTTGGAATTATTATAATAGTTTCATAAAAAGAGCATTATGGGTTTGAGAAAATTCTTATAGTGTATCAAATTCTTACGTTTCTTCTAATAATATATCAACTTGAAAAGAAGTTTTTAAATTACAATTAAAATAAAAAAATAACCCTATTTAGGGTTATTTTTTTATTTATTTATTTGAAAATAGTAGACAAATAATAGACAAAAAAAAAGTTATAAAAAAAGATTTGATTTTTTTTAAAATAAAATTATTATACTAAACAAAAACATATTTTCAAATAGAGAAGTTTTGCTTTAAAGTAGGCAAAAGGTGAATGAAAAAAATAAAATTTCATTTGCTTTTTTTTGTGCGTTCAATATACTCTTCAGGTTTAAATTTATTTTGTATAATTTTATTATGGACATATTAAATAATTTTTTATGATCATATTATGTAGTTTGAGAAAACTGACACTGATGATTAAACCCGTTTTTTGTATGAATTCTTATAGAATTCTTTATAATGCTTGTTATATATATATTTGTAACTAAAAAACCACAATCAAGTTTTGCCGTATTTTTTGATATGGTTTTTGATGGTATATATTCATTTTTTGAAGATATATTATGAATAGAAGAAAAAAAATGGACTAAATTATATATTACAACTATGTTTTTTATAATTTTGTTTTCAAACTTTTTATGAGTTGCATTTGATATAATTTGAGTTTGATATCCAGCATGGCATCATCATGTTGCTATACCAACTTCAGATATAAATTTCAACGTTGCAATGGCTATAATTTGAGTTTTAATTGTATTATATGAACAATTTAAATCTTTAGGTATAGGTAAAGCATTATATGAATATTTTCCAGTTTTGTGAAAAGACTATATTCCATATGAGAGAGGTAAACTTAATAAGTTTATAGATATACCATTATTTTTGTTAGTTAAATTTTTTGATATAGTTATATCTTTATTTTTATGAATATTAGATGTTGTATGACATTTAGCAAAAGTAATTTCATTATCTTTTAGGTTATTTGGTAACATGACTTCTGGTTCTATGCTTATGTGAATGCTTATAGCTTGAACACTTGCATTATCAAATCTTACATTAGGTATAGATTTCCCAGTTTTATTACCAATAGTATTACATTTACAATGAATTCTTGTAGCTTTTATACAAGCACTTGTATTTCCATTATTAATTGCAATCTTTATTAAGGTTGTGAAAGTACATTAGAAATTTTATTATTATATTTTAGAAATATTAGAGTATGGAAAATTTAGCAAATTTTATATGAGCTTGATTAGCAATTTGAATATCTTGAATTTGAGTTGCTATGGGGCAATGAGTTTTATGAAAAAAAGCTGCTGAAGTTATGTCAAAAAATAAAGATTTATCATCTTTTTATTTAACTATAACGATATTAGGTATAGCCTTAGTAGAATCAGCAGCAATATATGGGTTAATAGTTGCATTTAAAATCTTATGAACTACTTGAATATCAATGTGAGCTTCAATTGGTGCATGATTAGCAATATGATTAGCTTGATTTTGAGCGTGATTATGAGAAGGTAAATTAATTGCTTGAGCAATTTGAGCTATTGATAAAAGTCCACATCTTAAGTCAAAAATAATGACATTTATGGTATTATTTGTTGCCTTAGTAGAATCAGCAGCAATATATGGATTGGTAATTGCATTTAAAATACTATGAGATGTAGATTTTACAAGTCAAGCATTTATAGGAATGTGATTAGCAGTATGATTAGCATGATTATGAGTAAGTATCTGAGAGTGAATGCTAGCAGAGAAATCAATGGAAATGATGTGAAAACAAGAGAAAATGATGTGATACTTTTTAACGGTAACGATATTAGGTATAGCATTAGTAGAATCAGCAGCAATATATGGTTTAATAGTTGCATTCAAGATGTTTGGAACTGTTGATTTAAGTATGGCTGCAGCAATCTGAGCATGATTAGCAATATGATTAGCATGATTATGAGCATGAGTATGAGAAGGTAAATTGGTAGCGTGAGCAATCACATCAATGTGAACAAGTCCACATTTAAAATCAAAGTTGATGACATTCATGGTATTATTTGTTGCCTTAGTAGAATCAGCAGCAATATATGGATTGGTAATTGCATTTAAAATACTATGAGATGTAGATTTTACAAGTCAAGCATTTATAGGAATGTGATTAGCAGTATGATTAGCATGATTATGAGTAAGTATCTGAGAGTGAATGCTAGCAGAGAAATCAATGGAAATGATGTGAAAACAAGAGAAAATGATGTGATACTTTTTAACGGTAACGATATTAGGTATAGCATTAGTAGAATCAGCAGCAATATATGGTTTAATAGTTGCATTCAAGATGTTTGGAACTGTTGATTTAAGTATGGCTGCAGCAATCTGAGCATGATTAGCAATATGATTAGCATGATTATGAGCATGAGTATGAGAAGGTAATCTAGTTTGATGAGCAATGACTGCCATGGCTAGAAATCCAAAAATAAAATCAAAGTTGATGACATTCATGGTATTATTTATAGCCTTAGTAGAATCAGCAGCAATATATGGATTAGTAATTGCATTTAAAATACTTGCTTGAACAGATTCTGATATAGATCAATTAGTATATATTTGAGCATGATTAGCAATATGACTAGCATGATTATGAGTAAGTATCTGAGAATGAATGTTAGCTGAAAAATCTATAGAAGTTATGTGAAAAAATCCTATGATGATATGATTTTTATTAACAGTAACAATATTAGGTATAGCATTGGTAGAATCAGCTGCAATATATGGTTTAGTTATAGCTTTTAAAGTTTTATCTGGAGCACTTATAGCATGATTTGCATCAATATGAGCATGATTAGCAATATGATTAGCATGATTATGAGCATGAATTGGTGAAGGTTATATTATTAAATGATCTGTTGATTGAATAAATGCAAATCCAGAATTAAAATCAAAAACTCTTGCATTTATGGTACTATTTGTTGCATTGGTTGAAGTAGTTGCTATTTATTGATTATTAATTGCTTTTAAAGTAATTGGTTAATTAATTTAATTATTTATTTTTAATTATATTATGGAAAATTTACAATTAGAATTGATTATTGCTGCTATGATCAATTTTTGAATATTATTCTTTATATTTAAACATTTTCTTTGAGAAAAATTAGCTAAAGCTATAGAAGAAAGAAGAAAATTTTTACAAGCATCTGAAGAAGCAGATGATATTGCAAAGAAAAAATTAGAAGAAGCAGAAAAACAAGTAGAAGAATTATTAAATGAAGCTAGAATTAAGGCTGCTGCTATTGAAAAATCAGCAGATGACTTATCTAAACAAAATTCTTATAAAATTATTGAAAAAGCTGAAAAAGAAGCTAGTCATATTTTAGCAAGTGCTAAAACTGAAATTGAAAAAGACAGATTAGATATGGCTAATTCTATGAAATCTAAAATTTTGGATTTATCTTTAAAATTAAATTCTAAAATATTTTGAAAAGAATCTTCAAATAAAGAACTTTTTGAAAAAGAATTAGAAGTATTAACTAAATAATTTAAATTATGACTAATACAAATATTAATATAGATAATCTAAATTTAACGCAATTAAATGAATTGTTAAAAGAAGTTAGATTATATAGGGATTTAAAGAAACAATTGTGAAATAGATGAGTTTCTTTATATAATAAATTAAAAAATAATTCGAATATATTACTTGTTGAATATTTTCCTGCTATATCAGAAGATTTAGCATGGGAAGAAGCAAAAGTTATTTTCAAAAAAGTTTTTAATTTAAATGAAGTTTCTAGAGAAAATGTTGTTTTTTCAAAAAAAGAAACAATAAAAGGTTGAATTAGAGTTTATGTAGATGATAAAGTAATTGATTTAAGTTACGAAAAAATCGAAAGAATGGTTAGAAAATAAAAAAATTTACTAAATTTTTAATTTTAATATTAAATATAATTTTTATGTCAAAAGACTTACTAAATAGTATTATAAGTGAAATAGAAAATAAAATTGACTCAGTTGAGTTAAATCCTCAAGTTGGTAATGTTGGTGAGGTTTTCTACTTATGAGATGGTGTTGCTAAAGTTTCAGGTTTAGGAGAAGTTTCTTATAATGAAGTTGTTGATTTTGAATCAGGTGCAAAAGGTATTGCATTAAACTTAGAAGAACATTTTGTTTGAGTAGTAGTTTTATCTGGATTTAATACAATTAAAGAAGGTGAAAAAGTTTACTCAAGTGGTAAAATATTAGAAGTTCCTGTTGGTAGAGGTTTAATTGGTAGAGTAGTTGATGCTTTAGGATATCCAATTGATTGACTTGGTGAAGTTAAATCAACTGAAAATTATCCAATCGAAAGAGTTGCTACATGAGTTATGTCTAGAAAATCAGTTCATGAACCAATGTCAACTGGTATTAAAGCTATTGATGCTCTTGTGCCAATCGGTAGAGGACAAAGAGAATTAATTATCGGTGATAGACAAACTGGTAAAACTCAAATTGCAATAGATGCTATTTTAAATCAAAAAGGTCAATGAGTAACTTGTGTATACGTTGCTATTGGTCAAAAAGAAGGTAAAATTGCTAGAATCGTTGAAGAACTTAAAAAAAGAGGAGCAATGGATTATACTATAGTTGTTGCTGCTTGAGCTTCTGCTCCTGCTTCTATGCAATATTTAGCTCCATATGCTGGTTGTGCTATGGCTGAATATTTCATGTTCAACAAAGAACATTCATTAATTATTTATGATGATTTAACTAAACAAGCAAATGCTTATAGAGAAATGTCATTATTATTAAGAAGACCACCAGGTAGAGAAGCTTATCCATGAGATGTATTTTATACTCATTCTAGATTACTTGAAAGAGCATCAAAATTAAATGATGAATTAGGTGCTGGTTCTATGACAGCTCTTCCTATTATTGAAACTCAAGCTTGAGACGTTTCTGCTTATATTCCTACAAACGTAATTTCTATTACTGATGGACAAATATTTTTAGAATCAAACTTATTTAATGCAGGTCAAAAACCAGCAATCAATGTTTGATTATCAGTTTCAAGAGTTTGAGGTTCTGCACAAATTAAAGGTATGAAAAAAGTTTCAGGTACTTTAAAACTAGACTTAGCTCAATATAGAGAACTTGCTGCATTTTCACAATTTGCTTCTGATTTAGATGCTGAAACAAAAGCTCAATTAGATAGAGGTGCTAGAATGATGGAATTATTAAAACAATGAGTTTACTCTCCAGTAACTGTTGAAAAACAAATTTGTTCTATATATGCTGGTTGAAAAGGTTATTTAGATGTTCTTCCAGTAACAAAAGTAGGTAAATTTGAGCATGATTTATATTCTACATTAGATGAAGAAAAATCAATTTTAGAATCTATTTCAAAAGAAAAACAAATGAATGAAGATACTGAAAAGAAATTAATTGAAGTTATTAAAAAAGTTGTTGAATTAAATAAATAATTTTATCAAATAAATTAAATAAATTTTATGGCAAATGCTAAAGAGATAAAAAGAAAAATAGGTTCCATAAAAAATACAGCAAAAATAACTAAAGCTATGGAGTTGATTTCAACTGTAAAGATGAAAAAATCTCAAGACTTAGCGATGGAAAAAAGAAACTTTGTTTTAGAAATGTTAAAAATATTTTTAAGAGTAGAAGATTATCTTTCAGAGTTTCCTCTTTTTTCTTCATCTAATTCATGAGAAAAAACTTTGGCGGTAGTTATAACTTCAAATAAATGATTATGTTGAGGTTACAATGTTAATGTTATGAAAAAAGTTAATTCTTATGTAAAAGAAACTTCTGAACAAATGGATTATATTGCCATTTGAAAAAAAGCTTCAAATTTTATACTTAGAACTTGAAATAACTTAATTGCTGATTTTAGTGAAGATTTTTCAGATAATTTAGAACCTGTTTTTACAAAAGAAATATCTGAATTTATGAGAGATCAATTTCTTTCATGAAAATATAATAAAGTAGTTGTATTTTATAATTTCTATGTAAATACAATTAGACAAATTCCTGTTGCAAAAGTAAGTTTACCTATAGATTCAGAATCTATTAAACAATATCTTTTCTCAATTCTTGAATGACATATAGACCTAGAAAATGAAATTCAAAATATGAAAAATTCTTTTGTTTATGATATAGAACCGAATACACAAGATTTTGTATATAGTGTAATTCCTATGATTTTAGATATGATGTTTTATGATGTATTATTGAATGCAAAGGCAAGTGAACATAGTTCAAGAATGATTGCCATGAAAAATGCAAAAGATAGTGCAAACAAAATAGCAAAAGCTTTAACTTTAAAATACAACAAAGCGAGACAAGCTGGTATTACAAGTGAAGTTTCTGAAATCACTGCTTGAGTTGAATCAATGAAAGAAGTTTAAAAATTCTTTACACACACTTAAAAAGAACTATAATAAATTTATTATATTTTAAATATTTTATTATGAAAACATTATTAATTATCCTAAAGGTAATAGTTAATGCTTTGTTATTTATGTTTTATACATTGGTTTTTATAATTGCATCAAATTTCATTTTTTGATTAGTTTTAGATGTAGTTTTAAATAAAGATGTACCATGAAGTGATGATCCAATTCATACGAAAATGGCTGTATTAGTTATATTTTTATCTTTACTTGTTACTTTATTGTTTAGAAAATTTTTCTATATAAATATTTTTACTTCTGAAAAGAAAAAAATAAGTAATGAAAAAAAAGATAATAATTCTAAGATTGAGCCAAAAGACGAAGACTTAGAGATTTATGTAAATAAAGAAATAAAGTAATAAATTAAGTTAAAAATTTATACTCACAGATTTATTAGAACATAATAAAATTATAATAAACTTATTTGGAATAATAAAAATTTATTATTGCAAAAGAATTCAAATTAAAAAAATTTACAATTAATATTTTATATAAAATGAAAACTTGAAAAATTACCAAAATAGTTTGAGTAGTAATTGATGTTAAATTTGGAGGATGATATGTTCCTTCAATTTATGAATCATTAGAAGTTAAATGAAATAGCTCTAAAGTTATACTTGAAGTACAACAACAATTAGGGGATTGAGTTGTTAGAACAATTGCTATGAACCCAGTTGAAGGTTTGAAAAGAGGACTAGAAGTAGAAGCTACACAAAATCCAATTAGAGTTCCTGTTTGAGAAAAAGTTTTAGGAAGAATGTTTAATGTATTAGGAGATCCTATTGATAATTTAGAAAAACCTGTTACAGAATTTAATGATCCAATTCATAGAAAAGCTCCAGATTTTGCAAATCTTACTACAAAAGCTGAAATTTTCGAAACTGGTATTAAAGTAGTAGACTTAATTGCTCCAATGTTAAAATGAGGTAAAGTAGGTCTATTTGGTTGAGCATGAGTTGGTAAAACAGTTATCATGCAAGAACTTATCCACAATATTGCAAGTGAACATGGATGATATTCAGTTGTTGCATGAGTAGGGGAAAGAACAAGAGAATGAAATGATTTATATCATGAAATGAAAGAGTCATGAGTTATTGATAAAACTGCCATGGTATTTGGACAAATGAACGAAGCACCAGGACCAAGAGCAAGAGTTGCTCTTACAGGTTTAACAATGGCTGAACATTTTAGAGATAGAGAGAAAAAAGATGTATTATTATTCGTTGATAATATATTTAGATTTACTCAAGCAGGTTCAGAAATATCTGCACTTTTATGAAGAATTCCTTCTGCAGTAGGTTACCAACCAACTCTTGCTACAGATATGGGTGCATTGCAAGAAAGAATTACTTCAACTAGAGATGGTTCAATTACTTCTGTTCAAGCAGTTTATGTTCCAGCTGATGATCTAACTGATCCTGCTCCTGCTGCAACATTTGCGCACCTTGATTCAACTATAGTATTAAATAGATCTATTGCTGAACTTGGTATATACCCAGCTGTTGATCCACTAGATTCAACTTCTACAGTTCTTGACCCAACAATTGTTTGAGATGATCATTACAATGTTGCTAGAAATGTACAAAAAATACTTCAAAAATATAAAGAATTACAAGATATTATTGCAATTCTAGGTATGGATGAATTATCTGAAGATGATAAATTAACTGTTTCAAGAGCTAGAAAAATTCAAAAATTTCTTTCACAACCATTTTTCGTTGCTGAACAATTTACAGGTACTCCATGAGTATATGCAAAAGCAAATGATACAGTATCATGATTTAAAAAAATAATTGATGGAGAACTTGATTATGTTCCAGAAAATTATTTTATGTATAAAGCAGGTATATCTGATGTAATTGCTGCTTATGAAAAAGCACAATGAGAAAATAAATAATTAGTATTTTAATTCAAAAATTATGAAATTAAAAATGTTATCATTTTCATGAGAAAGTTTTAATTCAGATGAAGTGATTTCTATTACATTAATGTCTGCTGTTTGAGAAATAACTATATTAGATAACCATTCTCCATTATTAACAAGTGTTAAACCTTCTACAATGTATTTAATATATACAGATTCAACTTGAATTGAAAAAAGAGATGATTTTGCAATTTGAAAATGATTTGTTGAAGTAAGTAATAATGAAGTTAAAATAATGGCTGATATGCTTATTGATATAGAAGATCTTGATGTAGAATATGCAGAAAGAGCTAGAAATAAGGCTATTGAATTAATGGCTAAATATAGAGATAGTACTGATAAGCTTGACATGGAAAAATATATAGAAGCAGAAGATATGCTTTTAAAATCAATTGCTCAATTAAAGTTAAGTGATACTTTAAAATAAAAAAATAATAAGACCAAAAAAGATTTGGTCTTATTATTTTTTTTTGTATAATAGTCAAAATATTTTTTTTATTTAATAATATAAATATATGGAGAATTTTTTAAACAAAATAGTAGATTGAAATAAATTTGAATTACTTATTGATAAAAACATTTTTGATAAAGATATAGTTTTAAAAGCAGCATATAATTTTTTAGATAAATGATTTTTCTTTTTCAAGTTAGATTCTAATTGAAATATAATTTTAGTTTTTACTAAAAGAGAAGAAATTAAAGAAAAATCTGAAGAAATTATTGCTAATTTTAGTGATGAGTTAATTGCAGTTTATTTGAGAGATAAATTAGAAAAAGAAAATAAGACTATAAGAGAAGCTATAGTTTGAGCAGCTATTGCAAATAGTTTAGATTCAAATAATTTTGTAAATTTAAATACAAATAATAATGTGGAACAAAATCAAATAGATTTTGATAAAGATATTGATGATATTCTAAAAGAAATAGAAAATGATCCAGATTTAAAAATAGATGAAGAAGAAATAGAAAGAATTTTAAAAGAAATAGAAGAAGAAACATCATCTATGGAAGATGAAAAACCTACATTTAAAGTTGATCCTGAAGCTGTTAAAAAAGCTAAAGAAAAATTTAATAAATAATATATCATATGAATAAAGATTTTGAAATAAGTGCTTATTTTTATCCATTAGAAATTTTAAATCAATGAATTATTGATTTTGAAGATGTTTCAAAAATTAGTATTAAAGATAATATTTTAAATATATCTTGAAATGATGAGGATGAAATTGATAATATTTTTAATGAATTTATTAATTATATTACTTGATTAATTAATGAATTATAGAAATAATTCTATATATAATTTAAACAATATAAAATGTTAAATATTAATAATTTAAAAAAAATAGATAATAATACTTGATTTTTTAGATTTAAAAAATTTTGAGATGATTATTTAATAACTAATGATATTGCAAAGTATTCTTTTTTAACAAAGGATGAATTTTCTAATTTTATTTCTTGATGATTAAAATCATGAGATAAATATAATGAGCTATTAGAAAAGAATTTTATAAAAAATAATAATTATGAAAAAGAGATGGCTAGTGCATTTGCTTTAAAAAATAATTTCTTAGCTTTTTGACCATCACTTCATATTATTGTTACTACACTTAGATGTAATCATAAATGTCAATATTGTCATGCTGCTGTTGCTCCTATGTCAGCAAAGGATATGGATATGACAGAAGCTACTGCTAAAAAAGTTGTTGATACAATATTTTTTACAAGTAATCCTAGTTTAACTATTGAATTTCAATGAGGAGAATCTTTAGTTAATTGGCCAATTGTAAAATATATTGTTGAATATGCTGAAGTAAAAGCATTTCATTTGAAGAAAAATTTAACTTTTGCACTTGTTTCAAATTTATCTTTAATGGATGAAGAAAAATTAGATTATTTAATAAGTCATAATGTTCAAATTTCAACTAGTTTAGATTGAGATGAGGAAACTCATAACTTTAATAGAACATTTAAAGAGTGAAATAGTTTTGATAAAGTTACTTATTGGATAAAGAGAATTAATGAAGAATATGTAAATAGATGAATTGAAACTAAAGTTTGAGCTTTACTTACTGTAACTAAAAAAACTCTTTCTAGATATAAAGAAGTAATTGATACATATGTTTCATTAGGTTTAGATGGTATATTTTTAAGACCATTAAATCCATATGGTTTTGCTGCTGCTGAACTTGAAAAATTATGATATGAACCAGATGAATTTATTGAATTTTATAAAAAATCGTTAGAATATATAATAGAAATAAACAAAAGAGGGACTATTTTTAAAGAGGCGCTATCTTCAATTTATCTATCAAAAATACTTACACCAAAAGATCCAAATTTCTTAGATGAAAGAAGTCCTTGTTGAGCATGTATTTGACAAGTCGCATATAATTATGATTGAAAAATTTATAGTTGTGATGAATGAAGAATGCTTTGAAGAATGTGAGATCAAAACTTTTTAATGACTGAAGTAACAGATTCATGATCTGAAACTTATAAAAATATGATAGAAAGTGAAACAACAAAAATAATGGTTCAAGCATCTACTCTAGATTGATTACCAGGATATAATGATAGTGTTTACAAACCATATATATGAGTTTGTCCAATTCATTCTTATAAACTTAGTTGAAATATTATTCCTACATATGCAAAAGACCATAAAAGAATACTTGATTATGCAGTTTTAGATTACTTATTTAATAAAATAAGAAATGATGCTGATAAAAATGTATTTGAAAAATGGTTATGAATGGAAAATAATTTAGTTACTAGTCAATGTGAATCAATTTAATATATAAATAAATTTATAATCTTTATATTATGACAGAAAATAATAAAAAACTTTTTCCTAAATTAAAGAAAAAGTTGAAATGATTTATAACTGATGAAAGTTGAAAAATCAGTAAAAAAGATGCATTAGGTTTAAGTGCTTGAGCATTGCTTATTTGATCTGTTGATGAAGTTAATGCTGTAGCACATGCAAGCTGATCTCATGTCAGTGGTAATACTACAGCTTGTAGTACTACTTGAACACGGTGACATGCAAATTGAGCCGCTGCTCATTGAAGTTCTCAATATACACATAGTAATAACTCTTGACATGCAAGTTGAGATCCATGACATGTAAATGTAAATTGATGTACTCCAATTATAGGTACTATGAGTCATGTTATAACTGCACATTCAAGTTGAATAGTAAATTGACATTATAGTTGAACACCAAATTGAGGACATGCTAACTGATTATGATTATGACCTGCAACGCATGTTAGCTGAGATCCAACACATGGTTCACATGGTTCACATGGTTCACATGGTTCGCATGGTTCACATGGTTCACATGGTTCACATGGTTCGCATGGTAGTAGACGGTAAAATATTTTTAAAAATTATAAAAAATGTTTGAATTACAAAATTTACATATAGTTGTATATTTAAGCTATGATTGTAATTTAAGATGTTCTTATTGTGTTATAAATTTTGATAAGTTTGTTATAAATGATTCTACAATAGATAGTATTATTTGATTTATAATTAAAAATCATTCTAAATTTAAAAATATTTTTGTTGAATTTATATGATGAGAACCTTTATTACAAAGAGATAAAATTTTAAAATTTATCTCTTTTAATGCTTTTCCTTCTAATATTAAATTTCAAATAACAACAAATTGAACTATTATAGATGATTATATTTATAATAGTTTTATTGTTAATATAGATAAAGTAAATCTTAGTTTTAATGAAAATTATTTTATTAATAATAAATTATTTATTAAAATTTCAGATATTATAAAGAATAAAAATAATATAAATATAAATTTTATTTATGATCCAAAAAGAAAATTAGAAGATATAATGAATAATTTTTTATTTATTATTAAACAATGATATAAATCAATAAATATATTACCAATTGTTTTGGTCCATAAATATACAAAAAATGACTTTGAACAATTAATATCATTTATAAATTATGTTTTCAAATTTAAAAATATATTAAATATTGAATTTATTTATTATATTCAAGAAAAAAATAATCATTTTGAATTTACTATTAATCCAGATTGATCAATTTTAGGTGATAATATGTGAACAGCAGAACAGTTTTTTGAAGTTAAAAATATACTAAATAAGTGAATTTGAAATATAGATAATATTTCTTTAGAGCAAATTTATGAAAAATTAAAAGATTACAGTTATATAAATTATTTAAAAAATATTTCTTTAAATTGAAATGTAACACAAGACTATGAAAATTTATTGTTTTTATCTAATCTATTAAAAAAATATAATGATAAAATATCCTTTAGAAATAGAGTTGACTAATTATTGTTCACTAAAATGTATTTCTTGTGTATCAAGAGACTTAAACAATAGATGATTTTTATCAGAAAATCATTTTGATTTAATTATTAATTTTATTATTAATAACTCTAATAATATAGATTTTATTGCTATTGCATGATTAGGTGACACTTTTATGCACCCTAAAATTATGTTATATTTAGATAAGCTTTTAATGTTAAAAGATTTAAATATTCCTATTTTAATACCAACAAAATGAAATACATTAACTGAGGAAATAATAAAAAATATTGTTGAATTAAAAAATAAAGGATTAAATATAAATATACAATTATGAATATTTTCATTAAAAGAAGATGTTACAAATTTTATGGCAGGACTTTATGATAAAAAAATAGATTGTTTTTCTTTTAATTATTTTGAAAAATTTAAATTAACTGTAAAAAATTTAAAACATTACAAATTAGATTTTTCCATTGAATTATTGCTTACTAAATTTTCTGAAAATGAAATTGATTCTTTTCATAAATTTTGTAAAAAGCTTGAAGTTGATTGAGTTATTCATAGATTACATAATTTTTGATGAAAATTAAAAACATATAATTCACTTTATTCATCAAAAAAATTTGAAACTAGATGTGCTTGAGTTAATTTAAAAGAAGAGGAATCAGATTATTATGGAGATATATGTTGATTTTATCCATTTATAAATAATGAATGAAATTTTTTTCCTTGATCATTTTGTACTCATTATAATTTATGAAACATAGAAAATTTCACTTGAAATTTTCAAGATATTATTGATAAATGTTATAACACTATTGATATGAATAATGATTTTTGTAAAGTTTGTAGTGATAATTTTAATGCTTTAAATTTAAAAAATAATGAATAATAGAAAAATAATTATTGATCTTATTATGACAAATAGTTGTAATAGAAGGTGTGATTATTGTCCTATAAATTTTGATAACAAGTTGTTAACAAAAGAAAATATAGATTATTTAATAAATTTTTTAGATAATAATATAGATAGTTATGATTCTTGCACTATAAATTTTTTTTGATGAGAGCCATTATTAAATTTTGAAAATATTAAATATTTTATTGAAAGAAATAATAATAATAGTAAAATTAATTATACTATTTGAACTAATTGACTTCTTTTAACTGATGATATCATAAATTATTTTATTAAGCATAATGTTCAATTATTTTTAACATTTCATGCTGACATTAATAAAACTTATAAAAATTTATTAGAGAAAAATTTTTTAAAAAAAGCATTAGAGTTAATACAAATTAATTTTATTGCGAGTCCAAAAAATATGGATTTTTTATATGAAAAAATTGACTTAGCAGTTGATTTTTGATTTAAAAATATCAATATTATTCCTGTTATGTTAACTATTGAATGGGATAAGTCTAGTTTAATAAATTTAACTAAATTTATTAATTATGTTGATAATAATTATATATTTTCTAATAATTTTAGTTATCTAAAAATATGAAAATATTCATATTTTGATGGCGTTCCAAAAGAGATTGGTTTTGTTATTGATACTAATTTAAATATATATCAAGATTCAAGTGATGAATTATATATTTGAAAACAATTTAAATCATTATGAAAAGAAATAATTGATAGAGTGGAAAATATTTCATTGTTATGAAATATTAAAGATTTTGATTTTAATTATTTTATTTCAAAATATGACATAAAAAGTATTGTTAATTTATTATATAGTTTTCCAGAAAAATTAGGTTATTTAAAAACATATGCAGTTATTTATAGAATTATGAATAAAAATGTTAATGATAGGGATATTATGACGTGAAATATATATAATTTCTTTGTGAAGAAATAAATTATTTTTTAATTATATTAAAAATTAAAAATGAAAAAACATATTGATAAGCCTTATAAGTATCCTATAGATATAGAACTTACTTCAAGGTGTATGCTTGATTGTATTTGATGCATCCATTGAAAGAGAAAAGATATATGAGATATGTCATTGGAAACTTTTAGAAAAGTATTAAATTTTGTTTCTTTAAATAAGGAAAATATTAATTATATTGCTCTTGCATGAATTTGAGAATCACTATTAAATAAAGATATTTTATTATTTTTAGATGAATTAAAAAATTTCAAGTGAATGTGGTTTATTATACCAACAAAATGATGAAACTTGTTAACAGATGATATAATAAAGAAAATACAAGAATTAAGAGATTCTTGAGTAAACATAACATTACAATTATGATTATATTCTCTTAGAAGAGAAGTTATTAAGAAGATGTATGGTGTTAAAAATAGTAATATTGATTATTATGATACATTGATGGATTCGATTAAAAGAATGAAGAAACATAGATTTGATTTTTGTATGGAATTATTATTAACTAAATATTCTATTAAAGAAGTAGCATCGTATAAAAAATTTTGTGAGACACTAGAAGTAGATTTTGTTATACATAGACTTCATAATTTTTGATGAAAATTAGATAATTATGAAAAATTATATGTAAAATGAGAAACAGATCCTTTTTATAATTATAACTGAATGTGTTGATTTAAACCATTTTTTAATTGGGAAGGGAAAGTATTTCCAGGATCATTATGTATGCATTATGAATTATGAAACATAGATGATTATAATTATAAAGATTGAATGATAAAATTATTAAACAATTGCTATGATATAATTAATCTAAAAAATAAGTTTTGTTCAAAATGTGATGAAAACTTATTAAATGTAAGAACTAAAATTATTGAATCTAAAAAATAAATAATTATGAAAATATATATAAAAAATCTATATGAAAGAAATTTTAATTTAAAAATTGATTGAATTGAATTTGTTGACGATATTTTATTAGCTAACAAATACAATCTTTCTCAATTTATTTTTAATGAAGAAAAAATTATTTTTAAGACTTTATTTATTGACGAAGGGGGCGATATATTTTGTTTTGATATATCTTTATTAAAGAAAAATATAAAAAAATATTTTTATATTTGTAATATTAATGATTGAGAAATAATAAATAAAATTATATATTTTTATAAAAATATTTCATGAATTGCAATTAGTACATTATCTAAAACTACAAATTTTGTTTCATTAAATTACTCTTTTTTTGATAACTTAAGTTCAATTTCAACTAAAGAATTTTTATCAAATTCAAATTTTAATCAAAAAATAATAGTTAAAAATGATTCACTTTCACCAGATAATTTAATAGTTTCAGATTCTTTATATAAATTATATGAATTTGTTAATAAAAAATTAGAGTTGATTAATGATGACTTATTTGATTGAAATATATTTTTTACAGATTTTATTTTATCATTGATTTCCCATAAATATTGGGTCAATTCTTTGTTTTTTTTAAAATCTAATCTTAAATTTAGAGTTTCAACTTTTTTAAATAATTATGATGATATAATTTCTCTTCATATTCCTGTTGCAAGATCAAAGTATATATGAGATTTATTTGAATCTTTATTACTTCAAAGTAATAAAGATTTCAAGATAGTTATTTGAGTAGATTGATATGATAAAAAACAAAAATGAGAGATTAAAAAAATAGTTAATAATTATAAAAACAAGTTTAATAATTTTGATTATTTTATAAATAAAAAAAATTTATGAGTTTGAAAAACAAGATGGAAATTATTAAAAAAAGATAAATTTTCTAGATATGTTGTTTTTTTAGATGATGATAATTTTTTATCTACTAATGCTATTGATTTCTTATATAATAATATAAAAAAATATAAGAATATGTGAATATATTCAATTGAAAATATAGATGTAAGATTTGATATTAATTATAAAGATTATATATTTAAAAGAGATTGATTTAATCAACCATGAGTTTATACAAATAGAGAAAGGGTAAATAGATTAACACTTTATTGTAATCAAGAAGAAACACCTTTAATTCATGATAGATTTTATTCTGATTTACTTGATATAAAATATAATGAACTATTTGATCCTTGTTCTATAGATATGGTTTTTAATAGATTTCTTGAAATTGTATGTTGAAATATTAATTTGAAATGAGCATTTCAATTTATGAGAATATGACATCAATATCATCAAACAAGAACTGATGGCTATGAAATAAAGGAGTTTGCTTATGTTATGTATATATTAAAAACTATTTCTTTTTTAAATAATAATAATTATTATTATAGTTATATGATTAAGACTCTTATTCCTAAGCAGAACGATTTATTTAATTAGTAATTTATATGAATAAAAAAATATTAATAATAACAGCTCATCCAGACGATGAAATTTTATGAATGTGATGAACTATTCAAAAATATATTTTGGAATGATTTAAGGTTGATATTTTTTTATTATCAAAACCTTGAAATGCAAGATGAAAAGATGAATCAATAAGAATATTAAATTTCCAAGAAGTTTGTAATAAATTAAAAATTAACAATGTTTTCTATGAAAACTATCCAGATACAAGTTTTGATTCAGTAAGATTTTTAGATATAATAAAATCTATAGAAAATATTTTAGATGAATCTAAGCCAGAAATTGTATATACACATTTTTATAATGATTTAAATATTGATCATTCAATTGTATCAAAAGCAACACTTACTGCACTTAGACCATTTTCAAGATATAATTTTGTAAAGAAAATATTTATGTTTGAAGTTCCGTCAACAACTGAATTATCAGTTTGAAATGATAAATTTATGCCAAATCATTATGAAAATATAGAAGAATTTATAGAAGATAAGAAAAAAATATTTTCACTTTATGAAACAGAAATCAGAGAATATCCTCATCCTAGAAGCTTTGAATGAATAGAAATATTATCAAAATATAGATGAATGAATTCTTGATTAAAATATGCTGAAGCATTTATTTTATATAGATCAATAAATTAATTATGAAATTTAAGAATAAAGTAGTATTAATAACATGAGCAAGTAAATGAATATGAAGAGCTACTGCCTTATATTTTTGAAAAGAATGAGCCAGTGTTATAGTTAATTATTTGAACTCTGAAGAAAATGCATTTAAAGTTGTTGATGCTATTAAAAAAATGTGATCAAATTCTATTGCAATTAAATGAGATGTATCTGATGAAAATCAAGTTATAAACATGGTTAATGAGTCAATAAAAATATTTTGAAAAATAGATATATTGATTAATAATGCATGAATAATAATTAGTGAACCAATATTATCAAAAACATTAAATCAATGGAATAGTGTTATAAATACAAATTTACTAGGTACTTTTTTATGTAGTAAACATGTTGTAAGTAAGATGTTAGATAATAATAATTGATGAGTTATTTTAAATGTTTCATCAATTAATTGAACTAAATATTTTTCACCTGATGAAATTGATTATGATATATCTAAAGCTTGAATAATAGCTTTAACAAAAAATTTCGCAAAAGCTTTTAGTCCTAAAATTAGAGTTATTGCTATTGCTCCTTGAAATGTAGAAACTGACATTAACGGAAATTCTTATGATTATGAAAGTGATTTAAAACCAATATATTTAAAAAAATTTTCAAGTTCATCAGAAATATGAAAAATAATTTTAAACTTAGTTTCAGATGATTTTTCATATATGAATTGAGAGGTAATTTTTTTAGATTGAGGTTGGGATTAATTAAAAAATAATATATGAAAAAAATATTTATATGAGCTTGATCTTGAAGTGAACATAAGATATGTTCTTATCATAGTACTATAGTTTACAATTTTTTTAAAGAAAATAATTATAATTTAGTAAAATCTCCATATGAGGCAGATTTTATTATTTTAAATTGATATCCATTTGAAGAAAATGAAGAAAGAAAAGATTTATTAACAATATGACATTATTTAAAAATTAATAAAAATGCAAAAATAATACTTATTTGATCTATGTCTTGAATGATGAAGTATATGGATTCACATGATAGGATAATATTAATATGAGCAAAAAAATTAAAATTATTTGATGATTTATTTATACATAATATATCTATTTTTGATATAGAATTAGATAATGTTAAATTTTTTATACCATTATATTATGATAGTTTAAATTTAGATCATTATTGATATAATTGATTAAATGTTGAATCAAAATATGTTTTTTCATTAGATGATTTGAAAATAGACTTAGATATTATTAGTTCTTGAAATTATGAAATATCTAAAAATATAGAGTACGATTATGAAAAATATAATTATTTAGATGATATTTCTTGAGAATATCCTATAGAAATATGTACATGATGTTGATGATATTGTACATATTGTGATATAAAGAATGTTGCTTGATTTGTTGATAGTGTTTGAATTGAAAAAATAATAAATAAAATAAAAAGAGGAGTTTCTTTATGATATAAAAAAATACATTTTATTGATGAAGATAGTGCAAGTTATTGACTTGATAAATGAATTGATTTTTCAGTTTTATTAAATGAGATATGAAAGTTAGAATTAGATTTTAAATTAAGGATTTTTTATTTTGAACCATGAAGATTGGAAAAACTATATGAAAAAATTAATCCAGAATTTTGGTTAAAAGTAGAGCATTTTTGTATACCATTACAAACTTTATCTCAAAGAATTTTAAAATTAATGAATAGAAATTATGATATACAAAAAGTTATTGATATATCAAAAGAAATAAGAAAAATAAATCCAAATATTTCAATTACAACTCAATTTATTTATTGATTTCCAACAGAAACCTTTGCTGAATTTAAATCATATTTTAGCATTATGAATGATTTTGATGAAATTCGGTTTTGGTATTATTCTGATAGAAAATGAACTCAATCTATTTCTTTTCCATGAAAAATAAATAAAATGGAAATGATAAAAAGACTTATTTTTTTATGGAAAATAAAATTAAAAAATTTAGATAAAATTTTTGATAAAAATGAAACATTAGTTCAATGAATTAAAATATTTAGTAGTAGGGATTTTTAATATATAACAATTTTTTATGAAATTTAATAACTTTCAGAAATTACATTTTTATAGATGAACAGTAGATTGCTTAATGTCAGATAATAAATTTGTAAAAATTTATAATTTTTTTGCTGTTAATAATTATTTAATTGTTAATGATATTGAAAAAGCCGATATAGTAATATTAGATTTATGTTGAGTTTGAATAAGTTTTTTAAATGATACTATTTCTAAAATTGATTATTGTCTTTCAAAAAATCAGAAAATTATATTAATGTGATGTATTACAGATACTTTAAAAGATAAATATTGAGATAATATTATATATATTGATACTAAAAATTATAGTATTTTTGAAGTTTATTTTGACTTTATAGTACCATTAAATAGAGTTGATAGTTATTTTTCTGCTTCAAAAATAAATCTTTTAGATACATGAAATCATGTATGAAATACTTGATATTCTTTAGAAGATAATTTTAATAAGAAGTTTTTTATAGAGATATCAATATGATGTCAATTAAATTGTTCATATTGTAATATAAAAAAGGTTAAAGGTAATACAAAGAGTCTTAAGAAAGAAGATATAATTAATGAAATAGAAAAAGCTGTAAAAGATTGAAAAACAGATATATTTTTATTATCAGATGATTGTTGAAGTTATTGATCTGATATATGAACAAATTTAGTTGAATTACTAAATGCTATTTTTGAAATAAGTGATGAAATTATGGTATATATAACAAATATATATCCATCATATTTAGTTAAATATTATGAAGAAATAAAAAAATATATATATGCAGATAAAATACCATATATATTAGTACCAGTACAACACTATTCGCCAAGAATTTTAAAAATGATGAATAGAGCATATGATGTTGAAAAAATAATAGGGGTATTAAAGGATATTAAAGAAAGCTCAAAAACTGAATTACATAATCATATAATATTTAATTATCACGAAGAGACACTTGAAGAATTTGTAGAAACATTTAAATATCTAAATTATTATAGTAAAACTTTTTATTTTAAACATTCAGATGTTAATAATATATATTGAAAAAATCATATAAGTTATGATTTAGATAAAAAAATTATATTATTGAAAAAGCTTCAAAAAAAATATTCTATAGACATTCCATTATGGTAGTTTAATATCTAATTTAATCATTTAATGATTTTTAATAATTCAAATTTAATATTGTTCGATAGAGTTTCTATTGATTGTTTATTATCGGATAATAAGTTTGTAAAAATTTATAATTTTTTTATTGTAAATAACTATAAAATAACTAAAGATGAAAATTTATCTAATATAATTGTATTAGATTTATGTTGAGTTAATAGTGAGTTAGTAGATGCTACACATCAAAAAATAGATTATTATATAAGTTTATGAAAAAAAATTATACTTTTATGATGTATAAGTAAAATTTTTTTAGAAAAGTATGGTGATAAATTAATCTATATAGAATCTAAATTTTACATAGATATAGAAAAGTATTTTGAATTTAATATTTGAATTTTAAAGATTTGAGAATATTTTCATAATTGAAAAATTGATATTTTAGATACAGATAATTCTTTTAAGAAATATGAATCAGAGTTATCAGATTTTGATAAAATAGCATTTATAGAAATTTCTGATTGATGTCAGTTAAATTGTTCATATTGTAATATAAAAAAAATTAAGTGAAATACAGTAAGTCAAACTAGAGAAAATATAATAAATCAAATAAGACAAGAAGTTAATAATAATAAAACTAAAATATTTCTATTATCAGATGATTGTTGAAGTTATTGATCTGATATATGAACAAATTTAATTGAATTAATTAATGATATATTTGAATTAAATAATGAAATTAAAGTTTATATAACAAATATATATCCATCATATTTAGTTAAATATTATGAACAAATAAAAAAATATATATATGAAAATAGAATTCCATATATATTAGTACCAGTACAGCATTATTCACCAAGAATTTTAAAAATGATGAATAGGGCATATGATGTTGAAAAAATAATAGAGGTATTAAAGGATATTAAGGAAAATTCAAAAACACAATTACATAATCATATAATATTTAATTATAATGAGGAAACTATTGAAGAATTTGTAGAAACATTTAAATATTTAAATTATTATGATAAAACATTTTACTTTAAATATTCAGATGTTAATAATATATACTGAAAAAATCATATAAGTTATGATTTAGATAAAAAATTTATCTTATTGAAAAAACTTCAAAAAAAGTATAATATAGACATAGCAATTTAATTTAATTTAAAATTTAAATATATATTTATGAATAATCTTAAAAAAACTTGATTAAATAGATGAATAGTTATAAGTTTTAGTATTTTATTGGTTCTAATGTTATTAGTTATTATGTTTTATTTTTTAAAATGAAAAAGTAATGAAATAACAAATACAAATTCTTGAAATTTATTAGAATCAAATTCTTGATCTTCAAAAACTTGATCTTGAACTTGACCTATTCAGCCAATAACATTAGATTCATATATACAACAAATTGATGATACTGATATAGATAAAGCATTAAAATTAGCATTAAAAAGATATAATGATAATTGAAAAAATGATTTATGAGACCATGAACAATTGATGTATATATATATTGATAAATGAAATTATAAAGAAGCAATTAAATTATGAAAAAATGCTTTAGATATTATAAATGAAAAATTAATTAATGAACCTTGAATTATAAAAACTATAATTTCTCAATTAATACAAGCATATTTATATAATTGAGATCTTACAAGTGCTTCAACATTATTAAATAAGTATAGTGATCTTTGATTTTGATTAGAAAAAGTAATGTATGAGTATAAAAAATGAAATTTTAAATACCTTTTAAATAATTATGAAGAGATTAAAAAATTAAGTTCAAGTGACGTATGAATTTGATTGGTTTTATTAGCAAAATATTATTCTAATAAATGAGATGAAAAAAATGCAATTAAGATTTATGAAGAATTATTTAATTATTCTCTTACTATTGAGTTAGAAAATCCATTGGACGCAACTTATTATTTATATTATTGTTCATTTATTTTATCAACTGAATTTAGTAATTATTTAACTTCAGAAAAATTAAAATATTATACTGATCAAAATATAATTTATAAAACTAGAATTGATAATAAGGAAAGAATAAAATATAAAGATATTAATATTGAATTATATTATAATCCTGATTTAATGTATTTTAATATTGATAGAATAATTAATTTTTAAATTTTATTTTTCATGTTTGATGAACTAAAAAAATATTTATTTTTAATAATATTTTTTAAATTAGATTGATTTTGTTTTAGGTATCCTATGGATACCTTTTTAACCGTTAATGTAGAAAATGATTTAATTAATGATAGTTGGCTAAAATTTAATAATACTGATTCAAATTTACAACTTTATCTTCATAGTATATATTGTTGAACAAGATGTTCATATTGCGATTGTAAGACATTTATTAAATCAGATAATTCTGATTTTTTGAAATATAAAGAATATATAATTTATCAAATAAAATATTATTGAACTATTATTACAAAACCATTAAATTCAATTTATTTTTGATGATGAACATTTAATATTTGGCCAGATGAATATATAATTGAAATATGTGAAGAAATAAGAAAAAATTTTAAATTTGCTGATGAATTAATTTGGCAAGTAGAAATTCAACCTTATTATTTAAGTGAGAATACACTTAATATACTTAAATCATATTGAGTTACTGATATTATGCTTTGAATTCAAACTTTTAGCGAAAAAGTTAATAAGCTAAATAATAGAAATTTCGATTTAAATAAAATTGACCTTGCAATTAATAATATTATTAATTTAAATTTTAGAAAAGTTTCTTTTGATATGATGTATAATTTGCCATATATGACAGTTTCAGATTTAATATCAGATATGGAAAAAATGTATGAATATTGAATCAAATTAAAAAATAATAATATTAATGTTAATTTTGAGCCAAATAGATGGGATATATCTATGAGAACAACTTTTTGAAGTTTATTTTTAAATAAATATTGAAAAGAAAAATTTTTAAATATATGTAAATATTATATAAAAAATTCTGAAAGATTAGTTAGAATAGTTGATAAATATATTGATAATAAATTTATTTGATTATTTGATACAAAAAGGGAAGAAATTGAAGAAAGAAAAGTTAAAAATACTGCTATTTTATGAATATGATTAACTTCAACTTCTCATATACCATGAATGCTTGTTTATGAAGATTTAAATTACTCTTGATGGAAAGATAAAACTTTTAAATATAAATGATATATTCTTGAAAATAGTGATATAGAACTTTTCTATATTCTTGAAAATTTAAATATTACAAGATGAATTGATAAAAATGTTTTTGAATCTAGTTTAAAAATACATAGTAAATTAAATGATTTTTATATTAATTATAAATCAAATTTTAAAGTTAATGAAAAATGAAATATATATGTTGATTTTAAATCAGATAAAGAATTAGATTTATTAAATATATATTTAATAAAAGATAATATAAGAGATGAACAATTAAAACAAATTTTAGATAAATGGTTAAAAATGGGATTTAATATAGAAGAGCTTGAATATTATAATAATATATTTTTAGATTATTATTATAATAGAAATAAATTTTATTGATAATTTATAAATATATGTATTGTCAAAAAATATGAAGAAATTGTAAATATTTTGATTTATGTAATTCAAATATAGATAATAATTTTATACCTAATGATGAATATGATAGAAATCTTGATTGATGAAAAATTCATAATTCTTTATTTGAATTATGAATTAAATCTATAATAAAATTAGAAAATTATACAAAAGATAATATATCATCACAATATAATCATATAGATTTGAGTATAACACATGAAAAGCAAGTATATGTTTTAGATTGATATGAGAAAGAATGAAAAAAATTTTACGCAATATTAATATGAAAAAATAAAGTTGATATTAATAAATATATATTGATGGATAGTTTTAGGGATTCAGATTTATCAAAATGGATTATATTAACTTGAAAAATGTTATGATATCCTGAATGTTGTATAAAATGAGCAATCAAATATTATAAATTTTGAAATATGAGAGATCGTGTTTTTTCTGAATGAGAGGTCTGTCCACTTTTATCTGATAAAATATCATTATTTGTACATAATCCATGTTCAAATAAATGTATTCAAACTATAGAAAATTCTGAAAAAGTATTAGAATATATTTGAAAAAAATATTGAAATAATATTGTAAAATATTACTTTAATAAAGTAAAATTATAATAATTAATTTAAAATGAATAATTTAAAAAAAGGTGATTGGGTATTTGATTCTAAAGTCGCAGAAGATTTTTTAAATATAGCTCAAACAAATATTCCTGATTACAATAGGGTTATTGGTTTAGTTATAAAAATAGCTAAAAAATATTTAAATAATGATTCTAAAATACTTGATTTTTGAAGTGCATTATGATTTACATTAGAAAATTTATATAATAATTGATTTAGAAATTTATATTGAGTTGATTCATCAATTGATATGATTTCAAGATCTTTTAAATGAGCTAATCTTGTAAATTCAGACAAATTTCCATTAAATTTATGAAAATTTGATTTTATAATTTCTAATTGGACACTTCATTTTATTAAAGATAGAGAATTATATATTAAAGATATGTATGATTCTTTAAATGAATGAGGTTATTTATTTATTACAGAAAAAATTCTTACATCTAACATGTCTGAAGACTTATACCATGACTTTAAAAGAAGTATGTGATTAACAGATGAAGAAATATTAAAAAAGAAATTATCAATAGAATGAGTTCTTATACCTAAATCTTTAGAATGGTATTTAAATATTTTTAATAAAACTTGATTCAAAAATATAGACATTGTAAATGCTACACCTTCATTTTATTCTTTTTTATTAAAAAAATAATATGGATAAAAAAGACATTGTTATACTTATATATATGACACTTGAATGTAATATAAGATGCTATTATTGTGTTGTTAATTTTAAAAAAGAATATATTTCTGTTGATACATTGGATGATATAATTTTATTTATAAAAAATAATAGAGAGAATTTTTGAAATGTTTCAGTTGAATTTTTTTGATGAGAACCATTGTTAGTATTTGAAAAAATTAAATATTTTGTTTTAAATTCAGAAAAATTAGACATAAAATATAAAATTACTACTAATTGAATTTTACTTAATAGAGATATTATAGATTTTTTTGATAAGTATTTTTCATCAGTTTATATTTCTTTTAGCGATTTATTTATTAAAAATATAAAATTATTATCAAATATTTATAAATTTATATCAAAAGATTGTATAAATAAATATGCAATAACTTTTATATACCATCCAGATAAGTGTTATAAAGAGCATTTTAAATTTTTAAAATTGATTATTTGAATTTGATTTAAAAATTTAAATATTTTACCAATATATATGTATAAAAATTATACTAAACAAGATTTTGATAACCTAAAAATATTTTTGTTTCTTATAAAGAAAATCAGTAATGTTAAATATGAGTACTTTTATTTTATGGAAAATAAAATTGATATGGAGTTTAGTATAATGCCTGATTGAATTTGTACATTAGATTCATGAGAGACAATTTATGATATGAAAAATTATTCAAATGAATATATTAAAATATGAAATATAAGAAATTTAGATTTAATTCAAATGATTAATAAATATGAAAATTTTAATTTAAGTGATTATATGAGAAAATTTTTATCAACTTGATTAGTTAAACAATCTTTTGAAAATTTTATGCAATTATCTGATATATTGAAAATTAATTCAAAATAATTATGAAAAAAGAAATATATATATCTTTTGTTGAGACTGAACATGATCCTTCTATTGTTATGATATATAATAATAGAATTTATTGAATTGAATTAGAGAGATTATCTAGATTAAAATACTTTGAAATTAAGGAAGATTCAAATGATATAATATATAAAAAATATTTTCAAGAATGATTAAATTATCTTCTTTCAATTATTTGAGATTATTCAAATTTTAAATTTATATGATTTTTTTTATTTTCAGAAAATAAAAATTATATAAATGACTTTATATTTAAATATAATATAGATAAAGAATTTTATTTTTTATGAAATGAAAATATAAAAAAATTTTTGTCTGATAATAATTTATTTGAAGAACATCATTTTTTCCATGCATTAAGTTCATATTACCCATCAAATTTTAATGATAGTGCAATATTAGTAATGGATAATAGTTGATTTTTTTGAGAATGATGTTTTTGATGAATAACTTTTACACAATCAATATATTATTGAAGTTTTAATGAAATTAAGTATTTAAATTCTTCAGAATATTCTGAAGAATTATGATTGTATTGAATCTGAACAATTTATAGTATTATTTCTGAATTGATATGAATTGAACCTTGAAGTATAATGTGATTATCAGCATATTGAAATAAAGATAAATTTTCACATATAAAATTATTTGAATTAAAAGATGATAGAGTTTTTTTTATTAAAAAATGAATTAATTTTTTTGAATTAAGAGACTATATTAAAAAATTATATTGAATAAAAGATTCTGATATATATTGATTTGATGATGTTACAAAAACTATACTTTCAGATGTATCAGCACATTTACAGCATGAAACAGAAAAGGCAATTGAATACTTATGAAAACAAGCAAAAAAACTAACTAATTCTGATAATATATGTATATCTTGATGAGTTTGATTGAATGTTCTTGCTAATAGTGTTTTAATAAATAAATGTTGATTTAAAAATATATTTGTTCAATCAGCTGTTTGAGATCAATGAATATCTTTATGATGATTATATTATCTTTATTATAAAATAAAGTGAAATGATTTTTGAAAAAAAATTGAATTTTCACCATATACTTGAAAAATATATAATAATTTCGATTTTATTTTTAATAAATATATTAATTATTTAAATATAATAGATTTTGATTTACATTTTATTTCAAATGAATTAAAAAATAATAAAATTTTTTGAATTTTTGATTTATGATCTGAATTTTGACCTAGAGCATTATGACATAGAAGTATTATTGCTTCACCAATATTGAAAAAAAATAATTCTAAAGTTAATAAAATTAAGTCAAGAGAATATTGGAGACCATTAGCTCCAATTATTTTAAAAGAACATTTAAGTACTTATCTTATAGATAATTATGAAAGTCCATATATGACTTTATCTAGCAATGTAAAAACTGATAAAATAGATATATTGAAATGAGTTGTACATATTGATAGTACTGTTAGATATCAAACAATTACTAATAAAAATTGAAAAATATATGATATATTAAACAATTTTTATAAAAATTCATGAGTACCAGTTTTAATTAATACATCTTTAAATGTAAAATGAGAACCAATTGTTGAAACTCCAGAACAAGCTATAAAACTTTTTTTATCAACTGATTTAGATTATTTAATAATTTGAAGTAGTGTACTATCAAAAAATAAAAAATATGAAGAATTTAAATTTAATTATGATTTAAATTTATTTGATATTTCTTTTGATGATTTTTGAAAAAAATTATATTTAAGAATTTGGAATTATTTTGAAAAGATTTTTTTTATTAATTTATGATTAGAGGTAGATTTTTGTTTTTTATATAAAGATAAATTATCATATAAATTTAATATTTGAAATGAAAAATATATGATAAATTTTTTTATATTAAATGAAGAAAATTGATATTATTTTAAGTATAAAGATATTATATATAATTTTTCTTGAAATATAAATAATAATCTTGAACTTAAAAATATATTGGATAAAATAAACTTAATTATTGTAAATAATTATGAAAAAATAAATTCACTTTTTTTAACTATAAAAAATGATAAATAAAATATTTTATTCTCTAGTTTTATTTCCCAATATTACTTACAATACTATAATTTCTGGTTATAGTATTTTTAGTATTTCCGAAAAAAATTATTGAGAAATAGAAGTCATTTTTAAAAAATGAGATAGTTATGAAAGTATTTATTTTAAACATATTGATTTTATAGAAAAGGATAATAATTACACTACTAAAAATTGGCAATTAAATAGTGATAATATTGGGTTAATCGAAATTATATATCCAATTATATTAACATCAGATTTATTTGATTTTAATTTTTTTAAACCAAAAGAATTCTATTTTAAAAAACCTTTTTGAACTGTATTAAATATTACAAGTAAATGTAATTTATTTTGTGATTATTGTTTTAATGATTACGATTATCCGCTTGATACAAGAAATAGTAGAAAAACTCTCCTATTAGATGATTTTAAGATAATTATAGATGAACTTTATAATGCTTGAACTAGAGATGTTATATTAACATGATGAGAACCATTTTCATGTACTTTTTTATGGGAATTATTAGATTATTTGAAAAATAAAAATATTTTTACAAGAATAAATACAAACTGAACATTATTATTTGATACTACTTTAAAAAGATTAAATGATAATTACTCATTACATTTTATGGTTTCAATGCATGAATTTAATAATAAAGACTATTATGAATTAAATAAAAAAGGGGCTTCAAATATTTATTGAATAGGTGAACTTAAAAAATGGGAAACAAAGTATGATAATAAATTATTGCAATTAAAAAAAGTTAGACAATATAATAATTTAACACTTTGATTTTTAACCATACTAACTCCAAAGAATATAATATATTTAGAAAAAATTTATTCTTATATGCTTTCTAATTTTAATATAGTGGATTGGCATTTTTTTAGATTATTTTCAACTTGAACTACAAAGTGAATTACAAAAGAAATGATTACATTAGCTATACATAAATTATATAAATTAAATAAAATTTATAATACTAATTTTAAAATTGTTGATGCTGTTCCATTTTGTGTAACTAAAAATATAGATATAGCAAGCAAGGTTATTGATTGAGAGTTAAGTCCTAATCATAATGTTAAAACTATAATAACTGCAGAGTGAAATATACAAATAATGTCAGCATTTGATATGCATTTATGAAGTATATTTAAAGAATGAATTAAAAAAGTTTGGGAATGAGACTTTGTACAGAAAAAACTTACAAATTGATTTTTACCAAAAGAGTGTTTTGATTGTTATTATAAAAATGAATGTATGTGATGAAGTAGAATGGATGCAAATATATATAATTGAAGTTATGATGCACTTGATCCATTATGTAATATAGATAATAAAAAAATATGACAAAAGAAGTTTTAGAAAAAATAAAGTTATATAATAATCAGTTTATTAAAAAAGATTTACTTTCATTATATTTAAAAAAACAAATATTTTTTAAAAATATATTAAAAAATATTAAAATATTATGAACAAAAAGTGAAAAGATAGAAAATATAAATAAAATACTTGATAGACTTAAAAAAATTGAAAATATTTATATTGATGATAGATCAAAAGATGTTTATTATAAAACTAGGTCAATTTGATGTACCCATTGTACTTTATGAAAATGATGTACAGTTGTTTTAAGTTATAAATGTCATAGAGATTGTTTTTTTTGTTATGAAGAAACTCCTCTTGATCCAAAAGTAAAAATTGATCCATATAATAAAAATGATATGGATAAAATTTATAAAATAATTGATGACTCTTTTTCAAATCCTGCAAACAGAACACTAGCAGTAACATGAGGGGAACCTTTTTTATTTATAGATAAAGTTTATGAAATTTTTGAATATGTAAATGAAAAATATCCTTGAAAACATAAAAGAATATATACTACTTGAGAATTTTTTAATGATGAAAAATTAGCTAAATTAAAATCTTTATGACTCGATGAATTGAGAATAAGTATAAAACCATGAGAGGAACCAAATATAGCTTGATATAAATTAGCAAAAAAATATGTAAAAGATGTTCTTATAGAAATGCCTATTATGCCAAATTCTAAAGAATATATGATTGATATATTGACTAAAATTGATAATGAAAAATGTATTGATTGAATAAATCTAAATGAGTTAACTTTTAATAATTTAAATTCATCTAAATATAAGGAAAATAACTTAATGCTTGATTTACCAAGTGATGAAAAAGAAATTTATCATAGATATTATGATATTTCAAAAATTGAAATTTGAGTTTATTGAAGTAAGTTATTAGCACTTGAGTTAATAGAATATTTTTCAAAAAATAATGCAACTTTTTTTATGCATTATTGTGATTTAGATACTGTTTCACATCATCATTTTATTTATAAAAAAGATAGTGCTACATCTCAAAATCTAGATTTTTCTCATATTACAAAATTTTGATTACATAAAATACTTAGAGTTTATTGAGATTTAGATCAAATTGAAAAAATATTATTGGATAATAATATAAAAGCATATAAGAAAGGATTAAATTGTTGTGAATTATCAATTGATAATATTTCACTATTTACAAATTCTGAAAAGGCTATTATTTATAAAAACCATGATTTTATTTATGATGTAGATTTTGAATTAATTTAATAATTTTATTTAATGATTAAAAAAGATATAACAAAAAGAATATGTTTTGATAATTTCAAAAGTATAAAACATTTTGAGATATATTTTTTTAATTATTTAAAAACATTAAATAAAGATAAAGAGAATTGAATAATTATTTATACTTTAAAAAAGGAAGAAGAAATTTTTGATTATTTAGTAAATATTTTTCTAATTAAAGTAGAAAAAATTAAAGATTATTTTACTTTAAATAATATAATATTAAAGATTTTTAATGTACCTTTCTGTATAACACATAATAAAGATTTGATAAATAAATATTTAATAAGTGATATTTTTTATAATAAAATTTATGTTATACCTAAGAAAAATAAAAATTGCTATAATTGTAATTATTACTTTATATGCTCTTGAAATAAATCAGAAAACTTTTTAAATTTTCCTGTTGAAAATATTTCAAAAAAAGATTTTATTAATTGAATTGAAGAGGTGTTTATTTTTTTTGAAAATATCTGAATAAGTAGAGATTTTATATATTTTGATTTTTTGTTTGATTTAGAATATGATTTTGATTTTTTAAATAAAAATTTAGCAAGAAAAATAGAGCTATTTATCGATGGTACTAAATGAATAAATTATGATGATTATTTTTTAAATTTAGAAAATAATGTTGAAGAAGTAAGAACTAATTTATTTTTTAAAAACTATATAATTCAATGTAAATTTGAAAAATTGATATCAAAATTGAATTTTTCAATATTTTTATCATTTACAAATTTTGATATATATTTTTATAAAACAAATAAAAATATATTTAAAACAGATGATGATTGAATTAAAAAACATAATTGAATTTGTTATTGATTTTTGAGAAAAAAAGATATATCTATGTATCTTTGAGAAAATATAATATTTAAAAAAGAATTACTTCTATGAAAAGATATTATTTGAAAACCTTGATATTTTAATAGAGAAAATAATTTATTAGATTTAAAAGTAATTCATTTAAAAGATATAATTAATATAAAAACAGATTATGATAAATATGTAGTTTTATTTTTTGAACATGATTTAAATCAACATATTCCTTATGTATATAATTTTAAATATTTTATATCATTTAATAAATTAGAGTATTTGGCTCATTATAGTATTATTTTAAAAGAAATATGAGCAAGCTTTATTGATTCAATATGAACTTGATATTTTTATTGACTTAAAAACAATGATTTATTAAATATAGATTTTAATACTTGAATAATTAAAAGAATATGATAATAGATTATAGTCAAATTGATTCAATATATAATTTAGGTGGTAAAATTACTAATTTATTTAAAATAAAGGAATTTTTTAATATTCCTAAATGATTTATTATTACAGATAATAATTTTGATTTAAATGAATTAAATGAAAATTATATTTCAATAATAAATAGTGATTTTTATATCTGTCGTTCATCAATGAATAATGAGGATAGTTATAATATTTCTTATGCTTGATTATTTGATTCAATAGAATGAAAGTATTCTTCAAATTTATTAAAAAATGATGTAGAAGAGGTATTTGATTCTATCAATAATTCTTTTTTAGATGAATATGAAGAAAAAGTTTTATGAAAAAGAGTTGAAAATAGAAAAATGAATGTTTTAGTTCAAGAATTTATAATTTGAGAAATATCATGAGTTTATTTTTCTGAATATTCTTGAGATAGATTAGTTGAATATATAAAGTGAACAAATCAATTTTTAGTAGATTGAATAGTAAAATCAAATAAACTAATTTTGGATAAAAATTATGATGAAATAAGTCATGAAAAAAATATACAATATAAATTTATATGAGAAAATTTGGATATATTTATATTTGATGAATTAAATAATTGATTATCCGATGAAAATAAAGATAAATTAATTAAAGAATTAAAAAGATTAAAAACTTATTTTAATTTTGAAATTGATGTTGAATGGACTATTAAAAATTGAGAATTATTTATTCTTCAAGTAAGACCTATAACAAAATAAATATGGATTTAAGAATTGTAAATACATGTAATAATAATTGTTTATATTGTTTAGAACAATCGTATAGATTAAAAGAAAAATATATTTATAAGAATGATATTTTTCTTTTAATAAATAAAAATTTAGATGATAATATAACATTTTATTGATGAAATCCTTTACTTCATCCTGATATTATAGAAATAGTTAAATATTCTTTTTCTTTATGATATAAATCAATATGAATTTTAACTAATTCATATTGATTAGATAATAATCTTTTAAATAATCTTATTGAAAATTGATTAAGTTCCATATGATTATATTTTAATAGTTTTAATAGGGAAAAACATAATTTAATCGTAAATTGATGAATAGATTATGATGAGTTTATAAATAATTTATCTATTATAAGTAAAACTAAATTATTTTTAAAGGTTATTATTCATGTAAATAATGAAAATATTAATTCTATATATAAAGATTTATTAATTTTGAATAAAAAATTTTGAATAAAAAATTTCGAATTTATAAATTATTTTCCATTTGATAGACCATATGATTTATATAAAAATATTTTAGAATTTGATGAATTCAAAAATAAGGATTATATAAATAACATATTTATTATAATTGAAAAATTAAAGTTGAATGTATCTTTTGTTAAATTTCCTAAATCTTTTTTTTGAAAATATATAAAATATTATGATTTTTCAAATTGAATTTTAAATCAAATAGGAGAAGAGGATATAAATAGATTAGATATAAAGGAAAAACCATTTTGTTTTTTAGAATCTAGGTGTAATAGTTGTTTTATAAGAGATAATTGTAAATTTTATGAATAAATATAATATCATACTTCATACTACTACATCATGTAACTTTGATTGTAGTTATTGTGATGTTGTAAAAGATAAAAAACAATTAGATTTTTCAAAAATAAATTTATTTATAGATTTTATTAAGAGTAATAAAGAAAATTTAAATTTAATTAAATTTTTTTGATGAGAACCATTATTAGCATTTAAAAATATAAAATATATTGTAGATAATACAAATATGTTTATATGAAATAAATATGAATTAGTTACTAACACATCATTGTTAAATGATGAAATATGTGATTATTTAGAAAAATATTTTGAAATAGTTTTTTTTAGTATAGATAGTGAAAATTTTTTTGATTATAATAATGTATTTAAATTAATTGATAGATATAACTTAAATAATAAAGTTTATTTTAATTTAATAATATCACCATGAAAAGAAATTGAAGCATATAATCAATTTGAAAAAATATATAGTTCTTGATATAAAAATTTTAATATTTTACCTGTGTACTTTACAAAAATTTGGAATAAAGATGATTTATCAAATTTATCAGTTATAATGAAAAAAATTCTTGATAAATTTATTGAAAATAAAGATATTAAATTATTTTGATTTCAAAATAATTCATGATATAACGCATCATTAACATATGATGCATTATTTATAGATATAGATCAAAAAATTTATTATAGTGATTTTGTTTCTACTTATTTATGAAAAATTATTAAAGATGATTTATATATATGAAATTTAAAAAATTTTTCAATTTGAAATGATTTAGGAGAAATTATTTTTAATAAAAAGAATAGGTTAAATTTATATGAAAAAGCTATTACAAATAAAATAAAATGACAAATTGAATTACATAAGGTAATGGATTATTTTTCTAAATATTTAAATATAAGAAAATGAGTTTTAAAAGATTAGAAATATATGTATGATGGACTTGTAATCAAAAATGTACATATTGTATAGAATTTCCTAATATGGAAAAAGCTTGGTTTAAAAAAGTAACAAAATACGAAATATTAAAAAAATTATTAAAATATAAAAAACTTTGATATAACCATGTTACTTATTTATGAGGAGAACCATTTATTCAATGAGTTTTTCTTGATGCATTGATATTGTGAAAAAAATTATGATATACAATTCTTGTAACAACAAATGCTACAACACTACATTTAGATTCTCAAGCAAGTAAATTTTTACCATATATAGATGAGCTTTTTTTATCTGTTGAAGCAATATGAATTGAGGAACAACAAAAAATTTCTAGAACTAAAAATTATGTTCATTGGGATTTAGTTTTTGAAAATATTAAAAAATATTGGAATTGAAAATTATTAAAAGCAAATATTGTTATAACTCAAGATAATAAAAATGATTTATTTAATCTTGTAATTTTTTTAAAAGAAAAATGAGTAAAGGATATTGCTATAACTTATCCAGATATAATGAATGACTATTATTCAAGGGAACATGTATTAGAAAAAATAGCACCAAGATATCCGGAAGTTATGATTAATATTTTACCAATTATTGATTTCTGTTCCGAAAATGGTATAAATTTAAAGGTTGTAGATATACCATATTGTATATTTCCAAATGATGATGTGGATAAGTATATAAAATTAACTGATGATTATGATTATTGAGATAGAGTAAAAATTACTCATGATAATAATATATTAAATAGATGAAAATTTGAGAAAAAAGAAGATATTCCTAGAGAGAGATTTTGGTCTAAGAAATGTAATTGATGTAAGTATAGATGAAAATGTTGGGGGCCATCTATTAATTATAATTGGCTTTATTGACTAGAAGATATTAATCCTATAATTTAAAATAATGGAATCAAAATCATGAAATGCAGAAAAAATTTATATAAATGAAATTATAAGAGTAACTTATAAATGTAATTGGAAATGTAAATTTTGTAATGTTTTAAAAACTAATAATTTTTGAGAAAATGATGTAACTGATAAAGAAGTTGTCTATCAAATTCTTAATTTAATTAAAAAATATAGTTTTGAAGAAAGAAAAAGTTTAATTCTTTCTTTTTCTTGATGAGAACCAACTTTAAATAAAAATTTAATTAAATACATTAGATTAGCAAAAGTTATATGAGTTTGAGTTGTTGAAATACAAACAAATTGAACAATGTTGTTTAAAAATAAAAATTATATTTTAGATTTAATTGATGCTTGATTAAATGAGATTTTTTTAGCACAACATTCAAATGATACTATTATTAATAATAATATTTGAAGTTTTTATGATTTAAATTTATTTAAAGATTGGGTAAAATTTATTTTAGATAACAATATTAATAATAAAGTTTCTATTTATTTAAATATTGTAGTTACAAGTATTAATATATTTTGATTATATAATTATATTGATTTTCTAGTAAAAATTTGATTTATTAAAATTATTCCAATAAGACATCATTCTAATTGAAAAATTACTTCAAAGATTTCATTTTGATTTGTACAACCAAATTGATATGCTGAATTAAATAAGGAAGAAGTTTTATTAAAATATAGTGATTCAGAAATAAAAGAAATCGAAAAAATAGTATCTTTATGTGTTAAAAATTGAATTCTTCCAGATTTTCATTTTGTTTGTCCTCCTATATGTATATTAAATTATCCTGAATATAATTTAGAATACGGGAGATTAAAAAAATTAGAAAAAGACACTAATTTAGGTACAATTAATGAAGGTAATCTAGAAAGCTATAAAAATTTATGGAAAGAGAAAAAAAAGCTAGATTTATGTGAAAAATGTGAATATAATAAATATTGTTTATGATTTTATAAAAATTGGATAGATTTTGTGGGAGAAGATTATGTTAAATCTAAAATAAATAATTTTTTATTTAAATAATATTTTTATTTTTGTTAGCTAATATTTATTTTTATGTTTGAAAGAATAATTACTGAAATTTTTTTGAAATATTTTGAAAGAAAAGAGTTTAAACATGTTTATTTGCATAATGAATTATTTATTTCTTTATATAAATGAGATGATTTCTTTTTTTGCTGATTAATAATACAAGCAGATGAAGTTATATTTAATATTTATTCTGATGTTAATTCTAAACTTTGAAAAGTTCTTTATATTATTTTTGTAAAATATAAAGAACTTTTTAAGAATTATTTAATTTTAAAGAAAAAATCATTTCATAAGGTATGAAATGAAACAGATTTTATAAACATATATGATGACAATAAAATATCATATGATGAATTAATAAATAATTTATATTTTACATATTTAGATGATTATTCATATAGAAGGAGAAAGGAAATGAATTTTAAATTAGAAAAATCATATGTTGATTTATATCATAGTGATTTTGAATGTTCTATTTGTGACTGACCAAGAGAAGCATTTGCTAATTTTCCTAATTATCAAAAAAAAGTTGATTTTGATTATTTTCCAGAATTTAAAGATTTAGAGAAAGTTCATTTACACACTTATATAACAGATTATGAATCAATAAGTATTTGATGAAATCCAAAAGTTTCTGAAATTTTATCTGATAAAGATTTTTTGAATAATTATGAAATGGTTACTATAAATAAAACATGTATTTCAGTTATAATGTGAGATGATATTGAGTCTATATTAAAATATAATAATATACCAGAAAATAAGACTATTTACACTGACCAAAATATAGATAGTTGATATAAAGCAGTAATTAATTTTTTAAAAAAAATTAATGTTAAAAATTGACTTAAAAAACATTCTAATGATAGAATAATATTTTTTTGATTATCTAAGATAAAAGATACATACGAAATTATTAAATTTTTAGATGAAAATTTAAATATAAAAGTTGATAAAGTTTTTATACCAAATATAAATAAAGATGATTTAGAGGAAATTTTAAAGTATAATTTATGAGTATTTTTTAATTGATTAGAGGTTAAAACACAAAGTATATTTCTTATGTATCCTATTGAATCTATTGAATCAAGTATTCCTTATTGATTAACAAAATTTAAAGAATTAATCTTAAATATAAATAAAATTATATGATGAAATGATTCAAAAATTGAAAATATACTTAATAAATATTTATTAGAAAATAATAATTTATTAAGTGATTCAAATAATTATAAACTTTGATTTATATTATATCCATTTCATTTAAAGATGTTTAATGATAATAATTTTAGGGGAGTTCCTATACTGTCATTATTAAAAGATTTATGATTTAAAATAGAAATTTTTATATATAGTAAAGATTTATCAAAATATGAAAAGGATTATAATGATTTTTTAAAAAATTGATTTAATACAAGGTTATGAGAAAATAAATGAGATTTGGATTTATTTTTTAAAGATGAAACTATTAATCTATATTATTCAGAAGTTGCAAACGATAAGAGAATATTAAATTTTAATAAATGACAATTTTCAGTATGAGACTTTGAATATTGAATTGATGGATTTTTTAGAACATTAAATTGATTGTTAATTAAAGCAAAAAAGCAAGAGTATTTTAATAAGATATATAATTATGAAAAATGAATTAATTAATAAATATTCACCAATTTATGGGAGCCCTTTTATGACATGAATATTTATGTGAGTTAATGCAATAAGTGATTCAGCATTATATGTTGATTGACCTGATTGTAATTTTTATAGATCAGATATGATATATAGAACTCATGATCTTTTTTCTTCAATTAAATCACCAAGTGAAAATACAAGATTATATTTTTCATGAGTTATGCCAAATAAAATGGTAACTTGATATGATGATAAGATATCAAGAAAACTAAAATTTATAGAGAATAATGATAATTTTAATGTTTGATTTGTTACTTGTATGCCAGTAACATCATTATTATGAATTCAATATGATAATATTTTTACTGATTTAAATAAGAAAAAATATATTTTTATAAAATCATTTACTGATAAATTTCGGTTAGATTGATATAGTTTATTTTTGAGAGAAATAGCTAAAAACATTGATTTAAATGAAAATAAAATAAAAGAAGATAAAAGTATATCTATTATATGATTTCTTTTTGATAGAAATGAATGAGATTGTTTTTGAAATATTGAAGAAATAAAAAGAATTTTATTACTTTTTTGAATAAAATTAGATACAATATGGCTAAATTGATGAAAATTTGATAATTTAAAACAAGTTGAAAATTCTTCCTTAATAGTTTCATTACCATATTGAGAAATGGCTTCAAAAGTTCTTTCTAATAGATTATGAGTAGATTATATTTCAACATCAATTCCTTTTTGAATAAATCAAACTATAAAATTTATAAAAGATATAACCATAAAGTTATGAATTGATGAAAAAATTGTGAATGAGATACTTGCAAATGAACTTAATTTTATAAAATCAAAAACAAATTTTTTGTATGAAAAAGCATTTATATGAAAAACTTATATTTACTCATGAGATGAAAATTTATTAGATTGAATAAAAGATATATGAAATTATTATTGATTTATTTTTAAAGAATCTTATTTTTATAATTGAACAAAAGAAAGTGATTTTAAAATTGATAATGATGTAAATATTGTAATATGAAATTCTGCATTTAATATGTGATGAGAAAAAACAATTAAATTTGAATTTGGTTTTCCATCTTATAATAAACATTTTATCTTGAATAGACCTTTTATGTGATTTAAGTGATTTTTAAATTTTTCAGAAGATTTATATAATTCTTTATTTGAGTTTTAATTTATAAGTAAGTTATTAAAAATGAAAAAAATAGTTATTTATGGTAAATGATGAATATGAAAATCAACTACAGCAACACATTTATCCGTATCATTTGCAAAAAAATGATTGAAAGTATTACAGGTTTGATGTGATCCTAAACATGATTCTTGTAAGAGAATATTAAATTGAGTTCAAGATATTCCTACAGTGATTGATTTAACAAAAGATAGAGATGTTTTTGATTTTACAAAAGATATGATAGTGCATAAATGAAGATTTTGAATTGATTGTATTGAAGCAGGATGACCAATAGCTTGATTATGATGCGCTTGAAGATGAATATCATTAATGTTTGAAATATTTCAAGAAATTTGATTATTAAAAGAGTCAAATTATGATGTTGTTATATTTGATGTATTGGGTGATGTTGTTTGTTGATGATTTGCTTCTCCAATAAAAATATGATTTGCAGACCAAGTTTATATTGTTCTTTCTGAAGAAATAATGAGTTTATATGCTGCGAATAATATATCTAAAGCAATAGTTAATTATCAAAAAAATTGAATATGACTTTCTTGAGTAATTTTAAACCTTAGAAGTAATGAAAGTGAAATAAAAGTTGTAGAAGATTTTTCTAAAATCTTGTGAACAGAAATTGTGTGAATTATGAATAGATCTGAATGAATAGCTACTGCAGAAAGAAAAAATATGACTCTTTATGAATTTGATGAAAATCATAAAGATTTAGAAAAATATAATCAGTTATCTGATTTTATACTAAAAAATACAAATAAAATTGTTCCAAAAACTTTTACAGATAGAGAGTTTGATGATTTTATTTATAATAATTTTTATTAAAATGAATAATTTATATATATGATTTAATGCAATTGTTGCAAATCATAATTGGAGTATTTCATTATTATATAATTGAAAAATTTTTTCTATTGAATTGGAAAGACTAAATAGATTAAAAGATTTCCCAAATAATTATATATCAAAAATCTTACCTTCTCTTCAAAGAGAAATGTTTAATAATATTGATTCAGATACAAATGATTATAATTTTGCATACTCATTTAGAAATTATATAGATGAAATAATTAATGAAATAATTATAAGACAATGAATTGATTTATCTTTAATAGATAATATCTATACTATTAATTTTCCATTTGATATTTCTGTAAGGTGATATGAAAATAAAGTACATTGATATAAATATAATTATCATCATTTATTTCATGCTTGTAGTACTTACTATCCTTCAAATTTTGAAGAATCAGTTATATTATGTATGGATCATGATTGATATGATGCTGATTTAGAGTGAGGAATTAATGTAATGCATACAATTTGGCACGCTAAATGAAATGAAATAAAATGTATATATTATGATAAATATGATCCAAAACTTAAAAAAGTAGGTATTTGAATGGTTTATGATATACATGCAGATATATGTTGAGTTTGAGAGGGGACTTTAATGTGATTATCTTGATATTGAAATAATAGATTAAATGATGTAAAGATTTTTGATTATTCATCATGATGAGTTTTTTTAGATGATTCTTACTTTGGTAATAATAATCTACCTGATAATCTTAAATCATGATATGAGGTAAATGATTTTGTAGATAATATTATAATAGAAAATTTCAGAAGAAATTATTCTATAGATTGAATAAATATCCCTGAAGATATTGAAAATAGTATTTATGCAGATATATCCGATAAAGTTCAAAAAGATATAGAAGAAGCAATATTATTTTTAGCTAGAAAAGCATATGATTTAACAAAATGTAAAAATATATGTATTGCATGATGAGTATGATTAAATATTATTGCAAATAATAGAGTATTAAGAGAAACAGATTTTGAAAATATATTTGTTCAACCTGCATGTAGTGATAGTGGATTATCATTATGAGCTGTGTATTATCTTTACCATAATATATTATGAAATAAAGATAGAATTATATTTGATTCACCTTGATTATGATTTGAATATAATGATTTAGATATAAAAAATATTTTAAACTTATATAATGATAAAATAGATTTCTATGATTTATGAGATTTAAAATATAAAAAAATAGCATCTTTATTAAAAGATAATAAAATAATTTGATGGTTTCAATGAAAAAGTGAATTTTGACCTAGAGCATTATGATTTAGAAGTATACTAGCTTCGCCAAGTGATAATAATATGAAAGTTAAAGTTAATAATATCAAAAATAGGCAACAATACAGACCTTTAGCACCTATAATATTAGAAGATTATTTTTCTGATTATTTAAATACTGATTATAAAAGTCCATATATGACATTAGTTTCTAATGTTAAAAAAGATAAAATTAATTTAATACCTGCTGTAACTCATATTGATTGAACATCTAGATATCAAACAGTTAACAAAAATCAAAATCCAGAGATTTACAATTTGTTAATAGAATTTTATAATCAAACATGAATTCCTTTATTGATAAATACTTCATTTAATCAAAAAGATGAACCAATTGTTGAAAAACCAGAGGATGCAATAAAAATGTTTATTTCTTCAGATATTGATTATTTAGTTATATGATCATTTTTAGTTAAAAAAGATAAAAATTTTTTGAACTATAAATATGATGAAAATATTCAAATTAATAATTTTGAATTAAAGTTATCTCAAGCTAAAAATAATAATATTAGATGAGAATTAATTTTAAAATTATTATGAATTTCAAAATTGGGTTTTGAGTATAATTATGAATCTTGAACTAAATGAGTATTATTAAAACATAATAATTTGTTGATTACAATTGAAATTATTAATAAAGATACTATATATTATAAAAAAGCATGAGAAATATGAGTTTTATATAGTTGATATGATGATAATTTAAATAAAATATTTAAAATCATTGAAATATATTTAGAAAAAAATAATAATGTTATTTTTAATTTACTAAAATGAATATAGAAAATAAATTAAAATTTATTGAAAAATTACTAAAAAATAAGAAAGATTTAAATTATTTTTTTAATATATATTTTCAGCCAAAAAATATAGATATTTATAAGTTAAAAGATTTATGGTCAGATTTTGTTGAAAATTGAGATAAAAACATTGTAAATTTTTATGTACATACTCCTTTTTGTGTTGAAAAATGTAAGTTTTGCCAATATCATTGATTTAAAATAGAAAAAATAGATTCATTAAATAATTATGTTGAATATTTAAAAAATTATATAACATTATTTCAAAATGAAATTTCAAAAATAAATTTTTCATGATTATATTTTTGATGAGGAACTCCTTCTATTTATTTAGAAGAACAATTAGATAATTTGTTAAGTTTTATATTTACTAGAGTTAATTTTAATTGAAAATATTATAAAGAATTTGAATTAAATCCAGTTTCAACAACCATTAATAAAATAGATATTTTATTTAAATATTGATTTAATAGAATAACTTTTTGATTACAGTCTTTTAATAAACCTACTTTAGAGAAAGAATGAAGAATTTATTGTTCACCATTACACTTAAAAAACTTAGTTACACATGCTAAATCAAAATGATTTAAACAAATTAATGCTGATTTAATAATTTGATTAAATGATGAAAAAAAAGAAGATATTCTAAACAGTCTAAAGATAATGATGGATGTAAATCCTCATACAATTACTATTTACACTCTTCAAGAAAATAAAGAAAAAAGTTCTTTGTACTGAAAAAATGAAGAAGAATATTATAAAAATGTTAGAGAAGTACATGAATTTTTGATAAAAAATATAAGAGAGAATAATTTGTATTTTTATCCTAATATAGAAGAAAATAGTTTAAATACAGGAATAGTTTTATTTTTAAAATCATATAAATTACCTGAATTAATTAGATATGATACACATGTTAATTGAGTAGAATCTATTTTTTGATTATGATTTTGAGCATATTCAAATATATTTTCTTACTGAAAATATTATATTCCAGATAAAATATATAATATAGAAGATATAAGTATTAAATATCAAGAAACTTTATTAAAAGATGAATTAGATATATTTTTATGTAGATCTATTCAATGATGAGAAATAGATATTAAATTTTTTATAAAAAATTTTAATTATAATATATTAATTGAAAAAAAGGATGAAATTGATTTTTTAATATTTAATAATAAGATTAAAATAATTAATGATAGTATTATTTTTAATACTTTAAATATAAAAGAAACATATATATATTGATTTTTATTTTTTGATGTTAAATTTATAATTAAACATTCATTATTTATAGATAAAAATTTTAAAAAATAATTTTAGGTAAAAAATGCAAAATAAGGAAAATCTTATATCAAAAGAAAAAACTACTAAACAAAATCGTATTTGGGTTAGAATTGCATCAGCATGTAATAATACATGTTTATTTTGCCTTGATAGTGAAGCACAAAATTGAACATTTCCAAGTGAAGAAAAAATAAAAAATGAAATAATAAATTGATTTAAACCGTGAATGGAAAATAGAATTATTATATCAGGTGGGGAGGCTAGTATAAATCCTAAGTTTTCAGAATATATTAAATTTGCAAAGGAAATATGATATGATAGAGTACAAACTGTTACAAATTGAAATATGTTTGCAATTGAAAGTTTCTGTAAAAAAGTAATGGATGCTTGATTAGAGGAAGTTACGTTTTCATTTCATTGACATAATTCTACATTACATGATTATTTGGTTGATACTCCTTGAGCATTTAAAAAATCTTTAAAATGATTAATATATATAAAAAAATATTATCCAAAAATAATAATAAATATTGATATTGTAGTAAATAAAATAAATGTAGCATATCTTCCGGATATAGTTAAATTTTTTATGAAGCTTTGAGTTTATGAATATGACATATTACAAATTATTCCTTTTGGTAGAGGTTTTTCTACATATAAAGAAAAACTTTTTTATAATATTGAAGATTATAGTGAAAAATTAAAAGAAACCTGGGAATTATCTAAAGTTCCATGAATGTATATGTGGACGAATAGATTTCATTCAGAAGCTTTTGAATGATATGAAGATTTAATCCAAGATCCAAGAAAAATTAAATCAGAAGTAATGGGGGAATCATATGAAATATTTGAACCTTTTATAAAATCACAATGAAAAATAAAACCATGATGTTATTGAGAAGCATGTGATGTTTGTTTTCAAAACCAATATTGTCATGATTATATTTCTGATATAAATAAAAATAAAATTGATGTTAAAAATTTTGAAATAATATCATGAGAAGAATTTCCAAGTCAAGTATATGAAAAATATTGAGATAAATCAGATGATTTTATTAAAAAATTAAATAATTTTTCTAAACCTTTAATAAATATTCCTAAATGTTTAGGATGAAGTTGAGTTTATCAAACTTATAATGATATTAAAGTAGAAAATTCTCTAGAGGATTATACTTATAAATATATAAAAAATTTATATAGAAAAAAATCACTTAGGTGTAAAGCATGTAAGTATAATAATGAATGCAAATGATTACATATAAATTTTATTAGAAGTTATTGATTTAATATATTAAACCCAATTAAATAATGGCAAATATATGATATATTCAGGTAAATAGACATTGTAATAATTCATGTCATTTTTGTAGTAATCCATCAAACTGAAATAATATAAGTTATGAAAGATGAATTGAATTATTAGACGATTTTAAGAAAAGAGAGTATAGTTGAGTTATATTTACTTGATGAGAGCCTACTTTATCACCTGATCTACCAAAATGGATTGAATATAGTAAAAAAATATGATTATGAAATAGAATGATTTCAAATGGTATGATGTGTTCAAATCCTGATTTTATGAAAAGATTATCTGATTCTTGATTAGAGTTAGTTCACTTTTCAGTTTATTCTTGTTATGAAAAAATACATGATTTTTTGACTGATACTCCATGAAGTTGGAAAAAGCTTATGATGAGTATAACAAATGCATTAAATAATTGAGTTAGAGTTCAAATAAATACTGTTATTAATCATTATAATGAAAATCACTTAGATAAAACAGTTATGTTTTTAACTAAAACTTTTCCTCCTATTAAACATATAGTTTGGAATAACTTAGATCCAGAAATGATGAGAAAAACTGATACTGCTTGGTCTACACTTCCAAATTTTGATAATTTTAAGACTTCTTTAAATAATGCAATGAAATATTTAGAATCAACTGGTAGAACATTTAGAGCTGAAAAAATGCCACTTTGTTATATTAGATGATATGAATGGTGTAGTACTGAAACTAGAAAAATAGTAAAAGAAGAAGAAAGAATAGTTCATTTTTTAGATTTTCGTGAGATGGTAAGAGAAACTCAGTGGGAACATGAAAAATTACCTGAATGTAAAAAATGTGATTTAAATCAAATTTGTAGTTGAATTTATGAATATGAAAAATTTTACAATTATGTAAATGTTTACCCACAAAATTTATCATTGGAAGAAAAAAAGAAAATAATAGAAAAAATAAAAAGCCAGTTTTAAAACTGGCTTTTTATTTTTTCTATTATTAATTTAAAAATGAAATTAAAAATTTCATTTTTAAATAATAAAGTTGTTATAAATCAAATAAATATATATGGTCAAAATGAAAATGTTTTGAATATTTTTATATTTAAATTTTCTACATAAGAATCATTATTTTTTTTATGATAATTATTTACTATTTTATACATATCATTTATTTTTTCATATTCATATTCTCATATAGAATTATTAAAGTCTAAAATATATTTTTTAGGGTTAGGGAAAAAAATACATTTTTTTCTTTCCTCAATATCTTCAATTTTTTCATTTTGATTACAAAATCATAATGATGCTTGTTCTCAAAAAATTTTAATTAGATAACTTTTATCTATTATATCTCATATTTTTAAGTCAGATATATTTACAAAATATGTTTCCGACATATTAAATGTAATTTTATAAATATATCTGATAAAAATAAATCAAATATATATTAATAGCATTATTGAAAATATTTTATATAAATTATTTATTAATTCATATTTATTATATATAAATTCAAATCAAATAAATATTAATAAAATTAATAAAAGTATTAACATTAAAAATTTTCAGACTTTTTCATTTCTTATATTAAATTTTATAAATAATAAATTTTTTATTTTGTTTAATAATAAATTTATTAAATGAAATATTAAAATAAATAATAAAATATAGATAATAAAAAAATATAAATAAAATTCTTTAACAGTATTTAATATTTCAGAGCTTATAATATTAGTTGAAGTAATATAATTAATTATATATATTCTAAATATTCTAATACTTATAAATAATGTAAAGAAAAATATTAATCATTTAATAATTATATATAAATTATTTCATCATTCATTTTTTTTATAAATTAACCATTTTTCTATAAATTCTTGTTTTATACTTCATATTAATTTTTTACTGTAACTTATATCAAATAGGCATTTTCAAAAATAAAACCATATAAAATATAATAATAGGTATATAATTGTAATAATTGATATATTTATTATTATATTAATTATTCATATGTGTGGTAAAAAAAGTCATAATACTAATAAATATTTAGCATCTCATGCACTCCATATTCATATATAATATAAAATAAAAGAAATAAATAGTGTTAGAAGTATATTAAAAATAAAGCTTAAGAAAGATATTTCATAATTATAAAAAAATAAGTATATATAAAAAAAAGGAATTATATATATTAATTTTAGTAAATATTTATTGGGTATTTTTTTTTCTTTTATATCATTTATAATTATTTTATAATTTATATATAAAAATGGAATTGATAATATACTTAAAAAAATGTATTGCATATTTTATTATTATTCTATAATTAATTCTATTATATAATCATTTTTGTATTTATGAAATTAAATTATTATGTTCTATGAACACAAGATAATATTATGTTAAATAATTATTTAAATAAATATTACACTTTATTAATAACATATTTAACTGAATTATCAGATACTTGAATTTTAACTCAAGAAATAAATGAATTATTAAAAATTAATAACAGAGATTTTATATTAAACCCAGATTATTCATCAATAATTAATTTATTATATAAGGAGATATTTAAATTAAATAAACAAAATTTATGAAATATAAATAAATATATTGATAAATTAAAGAATGAGATTAATTTTTTTTTAAAATGAAATTTTTCTAATTTATCATCTAATATATGAACAAATATTGCATGAACAAATATAAAATTAACAGATATTGATTTAAACCCATACAATATTTTAGAAGCTCATCCTGATCATAAATCAAATTGAGTTTGATTGTGATGGTGAGAATGTAGCCAAGAAGAGTGGTTGAAAATTTATGAGAAAACTTTTGAATTATTAAAACAAGTAGATTCTTGAATTTATAGTGAATTAAATAAAATTATAAAAAAAATAATTCCTATATGAACTTCAAAATGAGTACATAATTCATGTTCATATAAAGAATGTATATGACATTTATATTTATGATATACAATAGATTCATCTAATCCAGAAATTAATAATCTTGAAGCAATTATTCATGAATCAAGTCATAATAAATTAAATCTTATAATGCATTTTGATCCAATTATTTTAAATACAAAAGAAGAAAAGTATTATAGTGCTATTAGACCAGATGCAAGACATATTCATTGAGTTTTTATTTGATACCATGCATTTGCACCAACTATGTATATATTAATGAAAGCATATAGAGATTGATATCTTTGAAATGATGATTTTTGGCTTGAAAAAATAGTTTTATATCATATAAAAACTAAATTTTTACAGAAAGTAATAAAAAAATATGCAAAATTAACTAAATTATGAATTGAAATCTCTGAAGAAATTGATTATGTTATCGGTTTGATGGATGAAATTTTAAAAGAATTAAATCCATCAAAAGAAGTTATAAATAAAGCTCGTGAAAAGCAAATAGAACATTTTAAACAAGTAAATTTTAAATATCCTCACTTAGAGTATTAAAATATTTTACAAAAAAATAATAATATGAGATAATTATTTTATAAATATTTATTTCATATTTTTTTTATAATGAAAAATATAATAATTTTGGTACTTTCATTTATTTTTTCAGTAAATGTATATGCTGATAATTGAACATCTACTGCTGTTTGGACTGCAAGCAGTGGCCAAGTAAATTGTTGAACAACTTTTTCACATGGTATAACACATTATTGAATACCTAATTCAAATGTGGCTGTGGCATGAGCTTGAGGTGGAACAGTGAATTGTACAACACATTCATATTATTCATCTTCGGATCATAGTGTTGCATTTACATATAACAATTGATGAATAACAGCTTGTCCAGCTTGAGAAATGGTTGTTTCATGGAATTGAACAAATGCAATTACTTGTCGTAAATATGATGATACACCACCTTCAGCATCTGATATAACTTCTAGTATATTAAATTGATGATATTTTAGAGCGAATAATTCTATTCCTATTAATATAACATGAAGTGCAGCTTGAGAATCTCCAATAGTTACACTTCAATGACAATTTGAAAATGTAAATAATGAATTAACTCTTAATTCTGCTAAATCTTCAACTTCAGATAATACTCCAGCTACTTCTAATATTTTAGAAACTAATGAAGATATATCAAAAGTAGATAATTATAGAACTGCAAATAATTATAGAAATTATATATATAATATTACAAATATATGTGATGAAGCTTGAAATTGTACAGTTAATCCAACAAGTTTTAATTACAATGTTTATGCTTGATATGTTAATTTATGAAATTCATCTACTTCTTGAAGCGCAAATTTTGTGTGACAAACTGCAGATGCATCTGTAAAAACACTTACTTTAACATTAAATGATGCATATAATAATAAAGTAGTTCCAGTTTACCAATCAAATGGTACAACAATTGTAAGAGATATTGATTTTATTTTAAATTATAATAATAGTTTATATTTAAATCAATATAATAAAACTTGAGTTTGAGTTGAAATTTCATGATTTGATGATTCTACATATGCAAATTCTGTAATATGAAATTCTCAAACTAAAACTACAACAATAAATAATAAAGCAAATAATGATTGAGTATATAATTTAAACTTTAAAGTTTATACTCCAACTTATAGTTCTTCTGCAACAAACTGAAGAGAATTTGTAGATTGAAATTTTAACATTAATAATATAGTTAGTGATTTATCTGATAATACAGTAAATGATTCATTATATTGAGCACGTGACTTTGAATTTGCACCATTATATAAAACAGATATTACTTGAAGTATTATAAATAAATGATTTATAGTTGGTACAACTCAAACATGAACATTAGATGTTACTTCATGAGGATCTAAAAATGTTTATTTAGAATATGGTTATTATGATTGAGCATTAACTGATCCTCATAGACAACATACAAAAATAGATTTAAATTATAAAAAATCATCTTGAGCATCTTGGGATGTTTCAACTGAATGATATACAAATCCAAGTAGTGCTTTATCATTATTTTGAACCTCTTCTAGTAATTTATTTACTAAATTAGTACAAGATGGTACATTAACTAATTCAGAACAAAATACATATTTTGCAACTCATATACAAACAGTTGTTTGATGAAAAACAACAGTATATAGTTCAGATATTTATTGAATGAATAGATATGCATGAACTCCAAATTGAGATAATACTTCTCAAAGATGAGTTAAAATTACTTGATTAACACATAGTCAAAATCAAGTTGATATAGTTTCTTGACAATCTGCTTCAGATATTAGTTTACTTTGAAATTTGGAAAAATCTTATTTACAAAGGGATATAAGGGAAAATTCTTATTCTCTAGTAAAAGAAATAGTTCCAAGTAATTGAACTAGATTAGTTTCTAGTGTAAATCAAGCTTCTCCAGGAAAAAGATTATGAGATGTATTATATTTTTGAGGATTAAATTGAGAAAATGTTGAAATAGATATAACAAATTATAGTTGAGTTAAAACTATATTAGTTCAATGATGAAATGTATATATTAGATCAAATGTTTTAGCTTCAAATAAAACTACAGATATATTATGAATTATTGCATTAAAAAATGATAGTACATGAAATTGATGAAATATATATATCCATCCTGATGTATTAGAAGTTGATGCTGTATTATATGCAGATAGAGCAATTGTGAGTTATGATTGAACTGAAATTTCTCCAGATAATGGTTGAACATATGAATATTTAAGTAAACAATTATATATTTATTGAACAGTATTTTCTAATAATACAATTGGTTGATCAGTTCAAAGTCCATATTTATGTCCATTTTATATTACAAGTTGTACTTTAGATAATGCACAAAAATATGATATGAACTATTTAAGAAGATGATATGAAACAAAACAATCTTGAAGTTATGCAGATTATCCAGTTATTATAAATTATAACTCTTTAATACAAATAACTCCACCACCATTATTTGAAAAAAAATAATAATAAAAAAAAGAAACCTTAAGGTTTCTTTTTTTTATTAGAAAAATTTAATTTTATCTGCATTTGGATGTTCTCTTAATTTTTCAAGAGTTTTTGCTTCAATTTGTCTTATTCTTTCTCTTGTAACTCAAAATTCTTTACCAACTTCTTCAAGAGTATGTACATCTCAACCATCTAAACCAAATCTCATTATGATAATTTTTCTTTCTCTAGGAGTAAGAAAATCAAGCATCTCATATAAATTATCTTTTAATAAATTCATATTTGTTTGAGCGTCTGGAGTTGGGTTTTTATCATCTTCGATAAAATCTCAAAGACTAGTATCTTCTTCAGATCAAACAGGTGAGTCAAGAGATAATATATCTTGAGAAATTCTCATTATTTGTCTTACTTTTCTTATATCCATATCTAGCTCAGTTGCTAGTTCTTCCATAAGAGGTTCTCTTGTAAGTTCTTGAGTAAGTCTTCTGTATGTATGAGTAAATTTGTTTATAGTTTCAATCATATGAACTGGAACTCTAATAGTTCTTGCTTGGTCAGCAATTGCTCTAGTTACTCATTGTCTAATCCACCAAGTAGCATAAGTAGAAAATTTAAATCATTTATCCGGATCAAATTTATCAACAGCTCTAAATAATCATACATTTCATTCTTGAATTAAATCTAGTAATCCAAGACCTCTTCACATATATTTTTTAGCAATTGAAACTACAAGTCTTAAGTTTGCTGCAGCTAGTTTTTTTCTAGCTTCCATACTTCAAGCTCTTATTTGTTTACCTAAGTCTATTTCTTCTTCACTAGATAGTAGTTCAACTCTACCTATTTCATTTAAATACATTCTAATTGAATCATCACTTATTTCAGATAATGAAATATTTGATTTATCTTTTTTCTTTTTTTCATCAGTTGAAAATAGGTTATCTTTATCCATATTATCAACTATATCAACTTCTATTTGTAGAAATCTAGTATAAATTTCATCTAGTAAATCAATATCATCTTCAGCATTTGGTATTGCTGACATTATTTCATCTTGAGTAACACTACCTTCTTTTTTACCTTTTTTCATTAATTCTTGAATCTCTTCAGGCATTCATTCAAGTAATTTTTCAGGTACACTTACATCAATAAATTCATTTAATCATTTTCAAACTCTTCTTTTATCTTCACTTCTATCTTTTGGTAGTTTACTTAATCATTTTTCTTTTTGAAGTGCCAATGCAACATCTTCAAAATCATCATCAATATCTAAATCTTGTAATTCTTCTAAATCTTCAGGAGTAGGTTCACTAAAAACTTCATCATCCTCAAAACCAAAATCATCTTCAAAATCATCAGCTATATCACTTTCTTCATCATCTTCATCAAAATCATCTCTAGATTTTGATTTTTTAGGCATAAAATCATCATCTTTTATTTTATTTTTAACAGGCGAAGTTTTTTCATTTTTTATTTCTTCTTTTTTTACTTCATCTATTACTTTTTTTGGTTTTTCTTTTTTTGTATTATTAAAATCATTAATTTCTTCATCTGTTATTCAAACTTCTTTCAAAATATCTAAATCTAAGTCATCAAGAGATATTTCTTCAGCTATATTATTTTTTACTTTTTTATTATCTTTTTTAGCTATCATTGAGCTTTTTTATTAGTAAATATAAATAAGAATACACAACTATAATACAAAAAATTCCTTCTTATTATTCTATTGTAGAAGGAGCAAAAAAGTATTATATCAATTTTTTTCATCTTTTTAAAGAAGGATACTTCTTTTCGCGATTTATTATATAAAAAAAAGCCAAATAATCAAATTTATTTTATTTGGGCTTTTTTTGCTTTTGCTACAAGCATTGTATACTTTAATAATGCTTCATTATCTCAAGAATTCATTAAATTTTTTAATTTTTGAACTTCATTTTTATATATTTCTCTATTCAATCAATCAACTACTTTTTTTAACTCATCTTCTATATGATTTGAATTAGAAGTTGTATTATCATTTTCTATTTTTAAAGAAATAGCTTTATATTTTTCTTTTTTAGATAATTCCAAACTGTCTAAATAATATATTCATTTTTCGAAAAATCATTCTAAATCTTTTCATAATCATTCATTAAAAATCAGATTCTTTTTTATATAATCTATGTTTTTCTCATCCATTATACAATATCAAATTGCAAGTTCACTAGAAGTTAAAGTTTGTTTCATTTCTAGATTTTTATTTTTTGATTCGTGATTTGTAAATCTTATTTTATTAAACGCATCATAAACTATATTTGAATTTATATTTAATAAATTTGAAATTTCTTTTAAATAAAAATCTTTTTCTATGTTATCAGAATAACTTTTTACTATATCAAGTAATTCACTTAGTAATTTTTTCTTTTCTTCTATACTATTTGTATCAAAATTTGATTTTTTAATGTAGTATCAAATAGGAGTTAGAGCATTTGTTATAAAATCAGTAAAATCTTTTCCTGAACTTATTATTTCATCTGGATCTTTTCATCCTGAAAGTAAAATGATTTTTACTTCAAAACCTTCATTTTTCATTTTTTCTAAACTAAGTTTTGTTGCTTTCTCTCAAGCTCCATCTCAGTCAAAACAAAGATATATTTTTTTTGTTAATCTTTTTAAAAGTACTAAATGTTTTTCTGTTAATGCTGTTCAAGAAACTGCAACTGCATTTGTAAAACCTCATCTGTTTAGTGCGATAGCATCCATATATCATTCAGTGATTATTACATAATCAAGTTTTGTTATAGAATTTCTAGCATTAAATAAATTGTATAATATATTTGATTTATCATATATATCAGATGCTGGAGAATTTAAGTATTTTGGTTCTCAAGAACCATGTATTCTTCATGCAAATGCTACAAAATCTCATCTAGCATTTTGTACAGGGAATATAATTCTATTTATAAATTTATCTTTTTTGCTTTTTATATCTAGAAAAATATGAGAATCAAAAATTTGTTCATCATCATATCATTTTCATTTTAGATAATTATATAACTCAACTCAAGAATCGCTATATCATATAGAAAAATCTCTGATTATATCATCATTTAATCATCTATCAAATAAATATTTTTTGATTTCAGGATAGTTTTTTAAAGCATTTTTATAATAATTACTTGCATCTTTATAAAGAGAATACATACTCTTTTTTTCTTCAAATTTTTCTTTGTTGAAGTTTGTATTTACTTTTATTCAAGTATAGTTTCAAAGTATCTCGAGAGCATCTCTAAATTCACAATTTTCTATATCCATTACAAATTTTATAGGTCAACCTCATTTGTGACAACCAAAACAATATGCTATTTGTTTTGCTGGACTTACCATAAAACTAGGAGTTTTTTCATTGTGACCAGGAAAAGGACAATTACATTTGTAATTTGCCCCAGATTTTTTTAGACTAGCATATTTAGAAACCAAATCTACTATGTCTATCGCTGATTCTAAATCTTCACTTATTCCCATTTTTATAATATTTTTATAGTGAATAAAAAAATTGATTTTGCTAAATTTTTTACACAAACTCAAAAACTCGACCAATTTACAAAGTAAATTGGGACTCAAACAGTTTTCGTTTGCTTCAAAAATTATCAAAACCAAAATTGTTTGAGTAAATTAATTTCTTTTTATATTCTAAATTATTTGTTTTAAATGTAAAGAAAAAAACTGATTTTAATCAGTTTTTCTTTTTTCAAAAAATTTTATTTTTAGATTCATTCAAAGTTTTCTTAAATAAATATCTTCAACAGCTCATCTGTTATATATTTTTCATCATCTTATAATTGTTTCTTGTTTATGATCAATTACTTCATGTCAAAGTAGTCTCATATTATCTTGGCTTCTTCCAGAATAATATTTTATTACATTATTTCCGTCATATTGGATAAAAAATTTATCTCATCTTCTATATGTTGTTTCAATATTTAACCAAGAATTAACTCTATGGTTATTTATTTTAGCAAAATCAACTTTTACAGCATAAAAATTGTTTCATAGATATTCAAAACTATCACTTCACATAAATCTATAATCTCAAATATTTCATTCTATAATTTGAAAATCTCTAGGACCCATATCTTCAATTTCTTCTCTCAAATTTACAGCTTCATTTCTAAGTGCTGCAATTTGATATAAATCATCATTACTTAATTTTTCAGGATTATTTTTAAGTAGATAATCTAAAAAAATTCTGAAATTTATATTATCTCAGTTTGCTTTTACCACTTCAAGTAATCATTTATCAGTTCATTCTTCAAATGATTTTTGTAAATATGCTCATAGAAATCTATCATATTTAGATTTCATTTCTCTAATAGTACTACTTTTATTTACAATTTCTCATTGTTCTTTATAAAAATCTGGAATATCAGAAGCCATATGTTTTAATTATTATTAATTATTAAGTATATTTTACCATAAAATTTTTATATTTTCAAAATTACACTATAATAAAAAAAAATTAATCTTAAATTATGAAAAAATGTTTATAGTTATTGATTGACTTGATGGTTCTTGAAAATGAACACAAGTAAAATTACTTGAAGAAAATCTAAAAAAACTTGGAAAAAAAGTAAAAGTTTTAGATTATCCTAGATACTGAGAAAAATCAGCTTTTTTTGTAGAAAAATATTTAAATTGATGATATGGAAAAAATATAACTGCTAAACAAGCTAGTATTTTTTATGCACTTGATAGATTTGATGATAGTTTTAATTTGGAGGAGGATTTTACTAATTATGATTATGTAATTAGTAATAGATATGTTTCCGCAAATATGATTCATCAAACTTGAAAAATATCTTCTGAAAGTAATAGAAATGAATTTTTAGAATGGCTTTATGATTTAGAGTTTAATATTTTTGGTATTAGAAAACCTGATAAAGTAATTTTTTTAAATGTAACTCCAGAAACTAGCCAAAAATTGGTTCTTAAAAAAGATGATAGAGAATATTTAAAAGATGGAAAAAAAATGGACCTTCATGAAGAAGACAAAAATCATCTAACAAATGCCTATAATGCAGCTATCCAAGTAGTAAAAAAATATGATTGGACAAAGATAGATTGTGAAAAAAATGGTGAAATGAGAAGTATAGAAGAAATAAATAGTGAAATTTTAAAATATATTTTGTAAAAAGCTCTCCGCTAATTTACAATAAATGAATCAAACAACAAAACAAAAAGGAGATGAATGAGAATTAATTGCTATAAAATATCTCCAAAAAAATGGATTTATAATAAAAGATACAAATTTTAAATTTGGTAGATTTTGAGAGGTTGATATTATTTCTTTTAAAGATTGAATAACTATTTTTTTAGAAGTAAAATATAGGCATAGTATCAAGTTTTGAACACCAGAAGAATCAATTACTAAATTTAAACTTTTCAGATTTAGAAAAACGATAGAATATTATGTTGTTAAAAATCATCTTAATTTTGAAAAAATAAGATTTGATGTAATTACAATTTTGAAACAAGAAAAAAGTTATAAACTAACACATTATAAAAATTTAGAAATATAAAATGAGTGAAAAATACAAAGAAATAAATGCATACATACAAAAAGTAGAGGATAGTGATAAAATAATAGATAAGGAAAATGAAGCTTTTGAAAAAAAATGAAGATGGAGAAAATATTTTTGAAATGAAAATGATATAGTAGTTGAAATATGAACAGGACTTTGAAATTTTTTTTCTTGAATTGTTTCAAAAAGTCCTACAAATAATTTTGTGTGATTTGAAATAAGATATAAAAGACTTTTTGTAACTGCAGAAAAAACACTTGCAAAATGATGAAATAATTTTGTTTTAGTTAAATCTATGGCTCAAAATATAAGTAAGATTTTTGAGAAATGAGAGGTTTCACTAACTTATATTTTTTTCCCAGATCCATGGGATAAAAAAGATAGACAAAGAAAAAATAGACTTTTTAGTGATAAGTTTGTAAATGATTTATATGTTGTAACAAAAAAAGATTGAAAAGTGATTTTTAAAACTGATCATAAATGATATTTTGATGATACTTTAGAAATCATAAATAAATTTTGAAATTGGACTATAGAAAAGTTATCATATGATTATGAAAATGAAATAGAAAGTTTTGATAAAAAAAATCTAACAGAATTTGAGAGTATATTTAGGGAACATAAAATGAAAATCAATTATTTAGAACTAAGAAAATAGGTTTTTTTGACAAAGTTATTTTTATATGTTAAAATATTATAGATTTAATATTTAATTTAATTGTTATGGAATCAGATAATTCATTTAAAACACAATTATTAGCTGTAGAACAAGTAGAAATTGATAGAAGAAAAGATGAAAAGGCAGAACTATTAGCTATAGGACAAGCAGAAATTGATAGAAGAAAAGATGAAAAGGCAGAACTATTAGCTATAGGACAAGCAGAAATTGATAGAAGAAAAGCTGGAAAAGCAGAACTATTAGCTATAGGACAAGCAGAAATTGATAGAAGAAAAGCTGAAAAACTTTCATCATTAATTAAATTTTGAGATGATAATTTAATATTAAATTTAAAAGGTAAAAAAATATTAGATTATCCATTTATGGCAAAAGATGGAAGTATGTATGCAGATATGGCATGAGTAGACAGAGCAAATCAAGAATATAATGATAGAACTTATGTTGAAGAACCTTATATTGCAAAAGATGGAAGTATGCATGCAGATAAGGCATGAGTAGATAGAGCAAATAAAGAATATAATGATAGAACCTATGTTAAAAAACCTAAATTTCCTGAAGACCCATATATAGATACTTCAGTTTTACCTTATAAATAAGATCCTGATTATATCTTACCAAAATTTAATATAGATGATCCAGAGTCTCAATGAAGACTTTTTCCATCTAAAAATCAAATGAATCCTGATGATAAATTTTCTAAATAAATTATTTAGAACTGAAAAAAAAGTAAAAACAATATTGTTTTTACTTTTTTTCTTGCTTTTTTTTCTATATTAAATATAGTATTTTTACTATATAAAGTATAGTAATTATAAAAGCAAAAATATTATATATATAAATAAATATAAATATGTCAGAATTATTAAAAAATATGAATTGGAGATATGCAACAAAAGATTTTGATGCAAATAAAAAGGTAAGTGAAAGTGATTTAGAAGAAATATTGGAAGTATTTAGATTGACACCATCTAGTTTTTGACTTGAACCATGGAAACTTGTGATAGTTGAAAATCCTAAAATAAGAGAAAAATTACAAGCTAATAGTTGGAATCAAAGTCAAATAACAAAAGCATCACATTTACTTGTTTTTGCTAGAGTTAAAAATATAGATGATAATTATATAGATGCTTATTTTGATAAAAGTGTAAAAATAACTTGAGCTACAAGAGAACAATTATTAGGTTATGAAAATATGATGAAATGATATTTTTCTAATTTAAATATTGATTCAAAAGCTTCTTGGGCAAGAGATCAAGTATTCTTAGCTCTTTGAAATGTTATGCATTTTTTAGCACAAAAACAAATTGATTCATGTGCAATTTGAGGTTTTGATCCATCAAAATATGATGAGATTTTGGAACTTGATAAATTATGATTGGCTTCTGTTGTTGTTTTACCAATTTGATATAGAAGTGTTGATGATAAATATTCATCTAAACCAAAAGTTAGATTTAGTAAAGATGAAATTATAATAAAAATATAGTTTTTTTAAAAAATATATGGTAAAATAATTTAGTAAAAATTAGACATATAAAAAAATATAAATGAACTTTTTTGATATAAATTCAGTTGCTATTATTTGAGCATCTGAAGTAGAATGAAAAATTTGAAATACTCTTTTAAAAAATTTATTAAATTTTTCTTGAAATAAATATTGAGTAAATCCAAAATGAGGTAATTTTAAAGAAATAGATTTTTATAAATCTATTTCTTTATTACCTGAAATTGTTGATGTTGCTGTTTTTTGTATTCCATGAAATTTAGTAGAAGATTCTCTTTTAGAAGCAGCTAAATTTTGAATAAAAAGAGTTATAATAATTTCAGCATGATTTAAAGAAGTTTGAAATTTAGAATGAGAGAATAAACTAAAAAGTATAGCAGAGCATTATAATATATCTCTTCTTTGACCAAATTGCTTAGGTTATTTTGATGTTTCTAAAAATTTAAATTTAAGTTTTTGAACAAGAGAAGTAAATACTTGAAATATCTGAGTTGTATCTCAAAGCTGAGCAATGGCTGTTGCATTAACAGATTGGGCAAATAAAAATAATCTAGGATTTTCAAAAATTATTTCTATGTGAAATAAAGCTTGAATAGATGAAGTAGATTTTTTACTTGAATTAGAAAAAGATGATAAAACAAAAGTTATAGCTTTGTATTTAGAAAGCTTAGAAAGAGGAGAATTATTTTATGAAATTGCAAAAAGAGTTTCTAAAACTAAACCAATAGTTTTAATTAAATCATGAATTTCTAGTTTATGAGAAAAGGCTGCTAGTTCACATACTTGAGCATTATCATCTGATAAAAAAATTCTTGATACGGCTTTTTTACATAGTAATATACATTTTACAAACTCACTAGAAGATTTTTTTTCTATGGTTGAAATATTTTCAAAAGTAGATTACAAAAATATCCCTGAAGAGTTAGCAATTATTACAAATGCATGATGACCTTGAGTAGTTTCAACAGATCATTGTGAATTTAATTGAGTTATTTTAAGTCAATTTAATGATGAAGAAAAAGAAATTTTAAAAGTTTGATTATCAAGCTCATCTAGTGTTTCAAATCCTATAGATATTATTTGAGATGCAACTTCAAAAACTTATGAACAAATACTTAACAATTTATCAAAAATTGTTAAAAACAGAGCTATTTTATTACTTCTTACAGCACAAAGTGTTACGGATGTAGAAAATATAGCAAATGTGATTTCAAATTATAAAAATACACATAATGATAAATTGATATTTGTATCTTTTATGTGATGAAATTTAGTTTCTGAGGGAAAACAAATTTTGAAAAATAATTTAGTTTTGCATTATGATTTTCCTGAAAAAGCTATTTTTCTATATTCTAAATTATTGAATCAAAAAAATTGGGAATCAAAAAAAATAGAGGATAAAATAACTTTTTTATTACCAGAAAATATTTCTGATTTGAAAAATAAGTTAAAAAAAGAAGAAAAATTTTGTAGTAATGATTTAACTTGAGAAATATTATCTAGTTTTGATATTAATTATTCAAAAGAAATTTTGGTAACTAAAAAAGCAGAAATAGAAAGCGCTTATAAAAATATAAATTCAAAATTATTAGCACTTAGAATTAGTTCTCCAGATATTCCTCATAAGAGTGATGTATGATGAGTTATGTTAAATGTATCATCATTTGAAGATGCAATAACTTCTTATGAAAAAATCCTTGAAAATATAAAAAATAATTGTAGAGAAGCAATTGTATCTTGAGTTACATTTTCAAAAATGATAACAAAAAAGAAAAATACTCAAGAAATATTTGTTTGATTTAAAAGAGATAAGAGCTTTTGAGATATAATTATGGTTTGATTATGATGAATATATGTAAATGTATTTGAAGATGTGAGTATGAGAGTTTGAATTGTATCAAAAAATGAAATTAAGATTATGTTAAAAGAACTTGTTTCTTTTCCAATATTATCTTGAGTTAGATGACAAACTTGAATAGATTTTGATAAACTAATTGATATAGTTTATAAACTACAATTTATATTTAAAGAATTTAAATCTATAAGTGAAATCGATATTAATCCTATATTTTGTGATGATGAAGATTCTATAGTAATTGACGCAAAATTTTATTTGTAAAATTGAAAAATGAAAAAAAATATAATAAAAGAAATTCCAGGTTTATTTCATATTGTTCCATTAGAAAGACTAAGACATACTAATAAAGTAGATTTTGATATAATTCCTCTTTTTGATTGATTAAACTGAATGGATATGGTTACACATTTCCCATGAGCAACTTCTCCTTGAATTGTATGAGATAAAGTAAATTTATGGTATATGCATAATTGACAAGAAGATAATTTATTAACTATTTCTTGAAATAGATTTGTAGAATTATATACAAAAGAACATTGAAAAATAGAGAAATTTGAAATTTCAAAAGATTGTATTAAGTGGAATGATGAAGTTGTTTTAGATGGTCATTGAATACTTGGTTGGCCACCAAAAGTATTTCATAGAAATTATTCTCCTGAAGGTTCTATTTCTATAAATCTTGCTGTAAGAAATGAAAAATTTGATATAGATACAGAATTTAATATCTATGACTTAGATACAAATACAGGTGAATATAAAGTAGAAAGAATTTGAAAATTGGATCAAAATTTAAATTAATAATTTAAAAAAATATGACAAATAATAATCCATTTCTTAATGCACAAAAACAATTAAAAGGTGCAATTGAGATATTAAATAATCCATTATATACTTCAAAATTAGAAGTTATCTCAAATCCAAAAAGAATTCTTGAAATAAGTATTCCAGTAAAAATGGATAATTGAGAAATAAAAGTTTTTACAGGTTTCAGAAGCCAACATAATGATGCTCGTGGTCCATTTAAAGGTGGTATTAGGTTTCATCCTGATGTAAATAGAGATGAAGTAAAAGCATTGTCTGTATGGATGAGTTTTAAGTGTAGTGTTGTTGATATTCCACTTTGAGGTTGAAAAGGTTGAGTTATAGTAGATCCAAAAGAGTTATCAATTACAGAACTTGAAAGATTATCAAGAGGATATGTTAGAGAATTATATAAATACATAGGTCCTGAAGTTGATGTACCAGCACCAGATGTAAATACTACTCCTCAAATTATGGTTTGGATGATGGATGAATATTCAAAACTTGTTTGAGTTTATTCACCTGGAAGTTTTACTTGAAAACCATTAACAAGTGGTGGTTCAAAATGAAGAGGTAGATCAACAGCACAATGATGAGCTTATGTATTACAAAAATATTTAGAACTTATTTGAGATAATTTAACTTGAAAAAGTTTTATAGTTCAATGAGCATGAAATGCAGGTTTAACTTTTGCTGAAATATTAACTGATTTATGAGCAAAACTTATTTGAATTTCAGATTCAAAATGATGAATTTATAATAAAAATTGACTTGATTTAAAAGAAATAATTTCTTTAAAAAATGATAGAAAATCTGTTGTTTATTATAAAGATGGTGAAAAAGTATCAAATGAAAAGATACTTGAATTAGCTTGTGATATACTTGTTCCAGCAGCACTTGAAAATCAAATAGTTGCTGAAAATGCTAATAATATTACTGCAAAACTTATTTTAGAACTTGCTAATTGACCTGTTGTTCCAGAAGCTGATACTATATTATTTAGTAAAAATATACCTGTTATTCCAGATATTTTAGCTAATTCATGATGAGTAATGGTTTCATATTTTGAACAAGTTCAAAATAATACAAATTATTATTGGGATGAAGAAGAAGTTGATACAAAATTGAAAACTAAAATTCAAAATGCAACTATTGATGTATATAATAAAGCAAAAGAACATAAAGTACCTCTTAGAACTTGAGCTTATGTTATATCTGCAAAAAGAATATTAGATGCTATGAATGATAGATATGAAAATATATAATAAAAACACCAGAAATGGTGTTTTTATTATATATTTTTTTAAATAAAAATTATTAATTGTCTATCTAAAATATATACATTTTAATGAAAATTTAATGTGGTATCAATATAATTAATCATTACATATTTTTTTGGCTTAAAATAGGGAAGAAATAGTTTACAAAAATATAAAAAAGATTATAGTAATTAAGTAAAATAGTTTTTACTTCTTAAAAATCTTGCTATGAAAAAGATTTTTTTGTGAATACTATCATTGATAGTAATTTTTTTGTGAGTGAATAATGTAAGTGCAGATAATTATTCTCATGAATGTGCTTTTACAAATGAATGAGAATTAAAATGTTGGTGAAAAAAATATGATTGAGCAATTGATATTCCAATTTGATATAGCTGGAAAAAATTAACTACATTATGAGTTACATGTTGAATAACTATTCAATGAGATTTAAAGTGTTGGTGACCAAATTGAGTTTGACAAATAAATATTCCATTTTGATATAAATGGAAATATGTAGAGTCTGGTTGATATCATACATGTTGAATAACTAATGATGATGATTTAAAGTGTTGGTGAGACAATTATTATTGACAAATAAATATTCCAACTTGATATAAATGGAAATATGTAAGTACTTGATTATATAATACATGTTGAATAACTAATGATGATGAATTAAAGTGCTGGTGATACAATAGATACTGACAAATAAATGTGCCTTTTTGATTAAAATTGAAAAATATTAGTACTTGATGATATCATACATGTTGAATAACTAATGATGATGAATTAAAGTGTTGGTGAGCAAATTGGGATTCTCAAATTACTTTTCCAACTTGATATAAATGGAAAGCTATAAATTCTGGATATAATTTTACATGTTGAATAACTAATGATGATGAGTTAAAATGCTGGTGAAATAATAAATATTTTCAGACAAATGTTCCAACTTGATATAAATGGAAAGATATAGATACTTGATATAATTTTACATGTTGAATAACAATTGATAATGAGTTAAAATGTTGGTGAGTAAATTGATATTGACAACTTGATTTCCCAATTTGATATAAATGGCATAGTTTTACAGAAAATATAGAAATACAACCAATACAAATCCCAACACCAACAAACTTAAATCAGTATATACAATCACCACTTTTAGAAAGAGAAGAAATACAAGTTTGAAGTAAAATAGGTAAATTTCAATCTTGAAGTTGAGTTATATTTGAAACAGAGATAGATAATCCAGAATCAAAAGAATTGAGAATAAATCTAGAACTGTATAAGAAATGAGAAACAACAACTAAGTATACTTATACAAGTGATTACTCTACAATTTCTTGAAAAGTATTTACAAAGATACCACTAGAAGCATGAGATTATTATTGGAAACTAAAAATAGAAGATAGAGATTGAAATACTAGTGAAATAGTAGATTTTAAAGATAATTGAACAGATATAGATTTCTCTATTTTTGAATGATTTGAACCTTATCCTTATGGGTTTAGTTTTGTGAATTCTGGAATATCAAATTGACTTTTAGATTGATGAATAATTTGATATAATTTTAATAAAGATGATAATAAATTTGATTTTAGATATAAAAATGATTGAAAAAAATGGGAAATATTTAATTATTTATTTCCAGAATCTATGTTTGAAAATAAATATGAAATGTTTGATATGTTTGAATCAATGTGATTAGATAATAAAAATCCAGATATTTTTTATAATTGAAACTGTCATTGATTATCTCTTATTTCTTCTACATATAAAAAATATCCTTTAAAAATAAATGAAATCTCAAATGAATTTTATAATACAATAGGTTCTTGAACTATTTATGATAATATTTCATTATCAACTAATTTTTTATGAAAATGGAATGATTATGATGAAAAATTAAAAACTATATTGATATCTCAATTAGTGCAACTTGATCCTCATTTTGTTTTTACTAAAAAATATTATAGAGAAAATAAAAATCCAATAGATATATTAAATGAATTAAAAGTAAATCCTGATAAATCATATATATTATCTTTTTGATGAGCAGAAACTAGTTCTTGAAAAGTTAATTATCATACAGTAGTTCCATATAGAATAGAATGAAATAAAATATATATTTATGATAATAATGTACCATATCCAAATTATGAATATGAAAATGGCAATTATAATGCATATGAACAATATATAGAAGTATATTGAAACTGAAAAAATGATTTTAAGATTAAGTTATATAATGATGAAGCATTTTGATTTAGTTATTTTACAGATATGTCTATAGTAGATTTAGATTTAATATATTGAGAAACAGAAAATAAAGCTATGTGATTCAATAATATTGATACTCTTTATACACTTTCATGAAATAATGAAATAATAATAAAAGATGAACTATGAAGAATATCATGATATAAAGATTGACAAATATATGAAGAAATACCAGGAACTATATTTGTAAGAAATTATTGAGTTACTTTGGATACTATTGATAAAGAAAACACATGGAAACAAATCTACTTACCACAAAAACTAGAAAACCTAACAATAGAAATAAATGGTAAAGTTGATGAAAACTATGATTTAATGATAGCATGATGAGACTATTATACAAAATTAGAATGAATAGCTACATCTTCATGACAAACTGATACTTTTAACATATCAAGAGAAAATATTAAAATTGATTTAGACGATACAAAAACAAATTCTTGAACATACAACATACTAGTAGACGACTTCCAAAATAATTGAACATGAAGTGTATATATAGATTCAATGAAAATAAATACAAACTTGCAACAATACAATATTAACTGGCCAGAAGTAATAAATAATACAAGTAATTCAGTAAACTATCAAATAGATATAAACAATGATGGAAATTTTGATACAAATACAAACTTTTCACCAATATATCAAGACAATATATCACCAATTACAACATATAACTTGATATGAACACAAACACCAAACACAACAAATAATTCATATGTAGAAACATTAAATATAGAATTAAACTCAATAGATAATGAAAACTGAACTTGAGTAGAAAAAATATATTATTCACTAGATAATATATGAACAACTGACAAAATATATTTAGAATACAATAATCCTATACAAGTAAATGGAATATGAAACTATACATTAAGCTATTATGCATTAGATAAATTTTGAAATAAAGAAGAAGTAAAAACAATTAATTTCACACTTACAGAAAAACCAGAAACATATGCTTGAAATATTAGCTGATATATATATGATGATAGTAATCAAAATATTGTACTAGACTCATGAGAAAAAACAATGGCATGATGGAAAGTATGTATAGATAAAAATAATAATAATGATTGTGAAGAAAATAGTGAACCATTTAATGTAACAAACAATAACTGATATTATGAATTTGATTCATTATCAACTTGAACATATAACATAAAATTAATACCACATCAAAATTGGATATTAACAAATCCAATAAGTTGAAGATATACTATAACATTATCAAATTGACAAGTAGTAACCAATAAGAATTTTTGAGCTTACAAAACTAAGTGAAATAAATAATATATAATAATTTAAAATTATGAAAGAAAAGATTAAAAATATAGTTAAAAATAAATATTTTAAAATAATAATTAAACTTTTTGTATGATTATTTTTATTATTAATATTAAGTTTTGTTTTAGTTGCAGTATATAGTTTTACATTTGAAAAAGATAAAATAGCTATAGATAGATATAATTTTGAACAATTAGAAAAAGCTAAGCCTATATTAGAAACAATAGATGAAAATACCAAAAAATTCTATAATTTAAAAGAATTTAATGAAAGATATAATGCTTGAATTAAACCAATTAAAAATTGTTATTCTATTAATATGAATAATTGAAAATATTTTTATAAGTTTTGATTTAGATTAGAATCACTTCTATATATATATATATATAGAACAAAGCTATTTGCATATCCTAAATATGATACACCATATCAAAATGTTTGTATGTGAGGATGTTTTGATTGAAATAGAAAAGCTTTTGAAAGAATTATATCTAATCCATGTAAAGAATAAAAAACAAAATAAAGGAAATTATTTTCCTTTATTTTGTTAATCAAAATAGTGTACTAGACTCATGAGAAAAAACAATGGCATGATGGAAAGTATGTATTGATAAAAATAATAACAATGATTGTGAAGAAAATACAGAACCATTTATAGTTACAAACAATGATTGATACTATGAGTTCAATTGACTACCTAAATGATTATACAAGATAATAGAAATACCTCATCAAAATTGGAATATAATAACTCCAACAAACAAGTACTATGAAATAGATCTATGAATTTGACAGGAGATTATCAATAAAAATTTTTGAAACTATAAGTATAAAGGTAATAATAAATAAACTTTAAAATATAACTACTATTTTTATATTATGAAAAAATTAAACCAATTCTTATTTGAATTATTTTTTATCATTTTGTTATGATTTTCTTGTCCAATAATATATAAATCACTCTTTTGAATAGTACCTGATAATATAATATCAAATGAAAATATATTTTTTGTAGGTATTATAATTTGAATATGATTTATATTATTACTTATTAGATACATTTTTTTTAATTTTTTCTTGAAAGTAAATATTAAGTATATAAATTCAATATTTTTTATTTGAATTTGGATGTTAATATTATATGAATTTTTACTATATATTATAGGTAATTTAAGATGATATTATTCTGATAATCTTTTAATAATAGATTTAAATTTTACCTTACTCTTAATATTTACTTTATTATATATATCAATAATTATTTATAATTTTATATTGGATAAAAATAAAAAGATAAATTTACTAATGCATTTAAAAATATTTTTTTATACTTTTATTTTCTCTATTTTTACACTGTTTATATCATATTCAATAAATAATATAATATTTTGATTTATTTGAATTAATGTTTTATTTTTAATATATTTTTATTTTTTAAAATTTAATATTAAAAGTAATGATATAGTATTAAGAAATTTAAATAGAAAGATTGTTGTTAAAAATATTATATTTTTAACAACTTTATATATAATATTATTTATATTAGTAACTATATATAGTTTCATATTTGAACAAGATAAAATAGCTATTGATAGATATAATTTTGAACAATTAGATAGAGTTAAATTAATACTTAAAGATATACCAGAGAAAGATATGAAATTTTATAATATTAAGCAATTTAATGAAACATATAAAGCTGATATAAAGCCTATAAAAAACTGTTATTACTTAAGTTTTATTAATTGAAATAAACCATATATATTTTGATTTCAATTAGAATCAATGATATATAAATTTATATATTTTTGAAAAAATTATGCATATCCTAGTTATAGTATACCTAGAGAAAAATATTGTTTTTGAGAATGACCTGGAGGAGGTGGATGTCATTATACTAGTAAAGAACCATTTATAGAAACAATATCTAAACCATGTGAATAAAAAAATAAAAATATAAAATAAAAACACCATTTTTGGTGTTTTTATTTTTTGACAAAATATAATCTATATATATTATCAAATAGCTATTGGCTTCTAGATTAAGTTTCTTATGGAGTCAGTACATATAACCCTTTTTGGAGATATATAGAAATGGCAGAAAAAAATTCTGTTCAAAATCGTGTCATCAATGTGATTTCTCAACAACTTGGGATTGATGTTTCTGACATCAAGCCTGAACATCATTTGGTCGATGATCTCAAGGCAGATTCCCTTGATACCGTCGAACTGGTGATGGAAATTGAAAAGGAATTTGATTTTGAAGTTCCTGAAGGCGAGGCTGAAAAGTTGATGACTGTTCAAGCCATCATCGATAAGGTGATTGCCGCAAAACCAGAACTTGCTTGATTATCCGAAAGGAAAATTAAAAGCCTTGCAGAGCAAGGCTTTTTTCATTTTGAAAATAAAAATTTCATTTATTTGATATTTTCAATATATTATATCTGATTTAAAATTTAATATTAAAAAAGAATGAGTTCAAACGAGACTGTAATAAGTTTTAAAAACGTAGATTTTCACTATGATTTTAGAAAACCTATTTTAGAAGAAGTTAGTTTCAACGTAAGAAAAGGTAGTAAAATAACTATAATGTGACAAAATGGTGCAGGGAAATCAACTATTTTTAAACTTATAAATTGAGGTTTAGAAAAAAAAGTATGAGTAATAAATATAGATAAAAACTTAACTATTGCTACTTGATATCAAGTAGTTTTACCTGAAGATAAAGAACTAACAGTTCAAGCATTTTTTAGAAAATATTTTCCTGATCAAAGTGTTTTCAATATAGATAAACAAATATCAGAAATACTTGATGTAGTTAATTTAAAAGCACCACTTGATAAAAAAATAAGTGCTTTTTCAGGATGACAACAAGCTAGACTTTTACTTGCTTGAGCATTAATTCAAAATCCAGACATATTATTACTTGATGAACCAACTAATAATTTAGATAAAGATGGTATTTGGCATCTGACTGAATTTTTACAAAATTATAAAAAAACAGTACTTGTTATTTCACATGATGCTGAATTTTTAAATAGTTTTTCTGATTGAGTATTGTACCTTGATGTATTTACAAAAAAAGTAGAACAATATGTTTGAAATTATCATGATGTAGTTGAACAAATAAAAGTAAAGATAGAAAAAGAAAACATGGCAAATGCTCGTCTAGCAAAAGAAGCACAAGCAAAAAAAGAACAAGCAGAAAAATTTGCACACAAATGAGGTAAACTTAGACTTGTAGCAAAAAAAATGAGAGAAGCAGCAGATGAAATGGAAGATGATATTGTTGATTCTAGAAGAGAAGATAAAACTATAAAAAGTTTTAGAATTCCACTTCAAGAAGATATTGGTTGAGTATTACTTGATCTTCATAGTGTTCATATTATTAGACATGATGAAGTTGTTGTAAAAGATATAGATGTTCAACTTAGAAAAGATGATCATTTACTTTTAAGTTGACCAAATGGAATTTGAAAATCAACTTTACTTGAAAAAATAGTAAATGGTGATGAATCTGGATGTACATTAACTTCATGAGTAAAAATAGGTTACTATAGACAAGATTTTTCAAATCTAGATTTTGATCAAACAGTATATGATTGTTTAAGACAAACAGCACCTGAAGAAATTGGAGAACAAGAACTTAGAAAAACAGCAGCATGATTTCTTATAACTTGAGAAATAATGAAAACTAGAATTTGAGATTTATCAGAATGACAAAAATGACTTGTTGCATTTTGTAGACTTGTATTTTTGAAACCATGAGTTTTGATTCTTGATGAACCTACAAATCATATAAATTTTAGACATATACCAGTTATAGCTGAAGCTCTTGATGCTTTTGAATGAGGTATGATACTTGTATCACACGTTGATGAATTTGTATGGCAAATAAGAATAGATCAATATCTTGATTTAGAATAAAAATAAAAATCCCTTTTTAGGGATTTTTTATTTTGTACAAATAATAATTATTCAATCTTTTTCATCATAAATAATTTCTACTTTAAAATATTTTTTAAATTCCATTAATAGTTTCTCATCTTTTTCATAATCACTATAAATTACTTTTCAACCAGATTTAAGTATTCTATTTAGTTCTTTTATTGCATCTTCTATATCAATAGTTTCTTTTGATAATACATAATTACAAAATACAAAATCTTGACTATTGTTTTCTACTCAAACTATATTTTCAGCATAAGATGGATTTCTAGTTACATTTGGAAAATTTTCTTTTGTATAATTTATCCACCATTTCATTTCTTCCAGTACGATATTTCATTCTTGTATTTGAGGTATGATATATTTTTTTTCAGGATTTTCATTTATATGTTTTTCTCTAAGATAAATGAATTTTTTTTGGCTTTCAATATTCTGTTGAATTACTTCATCTATATTTTTTTCTAAAAAGATAGGATCAACTATAGTTATATTATTTGCATAATTTACAATATTTTTTGCTAATCATCAAAATCATCATCATAAATCAACTACATTTTTTCACTTAAATTCTTTTGAGTTTAGTCACAAAAAATCTAGTAATCATTTTATTGATTTAGATGGAGCTCTCTGAGAAGAATTTTTAATTTTTTCTTGTTTTTCTTCTGAGGAAGTTACTTTTTCAACTCAGGCTTTAATTCAGTTTATTTGATTTTCTAAATCTAAATGTTTTTTTTCTCAATTTATTTTTCTTTCTTGAGCTTCTAAGCTGGCTTGTATTAAAGCAGGATGTATCCAACTAGGTAAATTATTCATAAATTAAAAATTAATTTTATCATTTTTATTATATCATAAAAAATTGACTTAATATACTAAAATACTATTGACAATATAAATATATTATATATAGTATAATTCGCATTTATAGCAAGGAGGCAAAATGTGGATCAATGGACGATGTTTAGACATTCACCGGACTTCCTGATTTTTTCTGTAATTGTTTTGTTTATGATTCTTTACCTTGTTTTCAAGGTTATTGAAGTTGTAAACAATACAAAAAAAAGAAAGAGTCTGGAAAAAATTGTCAATTTTTTTGTTTCAGAAGGAGATGTCACCATGAAAAATCTTTTCGCTCAAGCTGTTGCCGGGGTAGATGCAGATCATGCTGCTCAACCGATTTCAGGTAACGAAAATGAACTTTCGGCAATTTTTGCCAAGATTTACAAGCGTTCACAACAGCAAGGCTTTGGCCTGGCTCAACTGATGTCTGCTGCAAGTTTTGTCAAGGCAGCCAATTCACAGCAAGGTGAGTTCGATGAAATCATCACTGCTGTCAGGGGAGAACTCAATTCGGCAAGTTGCCGTTTTGACAACGAAACCAAGCAGTTCCTTCAGAATGCCCTTGCAAAAGGGCCTGATGAATTCGTCAAGGTTTTGCAACAAGCTGCAGTACAAACTGAAGCTCCGACTCAAGCTGTTGCTGCAAATTCGGGAATTTCATTCCCGGAGATTCCCGCAACAGCAACAGAAGAAGTTCCAGTGGCTGCAGACAATGTGGTTTCAATCACTTCTGCAGTCTCTGAAGGAGTGCCACTTGACAACGAAGAAGAGCTCAAGCTCCTTTTGGCCAATATCACTTGGTTGCCGGTGAGGTTGCCTGAAGAACCCTATAGCATTATGGGGCTTCCGGCAAGTACTTTTGACCGTCTGTGGGGGGCCTTTAATGTCCGTCTCCACAAGACGACTGAAGAGCAACGTGCTGCTCAACTTCTGGATGGTATCAAATCCATTCGTGATGGTGAGCCCGCACAAAAAGTCGGCTGAAATAATCCGACTCCTTGAAAAAGCTGCTGAAATATGCAGCTTTTTTTTATTTTAAAAAATTAATGTGTTATAATATATTTAAATATTATTTTAATTTAAAAATATGAGCGAATTAGAGCAAAAAAATTTTGATTTTAATTGAAAAAGTAGAGAGTTAAGATTATTAACTGACTCACTTGATAAATGAATAGAAATAACTTCAAAAGATCAATTTGATAAAATTTCTATATTATTAAAAGAAAATAATTTAACTGATTTATCAAAAAATACTTTTGAGTATATTAGTCCAAATTGAGAAACTTTTGTTATAAAAAAATCAAATAATTGAATAAATATTTATTGAAAAAATGATAATTTTATATCTAGAAATTTTAGAAAATATTCAAATAGTTTTCGTTTAGTTTGATTTATTTCTACTTGAAAACAATTTCAAAGCTTAGTATGAGATGAAGTTTATGAACAGGATGAAAATAATTTATGAGAGAAATTAATATTACAGGTTGATCAAATACGTAAAGAATCTCAAGATAGACTACAAAAATTAAAAGAAGAAGTTGTTGAAGATGAAAGTTATGTAGTAAAAAAGAGAGATACATTATGGAAAATTGTAAAAGAGAAATATTGACTTACTGATAATCGTGATATTGCAAATACTGTAAATTCTTTGGTTAGATATAATTCAAATATTAAAAAAATGAAAACAGATGTAGCTCCACCAGATGGTATTAGAGGAGATATAATTATAGAAGGTAAAACTATAATTTTACCATGAGAGTTAAAAGTATTATGAAAAACTATAAAAAAAAGCAAGACATAGTCTTGCTTTTTTCTTGAAAGAAATTTACTTGATATACATCAAGCTTTTGATAATTCCTTCGCAAGTTTGTTCAAATACTGCCAAGAACTCTTTTTTGTTTTTATAAAAGATTACCCACCATTTTAGAAATGACAAGGTGAACACCCAAATGATGAATGCAACTACAGTATAGGACATGTTTCTCCTTTTACCTCTTTTCCATCGAAAGAGGGAGATGGATAGTAATAAAAATCAAAATAAAGTCAAATTTTAAAAACAACAAAAAAATCATAACTTTTAAAGTTATGATTTTTTTTATTTTTTTAAATGGTCGGAGACGCGAGACTCGAACTCACAACCCCTCGCTCCCAAAGCGAGTGCGCTAGCCAATTGCGCCAGTCTCCGAAATTTAATCAAAAAAAATGGTGGGTATAGATGGAGTTGAACCATCGACCTCATGATTATCAGTCATGCGCTCTAACCAACTGAGCTATACACCCACAAAGTAATAAAAAAACGAATTTTGATTTTACGAATAAAAATTTTTAAGTAGTACTCGTAATCCCTAATTCGTATTTTGCAAGTTTTTTAAAATGGAGCGGGTAAAGGGACTCGAACCCTTAACCCTCTGCTTGGAAGGCAGATGCTCTAGCCAATTGAGCTACACCCGCTTATATATCTCTCTGACTTGCGAGACACATTTTATTAAAAATATTTTATAAGTCAAAACTTTTTTTCAAAAAAATAAAAATCTCTACTTGTAGAGATTTTTAGTATTATTTATTTTGTAATTTATAAGCTTTTATAGTATTTTTCATCAAGCATGCTACTGTTAATGCTCATACTCAACCAGGAACAGGAGTAACTTTACCTCAAACTAAATCTATTAATTTTGTATCAGCATCTCAATGTATTTTTTCATTTATTATTGTGAATCATACATCTATAACTATTGCTCATACTTTTAACATATTTACTTTTAAAAGTCATGGGCTTCATGCTGCAACTATAACTACTTCTGCTTGAGTTGTAAATTTTTCTATATTTTTTGTTTTACTATTACATGCTAAAACAGTTGCTCATGCATTTATTAATAATGAAATTATAGGTTTTCATACTATATTACTTCTTCAAATCACACAAACAGTTTTTCATTCTACATTTATATTTTCATGTTTTAATATCTCCATAATTCAAGCAGGAGTACAAGGTATAAATGCAGTTTCATCTCATATCAAAACTTTACCTTGATTATTTGGGTGAAATCAATCTACATCTTTTTTAGGATGAATATTGTTTATAATTTTTGTTTGATTTATATGTTTTGGAAGAGGTAATTGAACTATATATCAGTTTATATTTGAATCTTCATTAAAACTTTTTATTTTATTATAAAGTTCAATTTCACTTATTTTTTCATCAAATTGTTCAAGTTTAAAATTTATTCAAACATATTCAGCCCATTTCTTTTTTTGTTTAATATATCTTAAACTAGAGCTATTATTTCATACTAATATTGCTCATAAAGTAGGTTTAGTTTTAAATTTTGCTACTTCAACTTTCATCTCATCATACATTTTTTGTCATATTTTCTTTCAATCTATTATCATCTTTATTTATTTTTAAAATTAAAATTTATATTAAGGATATGTATTTTATATTTTTTATCAAGATAAATTTTGTAAACTAAGAGAAAAGTATATTATTATAAAAATAATTTTTAACTTTAATTTTATGTCAAACAGATTAATTTGAGTTTTAATAATTTTGGGTTTTATGATTTTTGGATTCTTTTATTGGACATTTATTTATGTTCCAAATAAAATAGAAGAAGAAAAACAGGCTCAAATTGCACTTGAAGAATGAAAAAAAGAAATTTCATTGGTAAAAATTGAAGTTGAAGAAGAAAAAAAAGCTGAGTTAACATCTGAACAAAAAATAGAAGAAATTAAGTTAAATAATTCATTTTATAAAATAATTGAATTATGAAATTCTAAATTTTATTTTAGTAAAAATGATAATTCTTTAGAATTAAAAAAAGATGAAAAAGTTGTAGGTAATTTTGATTTAGTCCCAGAAGATAAATTGGATATACAAAAAATCTATTCTAGTAATAATGATTTTTATATAGTTATTTGAAATAAAAAATATATTTATAATCAAAATACAGATTTGATTTTTGAACTTGATTTAGGGGTTGATATAAATTATATAAAAAGAAGTGAAGATATTTTTATAATTGTTACAGATAAATGAAGTTATGTTTTTGATAAAACTGATAAGAGTTTAGAATATTTTACTTTTTTTGAAGACTTTGTTTATTATAAAGATAGTTATGTTTGAATTATTAGACAAGATGATGAAAGAAGAATAAAAAACTTATGACTTAATTCATTGGGTGATAATTCTATATATTTTTATAATCCAAATTCAAAAGAAAAAAAATCACTTTATGAGACAAATTTAAATTTAGAAAAAATATATTTTGAAGGGGATTTTATATATTTTGTAGATTCAAATGATGAAGTTTACAAACTTGAAAATTTAGAATAAAAAAAAAATTGGATGAAATCCAATTTTTTTTTATTTTGTTCAAATTCTATATTCTATTTCTTTACTTACAAATGTTTCATCGCGACCATATTTAAGTCTTGATAATTCTGTAAATGCTTTTGCTAAATGAGGTTCTCACTTATCAAGATAAGGATTTATAGGTATAATTGAAAATGGAGTAGTAGGTTGATTATCAACAGATAATTTCATAGTTGCTTTAAATTTATCCATATTAACTAAATCTTGATCTGAAAATACAGGAGCATAGTATTTAGCCATAAATTCTCAATCTTCAGGTCATATCTTGTAACTCATTATACTTCAAACGTTACCAAAAATAGCTTGTTTTAGATTTAAACTAGATTTAGTTAAAGCGTCTGATTGTTCTAATTGTCAAAGATATTGATGAGCTATGTTTAAACTTAATCTATATTTTCTTGCTTCTGATAATATTGATTCAATACTATCAGTTACATAATTTTGAAATTCATCTATATATAAGAAAAAATCTTTTCTATCTTCTTTTGAAATTTGATCTCTTCTCATTGCAGCCATTTGCAATTTAGAAACCAAAATCATACCAAGAAGTTTTGAGTTGAAATCACCAAGTCTTCATTTACTTAAATTTACAATCAAAATTTTTCATGATTGCATTACATCAAGTATATCAAAACTAGATTTTGTTTGTCCAATTATATTTCTCATCATTTTATTTGTTGTAAAACCTGAGAATTTTGCTTGAAAATATGGTATGATTTCTGCTTTTTCTCTATCTCACATACTTGCAAATGTCTTTTCCCACCATACTTTTACGATTGGATTTTTTACATGTCTAACTCTATCTTTTTGAAATTCTGTATCTGTAAAAAGTCTCATTACATCTGTTATAGCTCATCCTCCTGGATAATCCATAAGAGTTAAAACCGCATTTCTAAAATAATCTTGAATTCTAGGACCAAATACTTCGTTACCAAAAAGTTTAATCATTATGTTTAGAGCATCCATAGCAACCAATTCTTTTTCTTCATCGCTATGTGCCTCAAGTAGATTTAATCAAACAGGTCTAGAAGTATCACTTGGATCAAAAATAATTACATCGTCAGCTCTTTCTCTAGGAATAAAAGGTAGTAAATCACGAGCTAAATCTCCATGTGGATCAATTACACAAAGTCATTCTCAATTTTTTAAGTCTTGTCTAGCCATTACTTGCATGATACTAGATTTTCAAGTACCAGTTTGCCCAATAACATAAAAATGTCTAAATCTATCTTCTGTTTTTATTCTTATTTCTTTTTTTACTCATCTGTAAATATTATGTCCTAATAAAATTCATTCTTTAGGAATATTATTAGGTGCTTTTACTATTTTAAAATTTTGCCATTTAATTTCAGGAGTACTATTGTATCTAATGTGTGGAAAATGAAATATAGAAGCTAATTCTTCAGTATTTAGCACCATTTTTTTCAGATAAAATGGTTTTCTAAAATATCTAAAAATATAATTTTTAATTAATTTTTCTTTGTTGTGATAAATACTTGCTCAAAATTTGTTAAAATCAGGGTAATTAAATTGAGTGAAACTTGAAACTATATTTGTTATTTCAGTTTCAACCATAGCTTTGTTATTTCAAGTTGCTATCACTCTAATTATTACTTCAAAACCTGTTTTGTCTCATTTTTCGTCAACAGTTTTTGCTCTTTCTTGAGATAATGCAGAAGTATTATTATCTGGACTTGCTTTATTTTCATTTTCTGCAGTTGAAAAAGCTTCTATGAAATTTATTAATAATTTTATTGGATTTAGTGTGAAAAAACTAGTTTTTCAATTCATTATTTTATTACTAGCTTTAGAACACATATTTTGCCAATCATCATCAATTGGTTTCAAAATTATTTGTAATGCAGCAGATTCATCTTCTTCTAATTTTGAAAATGCATTTGTGATGTTGTTTATTGGATCACTTTCCAATTTTTGATAAGTTTTTATAGGAAAGAAAAATTCTTTTGTTGTATTTATATATTTTGCTTCAATAAATTTTCTATTTTTAAATATGTTTACTTCAGTTGTTTCTTCTATTATTGCATCAGTATAAAATCAATTTATTTGTTTTTCAATTAAGTATTTGTAGTTTTTAGGCACAACAACATAAAAAAATATTTCATTTTCATGTGCTATATATTCAAAACTTATTAAATCTTGTCATAAAATTTTGCTTATTATTTTATTTGAGTGAATAGATTTAAGAGAAGCAAAAAGTTGCTCCATAAGTCATACCATTTCTTTGAAGTCTTTTGTAGTTTCTTTTTTTTCGTCTAAATCACTATTCTTTTTTGGTAGTGTTATTTTTAAAAAAGTTAAATTTAGTGTTCTTTTGAAATCATTTTTTCTTTTAAGTATTTTTATAATCACAAAAAATGCTATTAAAATAGCCAAAATACTAGTAAAAATAATAGCATAATCCATATTGCTCATTTTTTATTTTTTAAACTACTTTAATTATAACATATTTTCTCTTAAAATAAAAGAAAAACAGTTGCTAATTTTTAAAAAAAATGTATAAAAATATAAAAATTAAATTAATAAAAATTATATGTCAAAAATAATTCTACTAGATTCTATCCGCAGTATGCAAAATGTAGGTGCTATTTTTAGAAATGCTGATTGAGCATGATTTGAAAAAGTAATTCTTACTTGAACAACTCCAACTCCTCCAAGAAATGATATAAGTAAAACAGCACTTGGTGCTGAAACTTTTATAGATTGGGAATATTATCAAAATCCATTTGAAATTCTTGAAATTTTAAGAAAAAAAGGGTATAGTATAATAAGTGTAGAATTGGACAAAAGAAGTATTGTTTATAGTGAACTTTTTAATAGAAAAAATGATAAAGTAGTTTTGGTTATGGGTAATGAAGTATCAGGAGTAAATAAAACTATTTTGGATATTTCTGATGAAATTGTTATAATACCTATGAGATGAAAAAAAGAATCTTTAAATGTATCAGTTGCTGCTTGAATCGTTATGTATGCTGTTAATTAAATATATATGATTAAAAAATTAATTACATTTTTTATTTTATATTTCATAGTTTTTTTATGAAATGCTTTTTCTGCATCAATTCCAGTAGAACAAGTTTTTTCTGATGTTTCAAAAGATTATAAATATTATAATGAACTCCAAACTCTTTATGATAAAGGTATGATTACACCAGACAATCAATGAAGATTTAATCCTAAAAAACTTTTAAATCGTGATGAATTTGTTTGAATTATGATGGAAGTAAGTTGTAAAAAATGTATTTCTCCAAATGTATGATATGATTTTATACAAAAATATAGTGATAGTACTTTATTTTTTGATGTAAGTAAAACTAATAAATATTTTTATTGTATAGCTTGAGCTGATGATAATTGATTTGTAAAATGATATGATCCTAGTACAAAATGTGAGGATGGTACTTATATGACTTGAGAAAAACCTTTTTGTCCAAATAATACTATTATTTTAGAAGAGGCTTTAGCTGTTATACTTAGAGCATCTGGTATATTAACAAATAGTGAAGCTGATTCTATAAGATTAAAAATAGCATCATGACAAATAATAGAAAATTTAGCAGATGATGTAACTCCAAAAAATCTAGATGGAAGTGTATATAGTTTTTATCCAGATTTTCAAAAAGCACTTGATTATGAATTGGTTGAATATGATAAATATTGAAATGAAAAAATTTATAAATTAATTGAAGTTGTAGATGGTAAAATAAGACCAAAACAAGCAATTACAAAAGAAGAGTTTTTAAGAATTGCTTATATAGCTTTAAAATCAAATTCTTGTAATGAAAAAAAAGAAGATAAATTAGGTCTTGAAATGAATATTTTAAATAAATCTTGTACAGAAAAAAATGTAGCAAATTGTAGTGATTCAAATTTAACATGAAGTGAAAAAGTTTTTGATTTTTTTGGAAATGTTTCTCTGCCAGTTTGAGATTCTATAAGCAATGATACAGGGTATATTTGGAGATTTTATAATTATAATACAGGTGAAGAAATAAAAAAATATTGACCATATATTGATAATTATGATTTTTTAAAAGATTGAGATTATAGAGTATTTTTAAGAGTTATAAGTGACAAAGGTAATACTGCAGAAGTTTATAATGATTTAAGTATTTCAAATACTACTACTGATGAAAATAATAATAAATTATCTATTGATGCAAAACCTATATTTTGAATAAATCCATTACTTGTAAATTTTTCTTCTATTTTTAGTTGAACTTCTAATTGAAATTCTTATTTTTGGGATTTCTGAGATGGTACAACAAGTTTAGGTAAAACTACAAATCATATATATAAAGAACCTTGAGTTTATAAAGTTACACTAAATGTAAAAGATACTGATTGATATATTTATTCTGCAACTATTACAATAAATGTACTTGATAAGTTATATGTTGATACTGATAAAGATTGAGTTTCAGATAAAGAGGATTATGAAATAAACACACCAAGTAATAAAATACTTTATATATGTACACAAAGTGATATTGATAACAAAAGATTTGATTGTGATACAAAAGAAAAGTTATGAGTATATTCTGAAAAGAAAAAACTAACTGACTCTGATGGTGATTGATATATTGATAGTGAAGATTATGAAATATATACACCAAGTAGTAAAATACTTTATGTTTGTACAGAAGAAGATATAGCTAATAAAAGATACCTTTGTGAAACTAAAGAAACTCTATGAGTTTATTCAAAAGAAAAGGAAAATGATTTAGTTTGAGATTATGATGATGATTGACTTAATGATTTAGATGATGCTTGTCCTGAAGTAGAATGAATAGTAGAAAATAAATGATGTCCAGTTTTTGATAAATTTTGTGATACTGATACTGACTGTGATAATTGATATTATTGTAATTCAGGTATTTGTTCACCAAAACAAGTTTCAACAAATTGTGAATATACAGGTTGAGATTTAATTACTTGAAATGTAATATGTAATAGTTGTCCATGTTCTAATTTTGTAGATTTCAATGCTAGTATTAGAAAATGTGACAAAGTTTTTCCTGCAATTGTTTCACCTGATAAAAAAACTATTTATAGTAAATGAAATTATTATGAAATAAAATAAAAAAGAGAAAATTTTTAAATTTTCTCTTTTTTTTCTATTAAAATGGGAAGAGCCCCCGTAGGGGGCTCTAAAATTAGCTTTAAAAATCTATTCGATTGCGACACTCAAAAAGGGGGAAGAGGTTTGCGAATAGAATAAAGGTTTGGAGCTAATACCTAACCTTTTATTTTTCAAATTTTTAAAGAACGAGGTGAATCTAGCCGTCACCATTGGGCCACGAGTTCGTGATCCCATCACCATCAGGTATCCAGCTCCAGTCAGCAAAATTCTTCATATTGCCTCCTGCTAGTTTAACAAACAATTGTTTTATCCGTTTTAGAGTGTTTGCATCTCTTGGTTAAAAAAACTTGTTTTCACAAGACTAAATATCGGCGCGGGCGGTCAGGCAAAAGCTGCGAGAGCGATGATTTTCATCTTCGTTTCCTTCCATAAAGTTTGAAAAAAAGTCCACATTTGAAGCAAGGCTACTTGCTCAAGGGACTTTTTAGTTATATTGATTTTATTTCTATTGTCAAATCTTTCAATTGAAGTTATGATTTTTATGATATGAAACTCAATTTATGTATCACCAAACACATCTATTTGGTAATCAATATCTATTTATTTCTCATCAATCTATATAATCACTTAATTTATCATCTATATCATTTAAATTTCTAGGAGTATCTCAATTTTTTTTCTCAAATTCTTTTTTATTAATAATCATTATTACCAATGAATTACTTGATTTATGAAGTTGAAATCATGGTCCAGAAGTTCATTTTTCTAGAAAAAAACAAGCATTTATTATAGTATCTAAATTTGCAATTAGAGAAGTTCATACAAGTCATGTATTTGAAAAATAAGGACTTTGCATTATCTTATTTGCATTATCTTCTATAGTTTGATGTATGATAAATATATGATTTCAATCATTAAATTTTTCTAATTCATCTCTAATATGTTGAAATGCTATTAATCATAGTAAATCATCTCTAGATTCATTTATTTGTTTTGTTATTTCTTGTTGTCAAGAAATATTTGTTTCAAGATGTGTTTTTGTTTTTGGAGCTTCCATATTTTTAATTATTTTCTAAAACTTTCAAGGATTTCATGTGCTATATCTTTTCATCCAAGTCAAAAAGCAAGACCTCAAGCAATTGAAAGCATAGATATAAATCAAATTAAAATTGTATTTGTGATTTCAGTAGCTATACCTATTTTTGATAATACAACCATTATTGTAAAAAATAATATAATTATTTTAGCTCAACTTGCTATAATTTTAGCTGTTTTTTGTTTTGTTAAATCAAGTGCATGGAAAACTACATCATAAACAAAATTTGCAAATCTTACTCAAAAAAATCAAATAACTACAGCTATAAATAAACTAGGTAAGTATGAAATTAAATCTCAAAGAAATAATTCTACTTCAGCAATTCATATAAAAACTATTGCATATCTAAAAAATACTAGAAATAAGTAATATGAAAATGCTTTTGCAGTAATTTCATCTATTTTTATTTTATCAGATATTTTTTTTCTTCTTAATTCTTTTTTTTCTTCTATTTCTTTTTGATCAGGAGAAATTTCTTCTTTTACAATTTCTTCAGAATGAATTTCTTTTAAATTTATAAATAATTTATCTATAAAATTTATAATATTAAATTTTTTAAATATATAAATTACCATTTTATAAACTAAAATAGAACAAAGAAATCATAATCAAACAATAAAAAGCGCTCAAATTAATTTTGGTAAATAGATTTCTATAGCACTATAAAATTGTTCGTATAATCAGCTTAAAATGTTATTTTTTAATTGAGAAAAATCAAATTCAAACATATTTTTATATATTTATTATTAATAATCTTATTTTAACATAAATTTAATTAAAACAAAAAAAATTAAAAAAAAATTTGCAAAAATCTAAATATTTTATAAAATACGTCCTGCAACTAGGGGAATTATATAAATAATTACTCTAAATTGTAATTGCGGGGGTAACATAAAAGAGTGAGTGTACTAAGGCTTCAACCCTTGGGTGTGCGAGTTCAAACCTCGTCCCCCGCTCCAATTTAAACACTAAAAATAAAAAGTAGAAAGTAAAAAGTAGAAAGTATTAAGTATGTTTTTTACTTTGTGTTTTCTACTTTTTTGATTATAATATTTTAAAATTTATTAAGTTAATAATTAATTATGGCAAATAGTCACGGACTTAAATCAAGTATTGTTAAAAAACAAGCTGCATCTAGAAAATTAGCAAAAAATAAAAAAGCAGCATATCAAGTTTATATTTGAAATGAAAATCCACAAACAAGAAAAAATATGTCTTTCAAAGAAAGAACACATTATTTTGAAAATAAACAAAATTTCCCAAAGAAAAAACTAAGCAATAAAAATCCAGCAACTCTTATAGAACAAGGTATTATTGATGAAAGAGGTTTTTTTATAAAAGGTAAAAAGAAAAACTTTTTAACAAAAACTATGGTTGATGTAAAAGGTTTAGATTTTTATGGTATGCCTAGATAATTTTAATTATATAAAAAAGACAATTTTATTGTCTTTTTTTTGTTTTTGATTACTCTTTAAATATTAATATATAATTATTTTATATGAACCAAATTAAAAAAATTTTGCAAAATGATTCAAATGAATATGTGAAATTTAGTATCAAATTTTTGATAATTATATCTATTTCTTTATTTTTAGGTTTTTTATATTTACAATTAGATATATTAAAAATATTGTTTTTTTCATCTTTTTTACTTGTTTTATTTAGCCCATTTCTAAATAAAATGAATAAAAGAAAAATACCAGATGTTGTTTGAATATTTATTATATATTTATTTTTTATATTATTTTTACTTGTAAGTTTCTTTGCAATAATTCCAATTTTTATGGAGCAAACTTATTTGCTCGCTGATTTTTTAAGTAAAAAAATGGAAGTTTTAGATCAAGCATATAAATTATGATGAATTGAGTGACTTTGACTTAATGATACTATTTTAAAATATATATTACCACTTATTGAAAATGTAAATTTAGATACACTTCTAAATGCATTAAAAAATAATTTTGCTTCAATTAGTCAATTTATAGCTAGTAATTTATGAAATATAGCTTCAACTTCCACTTGATTTGTATTATCAGTTTGAAATATGTTATTTCAAATAGCCATGATTTTTATATTTAATTTTTTTATGGTTTTAGAAAGAAAAAATATAAAAAAATTCTTTTATGAAATTATACCTTCAGTATTATCAAAATATTTAGAATCAAGAGAAACAAAAATAGTTAATAGTCTATATGATTGGCTTAAATGACAATTTTTTCTAGCAATTATAATGTTTTTTATAGTTTTTATATCATTAACAATACTTAGTTTTTTTGGTATTGATTTAGAAAATAATTTTACTCTTGCAATCATTGCAGGACTTATGGAATTTATACCATATTTATGACCAATTTTAGCTTTATTACCAGCTTTAGCAATTGCATTTTGATTATGATTTAACACAGTTTTAATAATTTTATGATTATATTTAATTATACAATGGTGTGAAAATAATATATTGGTTCCATATATTATGAGTAAATCTATGGATTTATCACCATTTTTAGTTTTACTAATGATGGCTATTTGAGCAAGTGTAGCATGAATTATATGAATTATTTTAGCGGTTCCATTGTCTGCTATAATTCAAATTTTTGTTAGAGATTACCTTAAATTTAAAAAGAAAAAAGATTAACAAGTATTTTTTAAAATAAATATATGCAAAGATTTTATATAAATGATTTAAATACAACTGATTATAATTTTATTTTAAAAGATAAAGATATTATTCATCAACTTATAAAAGTTCTTAGAGTAAAAATCTGAGAAAGTGTTGTATTTTTTGATGGTAATGACAATTATGATTATATTTTTAGAGTTAAAAATATACTTGATAAATCTATTGATTTTGAACAAATTTGAAGAGAAGAAAATAAAAGTGAAATAGATTTTGAATTAAATTTATACCAAGCAATACCAAATAAACTTGAAAAAGTAGAATATATAATTCAAAAATGAGTAGAGATTTGAATAAAAAATTTTGTGTTTTTTAGAAGTGAGAGAAGTCAAAAACTTGTTATGAGTGATAATAAAATGGAAAGATTACAAAAAATAGCAATAGAATCAGTTGAACAATCATGAAGACTTCATGTTCCAGAAATAGTTTTTCTTGATAAATATGATTTTTCACCACTTATAAAAAATCAAAATATATTTTTTCATACAATTTCTGAAAATAGTAAAACACTTCAAAAAACAAAAATTGATTATGATAACACAATTAATTTGTTTGTTTGACCAGAATGAGGATTTAGTGATGACGAAATTAAAAAATTTAAAAATATGTTTTTTGATCAAGTTCATTTATGAGATAGAATTCTTAGAACAGAAACTACTTGAATAGTCACTTCTTTTTATATAATTCAAAATAAATAAAATGTATTTTACATATATACTTAAATGTTCAGATTCTAGTTTATATACTTGAATAACAACAGATTTAGATAGGAGAGTTAGACAACATAATTGAGAATTAATAGGTTGAGCAAAGTATACTCTAGCTAGAAAGCCTGTTGAGATTATTTATTTTGAAGAGTTTGAAAATAGAAGTCTTGCTACAAAAAGGGAATTAGAAATAAAAAAAATGAGTAGAGAAAGAAAACTAGAATTTATAAAAATTAAATCATTGTAATTTTACAAAACAAAAAAAACTTATAAGATAATTTTAATTATCTTATAAGTTTTTTTATGCAAGAATTATACAATAAATTACATAAGTTTGATTTAAATTATGCTATAAAGTTGGAAGAAACTGATAGACAATTTATAGCGCTAAAAGAGCTTATAAATAATCAAAGTGAAAAAGAAGTTGCTTTGGCACTGGTTGTTGCAAATAGTATAATTTGTTATCAATTATCTGGTACTTGAGAAAATTATTGGGAAGAATTTTCTTCTTATTTTTCTGATAGAAAAATATCTTATGAAAATATAGTTTTTCTATTATGAGAATTTATAAAACAAAGTAAAAATAATAAGAGATTTATTGATACAAAGATAAAAAGACTAGAAAAAGTTAAAAATGCATTGAATTTACTTGATTGAAAAGAAGAATATTTTTATAAAAATATGACAGAATTGAGAGATTTACTTGCAAAAACTATGAAACAAAAAATAACTGATAAAACAATTGTTTTTGCAGTTAAGATGTTTGGTTATATTGCTCGTAATATTTACTCTTTTGTTGCTTATCCAAAAGAAATATTTATTCCTATTGATTCAAGACTTACAAATTTGTTTGAAAAATATAAGTGAGATTATACAGATATAAACAAATTTTATCTAGATTTAAGTGAAAAAATGGATGTTGCTTTGTTACATTTAGATTGAATAGTTTGGATAAATTATGAAGAACTTATAAGTGAATAAATAATAAAAATTTGATTTAATTTATAAAATAATTATTATTTATACAATAAATATTATAATAATCAAATAAATTAAAAGATGAAAAAAATTATAATAAAAATCATTTATCATATATATGCTTTTTTAGCTAAAAGATATATCAAAAAAACAAAGCCAGTAGTTATCTGAGTAACTTGAAGTGTAGGAAAGACAAGTTGTAGAATGATAATTTTTCAAGTATTAAATCAATTTTTATCTGATAAAAAAGTATATACTTCACCAAAAAATTTTAATAGTGAATTATGACTTGTTTTTTCTATTTTTAAAATTGAAAAATACAATCCATGAGTAGTTTCACTTATAAAAATATTTTTTTTCTTGCTTAAAAAGACTTTTATTTGAAAAAAAGAATATGACATAATTGTTTTAGAGTATGGTGTTGATCATCCTTGAGATATGGATTTCTTGCTTAAAATTGCAAAACCTGATTATAGTGTATTTACAAAACTTGATTTTATACATGTACAAAATTTTGAATCAAAGAAGCAAATTTGAGATGAAAAAATCAAACTTATAAAAAATACTAAAATAAAAGCATATTTAAATAAACAAGATGAATATTTGGTTGAAAATGCACCAAAATTACTTGTAGAAAATCAATTTTTTAATAGAAAACATGAATATAAACATAAATATATTTGTGAAGATAAAAAAATATTGTCACTTTTAAAAATAGATAATTCTATTATCAAAACAAATATAATGTGAGAAGATAATTTTGTTTATCTTACTCTGGCTATAAATATATTGAAAAATTTTGGAGTAAATTATATAGAAGCATGAAATTATGTAGATTTAGTAAACCAAAATGGTAGATTTAACTTATTTAATTGAATTAATGGTTCAGTTTTAATTGATTCTACTTACAATGCTTGACCTGCAAGTATGTTAAAAATGATTGAAAATACAGTTTATTTAAGAAATAGTATTTTTAGAAAATATCATATTTTATTTGTTATATGAGATATGAGAGAACTTGGTGTAAAATCAAGACAAGAACATAGAAAATTATATCATTATTTAAAAACTTACTGAAAAATAGTTTCAATTTGAAAAGAAACTATGGAAAATTTTGGTCATCATTTATGAAATTTTAAATATGCATCTGACGCTTGATTATTTGTGAAAGATTATTTAGAAAAAAGTAATGAAAAATATATAGTTTTGTTTAAATGAAGTCAAAATACTATATTTACAGAAGAGGCTTTAAAGCAAGTTTTAGCAGATAAAAGAAATGCAAAAAGACTTGTAAGACAAGATGATTATTGGATGGAAAATAAGAAAAATTACTAAAAGAAAAACAAATTTTGTTTTTCTTTTTTTATATTAAAAACTAAAAATTATTTTTGTAAATTTAAAATTATCCTATACCTAAGCCATTATTTTCTATTTTTAAAACATTTTAATGCGAATTTAATGTGGTATTAGTATAATAAAAGACAGCATAATTTTATGCTGTCTTTTATTTGTTAATTTATAAAAATATGAAGAAAAAAATATTTTCTTTAGTGTTGTTGATTATATTGTTTTGAAATCCATTTAGCTTTACATTTGCAAAATCAAAAGTAATATATGAGAGGTCAGAAAATCTAGCAAAACAATATATAGAAAATTCATTAAATGATGATAATTGGAAAGGTAAAAATCCATATATATCATGAGAATGAAAAAATTTTTATACAGATGATGAAAAAAATCCATCATATATAGAGTTTAAAGTAAGCTGTGATAATCAAAAAGATTGTTGATTTATACTTGTAAACTCAGATTGAAATGATGTAGTTGTACCTATAGCAAGTAGTTCATGAATATGACCATGAGAATTATTAACACTTCAAAATGAAGATAAAGTTAACAAGAAAAATAAAGAAAATAAAACAAATAATAAATCTAATAATAAATTGTATTATTTTTGACCACTAGAACAATATAGTATTGATGAAGGAAATGTAGAAGTAATAAGTATAAACCCACAAGATGATATAGAGCAAATAGTAGAAAATGATAAAACACTAAAAAAAGAAGATAAAGAAAAAGAAATAAAAAATAAGAAAAGAGAATTAAAAAGTAGAGTTGATGATTATAAAATCAAATCAAAAGAGTATAAGAAATCAGATGAATTTAAAAAGCATAAAGAAGAAATCAAAGATGAGATATTAAAAATGCCAAAAGAGGAGTTTGTTTTAAAAAAATTGGATAAGGTAAGTGCAATTGAAATTATAGGCTGAGATGGGTATGTATTACCTACTTATGCTTCAAATAAATTTGTACCATGAAATAATTATACTTGATGTAATTGAAAAATACCATGTTATAAACAATTTTCAACAAGTTATAATTGACAAAATTGTTTAGTTTGATGTGTTCCTACTGCTTATGCTATGATTTATTGATATTATGATAGAAAATGAGATTTCCCTAATTTAATTCCATGAACAGCTCCCACATTAAATGATGAAAATCAAAATACAACTATAAATAATGTAATTAAAGAAATATGAAGTTATTCACAAGTTAAATGTAATTGAAATGATTGAGTTACATCAACAAATAGTTGAACATTATCAATTCAGTATGCAGTAAATAAATGATATATAAAATCATCTGCAACACCTATATGAAGTACAGATCTTACATATTTATTTAATAATATTAAAAGTGAAATAAATTATGGAAGGCCTTTGATTTGATGAGATTGAACTCATGCAATGGTAATATATTGATATTATAATACTACAAATACTAATCTAAAAATAATAAGAGTAAATCTATGAGGTTGACCTTTATATATTTTAAAAACTTCTGTATGAAATAAATATTATGGCTCATCTATTGATTATAATATTAATTCTATATATTATAATTATACTAATCATGAACTAAAAACAATTGTTAAAGTAATAATATCTAATTAAAAATTATGGAAGAAAAATGTATAGCAAGTTGAATAATCAAAAAAATTATAAATGAAGAAAACACAAATAAATGTTGAAATTTTATAGAATTTAAAATTAATGATTGAATTAATAATTATCTAATAAATTGAAATTTATCTAACTCTATAGAAGATGATTCTATTTTATGTAATAGTTTTCAATATCAATTAAAAAATTTAGATATAATAAAAGAGTGACTAAAAGTATATGTTATTGCTGATAATAATTCAAATCAAATAATAGAAATTAGTGATAAAGATATTGTATCAAACTTAAATATTAATAAATGCTCAGAACATCGTTATTATAGTTTAACTGATTATTTATATAAAATAAGATGGTCTGAAAATTGTAAACTTAAATGAAAAGTAGATTATGTTAAATATGTTGAAAATCCTGAATGATATAATTGTTTTTTTAATATAAATTTACAAGTATCAAATGAAAATTGAAAGTATTTTATATCAACAAAAGAGCATTTTCTATATGATAAATCATGACTTTATATTTGTTTATGAAGTACACAAACTATATTTCCAATTGAAAAAAATATAAATTGAAAAATTCAAATATCTGAATTACCTAAAATATGAGAAGAATCTTATTTTATCATAAATAATGAAACTAAAGAATTAATTTGATATTGAGAAGATGAATATTTAAATTCTACTTTAAGTGAATGTTCTATTGATATAGAAAAACAATCATTTTCTTTAACTTGATGATTATCAAAAAATGAAGTAACTCAAAAAAGAATAGATTTTGTTCTTTGACTGAAAATGGAACAGCAAAATCAAAATTCTATAAATCCTGTTTTAGAACAAAATCAAAATAATACAAATATAGATATAGATTATTTAAATGAAGCTAAAATAAATAATGATGATGTTAAAATTGAAACAAAGTTTATAAAAGATTATAAAAAAAATATTGATACAATTGATAAAACAGTTGATATTAAAAAAAATGAAGATACAAAAATATCACAAGATAACAAAAATAATAGTATGACATGAACTATTACTTCTACTTGAATTATAAAACATGAAGAAGTTATTCAAAATAAACAATTAAATAAAGAAACAAATTATAATTATTTATTTTGAATAGGTGGTATTTTATTAATTATTTTATGAATAATAATTTATAAGAAATTTAAAAAATAACTATGATAAAAACTTACGCACAAATATGACCAGATCCTTTTGATTATGTTGCTTATTGAAAAATAGTATCAGTTAGTAGTATATTTGAAAAAGATAATTGTTTTAAGCTTTATAATTTTGATATATTAACAGATAAAAATCTATTGATAAATTCTAGTGCTATTTCTGTTAAAAATAAAGAATGTAGTGATGATTATATATTGAGTAATTATTTTACAAATACTCCAAATATAATAACAGAAAATAATTACTCTATAAATGATTATAAAATATGACAAAATTATTATTTTAAGCTTTCTCTATTACCTCCAGATACAAATGTTAAACTGAATATTAGCCCATTAATTTTAAATATTTCAGAAACTATACCTAAAGATTATTTTAATTATCAAGAATATAATTATTGATATAAAATATATAATACAAGTAACTATATAAATTCAAATTACTTTATCATTTGAACTTGAATTATATCATTAATTATTTTATGAATAATAATTTATAAGAAATTTAAAAAATAATTACTAAAAAGAAAAACAAATTTTGTTTTTCTTTTTTTGTTTTCTAAAAAATCATTATATTAATTTTATAAATTAAATAATTATAAAATTATGGATAAAAAAACAATAGAAAACAATTTAAAAACAATTATAGACTATAATAGAGAAGTTAGTTCTAGTCTAAAAAATATATATTCTTGAGTGGCAAATGATGATGAAAATAGAGAAATATTGGAAGAATTTTTGAGTTATGTATGATTTGAATCAAATGATGAAACAAGACTCGGAGCATATTTTAGATTAATAGAATTGAAAGAAAATTCTCTTGTTTTATATATGGAAAAAAATAATTTTTCAGAAGAAAAAAAAGATGAAGTTTTGGATTTATCTTATGAATATGTAAGTGAATTTCATTTTGAATTACAAAATAATTTAGTTGATTTTGTTGAAACTCAAAATCTATTAACTCCTTTTTATTTAGAGATATTTAAGTGAGTTCATCTAGTATGAAAAGCATTTAATGACTTTTTTCTTCCTTGGAGAAATCATATAATTAATTGAATAAATAGAGATTTAGAAAATAAATTTGAAAATGATAGTTATAAAATAATAGACTATTTAAACGAAAATAATTTATTTGATTTATGACATTTTAATGAACAAGCAGATAGAAGTTATAGTGCTCTTTGTTATGATGAAAACAATAATTTAGTATCAAAAAGTTATTTTGAAGCATTTACTTTTGAGATAGAAAATATAGTAGATTCTCTTGATATTTTTATATCAAATCTTGAAAAACTGGATGATGAAATTTATAATTCAAAAAAAGAGTATTTAGATTATTTAGAAGCTATAAAAAATGCATTTCTAGAAACAGATGTAAATACTTTGGTTGCAAAATGGGCAGAAGTAGATGAGGCTTGGATGCAAATAAAAACTCCATTTCAAATAAGTCATCCACTTGAATTTTATGAAGATAAATATAGAAAAGCTGTAGCTCCAGAATGGGATTTAAGAATTCAAAATAGTGTTTTTGAAAGTGTTGTACAAAAAGATATACTAAATATGTATGAAACATTTTACAAAGAGATTTGAAAAGAAAAATTTAGAGATAGTTATAATTATTCACTTGCAAATATAAATAGAGTACAGTTATATTTATCAAGTCCAGTTTTGTATTATAGTAGCGAATTGACATGATTATTTTCAGCGCAAGTTGTTCCAAATGATGATGTTATTTCAGATAAGTTTGGTAAAAAAATCTTTGCATTTCCAGAAATGGTTTTAGAAAATAAGAGAAGTATGCCTTTTATGAAATTATCTAGTATTATTTTTGACTCAAAATTATTAGATAGTTATAGAAAATATCTTTTTTCAGATTCTAAAAATTTCTACAAAGTTTATGATATAGAAACAATAGGTCACGAATATGGTCATACTTTATGGCTTGATTTAGACAATGAATCTATAATGAATAAAAAAACAGGAGTTTATAAAAATATAGAGGAATTCAAAGCAACAAGTGGTTGATTAGTAGCATATTTTATGTGAAAAAATGATGATTTTGAATTAAGTGAAAAAGTAGTTATTGATCATATAATTAGAACTATTTGACTTTTTGCTTACAAAAAAGTAAATGAAGTAGAACCATATTATTGTGAAGCACTTATTCATTTTCAACTACTTTTAGAATCAAGAATTATTGATATAATCGATAATAAAATTGTTTTGAACTTCAATATTGATAGTTTTAATAATTTAAAAGAAACATATATAAATCACTATGTGGATTTGATAAATATCTATTTAAGTAAAACTGATGCAATGGAATTTCTAAAAAAATATACTATAAAAGAAGGGCTTTATTATTTACCACAAAATGAATTTTTAAGAGATTTTGTACATTATTTTTATGAAACTTATGAAAAAGTATGAAATGAAGTAGATAATACTATAAGTAAGGACATATATAAATAAATAATTATGAAAATAGTTTTTTTAATACCACCAAGTGAAGCAAAACTTAGTTCTTCTTTTTACAAAAAAGAAGAACTAAGTTTTGCGTTTGAAAAGCCCTTTTCTATAATAAAAAATGTAAATGAAAAAGATTTAAATTGTACTTGAAAAAGATTTGAAGAAGCTTTAAAATTAAATAAAACCATAGAAAAATCAGATACAATAGAATCAATAAAAAGATATATTTGAGTTATGTATAAATCAATTAATTATGATAATTTTGAAGATTCTTCTAAAAAATATTTTAATGAAAATTTTTTGATATTATCTGGTATGTATGGTATTTTGAGACCACTTGATAAGATTTGAAATTATAAATTACCGATTGAGACCAAAGATTTGGCTAAATTTTGGAAAACAAAAATAATTTATGAGTTAAATAAAATTGATTGTGATTATATAGTTGATTTATTGCCAGATTCATATAAAAAAATGATAAATTTTAATGAAATTAATACTAAAGTTATTAGAATAAATTTTATTAAAAATAATGGAAAAAAGGTTTCTCATTGAGTTAAAAAAATAAAATGAGAGTGGATAAAAGATATATGTGAAAAATGAATAAATGATTATAAAAAATTTTGAAAATTAGATTATTCTAATGAAAAGTTGATTGATGTTTTTATAACTAGTTAAATTTGAGTGTTTTTTTGTTTAATTTTATTAATTATGTTAAGATAATATTAATAATTATAATTTTCTAAAAATGCCATTAGATAAAGATAAATTACCAGATTGAGTCCAAATTCAACCAGAAAATTTAACAATTTGAACCGCAATATCAAGTACAAAAAGAAGTATAGATTCAAGACTTAATGTTTTGAGTCAAGCTTATGATTTATTAAAGGATTTAGAAAAAAATGAAAAATGATTTCATTTCAGACAAGATACAATGGAAACTATTTTTAAAAAGTATCCAAATATGTCATTGAATCAATTTAAACAATATTTTTTATGAAATACTTATAATAAAAATATTTTAATGAATCATCCTCAAATTATAGAATATCTTGATTTAGAAAATATAGTTCCATGAGATGATTTAATAGCAATTGTTATTGATTGAGTTTCAATGTCAAAAAAAGAATTTGATGAAAAAGTTAAATGAAAATTTGATGTTTTAACATTTCCAAATTTATCAAGCACAGATGTGGCACAATGATATTTTTTTCAAAAATTAAAAACTTTTCTACCAGACACTCAAATAATATTTTGAGATATGAGAGAGATAAAAGAACATTTATGAAATAATCAATTTAATAGTGATAGTGTTTGATTTATAGATTTAATGTGAAATTGATTATTTAATACTTGTTTATTTAAATTATTTAAAACTGATCCAGACCCAAAAAAGGTAGAAGAATTGAATAATATGTTTGATTCTATTTGAAAAGATATCTTTATTTGATGAAGTACATATAATATTCCATTTGAAGTACCATCTTATATGCAAGCAGTTTCTATGCCAAAAATGGTAGTTAATAACAAAGCATTAACTTTTAAAAATTGAGTTTTATTGAATGCTATGTGATATTTAAATTCTGCATATTATACTGATAAAGTTAAAGGTTCATATGTATTATGAAGTCATAATATTGCTGAACCAATGCATGCATGAAAATTAACTGTTATAAATAATGATTTAGAAAATAGATATAATCATAACTGGTTAATATCATATTTTTGAGAAAAAACAGGATTACTTTTATATATGGATTGAAATAGTAATGATCAAAAAAATATAGATCATTTTTTATGATTATCTAGAGATGATTTAGAATTGAGATATAGTAGTTTTCAAAAAATATATGAAGAAAAAATTAAATCTTTAATTAATTGAATATTTTATAGATTTTTACTTAAAAATTTTCCTGATAAATTTAATTGATAATTTTAATATGAGAATTATTCTCAAAATTATTTGCATTTTTTGTTTTATTAATTAGTATTATGAAAATAATACTAATTTTTGTTTATGAAAACACATTATTATAGAGAAGATATAATGAAAATTTGTGATAAAAAACACCTTACAGTTGAAGAAATTTTTGATGAAGTAAATAAATTATACAATGATGCTTGAAAGTCTACTATTTATAGAAATGTAGAAGAAATGGTGGAAGCTTGAGATTTAAAAAAGGTAGTTTGAGTAGGTAAAAAAGCTTTTTTTGAAGCAAATTGTGGAAATCATATACATCTAGTTGATATAAATACTTGAGAAATTATAGATTTACCAGAAGATGTTATTATATCTAATTTACCAGAAAATTTTAAAGTAAAAAATATGGATATAAAACTATTTTGAGAATTTAGTTCTAAATAAAAGCTTTTTTCTGGAGGAGGGAAATGGGCTTTTTCTTTTTTAATATTTAAATAAGAAACTATGAAATTAAACTTAAATAATACATATAAAATTCTTGTATCATGACAAGAAAAAGAACTTAATTTAAAAGAAATACTTTGAGATAAAAAAACTATTTTGTATTTTTATCCTGCTGATAATACTCCAGGTTGTACTTTGGAAAACAAAGATTTTACTTGTTTAAAAAATGAATTTAATTTAAAATGATATAAATTAGTTTGAGTTTCTAAAAATACTATGGAAAGCCATAAAAAATTTGTAATAGGTCAAGAACTTTTAAATGATTTAATTTCAGATCCAGAGCTAGTTTTACATAAAGAACTTTGAGCTTATGGTGAAAAAAATAATTATGGTAAAATAATACAAGGAGTTATAAGAAGTACTTTTGTTGTAGATAATTCTTGAGAAGTTATAAAAGAATACAAAAATATAAAAGCAACAGGTCATGCTGCTAGGCTTATCAAAGAGTTAGATTAATATCTAATTCTTTTTTTTGCAAAATAATTTTGACTTTATTTATCTAGCACATATAATATCTATGTGCTAATATTTTAATTCTTAATTATTTGAATATGAATATAGACGAACTAAAAAGTAATACAAAGGATGCTTTAAAAAAGTATGGAATTGATTTGGTAGAAAAAGCTAAAGCTTGAAAGATAGATCCAGTTATATGAAGAGAAGAAGAAATAAGAAGGGCAATTCAAATACTTAGTAGAAGAACAAAAAATAATCCAGTTTTGATTTGAGAACCATGAGTTGGTAAAACTGCAATTGTTGAATGAATTGCAAAAAAAATAAGTGAAAAAGATGTACCTGATAATTTACTTGAAAAGAAAATTATTTCTCTTGATATGTGAGCTTTGCTTGCTGGAGCTATGTTTAAGTGAGAATTTGAAGAAAGATTTAAAGCTGTTATAAGTGAAGTTGAAAAATCAGATGGTCAAATTATACTTTTTATAGATGAAATTCATACAATTGTATGAGCCTGAAATGCAGAATGACAAAATGATGCATGAAATCTTTTGAAACCAAGTCTTGCTAGATGAGAACTTCATCTTATTTGAGCTACAACTATAAATGAATACAGAAAATATATAGAAAAAGATGCAGCACTAGAGAGAAGATTTGCAACAGTTATAGTTGATGAACCAAATAGAACTGATGCACTTGCTATTCTTAGATGAATAAAAGACAAGTATGAAGCTCATCATGGTTTGAAAATAACTGATAGTGCAGTTGAGGCAAGTGTAGATTTAGCTATAAAATATATAAGTGATAGAAAATTACCTGATAAGGCTATTGATTTGATGGATGAAGCTATGAGTTCTATAAAATTGAAATCTATTTCTAAGCCAGTTGAGCTTGATATAATAGAAAAAGAAATAAGAACTTTAAAAATAGAACTTGAAGCAAAAAAATCGGAAAAATCATCTAAAGAAATATTAGAAAATTTAGAAAATATTATAAAAACTAAAACAGATGAAGCTAATATTATCGAAAAAAGATGGAAAGTAGAAAAAGAAATAATAAACCAAATTAAGCAAAATAGAGAAAAAATAGATAAACTAAAAAATGAATCTATTATTTTTGAAAGAGAGTGAAATCTTTGAGAAGTTGCTAGAATAAGATATAGTGAAATACCATCTCTTGAAAAAAATATAATTGAAAGTGAAAATAAATTAAAAGAACTTCAAGAAACAGGGGTTGTGTATTTAAAAGATAAGGTTGATAGCAATGATATAGCAGAAGTAGTTGCTAAATGGACTTGAATTCCAGCTCAAAAATTGCTTGAAACTGAAAAGGAAAAATTATTGAAACTAGAAGATGTTTTGAAAAAATCTGTTATATGACAAGATCAAGCAATTGTAAGTGTATCAAATGCTATAAGAAGAGCTAGAGCAGGACTTGCTAGTACTTGAAAACCACTTTGAAGTTTTTTATTTCTTGGGCCAACTTGAGTAGGTAAAACTGAAACTGCAAAAGCTCTAGCAAGAGAACTTTTCAATGATGAAAAAAATATGATTAGAATAGATATGAGTGAATACATGGAAAAACACTCTGTTTCTAGACTTATTTGAGCACCTCCTGGTTATATAGGTCATGATGAAGGTGGACAACTTACAGAAGCTGTTAGAAGAAAACCATATAGTGTAATACTTTTTGATGAAGTTGAAAAAGCTCATAGTGATGTTTTTAATATTTTACTTCAAGTTTTGGATGATGGTAGATTAACAGATAGTAAATGAAGAGTTGTAAATTTTACTAATACTATAATTATTTTGACGAGTAATATTTGAAGTCAAAAAATTCAAGATTTAACTTCAAAAAATACTAATTATGGTATTATTCAAAATGAATTACAAAATGATTTAAAATTATATTTTAGGCCAGAATTTTTGAATAGATTAGATGACATAATCATTTTTAACCCATTATGAGAAGAGCAAATATTAACAATTGTTGATTTAGTTTTAAAAGATATTTCTAAACTTTTAGCAAACAAAAAAATAAAAGCTGAATTTAGTGAAAATTTGAAAAAATATTTAGCAAATGTAGGTTATGATAGAGATTTTTGAGCTAGACCTTTAAAAAGAGCTATAAATAACAAGATAGTAAATTATTTATCAAATAAGATATTGTCAGGAGAATTGAATTCTGGAGATAATATATATGTAGATTTGGATGAAAATAAAGAAGTGATTATAATAAAAAAGTAGTTTTAAAACTACTTTTTTATTATAAAAATTTTACTTTAAGTTATTTTTTTATATATTTAAATTGTTATTATTAAAAATAACATATCAAGAGAGAGTGTGAAGAGAATAGGCTCGTTATTAAGCACTCCAGCAACCAGTTTTTTAAACCAGGTGCTAATTCCTACCCTGAAAAGGGAAAGATATGATTTCCTAAACATTTTATGTTTTAAAAAAATAAACTTTCTTCTTTTTAGGAGTAAGTTTATTTTTTTATTTTTAGAAAATATGAAAACATATATTACTTCTGAATCTGTTTCTAGTGGACATCCTGATAAAATTTGTGATCAAATAAGTGATGCAATACTTGATGCATGTTTAGAACAAGACTTAAATTCTAGAGTTGCTTGTGAAACATTGGTTACAACTTGAACGGTTATTGTAAGTGGTGAAATAACTACAAAAGCAAAAGTAGATTATACTAGTTTGGTTAGAAAAACTATTTGTGAAATAGGTTATAATGAAAGTGAAGCTCATTATAATTGAGATGATGTTTGAGTACATTTACTTATAAATACTCAATCTCCAGATATAGCAGTTTGAGTTGATTCTGGTTGAGCAGGAGATCAATGAATTATGTATTGATATGCAACAAATGAAACACCTACTTTTATGCCTGCTCCAATTTATTATGCACATAAATTAGCAAAAAGATTGGAAGTAGTTAGAAAAGAAAATACATTGCCTTATTTATTACCAGATTGAAAAACTCAAGTTACAGTTGAATATATAGACTGAAAACCAAAAAGAATTGACACTGTAGTTATTTCAAATCAACATAGAGTAAATATAACTCAAGAAGAATTAAAATCAGGAATTAAAAAAGAAGTAATTGATTTTGTTTTGTGAGATTTAATATATAAAGAAACTATTATTCATATAAATCCAACATGAATTTTTCAAATCGGTTGACCAAAATGAGATTGTTGATTAACTGGTAGAAAAATAATAGTTGATACTTATGGTTGAATTTGAAGACATTGATGATGAGCATTTTCTTGAAAAGATCCTTCAAAGGTAGATAGAAGTGGAGCTTATATTGCTAGATATTTAGCAAAAAATATAGTTGCTTCAGGGATTTGTGATAAATGTGAAGTTCAATTATCTTATGCTATTTGAGTAGTAAAACCTGTTTCTATTTATGTAGATTTTTTTGGTACTTGAAAAGTAGATATAAATTCTGTTATAGAAGCTATAAAATTAAATTTTGATTTAAGTCAAAATGGTATAATAAAATTTCTTGATTTAAGAAAACCTATTTATAATAAAACTGCATCATATTGACATTTTGGTAGAGATGATGTGAGTTGGGAAAATTTGGATAGTATAGATATATTTAAAAAATTGATATAAATAAAAGACTAGATTAATCTAGTCTTTTATTGGTCTAGTTATAAAAACAATTGTGAAAATACTTATAAAAATAATAAAAATTGATATAAAAGTTTCAGTATAACTTTTTTTTGTTTCAGTTTCAGAAGATGTTTCTATATCTACAATTTTATCTTTAAGTATTTCTAAATCTTCATTTGCATCTGTTAAAAGAGCAGTTCTAGAACAAAGAGAAACTTCTTGTTTATTCTCATCTCAATAAGTATAAACTATATATTCTTTTTTTTCTTCAAAATTATATCAACAAGTTGCTGAATCTTTTGCTGTAAAAATCGTGATTTCATTATCTGATTTTCATTTTATATTACTTGAAACACTAAAAGTAACATAATTTTTTCTGTAATCCATTAAATTATTTATCATAGAACTTTCTTCTATTTTTGTTACTTTTCATATAAAAACACTAGTTGCTTTTTCTGTAGATATATTTGGAGATTCATTCATCATACATGAACAAGCAAAAGTTTGATTAGTATTTAAAGTTATAAATAAAAAAGCACTTAAAATAAGTATTATTATTTTTTTCATATTTTATTTTTTAAATATAAACTATATTTATTATAACGAAGTAATATAAAATAGTGACAAAAACTTTTTAAAAATCAAAAAAACTATATAATATATAGCATATATTAATTAATTGAGAAATATGAAAAATTTTTATGAATTAGAGGCAGAACTTCCAAGTGGGAAAAAAGTGAAGTTAGAAGAATATAAATGAAAAGTTATAATAATAGCAAATACTGCAAGTAAATGTGGTTTAACATATCAATATGCAGGATTAGAAGAGCTTTATAAAAAATATAGTGATAGATGACTTGTGGTACTTTGATTTCCATGTAATCAATTTGCAAATCAAGAACCATGAACAGATGAAGAAATAAAACAAAATTGTTTGATTAATTATTGAGTTACTTTTCCAGTTTTTAAAAAAATAGATGTGAATTGAGAAAATACTCATGAGATTTTTTCTTATTTAAAAGAAAATACTTTTAGTCTATTTTGAAGCAAAATAAAATGGAATTTTACTAAATTTGTTGTTTCAAAAGATTGAAAAACTATAAAAAGATTTGCTCCAGTTACAAAACCAGAAAAATTAGAAAAATTAATAGTTAAATTTTTAAACAAATAAACTCCAAAAACTTGGAGTTTATTTGTTTTTTACTATAATTTAAAAAATTATAAAAATAGAAAAATTTATGAAAAAAATACTTATAGTTTGTGCTTTGTCAGCTGAATTAAATAATATAAAAGAAATAGTTAAAAATCTAGGTTTAAGAGATATTAAACTTAGTTTTTTTACAACTTGAATGGGGAATTATAACACTATATTAAACTTAACTAGATTTCTAGAAAATAATAGCTTTGATTTTATAATAAATATAGGAGTTTGTGGTTATAAAACTGAAAAAATTGATGCTTTTCAAGTGGCTAGAATTTATAATCTAGCAAATAATAAAGAATTAATTGTTCCAAATTTGATAGCTTTTTTAAGCTTACAAAGTATAGCTTGTAGTGATAAAATTATTTTTGATAGTTTGCTTATCTGAGATGAAAACTTTGTAGATATGGAAAGTTATGGTTTTGAGCTAGTTTGTGATAGTTTTAAAACTCCAAGAATTATATTAAAAATACCTGTTGATAAAATCTGAGATGAAACTAAAAAATTTGATTTTGAAAAAGCTAAAAAATATCTAAATGAAAACATAGATTATAAATTACTATTTGAAAAAATAAGTATTTATTTAGAAAACGGGGAAGAAAAAATAGACTTTGAAAAATATTTTAAGGATTTCAATTTTACTTTTAGTGAAAAAGAAATTTTCAAAAAACTTTATTTTAGATATAAATCTCTTGTTTGAAATGATTTTGATATTTATTTTGAAGGAAATAATGACTTAAATAAAAAATTATTTTTGAATAATTTAGAAGAATTTTTAGAAAAATTTTTAATAAAATAATATGATTATATACATAGAAAAACAAGCAATAAATTATCCACAAACTCAAAAAATAATAGAAAAATTCAAAAATAGTTCTATTATTTATATCGATAATTATAAAAATATCTTTGATAAAGATTATACAAATCTTGATTCAAAAAAGGCTTTAATAATAGCAAAACTTAATTCAAATTCTGTTTCAGAAGCTCCAGCTTGATATGGTCATACAAAGAGTGCTTATTTTTTAAAAACAAGTTTGAATTGTGTTTTTGATTGTGATTATTGTTATTTGAAATGAGCTTTCAAAAATGAAAATATGGTTATTTTTGTAAATTATGATGATATAAAAAATGAGCTTATAGAAAAAATAAAAAGCCTTCCAAAAAATGTAGAAAATTGGTTTTATTCAGGAGATTATTCTGATATAATTTGAATGGATTCTTTTAGTAATTTTTCAAGTGAATTTATACAATTTTTTGAACAATTTGATAATATAAAAATGGAAATAAGAACAAAAAGTGCAAATATTAAACCACTTCTTGATTTATGATTTATTCCAAAAAATACTGAAATTGCATTTTCTCTTAATCCTCAAATGCTTATAGATAAATATGAGAAATGAACTTCAAGTTTAGATGCCAGAATTGATTCTATAAATAAATTATTATCACTTTGATTTAAAGTTTGAATTAGATTTTTACCACTTCTACCAGTAAAAAATTATGAAGAAATTTATAGAGATTTTGTAGAATATGTAAATTCAAAAATAAATATGTGTGATATAAATTCTACTTTTGCTTCTGGACTTCTGTATACAAAAAAAGATTACAATAAAATACTTTCAAAATATAAAGATTTAGATATATTGCATATGTTGGAACTAAATAATGATTGATTTTATAGAGAATCAAAAAAAGTTAGGGATACTTTTTACACTATGTTTAAAAATCTAGATGAAAAATGTATACTTTGTTTAGAATACTAGTTTTATTTTTTTCTAGAAAAGATGGGGTCTTAGCGGGTGAGACCGATAGTTACCAGCATCTAGAAAAGATAAAATATAGCCAGCTGAAATTCGAACCCCCTAAAGCTTTTGCTACCTTTTGGCTACAAAAGTAGAAGTATTTTATTATAATATATTTTATGAAAAAAAATATTCTCATCACCTGAACTTCAAAATGAATTTGAAATTATCTAGCTAATAACTTAAAATGAGATTTCAATATTTTTGCTATTTCTAGAACAAAAACTGATTTAGATTTATATAGAGAAATTAACATTGATTTAACAAATTTTGGACTTATTAACGATTTTGTTAAAAAATGTGAACAAGAGAATATTTTTTTTGATAGCTTAATATTAAATGCTTGAATTTGATATTTTTGAAGTTTTGAAAGTGCTAGTGATAAAGAGTATTTAGATATAATAAATACAAATTTAGTTTCAAATATATTACTTATAAAATGACTTAAAAAATCATTGAATAAAAAAGCAAAAATTATATTTATTTGAAGTATAATTGGTAAAAAATTTATGAAATTTTGAGCTGTTTATCAAGCAAGTAAATTTTGACTTAGATGATTTGCAGGAGCATTGAAAAACGAATTTAAATGAATTTGAGTACATATAATAAATCCAAAAATAGTTGATACAAATTTTCATGATAATGCAAAAATAGACTTAAATATACCAAGTGATAAATATACTTTAAAAGATAATATATTGGCTTGTATAAAAGAGATAATAAATTGAAATGAAAAAAGATTTGAAATAGATTTATAAAAAAATTAAGAAATGAAAAATAACAAAATAATAAAATTATTAAACGAAATAAAAGAAAACGAAATAATTAAAGATTTATCTTTATTTTATTCTAAAAATAAAAAAATATGTAAAACTATTTTAATATTTTTAATGATTATTATTAGTTATATTTTACTTGTATTTTATGCAAAAAAAATAGAAATGACTTCTACTTTCCCAGGAATTGCAATAAATGTTCAAGATTTAGTATGACATGTAGAAACTGATTTAAAAATAGAAGAAATAAATTTATACAAAAAAAATTGAGAAGTTTTAAATTGAATTTATGTATGAACTTGAACAGGGAAAACTGTGTATTATTTTCATGGTAATTGATGACCAAATCATTATTTTTATAGTGAAATAAAATATATTTCTAATCTTGGATATAATGTAATGATGTATGATTATCCAGGTTATTGAAAAAGTGAATGATTACCATACAAAGAAAATAACAATGATTCATCACAAGTTTTTTATGATTATTTAAAAAAAGAAAAAAATATTGAAAGCAAAGATTTAATAGTTTGGTGATATAGTATTTGAACCGCAGTTGCAACTGATTTTGCATCAAAAAATGACTTTGAAAGATTGATTTTAGTTTCTCCATTATCTTCTAGATATGATATGTCTAGAAAATTATTTTGATTTGCTTTACAAAAAATATTGTTTTTACCAGATTCTTATGTAACAAAAGATTTAGTCAAAAAATTTAATAAACCAGTTTTAATTATTCATGGAAATAATGATTTTATAGTTCCATTTGAACAATGAAAAAAAGTATTTGAAAATTATGCTTGAGAAAAATCTTTTATAGAAATAGATAATTACTGACATAATGGTATAATTGATAATTATTGAGATGCATTTAAATATATATTCAAAAAATATTTAAATTGAGAAAAGCTAAATTTTAAAGATAATTATCTTTTTATTTGAGAAAGTGAAAAGAAAATTTTGGAAGAAGAAAATAAAAATTTAGATAAAAAGGCAAAAGAAGAATTATTTTTATCTACTATTGATTTTAAAAGTGATGATTCTTTGACTACTTTTGTTACTTCAAATATAAGTTTTAATGATAAAACTTATATACCAAAAAATCTTGTAAATATAAGATGAAATTATATATATGATGCTAAATGATGAACTCAAAAACTTAGAATAGAAGCTAAAAATGCACTAGAAAATTTATCAAAAGCATTTTATGAAAAATTTTCTAGAAAAATAGAAATAGTAAGTGCTTATAGAAGTTATGAATATCAAGTTTGAATAAAAGCTTGAGGTTGTCCAGATAATTTATGTGCAAAAGCTTGATTTAGTGAACATCAAACTGGTCTTGCTTTTGATATATTTGAAGCATCAAGTGATATTGAATGGAAAAATAACAAAACTTTGATGTCTTATTATAAATGGTTAGATGAAAATGCGCATTTATATTGATTTCATAATACTTATAAGAGATGATTAATGATTGATTGATATGATATAGAACCATGGCATTGGAGATATTTATGAGTTGATTTATCTACATATTTATATGAAAATAATTTAACATTAGCTGAATTTTATAAACAAAAAAATAAATAATCAGAATTGATTATTTATTTTTAGTAACTATAATTAAAAAATACAAATAATAATTTTAGAATATTTATGGCAAAAAAAAATAGAGTAGGCACTCAGTCTAAGCAAAATGCACCAATAAAAACTTGATTTCATAGAAAGAAAAATGTACATAAATGAGCTTATGTAGTTCGTGATGAATATGCAATAAAAGCTCAAAAAGCAGGATTTAGAGCAAGAAGTGTTTACAAATTATTTGAAATTCAAGAGAGATTTGAACTTATAAAACCAGAATATAGTGTTATGGATATAGGTTGTGCTCCAGGTAGTTTTTTGCAAGCAATTAGAAATATAGTAAGAGAAAAAACTATTATTTGAGTTGATTTAAAAGAAGTAAAACCATTTTCATATCCAAATGTAAAAACCCTAGTTTGTAGTATATTTGATTATGATGTTCTTAGTGAAAAGGTAATAAATATAGTTTGAGAAGACCAATTTGACTTGATTACAAGTGATATTGCTCCAAATACAACATGAGTTTTTGATGTAGATCAATATGCAAGTGTTGAGTTAAATATAGCAATTTGTCAGTTTAGTGATAGATTTCTTAAGAAAGGTTGAAATATGCTTTTAAAAGTTTTTAAATGAGAGGATTTCAATGATTTAGCTATGCAAGTTAGAAGTAGATTTGAAAAGTTTGTTACATATAAACCAATGGCATGTAGAGATAGTTCTCATGAAGAATACATAATTTGTTTTAATAAGAAAAAATAGGACCGCAGGTCCTATTTTTTTATCATATATTTAATTCTTTTGCTATTTTATCTTCTATATTTTTTTGTAAAGATATCTTTCTAAGTAAATCTCTTTTTCTAATTTTTTCTTTTTTTATTTTTTGAGAATTAATATAAACAGCAATTATTGGAATAATGTAAATTGTTAATAATAAAATAATAAAAACAGCAATTATTAGAATAATTAATTCATATGTAGAATAATCTGTAAATATTTTAATATTTTTAATTATCTCAGAAAATGTTATATATTTATATTCAAATCAAAGCATATTTTTAAATTATTATTAATCATTTTTTACTAATTCTCAAGTTACAATTAATCTATTTAATGTAGTTCAAATTGGCCGACAAGTCATAAGTGAAATTTCAGATTTATCATTATTTCTTTTTAAAACAGAAACATCACCAGGTTTAATTACTTTTTTTTCTCTTATTTTATAAGTATATTTTTCTTGACCATAATATACAATCACTTCATCTCAAAATTGAACTTGATCTAGTGTTGCGAAAATATTATTATAATCTCATTTCATCCAAGGTAAATTAGATGAATGACCAAAGATAAAACTTACTCACTCTTCACCAGGTATTGCACTTCCAGGATATCTTATAATTCATTTTTCAAGTTCTTTCATAAAAATATCATTTAACTCATTTTGTCATTCAATATTTCTATTTTTAACATCAAGTAAAGGAATATTTTTACCAATTTTAGGTATAACTACTCTATTTGTATATGGTGCAATTTCAATATCTAAATTTATTTCTTTAGAATCTAATTCTTTTTTATATTTTTTTATAGATAATTTTTCTTCTTCTTTTTCTTCTTCTACTTTTTCAGCAACAATATCACTTATTTTAGCGGCTTCTACTGAGTTTAATAATCATGAAGTTGTTTTTTGAACTTCTTCTTTCATTAAATAACTTTTTGCTATATTCATATAAGCACTATAGTTTGTAGTTACAAGAAGTACTCAAAATATTACAGAGCTTGTAGTTATATATTTTATAAGAAAAATAAATCATGATAAAAACATATTTTGTTTTTCTTTTGTTTCTTCTTTTTCTTCTTTTCCATTAACTATAATTTCATAAGTATAATTTATTTTATTTTCTTCTAAACTTAAATTATATTCTTGTATTTTTTCTATATCACTCAAAAAGTCATTAGAATTTTCTAATTCTTTCAATATATCATTATTGTATTGCATATATTTGTTTTTATTTTTTATTTTTGTTTTTGTATTTTGTAATTTAATTTTACTATATTTGAAAAAATATTGCAAAAAAATGATGACTTTTTAAAAGAACTTGAAATATTTATCTTTTTATTTATATTACTATTAGTTTAGATAGATTAGAACTCACAAAATATGGCTAAAAAATATGAGAAGAGTTCAGGGTGAATTGTATATCGTAAAAATTGAAATAAGGTTGAGGTACTTCTTTTAAAATGGCTTAATGCAAAAAATCAAGAAGTATATGTTATTCCTAAATGACACATAGAAGATTGAGAGGTTGCAAAAGATACTGCTGTAAGAGAAATAGCAGAAGAAGCATGATTTGAGATAAAAGATTTAGAGGTTATAAAATTTATTACGAAACTAAATTATACATTTACTGCCTGATATTTAGAAAATAATCCTGTTATAGATAAGGATGTTTATTTGTTTCTGGTAAAATATAAATGAAACAAAGAACCAGTTGTTCAACAAGAAGAAAGATTTGTTTGATATACTTGGTTTTCACTTGAAGATATTGGTAAAATAAAAGTTATGTTTGATATCCAAGCAATTATAGGAAAAAATAAAACTTTTTTTATTTAATTAATTAAAGAAATAATGGAAATTTTTAATAATAAATGAGTTATAGAAATAGTTTCAAATACAAAAAGTAAAATTACTTTTGATACTAATTCTAGTGAAGCAAGTATTGATTGATTAAATGTTTCTCACCCTTGAGAATTTGAAAAAGCTTGAATTTTATTAGAGGTAAAAGAATATAATAGTATACTTTTTTATAGTTTTACATTAGACACTAAACATTTAGTTATTATATCAAATGATTCATTTGAATTAAAAGAAGAGATTTTATCTTTTTTTGGTGATGTAGATGTACTTATTATAATTTGATCAAAAGAAAGTGCTAAAATATTTGAAAATATTGAAGCTAGAGTTGTTGTTCCTTATGGAGAATGAAAACAAACATTTTTAACTACACTTGGTCAACATTCAGAAGAAGTAAAATCATATAAAGTAAAATGAGAAATGTCAGATGATACAAGTGAATTTGTAAATTTAGAAGAATAAAAAAAAGAAGGTTTAAACCTTCTTTTTTTTATTCTTCTTTTGGAATTATTGCTTCAATAGCAGCAAATGTCGCTTGTTTTCAAGCAGGAACTAGTACACTTATTTTATCTCAAATATTTACTTTAAAATGTGTAACTGCAGCAGTTAGTAAATCGTAAGTTTGTCATTCAACAATTACTTGATATTTTTCTTTTTCTTTTACTACAAGTCCAGTTTTAATTTCTCTTTCAATTGGTAATATTTGTTTATATAACATTTTACCATTTGGTTCAATAGTAAGTTTTAACTTATCTCCTTGAACTAATTTTGATTTTGATGAATAATTTACAGGAACAGGATATTTATTTCAATCAGAACCAAACATTTCATGTCATGTAAATACTCACTCAATTATTTTAGAATCATCACTACTATAAGAATTTAATCATTTTGTATCTAAATCAATTTTTGAATCTAAACTTATATTGTTTTCTTCCATTACATCTTTTAATAATTTTTTAGCATTTTTAATAGATTTTTCTGCACTTGTTATAAAATCTACAATTGCTTGTATAGTTTTTTTGTTTTCCATTTTTTGTTTTTATTTTTTAAATCTAAGTTTATTTTACCAAAAATTTAGATTAAAGTAAATTTATTTATCTAGACAATAATTAAAAATATATTTCTATTATATTTATTATGTAGTTTTGAAACAGAACTGTAATTAAAAATCATATTCAAAGAAAAGGACCAAAGGGAACAACATTTAGGACTTCTTTATTTTTTTGTATAAATTTTTGATATATTATTATCAAAATTGAAATTATACTTCAAATTATATATGTAATCATCATTCAAGTAAAACTATAGCTTATTCAAAGCAAAAGTCATATCATAATTCATATTCTTAAATCTCATCATCATAATGCTTTTCATCATGATAATACAATTTGTAAAAAGAAAAATATAAATATTGAAACTGCTCAAATCACTCAATTTATAATTGAAAAATTTCATAATTCTAAATTAAATATATATTTAAATAATATTAGACTTCAAATTATTAATCATAATAGTAGAAAATCATAAACTAAATCTAATTCTTTTAACATAATAGTATACAGTATTCATAATATACTTATAGATAAAGGTATAGAATATAGATTTTCTTTTATATTTAATTCATTGTTTATTAAAACTGTTTGTATTATATCTAATCAAAAAGTATTTCAGATAAGTCATAAAAATGCAATTGTGATTCAAGTTAACATTACTCATTCATGAATTTCAAGAAAAAGTATATCATAAAATATATATATGATAGTTATAAATCAAATTGATAACCAAAATATTAGTTTAATTATTTCAATATAATCTCCTGAAAATAATAAATTAGTATCAATTAAGAATATTCAAATTAATGTAAAAAGAAATCAAGTTGAGAGTTCTAAAATAGGATAAATATAAGGTATTTTTTCTTTACAATATCTACATTTTCATCAAGTACTTAACCATGAAAAAATAGGAATTAAATCATAGTATTTTAAAGTATTATTACATTTAGGACAATGACTTCTACCTCACCAAATTCAAGTTTCATTTGATTTTAATCTATGAATTATTACAGATGAAAAACTTCCAAAAAGAAGTCAGTATGTAAAAAGACAAATATAAAAAAAATTTTCCATAAAAAATAATTAATTTTAATATAAAATATTATATAAAAAAAATGACTTTATAAAAATTTTAAATTCAAATCAATTATTTGCTTATAATTTTTAATTATGATAAAATTTAAAAGTAAATGAAAAATATTCATTGAAAAACAAAAATAAAATTTATATTTATAAAAAAAAAATATGGCTCCAGAAGTTAAACAACCACAAGAGGCTCCTGTTGAAAGTTCTAAACCTAGTTTAGATAATGTTATTAATACTGCATTAACTGACAAAAAACTTACTTCAAAAGAAAGAGAGAATATATCACAAAAATATCAAGAATATCTTGAATGAAAAGCAGATATAAAAGATGAAACTAAAAATTCATTAAAACAATTTCTTACAAATTCAAAATGATCAGCAAATTTTGAAAAATTTAAAAAAGTTATGCTTACTAAATTAGATTCAAAGCCTACTGTAGCACCAGCAAATGCAGCACCTGCAGCACCAGAATCAACTGAAGCTTCAAAAGTTACATATAAATTAGAGTCTGCAGATGTTATTAAAACTGCAATTGCAAATTTAGATCATAACTCAGTTTCTATTAATCAAGAACAAATTATTGGTTCATATGTAGATTCTGAATGAAAAGAACAAAAAATAGTTTTAAAATGATCTAGTACTAATTTAAGAGTAGAATTAGATTGATCTTGAACTTTAGACGATACTGATTTACCAGTAGAGAAATCTGATTTTGAGTCTATTAAAAAGGTAGTAACTACACTTATAGAACAATATAAAAAAGAGGTTTCTTCTAAAAAATGAGATAAAGCTCCAGATAAAAAATGAGCAAAACTTCCAGATGTAAAAGGAGAAAAAGTTCAAGATGCAGTTAATGAAAATGAAAAAAAAGTTTGAAGTTTTACTAAACTTGATTGAAAATCTGCTAATATAATGTTGTTTAGATATGCAAATCAAAATAATTGAGATTCAATTAATGATAAACCATATAGATATACGGTTGAGTTAGATAAATCAGATAAATTTATAGATCCAAGTATAGATTTTGATCATGAACCTACAAAAGATGAATTAGATAAAGCAATTAAACAATTGACTACTGAATATGAAACATATAAAAAAGAAGAAAAACAAAAAGAAACAAAATCAAAAGAATCAGAGGCCAAATCAAAATTAGAAAAAGAAAATCAAGGTAAAATAACTGAAATTACAAAATCAGTAGAAGAATTAAAACTTAAACCTAGTGATATTGCTCCACAATGAGTTAATATGGATCAATGGTCACAATGGATTAAAGAGTTCTCAAATACAAATGAAATAATGTTAAATGTTACAAGCATTGATTTATCAAAATGAACAATAAATTTTGATTTTGATGATAGTTCAATTAATGAAAAATTTAATACAAATTTAACAATTTCATGAGCAATTAAAGATGGTAAATTAGATGTTACAGCATTTAAAAAGGCAATTCCAGAACAAGTATCAAATGCATTGAAGGCTATGGTTAAACAACAATCAGAAGTAAAAAAATAAAAATTATAACTAAATATATTTATGAATAGTACAATAAAAATTTCGAAATTTGAAAAAATATCAAAAATTGACATTAAATATGAATTAGAAAATGATGATTTTATCATAAATGAACTATTAACATTAGATGAGACATCAAATGTTAAAGAATGAATAAAAATAGGATATTATTTTGATATAAATTGAGTTTCAAATGATATATTAATATATTGAGAAAGTATTGATTGATTAATGATTAAACTTAATTGTAATTGATTTTTAAATGAAAAAAATTTAAAAATTGATTCAATAGATTTAGAAGAAATTAAACATACTGTTTTATATTTAATTGATAGGTATAAAAAATATGTTGCTTGAGAAAATATAGAACCAATAAAAAAAGAAATAGATCCAATAGAAGAAATCAGAAAGAAAGAAGATGAAAGTCTTAAAAAAATAGAAGATGTAAAATCTGAAATACTTAAGTTAAAATTTATTCCATCAAAAATTAAACCTGATTCTGTTGATGAAGATAAGTGGGCATTATGGATTAAAAAATTGGATACTATATATCTTGAAGTTGAAATTAAACTTATAGATTTAGATAAAAATTTAATTAAAATTTGATTTACAGATACTTCAATTGAAGATGATATTACAATATTAAACTCTATTGATAATAGTTGAAAAATTGATTTAAATTTGTTTATGAAATCAATTAAATTAGAAATATGAAATTTAGTTAGATCAATAGTTATATATTAAAATAAAAACTACTCTTTAGAGTAGTTTTTATTTTTTTATAAAAAAAAGTGAAATAAACTTTTTTTTATTTCACTTTTAAATTTACGTCAACAACTTCTTTTTTTCTTTTATTTATTTCTTCTTTTGAAGACTTAAATAAATTTTTTAAGTATGATGTAAATCTATATATCTCATAAATATAAGGCATTTTATAATTTATTGTATCAAGTTTTCAGATACCAAAACATATAGGGAACAATATAAGTAATAACCATTTTGTACTTATAATTGAAAATAAAATTAATATAATAATTATTATTAACAATACACTTATCGTAACTCAATTTCTTATGTGTAAAGTATATTTATTTTCTTTTTGGAATAAAAATATTATGTTTAATATTGGTATATATATAAGATTTTTATTTAATTTTACGTCTTCAAGAGTATTTAAATATTTAAGCTCTTCTTGTTCTAATTTTGAATCTTTTTCTATTTGTTCTTTTTTTAATGTTTCAAAATTTTTGAATTGTCATTTGAAATAATTTGAAAAATATTTAAATAATACTTTTTGAAGTAATATTTTTCATTTTGGTAAAAAATAGTATGGCAAACTTAAGCTTATTAGTTCATCTCTTGCATATAAATTAACTCATGCAAATACTATAAAAATTATATAAAATAAACTTATGAAATTTGTTATATTGTTGTGTCAAAATACATAAATTAAGCTTATTAATACAGATATTAAAAGGTTTAATTTAAGGATATTATCTATTTTATCACTTTTTAATTTAGCTCCTATTATAAATCATATAAAAGGAATATGACTTAAAAGAATATTTAATTTATCTTTTTCATCAAAATTATTGTCATTGTTTAGATCTAGAGATATACCATTACTTTTTTTGATAAAGTTACCAACTTCAAATATTTCTCACTTTGTAGCATGGTAAATACCATTTATAAATACTATTCAAATTAAAATGAAAAATATGTTAGCTAAGATTATATTTAAACTAAATCAAAGTAAATCTATACTTCAAAGAAATTTATAGCTTATAAATACAATATAATTAACTATTATCATTAAATGAATAATTATAGATGATTTAGTATGATTTTTAACAAAATCATTATTTATATAAGGATTACTTTTATTTATAAGTAGCATCCAAGATATAAATAACATTAAATAAGCTGAAACAGCATTATTTATAATTTTATTGTTTATGTTTTCTGACATTTTATTTTTTTTACTTTATATTTTTAAATTCTTGTTTATTATATCATAAGTTTAATTAATAACAAAATTTTGAATAGATGAAATTCTCTGACGTAAAATTCTATAAATCAGTATGACTGTGAACAAAAGAAGTGTATTTTGACTTAAAATCAGAAGTTATATTTGTAGGTAGATCAAATATGTGAAAATCAAGTTTAATGAATGCAATTTTTGAAAAAAAAGATTTAGTAAAAACCTCATCAACACCAGGTAAAACTAGATTGGCTAATTTATTTATAGTTGCAAATAAATATTATTTAACGGATTTACCAGGTTATGGTTTTGCAAAACTTTGAAAAAATTTCAAAGAAGAATTAGATTGACTTATTTCTTGGTATTTAGAAGAAAGAAAAAGTTCAATTAAAAATGTGATAATGTTGATTGACTCTAAACTTTGAGCACAAGAATCAGATATAGATATGTATAAATATATACTTGGTTTAGAATTACCTATAACTATTGTATTATCAAAGGTTGATAAATTATCAAATAATGAAATATCAAAATCAATTGCACACGCAAAAGAATCATTTTTTTGACAAGATGTTATTGCTGTTTCAAGTAGTAAAAAAATAGGGATAACAGAACTTTGTAAAGTTATAAAAAAATCATTATCTTAAAATATTATTTTAATTTTAAAATTATGCTTAAAAAGGGGAATTCATTTATTGTAAATTTTGGATTTATTATAGTTTTACTTTTTATACTATTTTATATTTTATATATTTGAGCAAATTTATTGATACCTTTTATTATTGCTCTTCTTTTTTCTTTTGCGATAATTTGATTATCAAATTTTTATAAAAAATTAAGAATACCTGCTTTTATTGCTTTTATATTATCGCTTTTTTCATATATAGTTATATTTTGGCTTATATGAAAGTTAATTTGAACAAATATAGATGAATTAATAAAAGGTTTACCTTTATATCAAGCAAGAATTCTTGAAATATATTCTTCAACTTTTGATTTTTTTGGTATTCCTGAACCAGCAAGTATAACTGAACTTTTAAAAGAAGTTAATCTTCAATATGTATTTACATTAGTTATATGATGATTTACATCTATTTTTTCAAAAATGGGTATAATTTTGTTTTATGTTATGTTTATATTACTTGAATATAGATATTTTAAAGATAAGTTATATTTGATGATTGTTAATAATTCTCAAAAAATGGAGATATTAGAAACATTGGAAAAAATAAAAAAAGATGTTAAATCATACTTTGTAATAAAGACTATAGTATCATTTTTTACAGCAGTATTTAGTTATTTTGTTATGATAACTTTTGGTTTAGATTTTGCTATTTTTTGGAGTATGTTAGTCTTTATACTAAATTTTATACCAAATATATGATCAATTATTGCTGTTTTATTTCCTTCTCTTTTATCACTTGTTCAACCTGGATTTAGTTTATATGATTCTATATTTATGATATCAGGTCTTACTTGAATTCAAATTATGATGTGAAATATTATAGAACCTAAATTTATGTGAAACAGGTTAAATTTAAGTCCACTTGTTATTATTATATCACTTTGATTTTGGTGAACTTTATGGTGAATTGTAGGTATGCTATTATCAGTTCCAATTATGGTAATTATAAATATTATACTTGCTAAAATTCCTATAACTAGACCTATTGCAATATTTTTATCTGAAAAATGAGAATTACAAATTGATGATTGAGAAGAGTTATCTAAGTCTAGAAAAAAATTACTTAAATGATTTAAGGATAGGTTTGATAAAATAAAAAAGAAAAAATAGTAACTTTACTTTTTATAGTAGATTAATATAATGTAAAAACGATTTAATTATTATATAAAAAATATGGCAAAATTAAATATTGAAATAAGTGAAAATTATAGAGAACATTTAGATTTATTAAAACAAATAATTCCTAATATGGATGGTTCTCAAATTACTGATGATAGTAAAATGGTAGAAGTTTTAATTGAAACTTTTATGGGATTTATTGAAGAACAAGCTCATCAACATAGTCATGATGATGGAGAAGGACATTGTGGTTCTGGTTGTGGATGTAGTCATTAATTTAAAAAAGAGTTTAAAAAACTCTTTTTTTTGTTTTTTTTATTAATTATCTTATAATTATTTTAATATTTTTTAGGGAATATCTAAATGATGAAATGTCTTAGTAAATTTTTGAAAGGATATTTATTGTGATATTTCATTATTTGTTCTTTTAGGAAATATTTTTTATATTTAATAATATTTTTTTATGCATAATTTATCTGATAGAACTGCTACAAAAATAACTCCATTGAAAAAAACTTATAATATAGAATGAACTAATGTAAGTTTTGAAACTGGAAAATTATGATTACTTATCAATGGTGCTGTTACAATTAGTGATGACAATGACAATGTTTTATTTGTTTCTACATGATTTAAACAAGATTGATTAAATTTACAAGCTGATTTTTTTCCACTTATTGTTGAATGGCAAGAAAAATTTTATGCAACTGGTAAAATTTGAGGAAATAGATTTCAAAGAAGAGAATGAAGACCTACAGATGAAGCAACTCTTACTGCTAGAATAATAGATAGACCTATTAGACCTATGTTTCCAAAAGGTATTATAAATGATACTCAAATAATTGCATCTGTATTATCATCTTCTTGAGAAAAAGATTTATGATTTTGGTGAATAGTTTGAGCAAGTTTATGATTAATTATTGCTTGAACTCCTTTTGAAGGTCCAGTTTCTGGATGTAGATTAGTTTTAACTAAATCATGAGAATATATTTTTAATCCAACTCAAGCACAAGAAAATGATGCAAAATTAAATTTACTTACTGCAGGTACAATGGATGCTATAACTATGGTTGAAGCAGGAGCTTATGAAGTAAGTGATGAAGAAATTATTTCTGCACTTGAAAAATCTCACCAAATAATTAAAAACATCTGTAAAGCACAATTAGATTTTATAGAAGATTATAAAAAAATATTTTGAATTACTGAAGTTGAAGCTACATATAATAAACCAGATGAATCTGTTTATGGTGAAGTTAAAGAATTTTTAACTGAAGAAAAAATGGAAGTTCTTTATAATAAATGAAAAAAGGAATTTCAACATAATTTAGATACTCTTGATTTAGAAGTTAAAGAATATTTAATAAGTAAATGATATGTTTTTGATTCTTCACTTGTTACTGAAAATAATCAATTTGTAGATGAAGGTTCTGTTTGAGCTCTTGTTTATAAAAGAGTAAAAGAAGTGATGAGAAAAAATATTTTAACTAAAGATAAAAGACTTGATGGTAGAAATTTAGATGAAGTTAGAGAAGTTATTTGAGAAGTATGATTATTACCAAGAACTCATGGTTCTGCATTGTTTCAAAGAGGTATGACTCAAGCATTATCTATTGCTACTCTTTGAGGTCCTGATGATGTTCAAACTCTAGATTGAATGATGCCTGAAAGTGAAAAAAGATATATTCACCATTATAATTTTCCTCCGTACTCAGTTTGAGAAGTTAGAATGATGAGATGAGTTGGTAGAAGAGAAATAGGGCATTGAGCATTAGCTGAAAGAGCTTTAATTGCTGTTTTACCTGAGTTATCAGATTTCCCATATACTATAAGAGTAGTTTCTGAAATTACTACTTGTAATGGTTCAAGTTCTATGGCTTCAATTTGTGGTTCTACTATGAGTTTAATGCATGCATGAGTTCCTATAAAAGAACCAGTTGCATGAGTTGCTATGGGGATGATTTATGATGAAGAAACTCATAAATATAAAATACTTAGTGATATACAAGCACAAGAAGATTTTTTATGAGATATGGATTTTAAAGTAGCTAGAACTAAAAATGGTATTACTGCTATGCAACTTGATGTTAAAATAAAGTGATTAAAAATGGATGTTTTCAGAGATGCTTTTAGTCAATCAAAATGAGCAATTTCTTATATATTAGAAAGAATGCTTATGGTTCAACCAAAAGTAAATGAAAAACTTTCACCATATGCACCTTTAATTATGAATTTACAAGTTCCAGTTGATAAAATAAGTGCTATAATCTGAAAAGGTTGAGAAAATGTTCAAAGAATGGAAAAAGATTACAATGTAAGAATTTCTATTGCAGAAGATGGTATGACTACGGTAACTGCTGTTAATCAAGAATGAGGAGAAAAAGTTATCGCAGAAATAAAAGAAAAATTATGGAATCCAGAAGTTTGATATAAATGAACTTGAGTTATTTCAAAAATAATAGATTGAACTTGAGCTATTGTTGATTTTAAAGGAAAATCATGAATGATACATATTTCTAAATTAAGTTTTAAAAGAATAGAAAAAGTAGAAGATGTAGTTAAAGTTTGAGATATAGTAAATTTTGAAATAGTAGAAATAAATCTTGAAAAAGGAAGAATTGGTCTTAAAAAGGAATTAAATGAAGCTGAATTGAAAGAATTAGAAGAAATAAAAGCAAAAAAAGAAGCTGAATTAAAGGCTAGACATGAAGCTGAATTAGCAAAAAAAGAAACTGAAGAAAATAAAGAAACTGTTTAATAAAACAGTTTTTTTATTTTTGACTTTTTTTAAAATATAGTAAAATATATAATGTTTATTACTAATAATAAATGTATGTGAGAGGCAAGTGTAGTTTTTAAGTGAAATGGTGTTGAAACTATTATAAAGGATATAAAAAGATTAGATATTGATGAACAATCTTATCTTCGTTCTATTAACTCATGTATGTGAGCAGATTACACTAGTTTATGACAAATACCAGATTTTTTATTACCAGATTTAATACATGCTACTAGATGATTACTTATGCATATAATTGCACTTAATACAATAATTAAAGATGTATGAGTAGAAAATATATGACCAGATTTTAAGTTTGGAAGTACTAATACAAGTAATTTTTCTAGAAAAATTGCAAGTACAAATGAGATAACATCTGAGATAGTTATTGCATATGTTAAAAATCAAAGAGGGTATATAGAAAGTTTATTAGTAAATGATATAGAAAAAAAAGCTGCATAAATGCAGCTTTTTTTATTCTCTCAAAATATAACCTTCTCAAACAATAGTATGTAAATCAAAACTTTCTCAAAGTTTATTTCTCAAGTTAAATAATGTCACATTTATAGTGTTATCTTTTACTCACATTCAATCATAATCTCACCATGCAGAAGTAATTAATTTATTTCTAGAAATTATTTTATTTTTATTTAATAATAAAATTTCTACTATCATTAATTCTTTTTTTGTGAAATATATATTTTTATCAACTCATGAAATAAAGTTTTTTGATTTTAAATCATATTGTGTATCTTTATATTTTATAATATTTTCTCTTAAATTTGCTTCTCTTCTAGTTAATGATCTTATTCTAGCTTCTAATTCTTCAATAGAATATGGTTTTGGTAAATAATCATCAGCTCATAAATCAAGTCAGTAAATCTTTTTTTCTATATCATTAAATCATGATGTAATTATTATAGGAGATGCGATTTTTTTATTTTTTCTAATCCATTTTATGATTTCAAATCATTCATTATTTCATGCTAGATTTATATCAATTATAAAAATATCATTGTTATTTTTATAATTATTAAAAAACTCTTCTTTAGATGTGTGAATTGAAACCATGTATCAACTTTTTTTTAAAATTTTAGCTAAATTTTCTGCTAAATTAATATCATCTTCTATAATTGTTATTTTCATTTTTATTGATTAATAGGATAAAGTGGCCAATAATTGAGTATATTGTATAAAAAATTTATACTATAATTGATATATTATACTCATAGCACATTAAATTTTCATTAAAATGATGTAGTTTTTTTATTTTTCAAGCATATATCATCTATTTATCATAGTCTTTAGTTTGAATGACTCTCATAATTTTTTTCTAATTTTTGAAATAGTAACATTTATAGTGTTATCAGTTACATCAATTTCATCAAATTTTCACCATACTGAATTTATTAAATCTATCTTTTTTACTATTTTTCATACGTTAAACATCATATATTCTACAAATTGGATCTCTTTTGATGTTAAATCAATTACTTCTCAGTTTTTTCTTATTAATTTTTCTTTTAAATTTAATACTAAATCATTATATGTTATTTCAGAATTATTTATATTCTCATAACTTCTTCTAAGTAATGCTCTAATTCTAGCTTCAAGTTCTTCTATAGAATATGGTTTTGCTAAATAATCGTCTGCTCAAATATCGAGTCAATAAATTTTTTTTTCTATATCCCAATATCAAGATGTAATTATTATTGGTGTTTTATTTTCTCTATTTTTTCTAATATGTTTTATTATATCAAATCAACTTCAATCAGTTAATGAAATATCAATTACATATAAATCAGAATCTAAATTATTTTCATTTATAAATTCATTATATGAATTAAATACTTTTGTATTATATCAATTTCTGTTTAATTTTTTAGCTATATTATTTGATAAGATTTTTTCATCTTCTATTATTGTTATATGCATTTTTATATTTTATTTATTAGAGTTTTTTATTAATTTTATATTTTCTTCATTTTTACTATAAAATCATTGAAATAATTCTATTCATAAAATATTTTTTACAAAATTATATAATTCCAGATTTTCTACCCATTCAGCTACTACCTTTATTCATTTTTTATATAAATTTTTTAATTCTAAAATTATATTGTCTATCATTGATTCAAACATAATTTTATTTTCTTTATAAATTTTATAAATTCATTGTATTGTTTTTCAGTCAAGTTTTATTATATCTATATTGTCTCATAGAAAAATAATACTTTTAATGCTATCTCTTATTTTTTCTACATTTGTTTCTATGTCATCAAGTGCTATTTTCACTCAAATTCATTTTAATTTTTTTATTTTATCTCTAAATTCATCTGTATTTGGAATTTCTTCATTTTCAAGAATTTCAATTATTATTAATTCACTTTTTAGTTGAACAGAGTATTTTAAACTTAAATCATATATTATTTTTATAAAATTGTCATTCATTATATCTGATACTTCAGCATTTATAGATATAGGACTAGCAACTTTTCATTCACTTATATCTCTAAATATTTTTTCAGCAACTATATAAAATGTATTTATTCATAATCAAATTCATTTATGTATTTGTATAAAATCAAAATGGTTAAAATCTCAATCATTAGATTTAACTCTTAAAAGTCATTCATTAAAAATTATTTCACATTTTCATGACAATATGTTTTGGTATTCAATAGATAAATCTATATTTTCATAGAGTATATTTAAAAACTCTGATTTAAGTTCCATATATGTTTCAACAGAAAAACTTATATTTTTATATTTTTCTGCTTTTACTAAAAACTCTTTGAATATATAACTAAATTTCTCACAAAAAGTTAAAATTAACTCAAATTCATTTTTTAATAATTGAATATCTATTAAATTATCAACATCTATTTTTGTTTTATCTATAAATTTTAAAATATCTCATGAAAATAAATTAGAAATAGATTTCTCTCAATTATTTTGTACATCTAGATTTTCTCTATTTTTAGACATTTTTATACTAATTATAAAATTAATTATTATTAGTATATACATTCCATATTAACGCAACCTTAATTTTTTTATGTAAAATTATATTTTGTAACTATTTTGTAACTGACCTTAGGTATAAAAATAATACTTATTATTTTATATTTAAAATATGGTTTTGATTAAAGAAATAGAAACAAAGTGAATATCAGAAAATCAATTAATTGAGATGTGAAAGGTTCAAAAAGATATGTGGGCATTTTGATTATGAGAATATGTTAAATGTAATTGTTGTAATAAAATTCATTCTAAAAATGATATATTTTGACATTTATCAGACGAAATTAGAAGAGAGTCTGTTACAAAGTTGGAAGAAATATATCTTTGAGATTCTATAAATTGTAAAACTTGTAATTCAACAAATACAGAATTTATTTATGATGTTTCAACTAATGTAGAAATTTTTAGAGATAGATATAAACAAAAGTCATTTTTAATTTTATCTTATAATAAAGTATGAGATATTGTATGATTTTGTGATTGATATGTAGATAGTTTAGAAAATATATATAAAAAAGATTTAAAACAACACTATCCAAGTTTAGATATAAATATGTTATCAGAGAAAATTCATGATAAATTATTATTAGATTCTATTGAAAATATATTATTTTTCTCTTCTTTATGAACCTATGAGAAAAACTCATCATTGAAACTTGCCTTTGATTTGTTTAAATTTTTCCTAAAAACAATTAAGTTATCTGATGAGAAAATATGATTTACAGAGTTAGATAAAAATAACCCATTATATTTTATATATGAGGTTATATGAAGAATATCATTAGATATATCAAGTAATAATGTCTTTAATACAAATGATTGTTATGAATCAGATTTATGTATTTTTCCAAGAGAAAGTATAAATTTTTTTCAAACTAATTGAGATTATTCTTTAAGAAATTTTTTAAGATTAGTTAAATCAAAAAATTAAAATCTTTTTGATTAATTTAAAATATTCTTATAAATTAATTATTAATACATTATTTATGATAATTATGAGTTTTTATGTAATTATATATTTTATAATTTTATTGCTAATATTATATTTATGATGGTTAACAAAGAAAAATTATAAAAATATTAGTTGAGATTATTATTTTATTTTTAGTTACTTTTGAGCAATTTGGTTTTTTTTGTATTTTATTTTTTATATTATTGATAGTAGTATTTACCTACTAATTATATCTAAATTAGCTTTTTTAATATCAATTTTATCATTATATTTTTTTATTAAATTCATATTTAGTATAGGATATAATAGTAATACTAATACTAAGATAATTAAAAATTACGAAATATTTTTTTTAATTTTTTTAATTTTTTTATATTTATTCACGGATTTAATTATAAATGATATTTGATATAGTAAAGAATTTAGCATATATTATGAGATATATTGATGATTTATTTATTTTCACCAACTTATAACTATTTGATTATTTTTTTGAATTATATATTCATTTTACTTTAAATTTAAAACATTGGAATATATAAATAAAATTAGATTAAAAATAATATTTTATTCATTCTTATTTTTCTTATTTTTTTGAGTTTTATTTCAAACTATATTACCATATTTTTGATTATATTTTTTTTATAAAGAACTTATATATTTTTTGTTTCCTTTTATAATATTTTCCTGGTATTCTTCAACTAAATATCATTTTTCTGATATTGTTCTTAAATATAATCAAATATTTTCTTTCACAATTTCAACTTTATTAACAATAATTATTATATTTTACTGAAAAAGTATAAACTTAAATAATCCCACTATAAATGATTTCTGGTGAATTAGCAGTAGTTTTACATATTCAGATGTTATATTTTCTATAATTTTCTTTTCTATATTTTATAAAACATTTATAAATTTATTACCTTTAAATAAAGAATATGATAAATTTTTAAAATTATTAAATAAATTAAAAGAACAAATACCTTTTTTAATTGATTTTGATTGATTACAAAATCATTTAAGAAAATATGTTTTTGATAATTTTAAAGTTAATTATATAAATATAAATTTAAATTGATATAAAAATACTCAAGTATTTGATTTTTTTAATTATAAAAATACAAATGATATTTTTATAAATGATATAGTTTTTTTATCAGAAAATAAATATAGATTTGATTTAGAAAAATTAAAAAATGAATTTAATAAAGAAGTTTATTTGATTATACCAATGAAAAATAACTCTTGAGAAATAATTTGATTTTTTGAACTATGAAAGAAACCATTTTGAGAACATTATTTCACAGATGAAATAAATATAATAAGAGATTTTTCATGATTTTTATCATGACATTTAAAATATATAGAAATATATTCTAAAATAAATTATTTAACAATAAATTTAGATACAGAAGTTGATAAAAAAACAATAGAATATAATAACTTAATAAATAAGTTAAAAGAATTTATATCAATTAGTTCTCATGAAATAAAAACCCCTATTATGTCTATTTCACTACAAGCAGAAAGTATTTTAGATGATATTAATGATTGAAATATAGATATAAATTATATTAAATGAGAGTTAAATATATTGAAAAATCAAGTATATAAAATTTCTGATTTAGTAAAAGTTTTATTTAATATAGAAAAATATGATATATGAAAAGTATCATTATATATAGAAAAAATAAATCTTAAAACTATTATATTATTTGAAATTGATTCATTACAAAAGTTGAATCCAAATTTAAAAATAGATTTTGATTTTGATGAAAAAATAAATTATATAGATTTGGATAAGGTTCAATTTTCTCAAGTAATATCAAATCTTTTACATAATGCACTTAAGTTTTGTTCTAAAGATAATCCTATTATTTCTATAGCAGTTAAGGAAATTAAAAATAATATAAGTATAAAAATAGAAGATAATTGAAATTGATTTAGAAAAAGAGAACAAGAATTTATATTTGAAAAATATTCTACAGGTTATTGAAAATCTATTTGATTATGATTAGGTTTATATCTTTGTAAAAAAATAGTAGAATTACATGCTTGAACTATAAAAGCTTGAAACTCTAAAAAATTATGATGAGCTATGATTTCAATTATTATTCCAAAATATCAAAAAAAAGAGAATTAATTCTCTTTTTTTTGATATATATTTATTAATCTATAAAATATAATTATTATTATATATTTTTTTCATATGAATTTTTTAATTATTGAAGATGATATATTTTTGGCTTCCAAACTCAAATACTTATTTGATAAGAGAGAAAATACAAACTTAGTAACTGTTGTAAATAATTATTTACAATTTTTAAATGAAATATCAATTATAAAAATATATGATGTTATATTACTTGATATAAATTTGTGAGATAAACTTAAATCTTGAATTGATATAATAAAATTGATTAGAGACAAAGCTATTTATGTACCTATTATAATAGTTAGTTGAATAGATGATATAGCAAATATGGCAAAAGTTTTTAGTCTTGGAGCAAGTGATTATATAATTAAACCTTTTAGATTTGAAGAGTTAGAAATAAGGGTTTTAAAATGGTTTAAAACTAATTTTTTAAGATTAGAAGATTCAAGTAATAATATAATTTATAATTGATTATTATATGATTGTGATAAAAATAATTTTTATTATAATTGAATTATTATAAATTTAACAAAAAAAAATAAATATTTACTTTCTATATTTTTCTTAGATAAAGAGAAATTTTTATCAAAAAATTTTATTGAAAGTAAGTTATTTTGAAATTATGATTTATTTCAAAATAAAAATATTAGAATTTATATTTATAGATTGAGAAAATCACTTAAAGATATTTGAATTGATAATTGGATTAAAAATATAAGAGGTGAGTGATATATTTTCAAAAAATAGTTTTTTATGATATAATACTTTATATATTAAAAATAAATTTTATAGATGCTAGAAAAAGAAATAAAAATACTTGAAATAAACAAAGAAGAAATAGTTAAAAAATTAATTGATCTTTGAGCAGTAGAAACTTTTACATGATTTATACATGATATTTATTATGATTTTGTAGAATGAGATTGTAATAAAATGGAAGAAAATAAAAGACTTTTTAGAGTAAGACAAAAATGAGAAATTCATTTATATACAATAAAAAGGAAAAGGAATAAAGAATGTGATTGATGAGAAGATTGATTAAAAGTTGCAGATGAGTGAGAAAATATAATAACTGATGTAGATAGTTTTAAAAAAGTATTAGAAAAATATGGTATGACTCAAACCAGAGAAAAGAAAAAACATAGAACTTCTTATAGATTAAATGAAATAGAATTTGATATAGATGAATATGATTCTATTCCGCCACTTTTAGAAATAGAAGCTAAAACTAAAAAAGAAATAAAAGAATATATAAAAATTCTAAATCTAGAAAATCATATACAAAAAGATTTTTGATCAAGAAAATTATTTGAATACTATGGATTAGAATATTCATATTTATAAAAAATGTACTTAAAAGTACATTTTTTTAAATTAAATAACAAAAAAAGTAATCGCTTAAGCGATTACTTTTTTTGTTATTGTTGTTTTTTGAGTAGTTCTAGAATTTTTTGTTACAGACTTTAGAGATGTAATTCTATTTGTATTTTTAATAGTTTCCATTCTAATTTCTTTAATTTTTTCCATAGTTTCTTTAAATGTATCAAATTTTTCTGCAAGACCAGAATATACAACTCAAAGAGAATATTTACTACAGCTAGAAGCTTTTTCAATTTTATTTTTTTTCATTATATTGCAGATATCGCAATCTTCCTTTAAACTTTTACTTTCAACAATTACTAGATTTTTTAAATCAATTGTTTCAGCATATTTTTTTCTTAAATCAGTAGCTTTAATATCAAAATCAATAGTTAGTCTTTCATCTCAAGATTTACTTACCATAGTAATTCTTCTATAAGTAGTTTTTATTGCAGGAGATATATCTGGTGCTTTTTCTCCACCATATACACTTTGCCATACTCAATCAAAAAATCTTTTTTTACCTCTAGTCATAAATCCATGTTCAGAAGAAGGGAATTCATATCTATATTTATTTGTAACTCAAGCATTTTTTTGTTTGTATTCAAAAAATGCAATATTAGAATCTACATAATATCTTGTTCTTACTTTTGTTCTAGATTCTAATTTATTTTGATGTTGATTATAAAATAAATAATCAGCAGTATCCATATAAACATTGTCATAGTTAAATACTTTTTTACCATCTATTTCAAGTACATTAAAATTATCTTTTAGTTCATCTAAAATAGTTGAAAATTGTTTAGAATTTAATAAAAACTTTCTATCAATTCTTTTCAAAAAGCTAGCTGTAGCATTTAATTGATTTAGAGTTATAGATTTAAAGTTTTTAAGTTTTGTACTATATCTTACTGGCATATTGTAAATAATTATATATTAATTTTGTTTTTGTTTTTTTGTTATATATTTATTTTATCACAATTTTTTTTGTAGGTCAAAAAAATGACATTAAAATTGCATTAAAATTATGTATGTTATTGCTGCAATTGCTCATGCAATTGGAAGAGTTACAACCCATGATAGTAAAATACCTTTCATCATTGATTTATCAATAACTTCTTTATCTTCTCATTTCTTTGTACTTAAATATTGTCTAAATAGTCATATCCCAAATATTGCTCATAAAGCAATTTGAGTTGACGAAACAGGTAATCATAATGCAGATGCTAAAAGTACAGTAGCGGCTGCTGATAGAGCAACACAAAATGCTCTTATTTGATCTAATTTTGTAATTTCATTTCAAACTGTTTTAATAAGTCTTGCTCCAAATATAGATAATCATAATGATAGAAATACAGCACCAATCATCATTATCCAGAATGGAACTCAAGCAGCTTTTACGATTTCTGCTCAACCATTTTTAATTGTTTCATTAATTGCAGCAAGTGGACCAATAGCATTTGCAACATCATTTGATCAATGTGCAAAAGAAAGCAGAGCAACTGCAAAAATTAAAGGTATGTTAAATAATTTATTTATAAATTCTTTATCATCTTTAAAGAATGATTTTTTGTGTTTTTTATACATTACTATAAGTATCATATATGATGCTACTCAAATAAGTAATCATAAAAATATAGCATTTGTAGGATTTATTATATTATGTAAAAATTCATTTGAACTTAAAATTGGTTTTAATCATTTTAGTAATAAATAAATAGAAAATATCATCATCATTACTCATACATAAATTGGTACCCAATGTTTAGCAGCTTCTCATCTTTCATCTCTTTTTAATATTGTTTTTCTAATTGAAATAAATATTAAAATTGAAATTATTCATCACATAATAAGTGATATAACCCAACTTGAAGCAATTTCTCATATTTTTCACCATTTTACAATTGATGGACCAGCAGCTGCAAGTCATGCTCATATTAGACCTCAAACAATAGAATTTGTTGTAGAAATAGGAGCTTTAAAAAATGTAGCAACATTTATCCATATTGCTGCACCAAGTATTGTGGCAAGCATTATATTTATAAATTCTTTTGAACTTCAAATCATTTCTTTATTTATAATTCATGATTTGATTGTATCAACTACATCTCAACCAGCAATAATTGCACCTGATGCTTCAAATATTGCAGCTATTAATAATGCAGATCATATAGTTAAAGCTTTTGATCAAACAGCAGGTCACATATTATTTGCTATATCATTTGCTCATAGGTTTAATGCCATATATATAGCAAATATAGTTGCAATTAATAGATAAATATAATTGTTACCTCATTGAAAGAAATAAACATAAGATACTCATAATATAATTGAAAAACCTAATATAAGATATTTTATAGATTGAATATATCTATCTTTTATATTTAAAACAATTTTCATAAATAATGTTTTTAAAGTAATAATAAGCTAATTCTAGCATTTATTTTTTTTAAAAACAAAAAAAAATGCCTAGAGTTTTTATTTTTCTACTAGACATTCTTATTTTTTATTTTATATTTTTAATTACTACTCATTATCTCATATATTATCATCATTTTCATTTGAAATTTCTTTTTCTATAATTTGAAGTGGTTTAAAAAATCAATTTAGATTTAAAGAAGCTTTTCTTAAATTTTTATATTTTTGAAGTTTCTTATATATTTCTACTTCTAAATCATCACTTTCTTCTATTATATCACTTCAAAATTTTTCATTAAAATACATTGCATTATTTTTTTGATGATCTCAAGCACTTCATTCTAATGGGATTATTATAGAATGAACTCAAAACATATTTAATTCCCATAAACTTGTTGCTCATCATCTAGTTATTGCTATATCAGTTTGTTTTAGTATTTTTCCAAGTCTTTTTTGAGTAACGAAGTCATGAACTAATATATTTTTATATTGTTTAAAATCTTCTCTAAAATGCATATTTTTATCTCAAAGTATTACTTGAAAATCTATATCTTCTATATGATTTAGCACATTTAACATAGCTTCAAATATAGTTGTTGATCATTGAGAACCAGCCATTATCATAACTGATAATTTCTCATTTTGTTCAATTTCTAAATTTTCTATATTATCAAGTAATTCAGGGTTTAATATTTGTCATGTTAAAATATGTTTATCTGAACCAGATTCAGTTTTTTTATTTGGAAAAGTATAAAAAACTTTAGTTGCAAGTAATCAAATAAATTTATTTGCAATTCCAGAAACCGTATCAGATTCATGAATATAGATTTCTTTTTTTAATAAAAAAGCAGCTATACAAAGAGGAACAGCAACATATCATCATTTACTAAAAACTATATCTATATGGTATTTTTTTATATAATACATTCAAAAAACTATTCAACTTAGATTTTTTAATGGTTCATAAAAATTTCTTAAATCAAAATATCTTCTTAATTTTCAAGCAGGTACATCAATAAATTTGATTTTATTTTTGTTTGCAATTTCTTCTTCTAAAGAGTCTCTTTCTCAAACCCATACAAAATCGTATTTTTTTTCTTCTTTAAAGTAATTAAAAACTGATAAAAGAGGAAAAACATGTCATCCAGTTGCTCCTCCAGTAAGTGCTATTACTTTTTTTTCTTTATGTCTTAAATGAGTCATTTAAAAATTTTATTATTAATGTAAAAATTATATTTAAAAATGTTTAAAAACCAAACTACATTTTTATAAAATTCATTATTTTTAATATTAAATTATTAAAATTGTTTATGTATTTACATTTGCTTAATAATTTAAAAGATATAAATGCTGAAGATACTCAAATAATACCTCAAACAACTATATCAAATGGCCAATGAACTCAAACAATTACTCTAGATATATTCATTAAAATAGCAGGAATTAAGAAAAAATATCAAATTTTTCTATATCAAGCTAGAAATAATGCAGTTAAAAATGCTATACTAACTCAAGCATGATCAGAAGGAAATGAGGCATCTGGTATGTGACTTAAAAGTAATTTACCAACTCATTCTAAAACTGTTTCAGGTCTTTCTAGATGAACAAAACTTTGAATTGTTAAATTAATTATTATTGCAATTACAGCAGAATAAAAAATAAATAATAAACCTTTTTTTACATCATTATTTTTTTCTTTAAATGTATAATATAACCATGCTATAATTAAAAAAAGAGGAATAAAAAAAATAGGTGCATCAGAAAAACATAAAGCAATTTTTTCAATAAATTTATGTTCCATTAATGAGTTTAGATAAATTAGTAAATTTTCGTTTATTTCTTGCATTTTTTATAAATAATTAATATTTAAATTTTCATTATAATATTTAACTTATAAAAAATAACAAAAAAATTTTTCTTTTTGACATAGATTTTTAAAAAACATTATTTATATGAACAAACAACAAACATAAATTGGTTTATTTTTTTTTAAATTTGTTATAAAGCAGAGTTTTTTAAAATAAATTTATAAAATATATCTCATAAAAGTCAACTAAATAATTTGATTTTTAGTTTATTTTAGTTTATAATAATAATTATATTATTAAATAATAAAAAAATATGACAAATACAAATATAGAAGAAATAAATTCAGTTTGTACTACATCTAGAGAACTTATTGCATCAGATGATTTTACAATATGATTAGAAATAATCTTATGACAAACAAAAACTTTTAATAATGATTATATTTTATCTTTATTTAATAAACTTCAAAAAGATGGAGTTTTAACTTGGTCAGAAAAAAATGATTTACTTAAATTTGCGAGTGATGATAAAGTTTCTAAATTAGGACAAGAATTTCTATCAAACTTAAAAAGTGTACCAGTAGATATATTAAGTGAATTAAATACATTTTCTGCACTTTTAAATGATTTATTTTTAAATGCTTGAATTTGATATTCTTGAAATTCTGAAAGTGCTATTGATAAAGAGTTAGAAAATAATGCAAATTCAGTTTCAAATATATTAGAAAAACCAAAATTGACTTTAAATGCTGCTTATATATGAATGAAAAAACTTCAAATAGAAGTAAATTGAGAAACAAGAGAAATATATTTAGATAATGAGAATTTTAGGGTTGATAGTTCTACTTGGGATCTTAAGAAAATCAATGGGCATAATGTAAAAATAAATCCAGAGTGAGATATAATAGAATTTCTTGATTGACCAGAGGTAGGTCAACAATTATTTAAAAATACATACGCTATCAATAGAGAATTGACAAAATTATGAACATGAAAAAGATTGCCTTTTGCAGATGATGAAAATAAAGAATTTCAAGCAATAATAAAAAAAGTTTGAGCTGAAGAATTTATGAAATTTTTTCCTGGTTTACGGGATAATATATATGAAGGAGAAGAAAAAATAAAGAACAGAGGAAAAACCGCTTTTTTCTGGTGTGATCCTATTAAACAATTTAAAGAAAGTAGAACAAGTTCTGGTTTTAGGTCAGCTAATTTCGTTTGAGATGCTTACGCTATGGTATTTGACAACAGACAAAATTCTAAATCTTATCGCACTCTGGTTTGGGGTATTTTCGGGCTTTCTATTCGTTTGGTTAAGGATATTAAGTAATAGTCAAATAATTTAGTGATTTTTAATTATTATTTATTTAAAGATAAAATTTTTATTTAAATAAAGAAATTTTTTATAAATTTCTTTATTTTTTTATTAAATATAAAAAATAACAAAAAAATTTTTCTTTTTGAGTAAAATCATTTATAATGAAAATCTAGATATAAAAATAACTAAAATTTATATGAATTTATATAGTCCTATTGATTGAACTTTTGATATATTACCTGAACACCACAAATACTTAACATTTTTAAAAAAAGTGTTTCGTCATGAATTTAGAAAAAACTGATTCAGAAGAATTAGTACACCATTATTAGAAAAAAAAGAACTTATAGAAAAATCTTTAGTTGTTAATGAATCTATAATTAAAGAAGGGGATTTTGACTTGTGTCAAAATCCATCTTTATCTATATTAAGAGCATATCTTGAAAATGATATGAAATGAGAAATTCAACCAGTTTATTATTATTATATGTCTCAATATTACAAAAAAGATGCTTTTTCAAATCTTAAAGCTATGCAAGTAATTTGAGCTGAAATAATTTGAGAAAATGACCCTATTTTGGATGCAATTCAAATTTATATGACATATACTGTTTTAAATAAAATTGGGTTGAAAGACAAATTTGTTGTAAAAATTAATTCTATTTGAATAGAAAAAGAAAAGGCTAAATATAGAGAGGAATTACTTAGTTTTTATGAAAATAAAAAACATATTTTATCTCCAGAATCTGTTTCTTTATTAGAAAAAGACCCAATGCTTGTTTTAAGTTCAACTTATGAGGATGAAATAATTTTAAACTCAAGTGCTCCTTCTATTTCTGCTAAATTCTTGAAAAAAGATAGTAAAGAACATTATTCTAAATTTAAAGCATATTTAGATTTACTAAATATTCCTTATAAAGAAGATCATACTTTGGTTTGAGAAAATACTTTTCAAACTAATTCTATTTGGCAATTTGTAGCAAATACTTGAAAAATAATATGAAATGGTTCTAGATATAATACATTATCAAGAAATATAGGTGAAGTAAAAGAAGTTCCAGCAGTATGATTTTATGTAGACACAACTATATTAATTGAAATGCTTAAAGAAAATAATATAGAATTAAAAAATAAAGATAAAATAGATTTATTTTTTGTTCAATTATGAGACGAAGCAAAATCAGTTGTATTACCACTTTCATTAAAAGCAAGGGAAGCAGGTATAAATACAGTAGTTTCACTTTGAACTCCTTCTATGAAAGAACAAATGCTTAAAGCTGGTAGATCATGAGCTAGGTATGTTGTTATGGTTTGAATAATGGAAGCAAGAAATGGTATATTTCAAGTTAGAGATATGTTAGATTGAAAACAAAGTGAAGTAAAAAAGGAAGAATTAATTGACCATATCATAAGTAAAATATGAAAAGATAATCTAGATTTTTATTCTCCTGAAAGAGATTTAATGATGTAAAAAAACACCTAATTAATTAGGTGTTTTTTTTAAGGTATTGTGAAATATTCTTTAAATACTTTTGTACTTCAATCTTTTAATGTAATAGTCCAAGTCATATCATAATTTCATTTTAACCATCCATTTTTTTCTAAATCATCATATGATGCAAATTCTCTAGATAAGTTTAATAATCAAGATATACTTGATCTTGTTCAATTAGGTCAAACACTTTTCCATGCTAAATTTGATACATTAGAGCTTGTTTTCCATTCTATCCATTGTCATTTTGAATCATAACTACGAGAGTATGTGAAATCTGATTCAGTTGAAATATTTATAGGATAAGTTGTATTTCTAACTGAATTTCTCCAATAATTAGGTTCAAAACTTCAGTATATTCATACATATGATTTTCAAGATAATATATATGAATTTAGGGAATTATAATATGGGTCTGAAAGAGTAGCAGTATATGTTCAATTAGTATCTTTTTCCCAAAATAAACTTCAATTAGATTTTCAATCAAAAATATCAATATAATCATTTTTTAATGCATTTTTTGTTTTTATAACAAGTGTTTTTGTTTCTTTGTTATAAATTGCAGATATAATTTCTGGTTTAGCTGCATAATTATTAGAACTACATTTTTTTACATCAATTGATGTAATAATTTCAGAAGAATTATATGGAGATATATTTACTTTTTCAACATCATTAGATAATTGAGCAATATATTTATTTGTTATAGAGTTATTTACCAAATTAATTAATTTATTTTGAGCATTGGTTTTTATTTCAAATGCATTAAAATTTCAATTTCAAGATATTTCAATTGATGTAGGCCATCAATTTCAAGCACATATAACTTTTGTATCATTAATTATAGGTAGACTATTTTCATTAGTTAAAGAAGTTTCATTTATGCTTAATACTCATTTTAAAGGTTCTATTAAGCTATAATTACTATTATAAATTGATAGTTTTCAATCATTACATCTAAAGTATACTTGAGGATTTGTAGCATCTCATTTATATGCATAAAAATCGCTAGTCATATTTCATGGTAGAGTCATATTTCCTTTTGAATCAGGTTCATATGATTTATCTGAATAATAAAAAGTTGTTTTTAATCATAAATCAAAATAAGGTTTCATATTGAATTTACATTCTTTTGATTCTTGAGTTATAATTATATTACTACTATCATCATTTGATATAATCAATTCATTATCATTCATACATAAATTATATTTATCATATAATTTACTTCAATATTCAGGATATATAGGGTCAGTTGAAAATGATTGAGCTCACCAATAGTATTTTCAATTTTTACATTCAAAATTTGCCCATATACAACTTTCTCAAGATTTATAAAATTTGGCTGACGATTTAGCACATGATCAAAAATTACTTGAAGTTATATTTGTAGATGTGTAGATTGTTCAAGTGTTTGAATTTGGATTAATTATCGAGTTTGATTTACAATTTCAATTTGAACATAAAAATTTTTCTAATTCTTCTTCTGATATTTTTTCATCAGTATTAATTATACTCAATTCATAATTTAAATAATTTATTATTCCTACAATTTCATTATTATTAGAATATTTATTTTTTAAGTTACTTAATTTTTTTGTTATATCGCTTAAAAATACTTCAAATTTTTCAGTACTTAGTTGGTATTTTTTATACGAAATAGATACTACTAATTGATCTATTGATACTTTTGATGATTGATTTATTTCATTGATATATGGATTATTAAATGAATACACATTCAAAAAACTAGAGAAAATTATTCAAATTATTATAGTAACAAATGTAAGACTTTTTATTATTTTTATATGCATTTTTAGTATATTAGATATAAACACTTATATTATATTTATATAAATGTTTTTGCAAAATATACTGTATTTACTTTTTTATTTTATTTATTAAAAAAACACCTAATTAGTTAGGTGTTTTTTGTCTTTGAAAATTTATTATTAAAAGACTAGTAATTATTATACTTAAAATTATTAAAAATAATTCTTGTGTTCATGTTTTTGGTAGTAATTTTAAGTCTTCTGCTGCATCATCAATTGAAATTTTACCATCTAATATTTCTGGATCAACATATGTTTTTCATATGTTTCAGTAATTATTATCTACATTATTTTCATTTACTTCAGTAGTTCTATCAATATCTGTATTGTTTCAATTATTTTTTGTATTTTTTGGCTCTTCAGGTGCAGAATTTAATTCAATTTCTTCATCTGTTACAATATTTGTATTTTCAGTTTGAGTTGTTGTATTTGTTTGTGTTTGTACTTCTTCTTTTGGATTATCTTTTTGATATTCAGTCCAACTATATCATCCTCATCAAGAACTTGAACTAGATGTAGTAATTGTTGTTTGTTGAGTATTACTAATCTCAAAAGAGTCATTAAATTTATCTAACTCTGAGAATGCAATTTTATAATTATATAATCATATAATTATAAAAATTGAATAAATTATATATTTTTTCATATTTATTATAGTTAAGCTTCAATAATTATTTCATCATATTTTATTTCAAAATCTATTTTTATAGTTTTAAAATCATTATTTACAATTCATTTAACTCAATATATGTAAACAGTATTAATATTTTCTAAAAATAGTCAAAAATTATTTATATAATCATAATTAAAGCATCATAAAGTGTTATCAATATTTTCAATACTATCAATATAGTTTGTACATATATATAATTTATCTAAATTTTTTGTTGTTATATTTGTTCAAGTTAAATTTAAATCAACTTTTAAAAATCAACTTTTATCATTTTTATATAAATTAATTTTTCTTATAAATAAAGTGTTTTCTATTGGTGTCATAAAATAATGATTAACAGAAAAATATCAAAAATCACTTTCTTTGTTTATTAATCAAATTTTTGTAGTATCATTAAAATTTATTATTTCTCAGAATTGAGCAAAAGAATCAATTTTCTGAATTAAATTAGTATCATTTTTAAGTTTTATTTCTTTTATATTATTAAAAATTGAACTAGGAATAATTAAAAGAACTTTCTCTCAAACTATTTCATAAATTATTTTATTTTGATATATTTCATAAAGATATTCATCAGATTCAGCCATTTCATAATATGTTCAATAATTATTTATAAATTCTGGATTTATTTTTTCAATTTGTAGGGCTAAATTATTTTTATCAATTATTTCTAAATTATTTACATTATTTATATCAATAATTATTCAAGAATTTAAATATGTATATAAATTTCATATTTTTTCTATATCAAAATTATCATATATAAATTTTCATAATTGATTTTTTAAATCTATTTCTAAATCTGTATTTATTATAAGTTTATTTAAATCCTTTATTTTATCTCTAGGCGAAAACAAAGTTAATGTATAACCATTATAATTATAAATATAATTATATCATTTTAATTCAAAAAGCTTTTCATCAAAATAATCATAATATTTTTCATAAGGCAATCCATTTTCATTTATGTATAGATTTACTTCATTGTTTAAATTATTAAGTTCAATTTCAGTTAATTCAATCAATTCATTATTTGCTCAACTTATATCATTTATTTTTATTTGTTCTATTGTTTCATTGTTAAATCATTGAGTGTATAATCAAATAAAATTATCTCAATAATAAAATTCTTCTATATAATTTTCAGGAGTTTTTGGATAATTATATTGTTTTGTAAATGTTTTTTCCAGAGAATAAATATCTTTATATAAAATATCTAGATTCAAAATTCTATTATCAGGATTTATAGATAAATATGAATTTATACTTTCATTTACATTGTTTATACAATTCCAATCTAAAAGACAGCTATTATCTCACTCATTTATTATATTTTGATTTTCATCAGTAATTGTAAAATCAAATTTTTCAATTTTATCTAAAAAATTATTATATTCCCAAGAAGTTTCAAAATTTATTTATTGATTTAAATATGGAAAAACTTTTTCTATAGTTCAATAAGTTCAAAAATATCAATCTTCAAAAAAATAAATAGAATTGTTATTATAAATTGAACTTACTACTCAATAATTTTTATCTTTATTATAATAAGTATTACATAAATAATCATCCATTGTATTAACAATTGGAGTTATTTTATATAATCAATTTTCTTCTAGATATATAAATACTTCATTTCATAAATTAAATTCACTTGTAAAGTTTATATATTCTTCAAAATTTCAATTTTGAGTATTATATTTTTTTAGACTATATGTTATATCTGTAAAAATTGCAGAATCTTGATTATCATTCATATAAATATAAAAACTAGTTCAATTCCAATTTTTTGAAAATTCTATACTTCAAGAACTTGAACAACTATTATTATTAAAAATTGAGTAATTTTTATAAAATAGATCATAATTATTTATAAAAGATAGTATATATGGAGTATTATAATTTAAATATTCTAAACTTGTAGTTATATTATTTTCATTATATTGATTAATTAAACCATTGTCATTATTTAAAAATATAGAACTAGAATCAATTGAGTTACCATTTAAAATTACTTGATTATTTGAATCTAATATTATCATATTATATCAATTTTTATTTACCAATGTATTTGAAAAATTTAGTTCAGGTAGATAAAATTTAAAATCAAATTCAATTATTTCTCATGATTCTAAAAATATTTTAATTTTATTAGCCGTATTTATATAATTATTCTCATTTTTTAATATATAGTCGTTTGTTTCCCAATTATATGTAGCAATTTTTTCATAAAAAAAAGAATTATAATATAATTTTATATTATTTATTCATGATATATTTTCATTATTAAAACTTAATTCTTCTCATGAAGAATTTTCTATTTTTAATACATTTGAAATATTATTTATTTTTATATCATAGTACATTGATTTATACATATAATATCTATAATAATTATTCCAATTTAAATTTGCTACTAAAGTTGATTGTTCATTGTTAAACCAATAAGATAAATTTGAATAATTGTATGAATCAACAAGTGATTGTAATTTTGTTTCATCAAGTTTTTTCTTTCAATAATATACTCAGTTATTTTCAAAAAAATATCAATCTTGAGTAATTATATTTTCATTTATAGCAAAAACATTGTTTACTATAGTAAAAGATGATAAGAAAAATAATATAATTATATATTTTATTTTTTTCATAGTTTAAATTAATCATTATAAATATATATTTATTTTATCATATTTTTATATTAAAATACAAAAAAACACCTAATTAGTTAGGTGTTTTTAAATAAAAAAAAATATATATGGTGCTCCCAGCAGGATTCGAACCCACGGCAGACCTAGGTTCGCGGCCTAGCGCTCTTCCAACTGAGCTATGGGAGCTTGTTTATCTTTATATCAATAATTGTTATTAAGTCAAAGAATTATAAAAAATAATTTTTATTTTTTTTTAAAATCAACTATATTATTTATAGTTTTAAATATTTACTATTTTTATATGGAAATGTTTATTGGCCAGTCATTTAGAAGATCTTTATTTAAGCAATGAAAAGATTATTATGCTAAATATGAACCTATAGTATCTTCAAATTTAGAACTATATGCTAATGAAATTTTATTTAGAGTAAATGATTATAATAGTGCTCATATAAGTTTTTTAAGTGAATTAAGAGCTAGAAAAGAAACTTTTTTACTTTTTACAAAAATTTGTACAAAAGCTTTTTTAGATTCAGAAAAAACTTGAATTAAAGTAAATATAAATTTAGAACTTCAAGATTTATTGAATCCACTTTTCTTATATTTTTTAGATGATTTATTGAATAAAATAGATATAAATCCAGAAAATATAAATTTTGAAATCCTTGAAAATGAGGAAATTAATGATGAAAATAAACTTATAGTTTTATGAAAATTAAAAGCATTGTCAGAAATGTGATTTAAAATATCTGTTGATGATTTATTTTCATGATATTCAAGTAAAGAAAGGGTAGATTTTTTAATTTGAGAAGAAGTTGATTTATCTATGATAAAAATAGATGGTAGATTTATGCAAGAAATGTTTCTGTGTAATAAATACAGATTTGATTGTAAAGAAGTGAAACAAAGTTTATCTTTAAATGATATAGATGATTTTAAAAAATACGTTAGTGATTTAAAAGGTGTGTGAATAAAAGTTGTATCAGAATGGATTGAAACTGAAGATATGCTTAAATTCGCAAAAAGTTTGGGAATAGAATATTTCCAATGATATCTTTTTCAAAATTTTGATAGATGAGAATTATTTAAAATTTAATATAAGTTAACAAAAATTGTTGGCTTATTTTTTTATATTTGTATAATAATTTAAATTTAAAAACAATAAAAACTATGCAAGAAAAATTAAGTTTGAAATGAAATGTAATTAGATACGATAGAAATACTCTAAATAAAAATATAGAAGAAGTTATAGATGCTAGATTTGAAAATGGTGAATTTATGCTTGAATCAAGTATTGATGATTTACATGATCCTTATCTGCTTATAGATATGGATAAAGCTGTTACTAGAATAAAACAAGCACATGATAATAAAGAAAAAGTAATGATATTTTGAGACTATGATGTAGATTGAGTTACTAGTACTTCTATATTGATGCATTTTTTTAAAAAAATATGAATACAAGCAAGTTATAGAATACCTCATAGAGTAAAAGATGGTTATGGTATGAAAAGCTATTTTATGGATGAATTAGCATCTATTTGAGTCAATTTAGTTATTACTGTAGATTGTTGAACTCGTGATATAGAAGTTGTTAAATACGCAAAAACACTATGAATTGACATCATTATAACTGATCATCATGCTGTTCCAGAATTTATTCCAAATGAAGCAATAGCTGTTATAAATCCTAAAAGACCTGATTGTAATTATTTATACAAAAATTTAGCTTGAGCATGAGTAGCTTTTAAACTTATGCAAGCCTTGGCATATGAATATTTGTCAAAAGAAGAAGCAAGAGCATATATTATAGAATCAATAGATGTAGCAGCCATTTGAACTGTAGCAGATTGTATGAGATTGACATGAGAAAATAGAATAATAGTTATGGAATGATTAAAACAAATCAAAAAAACTAGAAGTTTATGACTTAGAAAACTTATAGAAGATAAGATAAATGATGATTTAGATGGTGATTTATTTTGATTTTTAATTGGTCCTAGAATAAATGCAGCAGGTAGAATGGATAGTGCTTATAAAGCAGTAAATCTTATATTAAATAATACTGATAGTGTTTATCAAACAATAAGTGAAATAGAAAAATTAAATGAAGAAAGAAAATATTTAACAAAAGAATTTTCAGGTGATGCTATAAATAAAGTAAGTAAAACAGATAATTTACTTTTTTATATATCACCAGCTATTGAGCATGGTATCATCTGAATAGTTGCAGGTAGAGTAACAGAACAATTTTATAAACCTTGTATTTGTTTAAAAGATGAGTGAGATACTCTTGTTGCTAGTTGTAGAAGTCCAGAATATTATTCTATTATAGAAACTCTTGATAAATATAAAGATTATTTTCTTCGTTATTGATGACATAAACAAGCTGCAGGTTTTTCTATAAGTAAAGATAAATTTAGTGAATTTAAAACAAAAATAATAAATGAAGTTAATAAAAAAGATTTTAGTAAATATAAAAAAGAATTAAAAATAGATAAAGTTATAAAATTGGAAGAATTATGATTTAATTTTTTAAGTAAAGTTAATAAATATAAACCTTTTGGTATTTGAAATGAAAAACCATTATTTTTAGTAGAAAACCTTACTCCTGAAAAAATTGATTTTATTTGAAATGGTAGAGATCATTTGAGATTTACAACAAAACACGGATTTAAAATTTTTGCTTTTTATATGTGAGATTATTATGAAGAAATAAAAAGAAGTAAAAAAAATGTGAGTTTGGTTTTTGATTTGAGTGAAGATACTTGGAATGGAAATAAAAATCTTATGTTAAAAGTAGTTGATATTATTTTAGAATAAACTTTTATGCAACAAATTTCACAAAAAATTATTGATTATGCAATTTGGTATTATTTAAAATATTATCCAAGTCCAAAAAAGTTTGCATCAAAATTAAAGCAAAGATATGGTCCTCAAAGTGAACTTTGAGAAAAATATGGATGAATAACTGATGAACAAATAGATTTTATAATAAAAGAAAAACTTTCTAGTATAGTTTTGGAAGATGAAGTTATAAAATCAAAAATAAGATCTTATATAGAGAAATGAAAGTCTAAACTTTATATAAAACAAAAATTATATGAAAGAATGGAACAAAAAGAATTAATTGAAACTTATTTAGAAGAAGCATTTTTAGATTGAGAACAAGAAAATTTAATTAGAGAATATAAAAAACTTGAAGGTAAATTTGAAAAACAAAAAATAATAGAAAAACTATTTAGAAAATGATTTAATTATGATGATATTAAAAAATTATTTTAAAAAAAAGAATATAAACTTATTAAAGTTTATATTCTTTTTTCTTAACTATACTTAATATACTTATTCATATAAGCATTCAACCAAACACGAAGAATGTTCACATGTAACCAAATATTTGAATTAGTATTCATCAAATTATTAATCATCAAACATTTGCTAAATTTGAAAGCATTTTTATTGGTGCACTTGATGCATTTGCATCAATTTGTTTTAATTTTTTCTTATCAGCATAGGTTATATTATACTCATTACTAAATTCTCCTTGAGATATTGGCATACCTGCTGCATATCATAGACTATTTAATAATCATAAACCTAATACAATTAATAGAGAATCAAATAATCAAAAGAAAAATATAGATATTCAAGATAATAATACTCAAGCAATTAATACTTTTAAGTTACCAATTTTTTCTCATAAATTAATAAGAGGAATTTGTGCTCAATAAGCAGGTATAGCAAGGAATGCTATAAATACATAAGCTGTAAATATATTTTGTAAGTTGAAACTTGCTAAGTCAGCTTTATTTTTCATTAGTACTTCATCGATAAAATCAATTAAAAATGAAGTTACGAAAGTATCCCAAAATCAAAATAAAGTAAATATAAATCACATTATTAATAATCTATAATTATATGGAGGTTCCATCAATATTTCAAAGAAACTTTTTAAATCTGATTTTGTTGTATTATATACCTCTTTAAAGTCAATTTTATTTTTTTGTTCTACAGGTTTTAAAAATAAAACTTTTATATTTTTAGTTTTTTCTATTAATTCACTTTTGTTTGATAAAATACTTGTTTTGTAGTCTTTTATTGAGTTTACAACTCATTCTTTTGTAATAAGTTTTAATTTTTTAAAATCATCAAATTTAAGTTCATTTTCAGAATTATCAAAATATTTTATTATAAAAAATATGAAAATTACAATTAATATAACAAGAATTATTACTGCAATAAGAGTATTAAATGCTAATATAATTCATGATGAAATAAGTCAAACTAAGCTTCAAACTCAACTCCATATATTTCTTTTTGAAAATAACAATGAATATTCACTAGGATCAGCATTATTCATTATATAAGAGTAACTAGTTACATCACTTATTTCTTTAATTATTCAATAAAGAGATACTGAAAGTAATAATAAAAATATATTAAAAAATGAACCAAATAGTTTTTTTAAGGCTTCAATAGAAAAATCAAGAGATAATTCAATTGTACTTGTTTGATAAATGAAATATAAGAAAATTAGTGCTACAAATAGCATTAAATATGCTCAAAATAGAAATATTTTTTTAGGTGTAAAATATTTTTGAAATACTCAAACTGGACTATCTGCAAAGAATGATACTAGATTTCAAAGTCATAAAAATATTCAAACTATCAATGGACTTTGTAGTTGTATTAAGAAAAAGAATACTAAAGTAAAGTGGAAACACATCCATACAAATGATGATATAAATCAATACATCATAAAGTTTTTTTTCTTTACATCGTCAAATTTATTATCTACAGTTATGAAATTATTCATTGTAAAAATTTAATTTATAAATTTAGTTATTTATATATTATCATTTATTATGTTTTTATGCAAAAAACAAGCTATTGATTAACTTTTATATTCTTTTTTTTATTTTGTAATTTAAGTTTTTTTATTAAAATTAAAATTAATAATTTTTAATTACTTTTTATGTCACAAAAAATAACTTGTCCTCATTGTCATAATTCAATTGATTTAGATAAGCTAGCAGATGAGAAATATAATCAAATATTAAAAGAACAAGAAGAAAAACTTAAACAAGAACAAGAAGCTCAAAGAGAAATTTTTGCAAAAGAATTGGAAGAAAAAACTATAGAAATGAGAAAAAAAGCACAAGAATTTGCAGAAAAAAAAGCTTTTGAGGAAAGACAAAAAGTAGAACTTGAAATGAAAGATATGGCTTCTAGATTGCAAAAGGCAGAAGATGAACAACAAGAAGCAAAGAAAAAAGAGCTTGAATTTATGAAAAAACAAAGAGAATTAGAAGACAAAGAAAAAAACTTCGAATTTGAAATGGAAAAAAAGCTTTTTGAAGAAAGAAAAAATATAGAAAAAAATATAGAAGAAAAATTGAAAGAAAACTCTAAAAAAGAAATGGATGAAAAAATGCAAAGTATGCAAGAGGAGTTTAGAAAAAAAGAGCTTGAATATCAAAAACAGCAAGAACAATTAAAAAAATCACTTGATGATGCAAAAAGAAAAGCAGAACAATGAAGTCAACAAATACAATGAGATATACAAGAAGAGGATTTAAAAAATATTATAACTCAAGCATTTCCAATAGACAAAATAGATGATGTTGCAACTTGAGTAAAATGAGCAGATTTAATACAAACTGTAAAAAATAATTTTGGTCAAAGTGTTTGAATTATAGTTTGGGAAAGTAAAAATACTAAATCTTGGTCTGATTCTTGGGTTATGAAACTTAAAGATGATAAATTAAAATCAAATTGAAATATAGCAATTTTGGTAAGTAGTGTTTTACCAAAAGAAATAAAACATTTTTGAATGGTAGAAGATATAATGGTCTGTAGTCCTGAATATGCTATAGCTGTTGCAACTATGCTTCGTGATAAATTATTATCAATTTCTAAAGTTGAAAAATCTCTAGAATGAAAAGATATAAAAATGGAAATGCTTTATAAGTATCTATCTAGTCAAGAATTTTCATGAAAAATTTCTATGATGGTAGATGTTTTTTCAAATTTAAAATCTGGTATTGATGCTGAAAGAAGAGCTATGGAAAAAAACTGGAAAAGAAGAGAAAAAGATTTAGAAAGAGCAACTTTTGCAATTACTGGTATGTACGGAGAACTTGAAAGTCTTATGTGACAAGCTTTACCTTGAGCAGAAAGATTAGAATTATGAGCTTGAAGTGATGATTATGATTTAGAAGATTAAAAATATTTATGCATACAAAAATAAAAGAACTATCATCTAAAAGAATTAAGTATTTGATTGAAAAACAAATACCTTTTTATGAGTGAAATAAAACTTATTTAAATTGATTGATAGATGAAATAAATGAAGTTAATGAAGAAATAAAAGAAAATAATAGTGTATATCTTGAAGATGAACTTTGAGATGTTTTCTGGAATTATCTTTGTTTATTGCATAGTCTTGAAAATGAATGAAAAATAACTAGTATTGATAAAATATTTGAAAGATGTTATAAAAAATTTGGTGAAAGGGTATGATTTGATTGAGATTGATGATATAATTGGCAAGAAATTAAAGATAAGCAAAAACAAGAATTAAAAATAGAACATAATAAATTGTATAATAATGACAGATAAATTATCACTTGATTTCTTTTGAAAAACTCCAAGTTTCAAAAGAAAAATTATGCAAAACGTAATTATAGATAGAAAAAGTAAATACACTGCTGTTTTATGATTTGTAACTTCAAAAGAAGAAGTTGATATTTTTATGAAAGAAATTTTAAGTGATTCATATTTTAGAAAAGCAACTCATAATACTTTTGCATATAGAATAAAACTAGAAAATGGAAGTATCTTAGAATGAAAAAATGACGACTGAGAAACTTGAGCTTGAATGTGTATTTTAAGAGAAATACAAAGAGAAGATTTTGTAAATACATTGGTTATTATTACTAGATATTTTGGTTGAGTTCATCTTCAATCTGATAGATTTAAAAATGTAATTGAATCTACAAAAATAATTTTAAATGAAATTTAATTTATGAAAATAATAAAAAGTTTTAGGAAGTCTATAAGTATTAGTTTTGATAAAACATGAGTTTTAGTTATTAAAGCTCCATATTTTACTAGTGATAAAACAATACAAAATTTTATAGAAAAAAATAAACTTTGGGTTGAAAAGACAAAAATAAAAGTACTTGAAAAAAATAGGATTTTTGATTTTTGAGAAAAATTTTTCTATCTTTGAAATGAATATTTATTATTAAGTGATAACATTAGTGAAAAAATAGTATTTGATTGAACTAATTTTTATTTAAATATCAAACATAAAACTAAAATAAAAGAAAAGTTAACAGAGTTTTATAAAATGGAATCAAGTTTTTATATAAAAACTAAAGTATTTGAAATAGCGTCAATAAATAATTTAAAATATAATTCTATAAAAATAACAAGTGCAAAAACTAGATGGGGAAGTTGTACAAGTAAAAAGAATTTGAATTTTAGTTTTAGACTTATTATGGCTCCAAAATCTAGTATAGATTATGTTATAGTTCATGAATTAGCTCATTTGCTTGAAATGAATCATAGTCCTAAATTTTGGAATAATGTTTCTATTTTCTTTGATAAATTAAATTTATGAAACTATAAAAATCATCAAAGTTGGTTGAAATTAAATTGAAGTAAACTTATGTATGTGTAAAAAAATAGAGATTTTAATCTCTATTTTTTATTTTATGTAATATAAAAATTTTTCCAAAATTTAATATGGATTTAATACGGAAAAATAGACTTGCATACAGTGAAAAAAGGGTATAATAACTTTGTTCTATCTCCTAATGTCAATAGTTGTATTTTACTTTTTAAAAATCTTAAAAAATGAAAAAGATTTTTTTGTTAATACTATCACTGATAGTAGTTTTTTTGTGAGTGAATAATGTAAGTGCAGGTTTTGCACATGAGTGTTGATTTACAACTGAGTGAGAATTAAAATGTTGGTGAAGAAATACATATTGACAAACTAATATACCAG
>Ga0074197_1000059_pt1 | contig 188649 bp, 175 predicted proteins | sample EPASupsiteSAE305_FD_64526 | JGI IMG/M metagenome (GOLD analysis project Ga0074197, IMG submission 64526) | Bioremediated contaminated groundwater microbial communities from EPA Superfund site, New Mexico - SAE3-05 reassembly with SPADES | ecosystem: Environmental > Aquatic > Deep subsurface >... | reverse complement strand
GTGTAATGGTTAATAATTAAGTTAATAATTTTTTTAACAAAATCTAAGAAGCTACGGTCGGCTAAGCCTCCCTTCGCTTCTTAGATTTTTCCATTTACACAAAAAATGTTATACTACCGTGAAGAGTTTGACATCTTTTTACTAAATGTTGCTCCAATATAATTCTTATATCCATAATCATAATTATAATATGTCCCTAATGTTAACCCATAATTCACTTGACCACTATCTCGATTTGTATGTAAGAATAAGTCTAGGTAATATACTTCAAAAACTAACATTCCTTTAACTTCAATATTATCTGTTACTCCATATCTTACAGCTCCAGCTAAAGGTGCATAGTAACTAATGTTTAATTCACCTTGATCAAGCCCTTTCTCGCTTCTTAAACCTACACATCCACTTAATAACAATGCGGTTATGTAAAATAAAGCAAAATACATTATTAATTTTCTCATAAATAACCAACTAAGATTTTTTAGTTAAACAGTATAACGCACTTGCCGATAAGCGGCGCCTCAGAACAGGAATGCCTAACAATACCAACAACTTTTTATTTATAAAATAATTTATTTAACAGAACTACGTTAAAAAGCAATAATACACGGAACGACAAAGCCAATAACTACTAAAATGCCCAATGCGAAAACGGCGTCCGCTTGATTGGCTTGTTATACGCATATTACTCTTAAAATATTTTTGTAATAGATCTATAATCAAGCTTTGTATGTATATTCGTTCCCGCAACCAAAAATCACCCAAACAAATTCTCCTAAATGTTCTTTTTCAAGTGTAAAGCAAACATCAAGTGTTTCTTTATCATTCTCTCCAACATATACTATTTCAACAATCCATTCATAATTCCATTCTTTTATAGATTCCTCGATTACTCTTAATTCTGCTTTTGTGAATTTGTCAATTCTTATATTTATTAGATCTTTTTGCAAGGATTCTTTTCTCCATTTAATTAAATCTCAAATTCTCTTTCATTAAAAAAGAAATAACATTAATCACTCTTTATTTTTTTACTAAATTCTCTTAGAAATTCACTTCTTTCACTAAATGCAGCATTGCTTGTTGCTTCTAAATCAATTTCTAAGTAGTTCTTTCTAATATGATTAAGAATTTCGTAAAACACTTTTGCTAGCTTTAACTTTTCACCTTTTAAATAATAATAATCTTTTTGTTGCTCTGCTGTAAAAACATCAAGAGTTGAGTCAAATATAAAAAAGTCAGATCTAGTTGAAGAACGATATCTATGATCGAATGAAAGACAAATTCTCCAAATAGAATGGAATTTGCTAATTAATTCTGATGCTATTGCATCATAAATAAAGAATAGACTGCTAGTAACAATAGCATTGTATGATTCCCAATAATGGAAAATATCGTCTTGAATATAGTCTGGAAATCGGGAAATAAAATTATCAATCGAAGGTATGTGCAACGCAGAAAATGCTAACCTAATCTGTTTAATGTCATTGTGTCTTTTTATTTCTGCTGGTTCTAATTTCAATGAATCAGAAGTTTTTTTAGGATTTGTCTTAATAATTTGCACAACAGCATTAGTAAGTATCTTTTTTAATTCATCCTTCCCTTTCTTGTCATTTTTGTCTTTAATAATAAAGTCTGCTATTCGATGCCTATCTATATCGAAAGGAACGTCTTCGGGAAATGAACCATATTCTTTGTTAAACAACATAATTATTCTTTCCCAACCTAGATTTGCAATTGCATAACCAAGTTCAATTAGTACATTAGGGTTAGGAGCTTTTCTGTTATCCTTTGAATTATTATTAATTGTAGTAATGTCACACAAAAAAATATCAGCACGAGATATTTTTTGAAATATTGATTTTGGAATATTAATACTGCCAGAAGTGTTTCTAGTTGCTTCATCTTGATCAATTTTAATATCGTCAAGCTTTTCTTCTAAATCAGCACTTGCCAATTTTAAAGCTCTTCTAATTGGTTTCAAGTTAACATCTTGTGGTATATCTGACTGCCACGAATAAAAAACAACAATTTTGTTTGTTTCCATTTACAATACTCTTAAAATATTTTATGCGTATAACGGCATTGCAAATAACTGGCTGCCAAAAACAGAACGCAGTAATGAAAAGCAAAGCCAATAATTTTATAAATAATTATATAAATAACTATATAACAGAACAATGTTGAACAAAAAACTAAATACGGACGCAAAAACCAGAAACGCCAGAAAACCCGAATGCGAAAACGCAGTCCGGTTGATTTGCGGGTTATATGGCGACGAATTAAATATTCTTATTACTTCTACCACAACGGAAAATGTATACTATTTGTTGGGGAGTTATTTTTTCTTTTTTGTTTTTATAACCAAGCTCTTTTCTAAAAGCAAGAATAGCATTTGCAAAGTGCAATTCTCTTTCTATAATATTTCCAGAACCAACAGAGTAGTATTTCTCTGCATATTTACCGTATTCGCTAAGGACTTCATAGGAAGCCCAAGTAAGAATGTCTTTACTCATATTACCAAAATCTTTAGACCACTCATCAAGCGGCTTATCGTGAAAAGCCCCCGAGACAATATCGGAATGTTCATCAAGCATTTTTTTGAATGCTTGTCGTTTATTCAATTCCAGTTCGGCTTTCGTTTGCGATTGTTCTTTAACACGAAGGCGAAGAATGTAAAAGAAAAACGCTACTGTTGTAGTTAAAGTAGAAATTAAAAATGTTTCTAAGACTGACATAATTTAAGGACTCTATTTATGACAAATATATTGGTTGCAATAATAACATCGCTCGTTTTAAGTGCTGTATTTATACTATTAATTGAACGATACATAAAAAAGTAATAGCCATATAACGACGTTGCGCCTAACACGCCGCCAAGAACAAACGGCAAAATATTGTCAACGCAACTTTATTTATAAATCAGTTTCCTTTTGTTAATCAACTTTACACAAGCAACTAATTCTGAAAAGCCAAACCTTAATGCGACTCAATATGACCGCATCGAAGAAGCGGTCGTTGTTGAGGCGCGGGTTAGCTTGCCTTCTAAGTTTTATCCAATTTCAAATTATAAATTCTAGTTATTGCAAAAGATCTATCTTCTTTTCTTTTTGAACAAAATCCTAGTAAGCACAATGTATTCTTATAGTAATATATTTTTTTAGGTATAACAATTCTTGTTGAAGAAATGCCATTTCTATTTGTATAACTAAAACAAATTTTTTGATTATTATTTATTGCTCCATTAATAAGATCAACATTACGATCACCATTAATCACAGTTCTGTGCGATAGTTGTTTACTTATTTTGGATTGCAATTTTATCTTAAGTGTAGAATTATCATATAAACAATATCCGTAATAGAATAATGAAATAACACTACCAGCCATGAAAAAAAAGGTAATTGACCTAACAGTTTCATAAGGAGCATCATGTTTTGCACCACCAGGTGGTCTTCTGCTATAAGAATTAACGTGTGTCCCATCTGAACGATAGTATCCACTTACACTTACCGAATACGGAGTTAAATGTTCTCCAGCGTCAAGATATAAATAACGACTTGTAAAAAAGACAATAAGAATACTTGTAATAAAAATTAGATGTCTTAGGATGACTTTCATATAAGTGTATCTCAACTATTATATTTATTAGCAAGCTAACTATATATTAACCCGACAGAAAACAAAACACTTTGTCATGTTAGCACGAAAGTTCATTCTTCCTAACAATCTTTTGTTTTTCTGTAAAGTTCTCATAAGTTATTGCTTTTATTTAGTTTATAAAAATTTTATATGTTTTCGTTGGCTTGTTAGAACGATTTACTTTCGGGCTAACAAACTTTATAATCAATCTGTCTAAAAAGACAAACTGATATATTCACACAATTTTCGGTTAATAATTTGGGGAAGCAAGGTAGAGTAATTAATTAACCTCATTTACTATAAATATCTTAACAAAAGTTAAACATAATTGTCTTTTTATGCAAAGAGAATTTCCTCACAAAATTCTAAATTCTATTTGTTTTGGAGGTTAGAATCTAAAAAAAGAATAAAAAGCTTCCGCTGGGTGGGTCTAATTTTTGTTCTAAATAAAATATTCTCTTCAAATCGCTAAATTTCTTTTTAATTTCAAATGGAAAATCTATTCCATTGCCCGTTTTTTCAGAAAGCAACGATTTGCCAGTAGTTAATAAATCAATTGAACTTTTACTGAACCGAAACGTAATTTCTTTTGTAGCTACTGTTTCCATAATTACAAAGTAATTGCTACTATCATCAATCATTATATCTTCGGCAATTTCATTTTCATATAGCGCCAAATCAACATTTGCTTGCTCTGTAAATTCTCTAATTGCATCTTTTATTTCAACTTCCGCTGTTATAAAATCAGAGTTAAAGTTTAGATTTAACATTTTTAGAAGTTCTTGGTTTGAAAAGGTCATTTGCCCAATTAAATTACCGTCACTGCTTTCGTTGGATTTTATTTGCTTAACATCTTGCACAATATATTCCACTCCATCAGTACCAATTCTATAAACAGTACCAGGACGGCAGTTTGTTCGTGGAGTTTCAAATGGCTTAAAATTTTTAAGTAGCGAGTTTGTGTTTGTCTGCGAAAAACTAACAACTGATACAAAAAATAAAAGCAAAAATAACTTTTTCATCGTAATTCCAAATAATTTAGTTTATAACGCTATATTATCGAAGTTATATCAAAAAAAGTTAGTTTTGCTAAATATTTCCGTAAATATAAAATAGGAAAGGTTAATTTGTACTATTTACCTTTTTCTTTACGTTTTGCTTCTTTTTCGGCTCTTTTTTCTTTAAGAGTTTTAGTAGCAGTTTTTTTTGTTTCTTTTTGTACTTCTTTTCCTTTTGCCATTTTGTTCTCCTTTTTAATTTGTTGATAATTGAATTAAAATTCTATATAAAATGGTTTATGATTACTCTGTAATTTAAGAATTTTTTACCAATTCCTTCAAGTCAAATTATTGTAACATTTAAAATTAATGAAATTAAATGTAAACATAGCCAAACAAAAAAGCCTCTAAAACAATTTGTTAAAGAGGCTTTTTGCTAATAATTAAATTAAAATTTATTATTTGGTGCTATCAGCAGCTTGCTTTGTTTTTGCCATAACTTTATAGCGAGCAACAATTCCCTGAATATTTTTATCGTCGGGAATTTCTTTTTCGAGTCGGCTGAACAAATCGACCAATTTATTGTATTCTGCTTTGTTTTCATAAATATCGCGTAAAACAACATAAGGATTATATTGATCTTGAAAATCACGTGGATTTGCATCTAAACGAACCAACATAATTGGTTCAAGTTCGCTAATCATTTTGTTATATTGTTCCATTGCACCAGTTGAATAATATAAATTTGAAATATCGAACAATAACTCGTATCGCATTTCAATATTTTTTCTTGGAAGTTTTTTCTCCATTTCGTCTAAAACTTCAACGGCTTTATCTTTTTGGTTTTGCTCTAAATAGTAAATAGCTAAACGAATAAATGAATTACGATAATTTTGTGAAAGTCTTTGATGATTTTCATCCAAATAAATTGTGGAATCATTTAGTCCAGTAAATTTAAATCCAGGTTTATAGGTTTTGCTATATCCAACAGGTTCGTTAAACAGTTGCTCACGCATAATTTTTTCATTTATGTAGTAAGCAGGTCGTTCTCGTTTGTTAGGAACTAATCTAAAAGCCATTCCTTCCATTTGCAAATAATCTTCGAGACCAATTCGGCTATCGTCGGAACAAGTAACTGCATAATAAACTGGTCGTTCCCAATTTGCTGCTTGAATAATATTAAGAGCAACAATATCCTGAACTCGAATAACTTTAATATTTCCATAAGAAGTTGTGTTATTCATTAGCCAACTAATACTTCCTTTGTTTGTAATTGCAGTATCGGTAATTCCAACTTCTGCAAAAACACTTTGAGGAACAGCAATTGACATCATTCTTGGTTCCCAACGCGAAGGTCCAATTCTTTCAATTTCGCTATCTTCAATATCTATTGCAACTTTTTTGCTTCCATAAGGAGCAGTATTTTTTAGCTGTTTAATATACCAAGGTGTATTTAAAAGACTAAGATTTGCAACACGAACATCGCGACGAACGCCTTCAACATCTTGCAAATACCAAAGTGGGAAAGTATCGTTATCACCATTTGTAAAAAGAACTGCGTTTGGAGCAACAGATTGAAGTAAATTATAAGCATAATCCCAAGGAATGTAATTTTTGCTTCTATCGTGAGTATGATAATTTGCTTTTAACATTGTAACTGGAACAGCCACAAAAATTAAAACTGATACAATTGCAAAAATTGGTTTTAATAACGCTGATTTTTTGAATTGTTCTGAAATTAAATCCAAAATTCCACGTGTGCCAAGTGCAATCCAAATTGAAAAGACAAAAAACGCCCCAACGTAAAAATAATCACGTTCGCGAGGCTGCGGCTCTTGTTGATTTTGGTAGAAAACAGTTAAATATCCTAAAAATATGAACATTCCCATTAATGCAGAAGCCATTTTCCAATCGCGTTTAAATTGATAGAAAATTCCAAAAAGTCCTATTGCAAAAGGAATTCCGAGTAATTGCCAAAAATGAACTCCAGAACCTTGAACTGTAGAATTTCTTCCAATATAATTCCAACCAAGATATCGGTTGAACATGTGATCCATTTGGTAATTCCAGAAGAAATCTAAATCACTGCTATAATTTGTGTAAATAGTTTGTTGATGACCTTCTTGCGAAAATCGTCTTTTAAATGTTGGAAAATCACCATATTGTTCACGATTCATATATGAGTGAAATTCTGACATAGTTTTTGGGTCGTTTAGGTTAATCGGAGTTTCTTGATTTGCTCGAATAATAGTCATTGTATAAGAAGAATATCCAAGCAAAATAAATAAAACGCTTTTTGCAATAAGATTTGTTGTTGGTTTGTTGTTTTTTTGCGACCAAAAAATGAGAGCTCCAACAGCAACAAAAATTCCAATAAAAACGGCAAGATTCATTGCAAAATTATCGCCACTTAAATTATAAATTAGTTTTGGAATGTATTTTACAAATCCAGGATAAACAGAAATTAGTATAACACCACCAATCATAATTGGAAGATAAAACGAATTTTTTTGGAATACTTTTTTCCACATTGCACCCATAAAAACAACCCAAAACAATCCGACTAAAGTTACAAATCTTAAATCGAACGCTTTGTATTCTTCTGGAGAAGGTGAAACGGAATTAGTAGCCGATGCCCAAATAAACAATGCAATTAACAAAGTTCCAGCAGCTTGTGCTAAAAATATGAAAGCGGTTTTCTTTGTTATTTCATCATTATTCAAATATTTGCGGAACATAACAATCATAACAATTGGAACAATGGCAAGAACTGACATTAAGTGAACACCAATTGAAACGCCAATTAAATATGCAATCATAATCAAATATTTTTCGTTATCGGAAGAATCTGCTTTTTCGTTCCAAACAAGAATTAACCAAGTAACAAAAGCTATAAAAAATGTTGAAAACGCATAAACTTCGGCTTCAACTGCGTTAAACCAAAATGTATCTGCAAAAGCTAATGATAAAGCGCCAACTGCTGCTGATAAATATGTTCCAATTTGGCTAAGTGATGAGTCATATTGCTTTTTGTTATAATTTTCAATCAACTTAACAGCCGATAAATAGACAAATAAAATTACAAACGCACTTGATAAAATTGAAATTGCATTTACACGAAAAGCAATGTTTTCGGCAAATGGAATCATTGATAAAAATCTACCAATTAATATAAAAAACGGTGTTCCTGGTGGATGCGGAACTTGAAGCCCATAAGATGAAGCAATAAATTCACCGCAATCCCAAAATGAAACTGATGGCTGAGCTGTCATAAAATATGTAGCTGCTGCAATTAAAAACACAAAAAACGCAAAAATTCTGTGTATGTTTTTTTGACTCATTCTTTCCTCAATTAACTAAAATTAAAATTTTATTTGGTCTTTTTAAATAAATCGTCTAAACTTCTTTTTTCTCTGTTTACATAATATTTCGTATGAAGTTCCGAAAGTTCGGCAAATGCAACCGAATCTAAATCTTCTTCTTCCTTGTCCCTAATAACAATCATTCTAAAAATTTCTTTCTCTTTAGAATCCATTTTTCTCTCATATCGCATCAGCTCTTCAATGAACTTTTTTTGGTCTCTAAAACTATTCATTTTTATCTCTTCTAATTATTAATAGAAACCTAAATATATGAAATGCATTTGACAATTTCATTTATCTAAATTGGAAAAGAATGAAATAAACCTCATAAATTATTTTTGCAAAATATTGATTCTTTTGTCTTTAATTGTGGAAATATTTTAGATATTCGGCTAATTTTTGTATTTCTTCCAACAATACACAAAACAAAAATTGAAAAAAAATTCCATAATTGTTGCAAGGAAAAATTGATTGAATTTTTAATTAAAATATCATTTGTCTTTTTTATTCAAAACTCGATAAATTTTTGGTGTATTTGCCTTTAAATTATACGAGTATTTATGCAAAAATTGTAAATATAGATTTATCTAAATTTTATTAGTAGCATTAATTTTGTAATTTTGGACTCGAATTTTAATTTATACAACAGGAAAATAATGAGTATTGAAGAATTAAGAAAAAAGATAAATTTAGTTGATGCAAATTTGATTGATTTACTTGCCCAAAGACGAATATTAAGCAAAGAAGTAATTAAAGATAAAAACGAAAAAAACAATCCAATTAGAGACGAAAAACGCGAAGAAGAACTGCTAAACCGACTTGTTGAATTAGGAAAAGAAAAGGGTGTTGACCAACATTTTTTAACAAAGGTATTTTACGAAATAATTGAAGATTCAATTCGTCTTCAACAAAGTCATGTATTAAATCCATCCAAAGAAAATGGGAAAAATGAGCGATTAACAATTGCAATTCAAGGAATTGAAGGAGCTTATAGCTATTTAGCTTCTCAAAAATATTTTGCATATTCGAACAAAGAGTTGGAATTTGTGTCAAAAAAGCTATTTTCTGAAGTTGTGGAATCTGTAGAAAAAGGTGAATCTGATTACGCTGTTCTTCCAATTGAAAACACAACTTCTGGTGGAATAAATGAAGTTTACGATTTATTGCTACACACAACTCTTTCAATTGTTGGCGAAGAAACATTTCAAGTTAAGCATTGTTTGGTTGCAAATAAGGATGTTTCTGTTCACAAAATAAAAAAGATTTACGCTCATTATCAAGCGGCTGCACAATGTAGCGACTTTTTATCCAGAATTCCCGAAGCACGTATTGAATATTTTGCCGATACTGCAATGTCAGTTCAAAAAATTAGCGAGGAGCAAAATCCCGAATTTGCGGCAATTGCAAGTGAAGAAGCTGCAAAATTGTTTAATGTAAATATTATTCGTAAAGGAATTTCGAACCAAGAAGAAAACCACACACGATTTTTAATTGTTTCGCGAAATAGAGTAAAAGTTGATAACCGACTTCCAGCAAAAACTTCGCTTGTAATGGCAACTTCTCATTCGCCTGGCTCGTTGGTAAAAGCTCTATCCGTTTTTGATGCTTATAAAATAAATTTAACCAAGTTGGAATCGCGTCCAATTATTGGAAATCCTTGGGAAGAAATGTTTTACGTCGATTTTGAAGGCAATACTGAAGATGAAAACGTTCAAAATATGCTTGACGATTTAGGTCCTTATTTAAGATTTTTCAAAGTTCTTGGAAGTTATCCTTCGCAAGTTGTTAAAAAGACGAAACTTAATCCAGATAGAATTACAGAAGAAAAAGTTGAAGCCGCTGAAAATGGAGAAAATTCGCCAATTAATAAAGAAATCCAAAAGCCAATTATAAAGAAAATTGCAAAATCGAAAAGCTATAAATTGGCGAGTCGCGAATACAAAGAAGAAGACACAATAATTAAAGTCCGCGATGTAGAAATTGGCGGAAATACATTTGTCGTAATTGGCGGACCTTGTTCGGTTGAATCAGAATCTCAAATTTATTCTTGCGCACAAGAAGTTAAAGTAAATGGTGCACACATATTACGTGGCGGTTGTTTTAAACCACGAACTTCGCCTTATAGTTTTCAAGGTTTGGAGTGGGAAGGTTTAAACTATCTTGAAGCTGCTGGAAAAGAATATGATTTACCTGTAATTACCGAAGCTTTGGCTCCAGAACAAGTTCAAATAATTGCAAAGCAAGCGGATATAATCCAAATTGGTGCAAGAAATATGCAAAACTTTTCGTTGCTAAAAGAAGCTGGAAAAGTTCACATTCCAGTATTGCTAAAACGTGGAATGATGTCTTCAATTGACGAATTGCTAAATGCTGCCGAGTATATTTTGGCTCAAGGCAACAGACAAGTAATATTAATGGAACGTGGAATTAGAACTTTTGAAACCGCAACGCGTAATACTCTTGATTTAAGTGCAATTCCAGTTTTACGCGAATTAACTCACTTACCAATTATGGTTGATCCATCTCACGCAATTGGTGAACGTGATAAAATTCCACCAATGGCTTTGGCTTCTAAAATTGTTGGAGCACATGGAATTATGGTTGAATTTCATCCAGAACCGGAAAAAGCTCTTAGCGACGGTCCACAAGCTTTGCGTTTTACTCAATTTGCCAAGTTAATGCAAGATTTGAAGAAATTACAAGTATAATTATCAATTAAAAGCTGAATTTAAATTCAGCTTTTTTATTATTCTGGAGGGAATATGAACATTAATCTTTACCAATACCGCGCTTTTGTAACAAAAGTTTATGACGGCGATACTATCACCGTTGATGTCGATTTGGGTTTTCATGCTTTTATAAAAGACGAAAAAGTAAGGCTTAATAGAATAAATGCTCCAGAAATTACTGGCACAACTCGCGAAAAAGGTTTATTTGCTCGCGATTATTTGCGTTTGTTAATCCTTGAAAAAGAGATTTTGCTCGAAACTATTAAAGACCAAAAAGGAAAATACGGCAGATATCTTGGTGAAATTTTCGTAAAAGACGAAAATGAAAATTGGATTAATGTAAACGATCATCTCGTTGAAAAAGGTTTTGCAGAATATAAGGAATATCAATAATGAAAGATATAAATACAAAAAGGAAAAACCATTTTGCTGGTTTATTAATCATTTTAATAATAAGTTTTGTTTTAACTGACTTAATTGCTCAAAACGTGACGCACAATTCTACCAAAGATGCTAATGTTTACAAATACTCGGTTAAAAACATCAAAAAAGAAGATGTTAGTCTCAAAAAGTTTGAAGGCAAAGTTTTACTTATTGTAAATGTTGCAAGTGAATGTGGTTATACGCCACAATATGCTGGATTAGAAAAAATTTATCGAAAATATAAAGCTAAAGGATTTGAAATTTTGGCATTTCCGTGTAACGATTTTGGAATGCAAGAGCCAGGCACAAATGAAGAAATTCAAAAATTCTGTTCTTCCAATTTTGACGTAACTTTTCCACTTTTTGATAAAATAGAAGTAAAAGGAAGCGGAAAATCGGAGCTATACAAAATGCTGACAAACAATCCAGTAACTGGAAAATCAGAAATTGGTTGGAATTTTGAAAAATTTCTTGTTGACAAAAAAGGCAATGTTGTTAAAAATTTCAAAAGCAAAGTAACTCCCGAAAGCAAAGAATTGACTATTGAGATTGAAAAGTTGTTAAACTAAATAATTGTGCTAACTAATTCGCCATTTGCAATAAGCATATTTTCAGGAACGGACGCTTTAATTTCGTCATGTAATTTTTTAATTAGCGTCCGTTTAAGAAAAGTCTGCTCAATAATTAAACTAACTTCTCTAATTGGTTGATAATCGCTAAAAGGTTTTACCATATTTAGTTTTTCACTACTCAATAAATCTTTTGCAAATTCTGGAATTACCGTAATTCCGCTACTATTATCAACTATCTTCATTAACGAATCAATCGATAAACTTTCGTATTTAAACTTTCCTTTTGCATTATATTCAACACCTTTTGTACAAATATTGATAATTTGATTCCTAAAACAATTACCTTCTTCCAAAAGCCACAAATCATTTAGCTCTAAATCGGAAGTGGAAATGCTTTCTTTGCTAAACGAAGGATGTTTTTGTGAAACGTATGGAAAAAATTTTTCGTAATAAAGCGGAAAAACAATCGTTTTTTCCATTGGAAACGGAGTTACCAAAATTCCCGCATCAAGAGTTCCATATTTTAATTTTGTTAAAATTTCTTCCGAAATTACTTCGCTAAAAACTAAATTCACGTTTGGATATTTTGTCATAAAATTATTAACAAATTTTGGAACAATATATGGTGCAACTGTTGGAATTATTCCAATTTTTAATTCGCCCGAAATATCTTCTTTGAATTCGGCAACAATATCCTTAAGTTTCTGAGTATCTCTTAACAATATTCTTGCGTGTTCAATAAGTTCTCTTCCTATTTCTGTTGCAGTAATTGGCTTTTTATTACGGTCAAAAATCTCAACTCCTAACTCTTCTTCAAGATTTTTGATTTGAATTGTTAATGCAGGCTGTGTAATAAACAGATTTTGTGCTGCCAAACTAAAATTTTGATATTTGTCTAAAGCAATAAGATATTCTATTTGTTGTAAGTTCATTTACTATAAAATTTATTTATGGATATATAAATATTATAAATTGGATTTATTTTATCAACTAAAATATATTTGACACATCAAAAAAATAAAATATGGAGAAGAAGATGAAAGACAAAAACATTGTTGGATTAGATGTGGAAAAATCAAAATTAGTTGCTAAATCACTAAATCAATTATTGGCAGATCATCAAATATATTATCAAAATCTGCGTGGATTTCACTGGCTAATTCTTGGAAACAGCTTTTTCCAACTTCACGAATTATTTGAAAAATTATACAATGAAGCAAGTGAAACAATAGATTCAATTGCCGAAAGAGTTCTAATGCTTGGCGAAACTCCGCTGCATACATTTGAAAGTTATTTGAAAACTGCAAAACTAAAACAAGCAGAAAATGTTAGAACTTCAAAAGAAAGTCTAAATATTGTAAATCAAAATATGCAAATTTTATTATCACAAGTTCGAAAAGTAGCCGATTTAGCTTCAAAAAATAGCGACGAAGGTACTTTGGCAATTATGAGCGAACTAATTTCTAAATACGAAAAACATTTATGGATGTTTTCTGCACAAAGTGCAAAATAAATTAATTAAACATTATTAAAATTATTAGGAGAATTAAAATGGAAGAAACAAAATTAAACATGCCGTTATTGGGTGATGATTTCCCAGTTTTGAACGTACAAACAACTCACGGACCAATGAACATTCCTGGCGACTTAAAAGGAAGTTGGTTTGTTCTTTTTAGCCATCCAGCAGATTTTACACCAGTTTGCACAACTGAATTTGTAGCTTTTCAACAAAAAAAGCCAGAATTTGACAAATTAGGCGTAAAACTTATTGGAATGTCAGTTGACCAAGTTTTTTCACACATTAAATGGATTGAATGGATTAAAGACAATATGAATGTCGAAATTGAATATCCAGTTGTTGCTGCAAATGATAGTGTTGCTATGCAACTTGGAATGCTTCATCCAGGAAAAGGAACAAACACAGTTCGTGCAGTTTTTGTGGTTGACCCAAATGGAAAAGTACGATTAACAATTTACTATCCTCAAGAAATTGGTAGAAATGTTGATGAAGTTTTAAGAGCCGTAAAAGCACTTCAAACACACGAAGCTAATAAAGTTGCTTTGCCAGAAAATTGGCCCAACAATGCAATTCTTGGTGATAGAGTTATTATTCCACCAGCAACAAATATTAAAGATGCCGAAGCAAGAAAAAACCAAGCCGATTGTTACGATTGGTGGTTTTGTCACAAAAAACTTAACTAATTAACTTAAAATAAAAAAGACTGTCTTAATGGCAGTCTTTTTTTTTATCATTTTGCAATAAAAACTAATGTATTCAAAATTACGTTTGTTATTATAAAACGATAATAATTTGTTAATATCTTTTAAGTTGGAAAAGAATTAATGTTTTAATATTTTTTGATATACAAAAATATTATCCATAAAAATGGGAAGTTTATGAAACGTTCAATAATTTATTTGGTAATTTTAGTTACTTTTCTTTTATTAAATGCTTGCGGAAGCACAAAAGAATTGGCAAAAACCGAAACGGGCGATATTCCAGAATGGTACTTAACTCCTCCAACAGCACCCGATTACATTTTTGGTACCGCATCTTCAACTTCCCGCGATATGGATTTAGCAATTTCAAAAGCCACAACAGAAGCCCGAGCCAATATTGCAAGAAATATTGAAATTAAAATCAATTCCATGCAGAAAAAATTTGAAGAAGAAGTTGGTCAAGGTGAAAATTCTGAATTTTTATCACAATTTACACAAGCAACAAAAACTGTTGTTTCAAAAGAGCTAAACGGAAGTCAAGTTGCTCAAAAAAAACTTGTTAAAGATGGAAACAATTGGAGAGCTTATGTTTTGGCAAAATATCCAATTGGCGAAGCACAAAAAGCGTTTTTGAACAAAATTAAAGACAATACAAATCTTTACACTCGTTTTAGATCAACAGAAGCTTTTAAGGAATTAGAAAACGAAGTAAACAAAAAAGACAATCCAGTTCAAATTGAAAAAGAGCCACAAGTTACTCAGAAAGAAGTTGTAAAAAAGCCCGAGCCAGTAAAAGAAGTAGCGGAAGTAAAAATTCCCGAAACTCCAGTTGCTCCACAAATTCCACCAGTTTCAAGTAAAGTTGAAACCAAAAATCAAGTTATTTCAATAGAAAACTACACTTTTGAATTACTTGGATGCAAGTTAGAAAACAAAAAAATTACTGCAAATCTTTTAATTAAAAACACAACCGAAAACGATTTAGAATTAATAGTTGGTTTAACCGACACTAAAATTTTTGACGAATCTGGCAATGAATATGTTGTTAATCTTGCCAAATTAGCAAATTCTGTTTCAAAAAACGGATGGTCAAGAATTGAAAAACAGACTGTTCCCGGAATTCCTACTCCAGCGGAATTTATTTTTGAGAATATTTCATCAAAAACGACTCAAATTTCGCTATTATCAATTTATATTGTAAATGGTGGACAAACTGTTAAATTCCGTAATATTCCTTTGGAAATTGCAAATTAGTTAAAACATTATCCATTATTCTATTTTTACGTTGAATTTTGAATTTCATCTATCATAAAAATATGGAGAGTTAAAAATGCGAAAAAATTCGTTTTTTGTTGTTGTTTTATTCTTGTTAGGTTCATGTTTAACAATTTATGCACAGGCGGCTGAACCTGTTGAACCTGCTACCTCTGGTGGTATTGATTGGTTTCAAGTGATATTAGTTACCGGCTATTTACTTGGGGTTTTCGTTTTATTACCTATTGTGATTTATACAAATCTAAAAACCAAATTATTTGTTAAATCTGAGTCAAACGCTGAAAATATTGTTCCAATTGGAAATTTAACCGATGAAGAAAGAAATAACAGAGCAAGACTGATTTTAGAAAAAATTGAATCTAAAATGACTTCTTTTATTGCCGATAATGGTGAAAATATGGTTACAATTACTAAAGGCAAACAAGCAAAATTTATTAAGGAAGGATTGGACTATATTAGTAAAAATCTTGTTCCAACTGATTCTGAAATTATTCAACGAGTAAACGAATTTGCAGCTGTTTATGCCGATAGAACTCAAAGAGCTTTTACTGGCTCTTATTGGGTAATTGCTAGTTCAATTGGTGTTGGTATTTTATTGTATTCAACTGGTGGAATTACCACTTTTTTATTCATTCACTTTTTAGGAGTCATTTTCTACCTCTTATCAAGCCGCTCAACAATGTACACAATTGAAAAAAGAATGAAAATTTTTGGTGGTTTTGGTGGTTTTCTTGGCGGAATTATGTCAGGACTATTAATAGGAAATGGAACAAAATATTATCTTAAATATAGTGATGGCTCAGTAAAAAGAGATTGGGAAACCGAAGGTCAAATGGCAATAATTGGACTTGTTCTTTTAATTATAGTTGCTATGTTTTTAGGATTTTTTGCGGCAGTTTTAGGAGTTATTAATTCCTTGTTAAATTACTCAACTTCCTATTTGCTACCATTTAAGTCAAAAGTAGATTGGTTTGAAAAAAACGTTGCTTTAAGTTAATTTTTTAATAAAAAGCTTATCAATTATTTATAAAAACCCACATTATTTAATGTGGGTTTTTATTTTAATATATTATTCTTAATTAAAAATAATTGATACTTTCTTCCTAATTTTATATTTTGTAAAATATTTCGATTATAGAATAATTATGTAGGTAAATCTTACTTAAATATTTATGTTTAAAAGGAAATAATTACAGAAACAATATAAAGTGTTACTTTTTTTTGTCGATAAACGCACAATAAATAGTAGCACAATTTTTGATAGTGTTACTATTCAAACAATAAATTAAGATTACTATGGGAACTGGTCAAATGTTATTAACTCTTTCCGCACTTGTGCTTCTTTCACTTGTGGTTTTAAGAGTTACAAATGGTTTTCTAAATACAAGCAATGTGTTAATGGAAACAAAATTTGGAGTACTTAGCGTATCTCTTGCAACTTCCATTTTGGAAGAAGCAATGGGAAAAGCTTTTGATGAAAATACCGCTTACGAAGGTGTTGCCGAAGTGACTACTGATTTGTCCTCAATTGGTCCTGATAGCGAAGTTTATCCAAATTTTGATGATTTTGATGATTTCAATAACTTAAGCTTTAGTACTTATGATACAACAATTGAAAGCAATCGTTTTGCAAAAATGTACTCGGCTGAGTATTTAGTTAGTTGCCGTGTTGGATATATTAACCCAAGTAATCCTGATCAATTTACTGGAACAAAAACTTGGCATAAAAAAATAATTGTTAGAGTTACAACTCCATCAAGTGCAGATACTGTTGAAATGTCAACGGTTTACAGTTACTTTTATTATAGGTAAGAAAAATGGGTTTTAGTACATTAATAGACATATTAGGCTCAATAATGATTGGTGGAATTCTACTAATGATTTTGTTGCGATTAAACGATGCTTCGGTTCAAAATGCTTTTCAATACAATTCCGAAGCTATAACACAACGAAACCTTGTAGAAATTGTTCAACTTATTGAACATGATTTTAGAAAAATTGGTTTTTGCAAAGATTGGAATAACTTTCCCGACCCAACTCAAGCAATTATTAGTGCAGATAGTACAACAATAACATTTTTGTCCGATGTTGATAGCGATAAAAATATGGACACATTAAGATATATTCTTAGTTCGGCTAGTGTTTTATCGCAAACACCTAATCCTCGAGACAAAATGCTATATCGTCAAGTAAATAGCGACCCAATTGGTGGCTCAAATTTAGGTGTTACACAATTTAGATTAACTTATTATGATTCATTTGGAGATGTAATTCCATTTCCAATTACAGTTCCCTCAGAAATTTATACAATGCAAATAGATTTAGTAGTTGAAGATGTTGTTTCGTACAACGAAGAATATAATCGCGTTTTTTGGCGACAAATTAGATTAGCAGCAAGAAATTTAGGAAATAGATAGGAGTTTATCATGGGTGGAAAAGGAGCAATTTTATTAGTTTTAGCTTTTAGTACGTTATTTTTAATGTTTGGTCATAGGTATAATTGGTTATCAACCGACTCAATTAATAACTTTTCAAGCTACTACAGCGTTACAAAAGCTCATAACATTGCAGTAAGTGCTGCAAATATGGCTGCAAGCGAAGTTTTTATGGATAAATCTTGGGATGAAGGTTACGATAATGTTCCTTTTGATGGTGGTTATTATACTGTTTATGTAAGCAATCCAACAGCCTCAACTACAACCGAAGTTGCTTCCAATAGCGGCAGACATGGTGGGTCTTCTTCATCAGGTGTTGCAAAAATTGCTATTTGTCATATACCACCAGGTAATCCAAGTGCTCGGAAAACACTCTATCTTCCAGCGGCAGCTATTCCAGCACATTTGGCTCATGGCGATTATCTAGGAACTTGTGATTCTGAACCTACAGTTGACGATTTAGTTACTATTGTTGCTCATGGCACTTTTGGAGATACTACAATTACCGTGTATGTGGATTTAAGAGGAAGTAATTTTGCAAAATTTGGAAATTTTTATAAAACAGTTACCGCTTATCCAGCAACTGGCGATACTTTTCATGGACCTTTTCACGTAAATGATAAATTAACAACTTATGGAACACCCGTATTTTGGGGCAAAGTTACTGCAAAAGATGGACTTAAAAAAACTGGTTCACCTGCAAAACCTGAGTTTAATGGTGGTTTTGAAACCGGCGTTGATATTCCTTTAGAATTTGATACAACCGGTATGCGTGCTGCAGCTTCGTATAATGGAAAAGTTTTTAAAGATACAACTAACACAGGCAAAACAACCAGTGTTTCGTTCAATTTTCTTGCGGATGGAAGAGTTACTTATAGTCAAAAAATCGGAACCGGTGCTTGGTCTGCTCCAGTTACAAAACCTTTATCAACACTTGCTCCAGGCGGAGTTATTTTCGTTGAAAAAGGTAATGTTTATGTTGAAGGAACTTTAAAAGGAAGAGCAACAATTGTTGCTAGTAAAATGGGCAACAGCACATGTGGAAATATTTATCAAACTGACGACTTAAAATATAACGTTGACCCAAAAATAAATTCAGCTTCAACTGATATGCTCGGTTTGGTTGCTGAGCAAAATATTAGACTTCAATATAACACCGATACTCGTGGTGGAGATATTATTACAATGGCGTCAATGTTTGCATTAAATGGTGATATTGGTCCAGAAACAGCTTTAATTGATTACCCAACTTTAAATAGATGGATTATTACAGGTGGTTTAATTGCTAATGGAATTGGAGTAACAGCTCGATATTCCGGTAGTGTGCCTTATAAAGGTTACAAATTTGTTCATCATTTTGATGATAGATTTTTAACTTCTGTTCCACCTTATTTTCCACACACTAAAAACTTTGAAGTTGTGTCTTGGTACGAATAAATTTGTGGGTAATTATTACTTTTCTTACTTAAAACAACTAAAGTAATAATTACCAACTTTTTTCGCACATTATTAATTTGGCTTAATTTAAGTATAATATTTCAGCACAATTTTTGTTTCATTAAAATTTTTACTCCGAGTTTGCTATGAATACCGGTCAAATGATGATAACCCTTGCTGCAATTATTCTTCTTTCTTTAGTAATTTTAAGAGTTACTACAAATTTTTTAACTACAGATGATGTGTTAATGGAATCCAAATTTGGAGTTTTAGGCATTTCGCTTGCAACTTCCATTATGGAAGAAGCAACTGGAAAATCGTTTGATGAAAATTCTGATAGCGGAAGCATTTTAGCTTTAACCGACCTTTCCGAAATTGGTCCCGATGCTGGCGAAGTTTATCCTTTTTTCGATGATTTTGATGATTACAATGGATTAGTTAAAATAGATTCATCAATGCCATCTGCAATTTATAAAATTATTTGCAATGTTAGTTTTGTTAGTCCAAACAATCTTGACGGATATTCCCTAACAAAAACTTGGCATAAAAAACTGCAAGTTTTTATAACTAGTGAATCGAGCGCTGATACAATAAAAATGGAAACAATTTATAGCTACTTTTTTTATAGGTAATTAATATGGGATATAGCACATTAATTGACATACTTGGCTCAATTATGATTGGCGGAATTTTGCTGCTAATTTTGCTCAGATTAAATGATGCTTCGGTTGCTAATTCCTTTCAATATAATGCCGATTTAATTATCCAAAAAAATCTTGTAGAAGTTGTTACTTTGCTCGAATTTGATTTACGGAAAATAGGATATTCTGCCAATTGGCAAGCACTTCCTGACCCAACAAAAGCAATAATTTCGGTCGATTCAAACAGTATTTCGTATTTAACAGATATTTCTACAGAATCTCATCCTTACGGAGATGGAATTGTGGATACTTTAAGTTATTTTCTTGGTCCAGCTTCTGAGCTTTCCGAAACACCCAATCCACGAGATAGAATGCTTTATAGAAGAGAAAATGGCGGACAAAATCTTGCGTCAAATTTAGGGGTTACCGAGTTTAAATTTCAATTTTACGATACTTTTGGAAATTTAATTCCATTTCCAATTACAATGCCTGGACAAATTCAATCAATGCAAATTGATTTAGCTTTAGAAGATGTAGCTGCTTATGACGCGCAATATCGCCGTGTATTTTGGCGTCAAATAAGATTAGCTGCACGAAATTTAGGAAATAGGTAGGAGTTAAAAATGGGTGGAAAAGCTGCAATATTATTAGTTTTATCATTTAGCGTTCTGTTTCTTGTTTTGGCAAGTAGGTTTAATTGGTTGGCTACAAACTCCGTTGATAATTTAACAACCTACTATTCCGAAACAAAAGCACACAATATTGCTGTTAGCGCTGCAAATTTAGCCGCAAATTCAATCTTTTTTGATAGCGGTTGGGATGAAGGTTTTGAGGATGTAAGTTTTAATGGTGGTGAATTAAATGTTGAGGTTGCAGAAATTGGTGATGAACGATTGCTAACTTGCACCGGCACTTATAATGGAATTACAAAAGAAGTGAAAATTAGAATTAGACCAAGTAATTTTGCAAAATTTGCATATTATATGAATTTATTTGGTGGTTCGGATAAGTTTTACACAGGCGATACAATTTGGGGTCCATTTCACACAAATGGAAAATTAACCACGCAAGGAAGTCCCGTTTTTATGGGAAAAGCGACAACCAAACTTGGATTAAAAATGTTTGCACCCAAAGATCCCAAATTTTATGGCGGATATGAAAGCGGAATTGATGTTCCTTTCGAATTTGATACAACCGGAATTCCTACAGCAGCGGCAACTGGTGGAAAACTATTTCCAGCAGGTCCGCTCGATGTTCGTTTAGTTTTTAACGCCGATGCTTCCGTAACTTATAGCACATCGGCAAGTGGTTCGGGAAGTTGGTCGGCTACCGTTACAGAACCAATGTCAACATTTGCTCCAAACGGAGTTGTTTGGAATCCAAAAGGAAATTTGTACGTTTCTGGAACTGTAAACGGAAAATATACAATTGGTGTTGGAATCAGTTCTGGAATTGGTAGCGGAAATGTTTATATAGAAAATGATTTAGTTTATCGTACAGATCCAATAGAAAACCCAAGTTGTACCGATATGTTGGGAATTGTTTCAGGAAACAATGTTTTTATTGCCGATGTTCCTGCAAATTATCACAATGTAAATATTCACGCATCAATTCTTGCATCAAAAGGCGGATTGGCGGTTCAAAATTTAAGTTCATTTCCTTCCGCTGGCACTTTATATATTGCTGGTGGAATTATAGGTTATCAAAATCAAACTTTTGGACTTTACAGCGGAACTTCGCTTACAAACGGATTTCATCTTAAATTAAAATATGACGAGCGGTTTATGGTCGCAACTCCTCCAAAATTTCCACTAACTGATGGATTTGAAATAGTTTCATGGTTTGAATAATTTCTGTGTTTAATTGCTGTTTAAAATAAATATCTATTTAGAATTTATTGATAAATGATTGAAATAGTGGTTCTGTTTAATAAACATGTAAAATCCCGCAATTTTTCATTGTAAACGCAATATTATTAAAAGCGATACTTTTGGAGGCGGAAATTGCGGGATTTTTTAACAAATTCTTATTTTGTACAATCTCTGTCTTCTACTCTCATTTTATCATTGCAATTTAGCTTTAAATAAAAGTCCTAATTAATAGGACTTTTTTTTTATACTTTTCCAATTTATTTTTGTTAAATATTAAAATGAGAATAAATGAAAAATATAATGTTCAAATTGGTGTTTGTGGTTTTTATTTCCACAAATATTTTTGCTCAACAATTTGTAATTGAAGGAGCAATAACTGACCGAAATTCGCAAATTCCTTTAGCTTTTGCAAATGTTCAAGTTCTTAACACTTCGCTTGGAACTTCATCCAATAGCGATGGGAGATATTTATTACGATTAGCAAAAGGGAATTACAAATTAGTTGCTTCATATATTGGGTATAATTCCGATACAATTTCGCTAAGTGTAAATATGAACATTCCTATAAATTTTAAACTAAGTCCCACAACAATAAATTTAGCCGAAGTTACCGTTTTGCCACGCGAAAATCCCGCAAACGCAATAATAAAAATGGCTATTAAGTCCAAAAACGAAAGAAATAGCAAACTAAACTCATATCAATTTAATGCTTATACAAAAGGCGTTATAAAATCGACAACCGATATTTCTGCAAATTCTGGAGGAATTGGAATCGGTTTGGGCGAAAAAGATACTGCGGATTTGAAAATAACTGGAATTTTGGAAAACGAAAGCGTTGGAAATTTCCAAAAACCAAACAATTATAAAGAGGAAATAGTTGCTCAAAAGCAATCGGCTAACTTTCCTTCATCAATTAATATGCTAACTGGCGGAAGAGTTATTCAAAATTTTTATTCTGACGATATTCAATTTTTCGGAAAAGAGCTTGTTGGTCCAATTTCGGATAATGCTTTGGATTATTACTACTTTTCGTTAATTGACACTTTGGCAATTGATAATAAAAACGTGTTTTTAATCCATTTTGAGCCAGATTATAAACCAAATCCCGGTTTTATTGGAGATATTTATATAATTGATAGCACGTTCAATTTGCTAAAACTTGATATTTTGCTAAACGATGCCGCAAATCCTGGTGGAATTTTTTCCAAAGTGAACATAATTCAGCAATATCTTCCTTATGCAAACTCCATTTTTATGCCTATCGATTATCGTTTATATATTAGCGGAAATATTCTTGGAATGGCAAAATTCGGCTTTGATATTGAGTCCGTTTTATATAACTATAATATAAATCCTAAAATTGATGACGATTATTTTGACATGGTAATTCTTAAAATTTTGCCCGATGCAAGCAAAATGGATTCTTCTTATTGGAAAAACAATCAAAAAATTCCAAACTCACTTGAAGAAATTGCCGCTTATAACCGAATTGATAGCGTTGAAGCAATTCCAAAAACTTTTTCGGACAATTTTTCGTGGCTTTCTAATTACACTTGGCTTTCGGATAATTTTTCAACTGTTGGAACTTTGAGCTTTTATCATTTTAACAAAGTGGAAGGACATACTTTAAATGGTGGAATTTATTACTACGATTCAATGGAAAAACGACTTTATTCGGCTTTGAATTTTAGTTATGGTTTTGCCGACAAAAATTTCAAAAAAAGTATTTCTGCAAGTTATCTTTTGGGAAAATATAGAACAACAAATGTAACTTTTGAGGCTTTTGATAATTTAAAGTCCTCTTTTAGCGAATCGGATGATTACGGCGAGTTGCTTTCAACAATTACTTCGCTTTTTCTTCATGAAGATTTTCGTGATTATTATTATTCACACGGATTTAATTTTAACATAACTGGAGCTGTTTTGCCAATTCTTGATTTAGGAATTGGATTTAGTAACCGAACTGATAAAAATAGCTTTGTAAATACCGAGTTTTCTTTTTTCAAAAAAGACATATTTTACGAGCAAAACAGACCAATTTTGGAAGGAAAAATAGTTACATTTTCGACAAATTTTAAACTCGATTTTCGAAAATTTATTGAAGATGGCTTTTTTAGAAGAAGAGCTTCGCAAGGGAAATCATTTTATACGCTTGATGGCGAAGCAATTTTTAGCAATAATTCCATTTTAGCAAGCAATTTGGATTTTCAGATTTACAAGTTAAATTTGTTTGTAAACATAAACTCGTTCAAATCAACCAAATATATTTTGGAAGCAAAAGGATTTTATGCTTCTAATGCAATTCCTTATCAATTTATGCAAGCAATTCCCGGAAATGTGACTTCTTTAGGAAAGGATTTTTCATTCCGCACAGTTAATATTTTTAGTTCACTTGGCGACCGTGTTTTTACTATTACTTCGCAATATCAGTTTAATGACGAAATTTTCAAAATGTTGCGAATTCCTTTTATCGAAAATGCCCGACTTAACCTTGATGCTCATTTTAATATTGCTTGGCTAAGTATTTTGGAGGAATCAAAAATTGCGAATTTGGCTTCTTTTCAAAATAATTATCCACAATTTATAAAACCACTTTTCGAAATTGGTTTTGGAATTGGACACCAAATAATTCCACTAAAAATAGAATTTACTTGGCGACTAAACCACAGAGAAGAAAACAGCTTTGTTATTGGAATTAACTCATTTGCGTTTTAATTTTTTATGAATTTTATGGTTAGCGGATATTTATAATTCCTTTCCATTAAAACATTTGCTGAGTTTATGGTTGTAATAATTGTCAAATACAGACTTAAAATGACAAATAAAATCAATCCAAATGAAAAAAGTGCTAAAATTATTGAAATAACAAAATAAATTAGCATACTAATCTGGAAGTTAATTACGTCTTTTCCGTGTGTGTTCATTTCTGGAATTTCATCTTTTTTAAGCAATCTTAAAATTTGTGGAAATATAGGAATTACTAAAAAATTTGATAAATGAAGAGTTAAAAGCCAAAATTTTGTATCGTCATCCTCAATAAATGGAATGTCGTAATCAAGCTCGGCACCAATTTTTTTTAAAATTAACAATCGCGGACTCAAATCGCCAGTTTCTATTTTTTGAATTATTCGCAATTTTGTGCCACACTTTAACGCCAAATCCTCCTGCGACAATCCTTTCTTTTCTCTCAATTCTGCTATTTTGTTTCCAATTTCACGTTGGTTCATTTTATTTCCATTCTGTTTTATCCAAAACTAAACTTACGAAAAGAATAAATCAAGTTTTGTTATGTGGAAAGAGGAATTCCATTAATTAGTCGCTACTGAAAAAGGCGTTGTGAATAAGGCTCAACCCAAAACAAGGAAGTCAAGTAAAAGCAATAACCTTATATTTATTAGAAATTCTAAATATAAAAACGGCTCTAACTTGATTGTAGAATTAGTTGTATATTACTTTATTCCTCTCCAAAATAATCCAAATCTATTTTTTTTAATTGATAATTTGATACTGTTGATACGGCTAAATCATAATCAATCATATATTTCGCTAATTGTTCTCCGTCAACCAATACAATCTTAGTCTCGTTTTTGGGAGTATAATCAAGTGCGTCTTTTGTAAAATAAGAAGTCGTTATAAATATGCCCTTCTTTGCACCTTGCCCAGCGAGTGCACCAACAAATTTTTGTAATTCAGGGCGACCAACTACGCCTTCCCATCTTTTTGCTTGAACGTAAATTATATCGAGACCTAGTTTATCTTCTTTTATGATTCCATCAATCCCTTCATCACCACTTTTGCCAATGGCTTTCCCAGCATCTTTTATAGATCCTCCGTAACCCATTTTAACAAGAAGTTCTATTACAAGTTTTTCGAAAAATGACGCCGACATTTTTTTTATTTTTGCTAACAAATCTTGTGCAAGTGATTTATATATTTTTTGAAATGAGTATTCCAAACTCTCTTCAGGTGTAAGGTTTTCATCAGTTGAATCCATGTCAGATTCATCAGTGCTATTAGTATTCTCTTTTTTATAAGATTTGGTATGTTCAATATATTCTGAAATAGTTTTTAATAAACGTAGATTAATAATAACTGGGTTGGATTGCAAAAGCCCCAAACCATTGCTTGTTATTTTGTAATGACCTCGTTTTGTATTTTCCAGAAGAGAAGCCATCTTTAAATGAGCAATTGCCCAATGAACACGATTATTAAATGTGTATTGTGTCCCGCTTGGAAGAAGTTGAGCTATTTCCTCTGAGGTTAATTTATAAAACTTAGCTAAAGACTCAACAGCTTCTTTTGTTGAATATTCGTTACCATTAGAATAAAACGTTAATAATGGTTGCATTATACTTTGGAAATCTGGAATTGCCATTTAATCCTCATTTTAATTAAGCAAATATACATTAACCCGACAGAAACCATGTTCGTTTGTCATGTTAGCAAGAAATTTCATTCTTCCCAACAGTCTTTTATGTTTCCGTAAAGTTCTCATAAGTTATTGCATTTATTTAGTTTATAAAAATTTTATATGTTTTCGTTGGTTTGTTAGAACGATTTACTTTCGTGCTAACAAACCTTAAATCTTTTCTGCTTAACAGACAAACAATTTTATTCACACAATTTTCGGTTAATAATTTGGTGAATTAAGGTAGAGTAATTCATTAACCTCTTTAAGTTAAATATCTTAGCAAAAATTAAACATAATTGTCATTTAATGCAAAATAATTTTGCTTTTTGTGTTTCAAGCAGCGTTTAAAAAAAACAAAAGTTTCATTTTCACAACTCGGCGTTGCATTTCTCACTTTTCACTTCTCACTTCTTGCGTCTCACTTCTCACATCTCAAATCATATAATAGCTAATTAAACAAATCTAGATATTTATTAAAAATAAAAACCTTATTTCGTTTTTGACCGGTTACTTCATTAAGAATTCCATATTCAACAAATGTATTAACAAAATTATTTGTAACGCGCGGTGTAAAACCAAATAGCTTCTGAACATCTTTATATGAAACTACTGGTTTGCTGAATAAATATTCCAGCAGTACGAAACCGTACTTGCTTCCTTTTCCCATTTTCACAATGTATTGGGTTTCAATACTCTTTTTGAGTTCTATAATCTCATTTAATCTATTTACAGCATTTTCCGCGGTTTGAATAACGCCGGTTAAAAAGTATTTAATCCACTGAACCATGTCATTTCTTGTTCTAACAAAAGTTAAATTATCATAGTAAAGCGTTTTATTCTTTTCAAAGAATTCGGAAAGATATAAAAGCGGTTTATTCATTATACCGTTTGCCACAAAATACAATGTAATTAATAATCTGCCAATCCTTCCATTTCCATCAAGAAATGGATGTATTGTTTCAAATTGGTAATGTGCAATAGCAATTCTTACCAAATGAGGAATGCTAATTTCATTATTATTAAGGAATTTCTCAAAATCGGAGAGTAATTCTGGAAGCTCTTCGTGATAAGGTGGAATGAATACAGCATCTTTCAAAGACATACCACCAATCCAATTTTGCGATTTGCGAAATTCGCCAGGTGTTTTAGTTTCACCTCTTCCCTTTGATAGCAAAATGCCATGAGTTTGCTTAATTAATCTATTGGAAAGCGGAAGAGTTTTTAAGTCTTCAATTGCTTTATTCATTGCAGCTACATAATTGTTTACTTCCAACCAATCATCTCTTTTTTCTGGTTGAATGTCTGCCTCATCCGATAAAGCTTCTTCGATGTTGGTTTTTGTGCCTTCAATTCTGCTAGATATAACGGCTTCTTTATAAACGTGCATGCGGATAAACATTTCAGTATCTGGTACAAACTTTGAAAACGAGTTTAATTCACCTAATCGCAACGATGCTTTTTCAAGTAATTCATTAATTACTTCATCATCCCAAGTAATTGGATGATTAATTAATTCCGGCATAAAGTATTTATAGTCATAACCTTTTTTGTATGTGCCTGCTACATAGTCTTTAAGATTCAAATTAACCTTTTAAATTAAACATTTTTGATAAAAAGTATAACAACACATTCAGTGATATATATTCTAAGTGTTTTAGTATATTATAAATATTTATAATATACTCTTTACACATATTTGTATATTATAATATATATATATATATTATAATTTTATCAAATTAATTAAATTCTTCTTATTTTCAATTTGGGGGAAGTAAGGTTGAGTAATTTTTTAACCTCTTTATAATAAGGTTTTTAGCTTTTTGTGTTTTAATCAGCTTTCAAAAACCAAATTTGCAATTTCCATAACACAAAAGTCCTTTTCCGCAACTCAGCGTTTCAATTCCGCTGCTCAACCTTCTTTACTGCAAGATAGGTGTTCTTTTTCCACAACCCTGCGTTGCCTTTCTAACTTCTCACGTCTTTCATCTCACTTTTCACATCTCACCTTTCACTTTTCACGTCTTTCGTCTCACATCTCACTTCTTGCCTCTCACTTTTTATCATCAATTTTGGGCAAATTTAGAACTTTTCTTGCCAAATCGAGAGCTTCGTCAATATTTCCTAAAATATTTTCTGCGCCATAAAGGTCAAGAACGCCGGCTTTTGTCATTGCAAAAAGTGGTTGTGCGTGAACTCCAGATAAAATTAAATGTGTGTTATATTTTTTAGCATCGCTGTAAAAATCGCGTAAAGTTTGCAAACCAGTTGCGTCAATTGCCGGAACGTTTCTCATTCTTATAATTCTAACTTTTGGCGGTTCTTCAATTTTTAGCATTTGGTCTTTAAATTTTTTAGCCGCACCAAAGAAAAAAGGTCCGTTTATTTCAAATACTTCTGTCCCTTCTGGAATATCTTTTTTGCTAATTGAAAATGGATCTTCTTTTTCATCGCTATCGTTAATTTCTCGTGTTATAACGCTAACGTTGGATACTTCTGCCATTCGTTTCATAAATAACAAAACGGCTAAAACCATTCCAATTTCAATTGCAATTGTTAAATCAAAAATTACTGTTAAAAAGAATGTTGTTAGCAAAACCACAACATCGCTTTTGGGACTTTTAAGCACGGATAAAAACGAATGCCATTCGCTCATATTGTATGCTACAATTATAAGAATTGCGGCAAGTGTTGCCATAGGAATTAGTTTTGCGTAGCTTCCAAAAAATAGCATTATTAAAAGCAAAGTTATTGCATGAATAATTCCAGCAACTGGGGTTCTTCCACCATTTTTAATGTTTGTTACAGTTCTTGCAATTGCACCAGTTGAAGGAATTCCACCAAAAATTGGAGTAACTATGTTAGCAATTCCAAGAGCGATTAATTCCATATTGCTTCTGTGCTTTCCGCCAATCATACCATCGGCAACAACTGCCGAAAGAAGTGATTCAATTGCAGCAAGAAGTGCAATTACTGTTGCCGGTCCAATTAAGTTTTTAATTACAGTTAAATTTATTTCAAACGAGCTTGGCATTGGAATATTTGATTGAATTTCACCAAATTTGCTTCCTATTGTATCAACTGGAAGTTTGAAAATTAGGACTAATAGAGTTGTTACAATTATTGCAATAAGAGAGCCGGGAACTCGGTGAGTAACTTTGGGCCAAAAAATCATTATTAAAAGTGCAATAAGTGCAATTCCAAGAACATGGAAGTTAACAGTAGAAAAAACTGCAAAATAAGCCATCCATTTTTCATGAAACTCAGAAGGAACGTGTTCCATTTGAAGACCAAAAAAATCTTTAATTTGGGTGGAAAAAATTAACAATGCAATTCCACTTGTAAATCCCACAATAACTGGATAAGGAATAAATTTGATTAACGAACCAAAACGCGCAACTCCCATAATTACCAGAATAACACCTGCCATAAGCGTTGCAATTGCAAGTCCGGTTGTTCCATAATTTTGGATTATTCCATAAACAATAATTATAAACGCACCGGTTGGTCCGCCTATTTGAACACGACTTCCGCCAAGCGATGATATAATAAATCCCGCAATAATTGCAGTTATAATTCCTTTTTCGGGTGTTACTCCGCTTGCAATACCAAATGCAATTGCTAGTGGAAGGGCAACAATTCCTACAATTACACCAGCAGTTGCATCGGCAAAAAATTGTTCTTTTGTGTAATTTTTTAATGTTGTAAATAATTTAGGTTTTAAGATTGGCATTTTTATTCTGATAAATAATTTTTAAAAAACAATCTGTAAAATTATCGAAATGGAATGCTCAAACCAAGTGAATTATCTTTATTCTTTATCTGTTTGTTTCATTTTTTACATAAATTACAATATTTTAGTATAAATTAATGAAAATGATAGCTTTTTAGATATTAATTTTAGTTATTTCCAACAAATAAGAAGAATTTATATTTTGGGTAAAAATTTCAAAATATTCTCAAAATATGCGTTTATGGTTCATAAATTAACAAATTTGTTGTTATAGAATTTATTTTTGTTGGTCAAAAAGAATTAAAAAGCATAATTTTAAAATATTCCATTTGAACTTACAGAAATATTTTCTATATTATCTTTAACAAACAACTTAAAGGTGAAATCATGTCAAATGATAATATATATAAACCCAAAATGTTGCTTGCTCTTAATGTTATGAACAGCATTGGATTAGCAAACAACTTGCTTCAAGAAAAAATGCAATCTTTTGTTAAAAGTCTCGGTTTAACACCTTCCCAATTTTCGATTATTATAATTCTTGGAAATTATGGACCTCTTAAAATTTCCGAAATATATAAACACATGTTGATAAAAAGTGGTAACCGAACTATGATAATCGATTCGCTCGAAAAAATAAATTTAATAACCCGAATTTTCAGCAAAAATGACCGCCGCGAGATTATTATTGAATTAACTTCCGAAGGGAAAAAATTCTTTGCGGAACACAACGAAAATTATGGTCATTTTGTGGAAAAAATTGTCTCTTCTCTATCTCAAATTGAGCAAAAAGATATTGTAACTCTTTCAAAAAAAATGATTGGTGAAAGCTGATTTTTTGATAAAAAAAAGGACACAAAATGTGTCCTTTTTAATTTATGCTTCTAACATTTGATTAATCGACTTTTTAATTATTTCAATAGCCTCGCGTAATTCACTTTCTGTAATTACAAGTGGCGGAGCAAATCTTATAATATGTTGATGCGTTGGTTTTGCCAAAAGTCCATTTTCTGCCATTTTAACACAAACATCCCAAGCTTCTTTTCCGTTGGAAGGTTTTATTACAATTGCGTTTAATAATCCTTTTCCTCTAACTAATTCAACCATTGGATTATTGAATGCTCTTAATTCATTTCGGAAAATTTCACCAAGAAATTCAGCTTTTTCGGCTAATTTTTCTTCTTTTACAACTTCCAAAGCTGCTGTTGCAACTTTTGCTGCTAAAGGATTTCCACCAAAAGTAGAACCATGCTCGCCAGGTTTAATAACAAGCATAATTTCATCATCCGCTAAAACTGCCGATATTGGCATAACTCCGCCAGAAAGTGCTTTGCCTAAAATTAAAATATCTGGGCGAACATTTTCGTGGTCGCAAGCAAGCAGTTTTCCAGTTCGAGCAATTCCTGTTTGAACTTCATCTGCAATAAAAAGCACATTTTTGGATTTACATAAATCATAAGCACTTTTTAAATATCCTTCATCTGGAACAAAAACGCCAGCTTCACCTTGAATTGGTTCAACTAAAAATGCAACAACATTGCTATCTTCAAGTGCTTTTTCTAATGCTGAAAGATTGTTGTAAGGAACAACTTCAAAACCTGGAGTGTAAGGTCCAAATCCTTTGTAGGAATCAGGATCGGTTGACATTGAAATTATTGATATTGTTCTTCCGTGAAAATTGCCTTCGCAAACAATAATTTTTGCTTGGTTTTCGGCAACTCCTTTTTTGTCATATCCCCAACGACGAGCTAATTTTAATGCGGTTTCGTCCGCTTCAGCTCCAGAATTCATTGGAAGAACTTTGTCATATCCAAAATATTCCGTTACATATTTTTCGTAAGGACCTAATTTATCGTTAAAAAATGCTCGCGAAGTTAAAGTTAGTGTTTTTGCTTGTTCAACTAAAGCATTTATAATTTTTGGGTGACAATGACCTTGATTTACAGCCGAATAAGCCGATAAAAAATCGAAGTATTTTTTTCCTTCAACATCCCAAACAAAAGCTCCTTCGCCTTTGTTCAAAACAACTGGAAGTGGATGGTAATTGTGTGCACCATATTTTTCTTCAAGTTCAATAAAGTTTTTTGATAACATAAAACTCCTTAGTTATTAATTTTATTCCAATACACCAAATTAACGAATATAACTCTCACTTTCGAGCATAAATATGTAAATTAAAAAAAATCTTTCAAATATTAATTGCAAACAAGTATATGAAGTCTTATTTTTGTCCTTATTATATCAAACAATTAATAATTTGGAGTTGAAATGAAAATTAACAGATATGAAGATATTTCGCAAATTGATAAAGAAGCGAAAAAAGATTATATCGACAGACATTCTGCGTTTGTTCATTGCGAAAAAAATGCCGAAAAAGGCAAAAAATTTGTTGTAAAAGTAAAAGTTGGCGATCAATATTTACATCCAGATGATTTTGACCATTATATAGCTTATGTTCAATTATGGGATGGCGAAACATTTCTTGCTCAAGCAAATTTTACTGCTGGAACAATGGGCTCAGCTCCAAATCAAGTTGAAGTCGATTTTTATATTGTTCCAAGCAAAAAATTGAAATTAACAGCTATGGCTTATTGTACAAAACACGGATTGTGGCAAAGCGAAGAAGTTGTTGTTGAAGTTGCTTAAAAATTGTGGTAAAAAAAGTCCAGTTTTCTGGACTTTTTATTTTTAAATATCGGTCAAAAGTTGTAGAAAAAACAATAGTTGGTTATTTTTACAATAAAAAAGGTAAATATTATGTCAACAAAAGCTGCATCACCAGTCAAAAACTTTTCAGAAACTACTTTAGAAAAGAAAACTTACAATTTAGTTGAATCTTTAAAAGAATACATTCCAGTTGAAAACGATAGATACCGTTTAGGTTATGGATTAGTTCAATTTTTAAATGGCGATGGCGATGCTCCAGAAATATTAGTAAAATCTACTAAAATTAAAATTCAAGGAATTGAATATTCTGAACTTGCTAAAAAACTTTCTGAAGGACTTAAAACCATTAAGTAATTTTGCTTAATGGTTTGGTTTAAATAACATTCCCAAAATCTGAATTAAGCACTTTTTTCTACTTAATTTCTTGGTCTTTATACTGCAATTGGTATAATTTATAATAAATTCCTTTTTTGCTTAATAATTGTTGGTGAGTTCCAACTTCTTTAATTTCACCTTTATGAAGCACAATAATTTTATCGGAATTTTGGATAGTTGAAAGTCTGTGAGCGATAACAATTGACGTTCTTCCAACCAACAGTTTTTGGATTGCTTTTTGAATTAAATTTTCGGTTTCGGTATCAACGCTCGAAGTTGCTTCGTCCAAAATTAAAATACTTGGATTAAAAACCAGTGCACGAGCAAACGAAATTAGCTGCTTTTGTCCAACACTTAAAGTGGCACCTTTTTCTTTAACTTCTTCATTATATTGCATCGGAAGTTTGGAAATAAATCCATCTGCCCCAACAATTTTTGCGGCTTCAATTATTTGTTCAATAGAAATTGATGAATCGCCAAGATTTATATTAGAAGCAATTGTTCCCGAAAACAAAAACACATCTTGCAAAACAATTGAAATTTGGTTTCGCAAATCCTCTTTTGCAAGCTCGCGAAGGTCAATTCCATCAACAAGAATTTGACCTTTGTTAATATCGTAAAATCTATTTAACAAATTTATAATACTCGATTTTCCTGCACCAGTTGCGCCAACAATTGCAACCGTTTCGCCGGCTTTTACGCTAAAAGTTATATCTTTTAATATAAAATCATCATTATTGTACGCAAACCAGACATTTTTGAAATCGACATTGCCCTTAAAATCAATTAGTTGTTTTGGCAAACTTGGATTTTGGATTATTGAATTATTGTCCAATAACTTAAAAATACGTTCTGATGATGCCATTGCAGTTTGCATAACGTTATATTTTTCGGAAAGATCTCGAATTGGGCGGAAAAACATTTCGGTATATTGAATAAATGCAAAAAGAATTCCAACAGACATTGTGCCTTGAATAATATTTCCGCCACCGTACCATATTATTAACGCCACAGCGCCGGTGCTTAAAATTTCGACAATTGGAAAAAATATTGCATAATAAAAAATGGAATCAATATTTGCTTTTTTGTGAGCATCGTTAATATTGGAAAAAATGACTTTTTCTTTGTTTTCTTTCGAAAATAGCTGAATTATACTCATTCCGGTAATGTGTTCTTGCATATACGAGTTTAATCTTGCAAGTTGAAACCGCACATCTCTATAAGATTCCCGCACTTTTTTGCGAAATAAAAATGTAGCATAAATCAAAAATGGAAGAACCGAAAGCGAAACGAGAGTTAATTGCCACTCCATTGAAAACATAAAAATAAGAATCCACACAATTACGAAAACATCGCTAAAAATTGTTACTATTCCAGAAGAAAAAAGCTCGTCCAATGATTCAACATCATTTGTAACTCGCGTTACAATTCTTCCAATTGGAGTTTTGTCAAAATATTTTAGTGACAATTTCTGAACATGCGAAAACAGCTTAACTCGCAAATCATAAATTATATTTTGCCCCATTAATTGAGTATAAAACGTTAAAAAATATTGGATAATTGCTTGAAAAATTAGCGCCGCAAAAAGAATAGCTGAAATATAAACAAGTCCTTTATAATTACTATTTACGATATAATCATCAATAGCAATTTTAATAAGAAATGGTCGTAGCGGTCCCAAAGCAGAAACAACCACATTCATGACAATTGCAATAAAAACGTACTTTTTATATGGCTTGATAAAGCCAAGCAGCCGTTTCATCAATTTTGAATCGTACGCTTTTCCATGAATTTCGTCATCAGTATTTATGTTAGCCATTATATCTTTCTTTCAATTTACAATTTTTGATAATTTTGCATTAAATTTCGCGTTCTAATTCTTCTTCTAACAACTGTTTGTAGTAAATATCGTAGTAAATTCCGCCAATTTCTAACAATTGTTGGTGATTTCCATGCTCTTTAATTACACCATTTTCGAGTACAATAATATTATCGGCATCTTTTACGGTGGAAATTCTGTGACTGATTATTATGCTTGTTCTATTTTTCATAAAATCTTTAAGATTTACCAAAATTTCTTCTTCTGTTTTGGTATCCACAGCCGAAAAGCTATCATCGAGGATTAAAATTTTAGGATTTATTGCCAAGGCGCGAGCCAAACACGTTCGTTGTTTTTGTCCGCCAGAAAGTGTAATTCCACGTTCGCCCAAAATTGTTTCAAATTTTTGAGGAAAATCGTTAACATCTTTGCTTAATTGCGAAATTTCGGCAACTTTTTCTAAAACTTCCGCATTCGGGTCTTCAACTCCGTAAAGAATATTGTTTTTTAATGTTTCGGAAAATAGAAAAGTCTCTTGTGGAACCATTCCAATATTATTTCGCAAAACGTTTAGCGGAATTGTTTTTATATCATGCCCATCAATTAATATTTTTCCAGAACTTACATCGAACAAGCGTGAAATTAAATTGACAAAACTCGTTTTTCCAACTCCAGTGTGACCAACAATTGCAAGAGTTGAGCCTTGTGGAACTTCGAGCGAAATGTTTTTTAATACTTCGGGCAAATCATCTTTGTATTTAAAAGTAACATTTTCAAATTTTATTGTTCCACCAATTTGGTTAATTGAGCTATTTGTTTCGCTATTTTCCTTAATTTCAATTTGTTCATCATAAATTTTTTGCAATCGTTTTAAACTTGCATCGGCTTGTTGAATAATATTTGCAACCCAACCAAAAGCAATTGTGGGCCAAATTAGCAATCCAAGATAAAACATAAAAGCAGCAACATCGCCTAAAGTCAGTTTTCCTTCAATTATCATATTTCCACCAACTAATATTAGCAGAATAATGGAAGTTCCAGTAATTAGAAATAACAAAGGCATAAAAAGAGCTTGAATTTTAATTTTTTCCATGTTTCGTTTACGATATTCCGAGCTTTCTTTTGCAAACTTTTCTATTTCAAAAATTTCGCGTACGTAAGATTTTATAATTCTAATTCCCGAAAAATTTTCTTGTGCCATTGTGGTTATATCGGAGAATTTTTCTTGAATTAAGGTGAATTTTTTATGGATTTTTTTGCTCAATTTGTAAACAAAATATGATAAAATTGGAAGTGGAATTAATGTATAAACCGTTAAAATTGGACTAATTGAAAGCATTACTATAATTACAATTATAAATTTTACAGAAGTATCTATCGAATACATAATTGCGGGACCAACATACATCCGAACAGCCGAAATATCGTTTGTTGCGTGTGCCATTATGTTTCCAGTAGATGTATTTTGGAAATAGCGATGCGAAAGCTTTAGCAAATGCGTCCAAAAATCTTGGCGTATATCAAACTCAATTTTTCTGGAAACAACAATTATTGTTTGGCGAATCATATATCTAAAAATTCCACTAATAACCGCTAATCCAAAAATAATTAGTGCATAACGGATAACTAAATTGATGCTAATATTACTTTTTAGCAAATCAATGCTATCTTTTAAAACCAATGGAATGTAAACTTGCGTGAAATCGGAAATAAGAATAAACAGAATTCCAAGAGACATTTTTCCTTTATATCTCAAAAAATACTTGTTTAGAGTAAATAATCTTGTCATAAAATCTTTCTAAAATATTATAAACAAAGATAACAAAATTATTTGTCCTAATTGGATATGAGGTGTGTTATATTTATTCGACAATTGTTTTGAAAATTTCAGTTCAACTTAAAGAATGCTAAATTATTTTCGATTATAACTCGATTCAAGAAAAGTAAATTCTGAATTTGTACTTTCAATTTTATAAGTTACTAAAGAAAATAAAAGATGTTTTTTCTGTTTAAAATAATTTTGTAAACTATGTTCACTAAAAACTGAGCAAGGGAGAAAGAAAATGAATGTTTCCAATTTTGACAATAGCTTAATTCTTAAACCTTTGAGAATGATTTCGCTAATAACAATTTTTGCCGGAATTTCGGCTTTGGTGTTTGAAGTGAACTATTTTGCTGATTTTTCTGTTGGATTATATCTTAGCCGACTTATTGCCACTACGATTGGATTTTTGGTTTTAAGTCTCACTTATTCCAAATATGGAGAAAAATATACTGCTATTCTCATTCACATTTTAATTTTATCAATTACTATTTCTTTTGGAATTACAATATTTTTAATTCCAAACACTCTTTTTATGAACTCTCATCTTTTGGCTTTAACAATTTTTACAACAGCGTTATTTTTAAGTTGGGATACGAAAAATCAAATTGTTGTAGCAATTTATTACAATATAATTTTTGCCGCAGCAATTTTGTATAATGATAATACAATATATTTTCTACCAAATGTGTTCTCAACCGTCCTTTTTGTATTATTAATAAGCGTTTTAAGTGTTAGCGCAACAGCAATAAATTCAAAATTACGCGAAAGTTTAGCTGAAAGCACCCAAAATGCAAAAGAAATTTTTGATAATTCTATTGAGGGAATTTTCAGAATTTCAGAATTTGGTGAACTTACTTCAATTAATAATACTTTTTATACAATTCTTGACAACTTAAATATTAAACTTGATAGTAAAAAATCATTTCCAACATTGTTACTTGGCGAAAATAACATTAACAATTTAATTCTTGAAGTGACAAACAACGGTTTTATAAAGGACAGAATAAACGAAATTAAGCGAGATGACGAGCAAAAAATGTTTATTAGCTTAAATTTACGTCCAAGCATTGTTAATAAAAAATCAGAAATTAAGTATTACGACGGAAGCATTTTGGATGTTTCTCGAAGAATTAAGACAGAATTAATGCAAATTGAAACTCTTCTAAAATTGCAGGATACAAAGCAAAAACAAGAAAAGGAAAGCAATGCGGCACTTCAATTAAAAGACAGCAAAATTCAATTGCTTGCTAAAATAAATCACGAATTAAAAACGCCAATTAACTCAATTTCGATATTTCTTGATTTAATTCAATCAAATATGATGAAAGACGAAACTGAACTGAAAAATTTTGCTTCTAGTGCTAAAAAATCGACAGAATATATGTTGGAAACGTTAAGCAGATATTTGGATTTTACAAAAATTGAAGCTGGTAAATTAGAAATGGAAAACGAACTTTTTAATTTTAGAGAAAAAATTGAAGAAAGTGTTAGTTTGCTACTTCCTTTTGCCGAATTAAAAACTGTTTCGTTAAGCTATAATATTGACGAAAATGTACCAAATCTTTTATTTGGCGATGGTAATCACTACAAACAGATTGTCCTAAATTTGTGCAATAATGCCTTAAAATTTACTGATTCGGGAAGCGTTGTTGTTTCTGTGAAAAAGGGACAGGATTTTGATAATTCTGTCGAAATTGTTACCGAAGTAACTGATACAGGACGCGGAATTCCAGAGGATAAAATGTACACTTTGTTTGATTCCTACAAACAAATAAATAGCAAAATGGACTCAAAATTTGGTTCTGGACTTGGTTTGGTAATTTCTAAAGAGTTGGCAAAACTTCTTGGTGGAACAATAAATGTAAAAAGTAAAGTTGATGAAGGTTCAACATTTTCGTTTAGTTCTGTTTTTCAGCTTTCTGAAAATGGTGAAATATAATTTTAAAAGGAGTTTATATGGCTTTTGTCGTTTGGAAAAAAGCTTTTGAGATAGGATTTGAACTAATTGACGAGCAACATAAAATATTTGTAAATCTGTTAAATGAATTGCATGAAGCTCAAACTCAAGGAACAAGTCAGCATGTTATAAAAGAATCACTTGCAAAATTTGTTGATTACACTCACTACCATTTTAATACTGAAGAAACTCTTTTTCGGCAATATAATTATCCGCAAATAGAAGAACATTTAGAAGAGCACAGCTATTTTATAGATAAAGTGCGCCTATTTCAACTAAATTCACAGAAAAATGATTTGTTAATTTCGCTCAAAACTCTCGATTTTCTAAAAGAGTGGACAATAAACCACATTTTAGGAACAGACCAACTATTTAGCGATTTTGTCCGTTCGCAAGAACTGGGCGCGGAATTTAATTAGTTGCCTTATAAAGATGGTTCTATATTAAGCGAACCTTAACTTGAAAAATCTTGCAAAAAGAGAATATACGCTATTTTGTGTTAATGGAAAAATTAAATTAAGCAACTTTTTACAAGTGGGAATTTTTCTCGGTTTTAGGAGTTCAACAATGCTAAATCCCTACTATATGTTTTTACTTTGCTTAAATCTTCCAATAGACCAATAACTTCGTCCGAAAGACTATAAACCAAATTTGCCAACTCTTTAGTTCGCTCAACATCTTTTTGTATGATAGTTGTAGCTATTAATTTTAGACTGTCATGCATTTTCTCGTGTTTTTCGCCTAATTTGCGGTAGGCAATATTTTCTTTAAATCTAATCTTCCATTCATTTGAAACGTATAATTTCCCTAAATCACATTGAGTATGCGAAAGAATTGATTCGGATTTTATATTTTCTTCCCCATTTAACATCTTTTTAATTTTAATTTTCCATTTCATATGAGCATAAATTGCTTTATTTAATTGCTGTCCAAAAATAAATTCATTATCAACCTCATTAAAGGAATCGTTATTGTTAAAATTATTTGTCAGAGTCTGTAAATCTTCGGTAAGTTGGTTAAGAACATGAGCTACCGAAACAATATCTCTAATTCCAGAATTAGATTCCTCAATTATATTATTCATTTTATAAATATTTTCAGTTATTTCAACAGCAGAGCTAGATTGCTCTTCGCTTGCAACCGCTACTTGATTGATTAAATCCAACAAAGCCTGATTGCTTAATATAATTTCCTCTAACGAATTTTTCGATTCCGAAGCTTTTTCTTTACCATGCTTGACTTTTTCAGTTCCTTCAATCATCATATTTACGGCAATACTTGTATCGGTTTGAATCTGTTTAATCATGTTTGAAATTTCTTTTGTCGCCTTTGATGTTCTTTCTGCCAATTTTTTAACCTCATCCGCAACAACTGAAAATCCTCGTCCATGTTCACCCGCCCTTGCCGCTTCTATAGCAGCATTTAACGCTAAAAGATTTGTCTGGTCAGCAATTTCATCAATAACTTCAATTATTTCCCCAATTTGTTCACTATTTTTCCCTAAAAGTTTAATTTTTTCTGCTGAATTTTCAACCAAACCCGAAATATTATCGATAAATTCTACCGTAGTGTTGATTACAACCTCTCCCTTCTTTGCGGTAACACTTGCAGAATTTGATGCTTCGGCAGCTTTAATAGTATTTTTTGTATTATCAGAAATGGTATTAGACATTTCCTTTACTGAATTATGAATATCGGTAGCCTGCATGCTTTGTTGCTCTGAACCAGCAGAAAGTTCTTCGCTTGAACTAGCCAAACGACTACTTGTTTCAACGGTTGCTTCTACAGTTGAACCTATTAAATTAATAACTTCCTTCATTTTCATTACTACTTTATTAAAAGTGGAAAATAGCATGCCAATTTCATCTTCCTTATCAACAAGTAATTTAATATTAAGATTTCCATTAATAAATTCACTCATTTTAGTTACAATATATTTTATATGAGATGATAAATATTTTTTTTGCATTTCGGCTTCAAAAATTGCTTCTTCAACTTCAATTTTAATGTGATTCCTTTCAGCTAACAACATTTCGTTTGTTTTTTTTATTTCGTCTATCATATGATTAATAGAATTTGCCACCAACCCAAATTCATCCTCGCTTGTAAACTTTATTTTAGAGTCGTAGTTCCCCATTGAAACTAAATTGGAAATATTACTAATCTCTAATAAGGGTTTCATTATCTTTCTTTTAGATAAAATTACCCCAATAATTGCAATAACAAGACTTAAAAATAAAGCGACGATAACATATATCTTCATATTTTCAACTTTTTCGAAAGCATCAGCTTCCATCAATGCAACTGCTTTATTCATTTCAACCAAAAGAACTGGATTGTTTTCAATTATATATCGAATAATGTTATTTTTTGAATTTTCATCAAGCTCATTTTCTAATAAACTTATTTTTTCTAATAATGGCTCCCACTTTTGCTTAACTATATTTAATTGATTAATAATTTCAGTATTTTCTATAGGACGTAAACCCAATTCGTCATTTCCGTTTATTAGTCCCTTTAGAACCAAACTGAATCTTTTAGAGTCTGTCATGTACTTTTCATGATTTGCATTAATATAATTTGCCTCTAAAACCTCTTTACTTATCTTTTGAGAAAGCATTCGTTGTGCACCAGCAAGATTGATAACTTTTCCATCTTCGGATTGTGAATCAATTCCACTAAAAAGAAATATAGATAAAATTAGTGTAAGTACAATGAATGCACTAAAAATGTATGTTATTTTCCTTTGAATAGATTTACCTTTCAAGTTAAACTCCAGATTATTTCAAATTTAATCTATTGTCGAAATTATTACGTTAATCTTTAATAAATCACTATTATTTACTGAGTGGATTTGCTAATACTTTGCATTTTTTGTGTTTTTAACAAATCCTCTTCTAATTTAATTGCTTTTGGGAATAATATATTATTTTCGAGATGAACATGTTTGCGAAGATTCTTTTCAAATTCTTCAAGTTCTTTATATGTTAATGTAAAAGTTGCACATGCATCTACAGGCAAGCTATAATTGTTTGTTACGTTTTTAATTTCTGCCACAATATTACCTGCCCCCAAATGTTCCTGTTCCATAATTTGAATAGACTTTTTAATTGTCTCATATCTACTCATTTTTGGTCTTTCGTTAAAAAATCGGCAATCTTCAAGATATTTAATATGAGGGAAAAGATATTTTTCTTCTTTTAACATATGATTTATGATTCCGTTAGAAATTTTTTGAAATAGCTTGTTTACTGTAAATATGTGAGTATGTTTATCTCCATGTCTATTTTCAATTTTACTAAGAAGTTCGTTAATGCGTGGAACTGTCTGTTTTATATAAGCATGATGATTATTAACAATATACTGACTCAAAAATGAGAGGTTCCATTCATCATATCTTTCATCCGTAGTGTCTTCTATTTTTGAAGTATTAACTAATTCATCAATCAATTCTGCAATATTTATTTCAATTTTCTCAACGGCTATATATAATGGGCTGTCTCCTCTGTGACAAAAATCAATTCCATGTTTTTCAAATACTTTAGCAGTTTGATAATTCTTTACAACAATTTCTTTAACTATAGATTTACTATTAATATCTATTTGCTTGTTCATATTTTTCTCTTTTTTTATTAAATATCTTTATCTGAAAACTTTTTTCGACCTAAAACAAACGGAAGAATAAACCAAATTAAAAGAACTATAATAGAAATAAATAAACCCAAATTATTTCCAAAAAAATCTTCAAAAACTGCACCTGTATAACCCATTAATGCTGAGACATCAAATTTGAGAATAGTTAAAATTCTACCTAGGTCTATTGGATTTAATAAAGTTAAACCGAGTGCGAGCTTTTCTAGTGGATAATCTTGAAATGTTTGGAGAATATATAAAATTAAACCATCATAAATGATTGAAAAGAACAACCAAACAAAAATTGAAATTCCCAATCCTTTTAGCTTATCATCATTTAGAATTGCAATTAAAAATCCAAATCCTGTAAAAATGAGGATTTGAAAAAAGCCCGTAATAAAAAGCAAAAGAACAATATTCCATGCTTCAGCAAAAATTAAAAAATTTAGTGAGATTGGTATTCCTATTCCTAAAATAAAACAGAGAGATAATGAAATTATTAACCCAAAGTAAAGACCCGAATATATTGCATTTCTTTTTATTGGCTGCGTAAGCATAAACGTGATATAATTAAGATTGTTATAGATATAAATTGTTCCAAATACCAAACAAATAAGAGGAATTACAATTATAATCATGTTTAAAATGCTTAAAAGCACTTTGGATGCATCACCAGTAAAAGATATAAGCCAATAAGAAAATATTAGGAAAAACAGAAAGAAACCAATAATCCATTTACTTTGGAGATTATCCTTAATTTGATATTGTAATATTTTAATTGTTTTACTCATCACTATTCTTTGACATTACTGAAGCAATTGAACGTTCAAGATTTATTTCGCCAGTTAGTTTAATCAGTTCGTTTTTAGAACCATTGAACCAAATGTTTCCATCCAAAATAAACACTATGTTTTGAGCTAAATCTTCCAATTCACTAATTATGTGAGATGTAAATAAAATTGTTTTACCTTTTTTATTTTCATCTAAAATTTTATCTTTTAATATATTACTCGAAACTGGATCCAATCCAGAGGTTGGTTCATCAAGAATTAATATTTGTGGATTGAATAAAAAGGCTAATGCGGCACTTACTTTTTGAATAGTTCCTCCAGAAAGATTTTTAAGTTTTTTATTCATTTCTTTTGACAAGACAAACTTTGTAATTAGTTCTTCATCATATGAGTTTTTATTTCTAATTTCTTTAACCATTTTTATAATATCTTTTACGGTTAAATTTTCTGGGAAACTTGCTTTTTGAGGCATGTATCCTATAAGATTTCTATACTCACTTTCGTTGCGGATAATATTTCCATTAATATTAATTGTACCGTTGTATTTTTTTATTAATCCAAGGATAGATTTTATAAGTGTAGATTTTCCAGATCCATTTGGTCCAACAAGATATGTAATTTTGCCATAATTAATTGACAAATTAACATTTTTTAAAACATGAAGATTACTATAATGTTTATTTAGGTTTTCTATCTTAATCATTAAATTTTTTCATTGCTGGTGATTTGTCAATTAATGTTTCCGGCGTTAAAACAGGAAATATTTTTTCTGCCGCATCTAAAATATCTACAAATAAACTGCGTAATAAAATTAGATTTGGTCTATTTTTCTCAACAATTAGAGAAAATAATTTAATTGGTCTAAAAGGGACATCACCAATACCGTTTTTATCAATATCATACCCTTTATACTCTGACCAAAAATTATTTTCGAAATAATTAAAATTTTTGGTGCTGTTAGTTGTAACATCAAAAGAATTACCGACAAAATTATTTCGCTTAAAGCTAATTTCCGTTGAATTAGCCATTAAGCGGATAGCCCACCCATTTTCAGTAAAATCATTCTCATAAATATTAACCCTATTTGCCCCTTCGATATAAATTCCACTGGAATTTTTATGAAATATATTATTTTTAATATCACTATCACTAATATCTTTTAGTAAAATTCCATACGAAGCGGCTCCCCAATTTCGTTCAAACCGATTATTAAACATTATAACTTTTTTTGTGTACATAACTGCAACACCAGCGCCATTTTTTCTAAATGTGTTGTTTGAGTAGTTACAATTATCAGAAAACATAAAATGCAACCCATAACGTAAATTTGTTTCACTTATATTGTTTTTTATAGAACTCTCTCTTACAAATTCGAAATAAATTCCATCTCGATGTCCACTGATAAAGTTATTTTCGATTGTAATGTTTTTACAATACCAAAGATGAATACCATTACCTGAATAAGATTCTTTTTTTGTATATGCTTTAATTACATTTCCTTTAATTATACAACCCGATGTTTTTGCTAAGTAAATTGCAAAAAAGTTATTGTTAAAAATATTATTTGAAACTTCACATCCTTTAACTGAATCCAATTTTATTGCTGCGTTATCATCAATAAAACTTATACCTGCGTTAACAAAGGATATACCAGAAATCTTTACTGAATCTGATTTCACTTTTATAATTTGGTGTTTGTTTTGTCCGTCTATTATCGCTTTTTCAAAACTAATCAGTTCAACTTTCTTACTAATACAGATATCATGCTCCAAATACCTTTCACTATGTAAAATTATTTTGTCATAATCCGTAGAAAGTTCTAAAGCTGATTTGATACTTTTAATAGGATATTTTTTCCCGACATGAATTTCTTTCGTATAAAAAAACTCAGGATAAATAAAAAATAAAAAAAGTAAAAAAAATCTAATGATGCATTCTTTTATTTTTCCACTCATGATTTACATACTCAATTAATTCGTCCCAAGTTATTTCTTTACCTTGATACTGCTCCTTTAATTTATCTAACTCATTTTGAGAAGAAAAAGCAGTTAAATTTAATCCCATTGGGCTTCTCAGTTTTTCACTTAATAGGAAGAAAGCTTTATTTTTATCAACTAATTCATTATTATTTGAAAAATCGGTTACCCATAACGTTGAATTTTTGTCATCGTTCATGTTTTTTGCAAAAAAAGCCAGACATTCAACGGAATCAAATTTATAAACTTTGCCTTTTGATGTGACTAACTCAGTTCCATATTTAGGATCCATAATTTGCATTCTGCATTTATCACAACTTTCGTGACCGTATTTTATAGGTTCCGGAGTTGTTGAGCAATTTGTAGAAATAATTAGTATTAAACCCAATACAATATTTTTCATATTATTTTTTCCTTTTGATTTTTTTTACTAAACAGTACATATATTCCAAGTATAAAGGAGATTCCTATTAAATAGCTCCCAATATCTGGTAACGAAATAGATTTCATATTAAGTAATTGCTTTGACCCTATTAGCGGAGGCTGATATGACATTCCTGGAACTTTGATCGGCGCATTTGGATTTAAATTATGTCCATAATCATAACCCCAAATGTAAAAATCATATAAACCAGCTATCATAAGAATTACAATTAGAGACAACCATATTGTTAAAAAAAGTCTCTTCTTTGTGATTGAAACTAGAATTCCCATTATAATAAGAGTAAAAACAATATATGGCATAATATTTAATTCTGGAATTGAAGACGGGATAATTTCTTTCATTCCAATGTAATGATTTAGTTTATTGATATTATTTAGATCATGTTCGTTGAGACCAGTTATTTGATTAACCCAAATTCTCAGACCAATTCCTTCAGGATATTGTGGAGCTTGCAAGTCTATTTTCCAAAGAGGAAATAAAAACGTGCCTATTAAAATTAGAGCTGATACCAATACTAATAATCTTTCGTTTTTAGTCATTTTGATTTACTCTAAAATTTTTTGTAATAGCAAATCTTAAAAACGGTTGCCTAAAATAGTTATTTAAATTTAATTCATATTCTAACATATTGTGACAACCTTAATATTTATTACTAGTTATATTTTAATTCTGTGTTACTATTTCTTGATGAAACCCGAGCATATCCTTGCATCTCTTGATGCAAAGCCGAGCAAAAATCCGTGCAATAAAATGGATAAATTCCCTCCGATTTTGGCTCCCAAATCGCAGTTCTTGTCTGTCCAGGCAAAATTAATAGTTCTGCTGTATTCATACCTTTAATCGCAAATCCATGTGGAATATCCCAATCTTGTTCCAAGTTTGTAATATGAAAATATACCTTGTCACCTACTTTTATTCCTTCAATGTTATCTGGTTTAAAGTGAGTTCGAGTTGTTGACATATATATATGGATATCATTTCCATTTCTTTCAACTTTAGCATCTTTTTCGGACTTTAATCCATATTTGTGGCTATTTTTTCCAAGCTCATAAATTTTCTTTTGATTTTTCATTAGAATTTCAGCAGGTATTCCTTGCGCGTAATGTGGCTCTCCAATTGTTGGAAAGTCCAAAAGTAATTTCATTTTATCGCCGGAAATATCAATTAATTGCGCCGATTGGCATAGCTCTGGTCCGGTTGGCAAATATCTGTCCTTTGTTATTTTATTTAATGCAACAACATATTTTCCAAAAGGTGTTTTACTATCTCCTCCAGGAATCATTAAATGACCAATTGAATAATATGTAGGAATTCTATCAACAACCTCCCAAGTACCGATTTTCCATTTTACGATTTCGGATGAAATAAATGCGGAAGTGTAAGCATAACCGTTTCCATCAAATTCTGTGTGTAAAGGTCCAAGACCAGGGTCTTTAACTTCACCAGCTATTATTGATTCGTACTTTAATACAGGAATTCCAAATATTTCAGAAATAAACTCTTTGTTTTCAATTGCTTTAATCATTTTAGAAAAAGAATGAACTGGAATAATAGTAGCAAGTTTTCCACCAGCAACAATATATTCTCCCGAAGGATCTACATCTACACCATGAGGAGATTTAGGAGTTGGGAGATAGTAAATTAAGCCAGGACAATCTTTAGGATCGAGTACAAGAATTTGCTTTTCTATATTTGAAGTTGCAGAATGAGTTTCTTCGTTATATATATTATGGTAATATTCTGTATTATATTTTTTTCCTTTTCCTTCTTTAATATATTCTTCTGCTTTTTTCCAATTTATTGCTGCAATAAAGTCCTTGTCATTTTGTGAAGCATTAATTTCTAATAAAGTATTTGCTTGTTCACTATTATATGATGTAAAAAACGCCCAGCCGTGCGATGGTCCTTTTCCTGCATGTGCCAGATCATAATTAAAACCTGGTACTAAAATTTGAAATTCAATGTTCATTCTTCCGTTTTCTGGATTAACTTTAATGAATGAAATTGTTCCTTTAAAATTTTCTTTATATGAAGAAATAGGTACATCTTTTTGAGGAATTGGAACACTAAATCTTGTTGAAGCAACAACATATTCAGTATTCATTGTTATAAAAGGGGAACCATGATTACCTGCAGAATTTGGTATTTCTATTATTTCTTCCGTTTCAAAAGTGCTTAAATTTATTCTTGCAACACGCGGAGTATTATTCGCATTTATAAATAGCCATCTTCCATCAGGTGTTCCATCAGTTTGTGATAATTCTGGATGATGTGCGTCATCCCAAGGAATTTCACCATACCCAGTTTGTAACATTGGCTTTGTTTCAGGCGTATAACCATATCCATTTTCTGGATGTTGTGCAAATACGGGAATGATTTTAAATAGCCGACCAGATGGAAGTCCATAAACAGTAACTTGTCCACTAAAACCACCAGACATGAAAGCATAAAATTCATCATACTCACCAGGTGCAATATATACTTTTTGGGCAGCATCGCTTGTACCTGGTTTTCCGTTATTGTCTGAGCAACCAAAAAGCAAAGCCATAATTAAACATGACCCCAAATAATGTAATAATTTATTGAGCATACTATTCTCCTTTTAATGTGTCGATTCTATTCTTAAATATTCAAGAAGTGCCATAGCATTTTCTTGTGTAACATTTTGAAAAGTCATTTGATTAGCGTGAATTGCTAATAATTTTTTAGCTTCCGGATGCTTTTTCGTCATCTCTTCTGGGTTTAAAATCATATTCAAAATGTACTCTGGAGTTCTTCTTTCAGTAACTCCACGTAGAGCTGGTCCAGTATATCTTTCATCCATTTTATGACACTGCATACACTTTTCTTCAAATAATTTTTTACCTTCTTCTGCTTGTGTTTTGTTAATCTCGCTCAAAGTAATTTTTTCTTTTATTGGACCAACCCCATTTTCTAATTCAAAAAGTGTTAAACCAAATTTTTGCGCAAGCTTCTCTTTTGCAGAATCGTTACTTCCTGTTGAACTATTTGAATCTTTGTTATCACTGCAATTAAACAAAATTAAAGCAATCATGGTTATAACAAGTATTTTGTTTTTCATTATTTTATCCTATTTATTAGTATGTGTTGTCTTATTTAAGTAAAAAAATGTTTCCTTATATATTTCCTAAATTTGATGATACAAGTACTGTTTTCAAATTTTCCCAATGAATGTGCACAGAACACTTACATTCATTACAATCATCAAATAACCCAATTAAACATTTCGAGTAAAAGTTTTCATTATCAAAAAGACTTATTAGTTCTTTTATTGCAATTTCATTTTTTGTTTTCAATATTTTAAAACCACCCCCTTTACCACGCTTCGAATAAACAAATCCTTTATGAGTTAATCTTTGTAAAATTTTTGAAAGGAACTCTTTGGGAATGTTAATCGCCGAAGCAATATCACCTGCACTTAAGTATTTGTTTCCTTTAGCATCGCACATATAGATTAGAATCTTAAAACTATATTCTGTACTTTTATTAAATATCATATATTTTCCAAATATAAATAAGAACTTTTATTCTGATTTAAAAATATGGAATTATTTTACATTTGTCAATTATAAAATCGGATTTAATCTCTTAATTAAAAAACAACTCCTATCAAATCGCTTATACATGATATATTAAAATAAAATTATTGAAATAGAGTTCATGTTTAAAGTAACCTATCGTTTCAGAAAATAGAAAACTTTAATAATCTTTTAATAAAAAAGCCGCACTTTTATAAAAACAAAACTTTTCGAGGTGGAAATTTTGGGAGTTTATTTCTGAATATCTAAATTCTGAACGATATAAATCAAATCGTTTATAACCATAAAATTTGCATTCTGAAAATGCTTGCCAGTTTGTTATATTTACCACACAAATTTTAATAAAAAGAAAGGATCTAAAATGATGTTTAAAAAATCTATTTTGCTGTTGATAGTTTTGCTTTCCGTTTTGGCTTGTCAAAACCAAGATGAAAAAGCCGCCGAAAAAGAAGTTGCTTTTAACGGACATAAAGTAACAGTTAATGAAGTTATTCAAGGTAAAACATATACTTATTTGCTTGTAACAGAAAATGATGCGGAAACTTGGATTGCAATTGCAAAACGCGAAACAAAGGAAGATGAAGTTCTTTATTACACCGATGCTTTAGAAATGCAAAATTTTGAAAGCAAAGAATTGGGTCGTACTTTTGAAAAAATTCAGTTTGTTTCAAATGTGAGCAATACTCCAACACAAGAAGAAGTTAAAATGGGAAACAAGCAAAGTACCGAAAAAGTACAAATTGACGAACCAATTGCAGCTCCAAAAGATGGTATTAGCATTGCAACTCTTTATGAAAAACGCGATTCTTATAAAGATAAAGTTGTTATTTTGAAAGGAAAAGTTACAAAAGTAAATAATCAAATAATGAACAGAAATTGGATTCACATTCAAGATGGTTCAAGCAGTGATAAAACAGTTGATTTAACAGTTACTACAAATGACGAAGTTAAACTTGGCGATGTAGTTGTTGTTAAAGGCACAATTACTTTATCAAAAGATTTTGGTGCGGGATATTTTTATGATGTAATTATGGAATCTGCAACTGTTTCTACAGAAAAAACGATGTAATTTTTATTTTTTTGAACATTGCCGTTAATAAACTAACGGCAATGCTTCTCTTAAGTTTCTACAACAACACAATAAATTTTAGATAAACCTATTTAATCACAAGTTTTAAGTTATAAATTTTTGATAAAAATTTTACTCTTCAAAAACTTCGTTGTGCTGTTCTTGAACTCTAATAAATGTCGTTCTTTTAGTCAGTTCTTTTAGTTTGGAAGCTCCAACATAAGTACATGTTGAGCGAAGTCCGCCCAAAATATCTTGAATAGTTGCGGCAACATTTCCACGATAAGGAATATTAACTGTTTTGCCTTCAGAAGCTCTATACTCGGCAACACCACCAACATGTTTGTTCATAGCCGTTTCAGAACTCATTCCATAAAATTGTTTGAATTTCTGTCCATTAACTTCAATAAGTTCACCACCACTTTCGTTATGACCAGCAAGCATTCCGCCAAGCATAACAAAATCGGCACCGCCTCCAAATGCTTTTGCAACATCGCCTGGAACTTTACAACCACCATCCGAAATTATTTGTCCACCAAGACCATGAGCGGCATCGGCACATTCAATTACCGCAGAAAGTTGAGGATAACCGATTCCAGTTTTAATTCGTGTAGTACAAACTGAGCCAGGACCAATTCCAACTTTTATAACATCGGCACCAGCGAGCAACAATTCCTCAACCATTTCGCCAGTAACTACATTTCCAGCAAAAATTATTTTGTCGTTGTGAATATCGCGGGCACGTTTCACAAAATCAACAAACTGTTCCGAATAACCGTTAGCAACATCAATGCAAATAAATTTTAGTTCGGGAAAACTGGAAATTAACTGATTCAATTTTTCTAAATCGATTTTACTCGTTCCAGTACTAATGGCAATATTATTGTAAAATTCGGCATTTTTATCAGCCAAATATGCATGCCATTCTTCAATTGAGTAATGTTTGTGTAGTGCTGTTATCAAATTAAAAGACGCAAGCACATCAGCCATTTGAAAAGTGCCAACAGTATCCATATTTGCAGCAATAATTGGAATTCCAGTCCACTCTTTTTCGGTGTGCATAAATTTAAAGGTTCTTTCTAAATCGACTTCGGCACGGGTTTTAAGATTTGAGCGTTTTGGTCTAATCATTACATCTTTAAAACCAAGTTTTATATCGGATTCAATTCGCATAAATTTCCTCAAAAAAAATATTAAACGGTTGGAAAAGCAAATTATTTATTTTCAAAAACAGAACTTATTGATTCTTTGAAAACACATCTAATTTTAGTATTAAAAAACAATGAAGCCTTAATTGGCTTCATTGTTTCTAATCATTTTCGAAAAACAATTTTATACTGTTTTTTAATAAAACTACTATTTATTTTGTAAAGCAATTAAGTTTAACGCACTTCCAGCTTTGAACCATTCAATTTGATTTTGGTTCATTGTGTGGTTTAATTTAATTTCGTCTTTTGTTCCATCAGCGTGATTAATTATAACATCCACTTGTTTGCCAGGAGCTAATTGCGATAAGCCAATAATATTAAATTTATCATCTTCCAAGATTTTGTCGTAATCACTTGGATTTGCAAAAGTTAGTGGAAGCATTCCTTGTTTTTTAAGATTTGTTTCGTGAATTCGGGCAAAACTTTTAACAATAATCGCTTTTCCACCAAGGAATCGTGGTTCCATTGCAGCATGTTCACGGCTTGAGCCTTCGCCATAGTTTTCATCGCCAACAACAACCCAACCAATTCCATTTGCTTTATAAGCGCGAGCAACTTCTTGAACAACTTTATATTCGCCAGTTAATTGATTTTTTGCTTCACCAGGTTTTTCGGTATAAGCATTTATTGCACCAAGCAAAAAGTTGTTAGAAATGTTATCCAAATGTCCACGGAATTTTAGCCAAGGACCAGCCATTGAAATATGATCGGTGGTACATTTTCCTTTTGCTTTAAGTAAAAGAGGCATTTCTGTGTAATCATTTCCGTCCCAAGCTGAAAATCTTTCTAACAATTGCAATCTATCGCTACTTGGATTAACATTAACTTCAACTGATGAGCCATCTTCGAGCGGAGCTAAATAGCCTTTTAAGTCTGGAACAAAACCATTTTCTGGAAGTTCGTCACCAAAAGGAGAATCTAACTTAAATTCATTTCCATCAGCATCTTTTAGATAATCTGTTTCTGGATTAAACGTAATTTTTCCCGCAAGTGTTAAAACTGTAGTAATTTCGGGCGAAGCAACAAATGCCAATGTATTTGGATTTCCGTCCTGACGTTTAGCAAAGTTTCGGTTAAATGAGTTTACAATGCTATTTCGTTTGTTTTCTGGATTATCCATTCTGTGCCACATTCCAATACAAGGTCCGCAAGCGTTAGCCATAACAACACCGCCAAAATCAGTTAATGTTTTCAACTGTCCGTCACGTTCAATTGTAGCACGCACTTGTTCAGAACCTGGAGAAATTATAAACTCGGCATTTGCTTTTAATCCTTTAGCCATAGCTTGACGCACAATGCTTGCTGCTCTATCAATATCCTCATAGCTTGAGTTTGTGCAACTACCAATTAAACCAACGCTTAATTCTTCTGGAAAATCATTTTCTTTTGCAGCGGCTTTCATTTTAGAAAGGGGCCAAGCGCGGTCTGGCGAAAAAGGACCATTTAAATGTGGTTCTAATTCGTCCAAATTTATTTCAAGAATTTGATCATAATATTTTTCCGGAGTTTGGTAAACTTCGTCATCAGCTCTTAAATTTGCAGCATTTTGAGTTGCAAGTTCAGCAACATCTTCGCGTTTAGTTTTCTTTAAGTAAGCAGCCATTTTTTCATCAAATGGGAAAAGAGAAGTAGTAGCGCCAATTTCTGCACCCATGTTACAAATAGTTCCTTTTCCAGTAGCCGAAATTGTTTTTGTGCCTTCGCCAAAATATTCAACAATAGCACCTGTTCCGCCTTTAACAGTAAGTTCGCCAGCAACTTTAAGAATAACATCTTTTGGTGAAGTCCAACCAGAAAGTTTACCAGTTAATTTAATACCAATAAGTTTAGGCCATTTAAGTTCCCAAGCCATTCCTGACATAACATCAACCGCATCAGCGCCACCAACACCTATTGCAACCATTCCAAGTCCGCCAGCGTTTGGTGTGTGAGAGTCGGTTCCAATCATCATTCCACCAGGAAAAGCGTAATTTTCGAGAACAACTTGATGAATAATTCCAGCGCCTGGTTTCCAGAATCCTGCTCCATATTTTTGAGTTACAGATTCAAGAAAATCATACACTTCGGCATTTTCGTCATTTGCTCTATCAAGGTCAGTTTTAGCGTTATCGCGAGCTTGAATTAAGTGGTCGGCATGTGCTGTAGAAGGAACGGCAACTTTTTTTCTTCCAGAGTGCATAAATTGAAGAAGCGCCATTTGGGCAGTTGCATCTTGCATAGCAACTCTATCAGGAGCAAGATCAACATAATCAACTCCGCGTTTAAATTCTGTGGTTGTTTCATCCCAAAGATGTGAATATAAAACCTTTTCTGCGTAGGTCATTGGTCTTCCGAGAATGTTGCGAGCTTTGGTCACTTTTTCCGAAAAACCAGCATAAACTTTTTGAATCATATCAAAATTTTCAGCCATTTTCTTCTCCATTTACTTAAAAAATCTATTGGCAAAAAATACGGAATAAATAAAAATTTTGCTAAAATTCTTTATAACATAAAGTAGTTTTATTTGAAGTTAGCTGTGAAAAGTGAGAAGTTAGATTTGAGACGTAAGACGTGAGAGGGGAGAAGTGAAAGGTGAGAGGTAAGAAGCAAGACGTGAGACGTGGAATTGGAACGCCGAGTTGTGGAATTGAAACGCTGAGTTGCGGAAAAGCAACGCCGAGTTGTGGAATTGGAACGCCGAATTGTGGAAATGGAACGCCGAGTTGTGGAATTGGTGTGCGGAGACGTGGAAATAGAACTCTGCACAGCGGAAAAGCAACTTTGCACGGCGGAAATGGTACTTTGTATTGCGGAAAAGGAACATTGCAATGCGGAAATGGAACTTTGCATTGTGGAAAAAGAACATTGCAACGCGGAAATGGAACTTTGAGTTCTGAAAATAGCAAATTTAGTGTTTGAAGCGCTGATTAAAACACAAATGGCTAAAATATTTTTTGCATTAAAAGACAATTATGTTTAATTTTACCAAAGTTATTGATAGTAAATGAGGTTAATTAATTACTCTACCTTACTTCCCCCAAATTATTAACCGAAAATTGTGTAAATAAATTGTTTGTATTCTTAGACAGATTGATTTTATAGTTTGTTCGCCCGAAAGTAAATCGTTCTAACAAACCAATGGAGATATATAAAATTTTAATTAACTAAATAAAAAACAATAACTTATGAAAACTTTACAGAAAAAAACAAGATTGTTAGGAAGAATGAACTTTCGTGCTAACATGACAAACGAACACGTTTTCTGTCGGGTTAATATATAGTTAGGTGCTTGGAATTTACAGATGTGATAAATTATATTGTCTAAAAAAAATCAACAAAAGGAGATAACATGAATGACAAAGAGAAAGAATTTCAGATATTCGTTAATACTAAACCTTTTAAAGAACCGGGACCAAATATTACATTCGAGAGAATATTAGAACTTGCTGGTATTAACTTAGCCGGTCAAGATCCGAACTTATACGACGTTGAATGGACACATGGTAATAAAGCTGGTGCTTTGTCTCCTGGTCAAAATGTGCAACTAGAAAATGGGATGAAATTCGATGCCGGAAAATCAAATCGTTCTTAGTTCACATGTTCAACGCCTTATAGACGAAGGATATAAAGTTAGCATTGAAGACCAATATATAATAGTGGATAATGTTCCTTATGTTTCTGCTAAGGATGTAATTAGCCGTGCTGCCATTATTTCTGAATATACATTCAATAATGGTGCTGAAAGTTTTGGGATTCACGCTGTTTGGTTTACAGGAAGCATTCCATGTACAGTAGATGGAAAATCTTTGGAGCATATATTTGTCGCTGATAAAAACCATTCAACTATTGCTGGAAGGCAGGTCCTTTGTAGACTTTCATACAAGGCAGAAAGACCGGATATGATGGCCAACATTTATAACAAATTAACGCACTATATACGCAAACTGCAAAGTTATGTAAACGCAATAGATAATTCTGTTAGTGCCGCTGGTGAAGGTTCGATTTCTATTCGACAAGAGCGTTCTGTCTTTTTTTACCCAAATACTGCAATAGCACGTTCTGGCCTTGATGCATATGAGAATAAGTTAAAATTACCGAAGGTGACAATTATTGGTTTGGGTGGTACAGGTAGTTACATCCTTGATGCCCTAGCAAAAACACCAGTAGAGGAAATCCATCTATATGATGATGATATTATTGAACCAGCAACTGTGTATAGGATGCCTGGGGCACTCAATTTAGAACAAGCTTATGAAAAAAATCACAAAACTAATTATTTATGTGATATATACAGCCAAATGCGTACTGGCATTATAAGTCATCCAATACGTGTTGATAAAGGGAACCTAAGTGAACTAGATGATTCTAACTTTGTTTTTATTGCAGTGGATGATGGTCCATCAAGAGGTCTGATTGCGAACCATCTTGCAGAAAAAAATATTCCTTTTATTGATGTTGGAATGGGTGTCGATAAAATTTCTGAAGAAGTGAAGCTACTTGCACGCGTGCGGGTTACTGCAGTCGATAGCAAAACCAAATTTCTCGTCAATAAGTTACCAGTGTCTGACGATCAAGAAGATGAAGTGTATAACAACATTCAAGTTGTTGAACTAAACGCACTGAATGCAATGCTCGCTATAATTACATATAAACAGAAAATAGGTTTCTACTCTGAAGAAAACACAGTAAATATCATTCGTTATGTCCTTTCTTGGCAAAAACTAATTCATATTTCATCGGAGGATACGTGAAGGTTGTTGTTATAAGGCCTGAATACGTTAAGCAATTCCCTGAACAACTTATAGAAGGTATTCTTTATATTTCTGAGGAGTTCGAACTAACTGCGCATAAATGTTGTTGCGGATGCGGTGAAGATGTATATAACAAACTCAGCCCGGTCAAATGGCATCTAACCAAGTCCTCAGACGGGAGTGTAAGTCTTTACCCTTCCATTGGAAACTGGAAATATAAATGCCAGTCACATTACTGGATCCGAAACAACCAGGTAATCGCAGCTGGATCGATGAGTAAGAAAGAAATTGAGATGGTACAGTTACGAGACCTACGGGATCGAGATAGATATATTGATCAAATAAACTCTCAAGCTGAGTCTATATTGAGAACAAAGATTTCGAAATTTGTTCATTCTGTCATTAGAAGAGTTTTGCAATATCTAAAGGTTCTGTTTCGAATAAAATAAAGTTTTACTTGCGTAAATGCTGAGCAACGATCTAATTGCATGTTGAGTGAATTCTCATTTATGATGGTCTTTGAAAATCGTAAATACAAGAAAATTTTTACGCACCTAACCCGCAAGTCAAAGCGACTGCTTTAAACATTGCGGCATTGTGCAAGTTATTGGAATTAGTTGTAAAAGTGAATTGCTTTTTGAGTTTAGTGAATAAAACAAATTTATAAATATTTATCGGTAGTGCTATTCAGTGCTGTATTGTAGTTCTGGGCAGCGCTTTATTTGCAATGCCGTTAGTTTGCAAAAATTAATGAGGAATTATGAGAGATATAAGACGCTATTCGGTCTATCCTAGCAACCTAAATATGTTAGAATCATTTGATAAACTAGATAACTTTTTGAAGAGTTTTAATTTCGAAGAGGAAGTTGGCAAATGTGGTAATTCGAATTGTAAAATTAGGATTAATTCGGAAAGATCAATTCAAGCAAATGATTATGAAGAATTCATGAAAATCTTAGTCGAATACCCTCAAGCTCTACCTATTGATATTCATTCACATTTTAAGAATGCAAAGAACGACACAGTAGGAATTATTATGACTGTAGAAACTTCTGGCGCATCTGTAATAATTGAATCAGATGACTTACATTTAATTTCTTCGTTTCATGATAAAATTAAAAACATATTTCAGTTATTAAATCCCAAGGAAGAGTTAGAAAAAAAAGTTTCGAAGTACAATTTAAAGAAATCTATTTTCCTTGCGCATAGGTTTGACAATATGGGAAATGAATACTCAAGGATTATGATCAGATTTTTATCTTCAATTGGTTTTAAAGTATTAGAAGGCTCTGGTTATGAAAGTCGTGATATTCCTAGCAAGGTTTTAGATAAAATAAAGCAACAAGATATATTTATTTGTTTAGTAACACCTGGTAATCATTCGTGGATTTTAAGCGAAGCAAGTACAGCTAAAGCATTGAATAAATATATTGTGATTATTTGTCAAGCAAATACTCAGTTTGATAAAGGTATTCTTGGTCAAGATTTTGAATATATTTCTTTCCCTGAAGGATTTATTGAAAAAATATTTGCAGATATAATATATGCTTTACCGAGCTGAAGCAAACTAACCCGCCGCTCAACACGGACAGCGTTTTTCAGTGCGGCATTTGTGTAATTATGAATGATAATTTGCAAAGCTTGGTTGCTCTTTAAGGTAGTTTGTTCCAAGAAATATTCTTATAAATAAAAAATGGTTGTTGTTATTCGGCATAGCTGTTCTGGGCGGCGGCTTAGCAACAACACCATTATAAAACAAAAAATGCAAAAACGACATAAAATATTATTGCAATGGACTATAATAAAGATTATATTTTAGTCGCTTAATAAATTGGAGAATAAATGAAATTTAGTGAAGATATAAAACCAATTAGTTATTTAAAAACTCACGCTTCCGAAGTTGTCCGTGATGTTTCAAATAATCAAAAAACTTTAATAATTACGCATAATGGTGAAGCTAAAGTTATACTTCAAGATGTAAAACTTTATGAAAAGACTCAAGAAAGTATTGCTATATTAAAAATTGTTGCTCTAAGTGGAAAAGAAATGAAATTAGGAAACTTTCAACCACTTCAAAAATCATTGAAAAACGTTCAAAAAAGAATTGGTGAGTTTAAAAGAGAACAAAATGAAGTACAAAGTTAATGTTATTAAATCAGCCGAAGACGATTTATTTGAACTTTATAAATATATCTATTTTAATGATTGTGAAGAAAACGCAGATAAAATTCTCGCAAAATTAGAAGAAACAATAACCTTACTTCAATATTTTCCAACTCGAGGACACATTCCTTTAGAATTAAATTTATTAGGCATAGAAGATTTTTTAGAAATAAATTACAAACCATTTCGAGTTATATATCAAATACTTGGTAAAGTCGTTTTTGTTCATTGTGTTTTGGATGGAAGAAGAGATATGCAAAAATTGTTGTTAGAAAGATTAATTCGAGAATAATTAACTCATCACAAGGACACTGTTTTGGCATTTAGGGGTTAGTAATAAGTGGTTAGTAGCTAGACAACTATAATGCAAGTTAGAATTGTGGAGAAGCAACATTTCATAGAAAAATGCATGTTTTTATCTAAATATCACAGCATAAATTAATGTACCGTAAAATTATGGCTTATTAAAGATTATCTTTTTTCTATCTGAATCAACAACATTTGAAAGAAACTTCTTATAATCTTCAAAGTATTTTAGTTCAATTCTATTGTTTTTTATTTCCATTTCTCTGATATAAAGTAATGTATTATTTGCAAATTTTATACTGCTTTTATAATATGCAAACGGAGTTTCAAATATTTCATCTTTCAACTCTGACTCTAATACAAACTCTTGAGGAATTTTAATTTCCAAAGTATCAACATCCCGAAAAGGATAAATGTAATAAACGGGAAATTTTCGTTCATCAACACTTTCTTCAGGAATATCCGACTTTTCAATTTGATTAATGATATTTGGATTTATAAAGATTTTATTTCCGCTCATTTTTGCAAATTTCTTGTAATATCCAGTAAACTCAAGAGTATAATAATCTGGATTTTCATCTGAAGTTTTGAAGTTGTTTACTTGTAGATTTGGAGCATACTTTCCATATCGTGACTTCACATATAACAAATTATCTTTTTCTGAGCTTGTAACAAACATGTTTTTCATGTGTTCTTTTTGATTTCCACCAACATTCAATTTTGCTAAAAATCTTAAATCGCCATTAATACTTAGTGCTGATGACATTTTAGATTTTCCAAAATTTTGAAATGATTTTTTCTGCGGAGTTGTTAAAAATTCGGCACTGCTATCTTTTACAACCAAAACAGAAATATCTTCTATACTATATGGCATATTTCCAAGTTCGGAATATGACGAAGTGCATTCCAACCAAATTGTATCTTGTTTTAAAGGAACATAGGTTATGCAATGGTTAAAAATATTATTAACAAAATTGCTATTATATTTTCCTAATGAGTTTGTTCTTGCCAAGGCAGGATATGCTTTTATTCCAGCAACATTTAACATTGCAACCATATAAGTGCTTAGATCTTTGCAATCGCCATATTTGTTTTGGTAAACATCGGTTGCAGAATGTGGTTGCCAACCGTTAATTCCTGGTTCAATAGCAACATATCTTGTAGTTGTTTGCAGATATTTATACAACGCTTCAACCATTTCAGTTGAATCTTTAATATTGGCAGTAATATTTTTTATTTCCTCTTTTGCTTTGGGAGGCAAAACATACTTGTCTTTGCTCATTTCTCTATAAAATTTTGCATATTCGTTCCAATTTTCAAAACTTCCATTATAATCGTCAATTTCAAAATTTTTAGGAGCAAATTTTATTGCAATCTGAGTACTATTTTCTGGAGGCAAATAATCTTCATCTTTATATTCTTCTATATTTTCGAGTGTCCATAAATATGTTTTGAAGTTTGCTGTTTCTGTGATAGTTGGTGTTGGAATTTCGCCAATTTCTTCCATGCTGAATATAACATCTTTTGCAACAACCAAAGAATACTCTGATTTTAGAGTTTTTACAACATCTTGTGGATGCCAATCCTTCCAAAAAAACAAACTATTGCTCATAGTTTTATACGAATATTCAATTATAAACGGAAAAGTATGATGCTCAAATTGAAAATATTTATAATTATTTCCAGAATAAAACACATATCCAGGTGATATTGATACTTCTTTTATATCATCGTTTTCCAGTTCTTTAAGAATAATCCCATTTGTATCCTTTATTACTGCCGTTATTTCCTCAACCTCAATAAATTCATTTTCAACAACGGAAACGCTACAAAATTCCAACCCCTTTTTGTTTTTAATTAAAATACTTTTCTTTGACCAAAACTCCATGTTATTGTTTTTAACAACAACACTTGTATAGTCATTTATAATAATTGCATTTTCAGAGTTTTTTGAAGACGATTTATCCTTTGCCAAAATTGAAACCGCAAACAAACAGATTATGAGCATTCTTTTTATCATTATTTATCCGCTACTTTGGGAATTTTATTGAGAACAATTTGTTCGGTGTCAAATTCAAGTAATTTTTCAAAAAACAATTTTAATTTTGGATATTCGTCTTGTTTAAACGTTCTTTCTTTTCGGTTTGTTGTTTTAAGAATTTTCAAATTATTTTCTCCATCCGAAGAAACCATTTTTACATAACTATAGTTTGGAATATTTAGCTTCTTTTTGCTTTGTTCTTCCGAAATTGAGATGGAATAATTTGTTGGTAATTTAATCTGAAATTTTTCGTAAACGCTATGTTCGTAAGAAAAATCCACTGGAAATTCTCTTTTTTCACGAATAAATACACTTTCTTTTATATTAGAAAAAAGTGGTGGAGTAAAATAAACTAAGTCGCCGGCTTCTTCAATATATTCATCAATGTTGTATTTAATAACAATTTTTAAAGGTTCATCTATTGTTTTATCAACAATATAAAAAGTATCCACGCTTGCTGTTTCGTAAAGTTCCTTTACTTTTTTCTCAATCCATTCATCTAAATTAGCATCTTCCATTTTGCTTCTTTGGTCGTATGCCGAGTAACCTTCGTAAGTAAAAGTGGATTCTAAATTCAAAATTCCGTCTAAAGTTAATTCTCCAACAGTTGAAATGTCCATTTTGTTAATGTATTGTTTCGGAGCCAAGTTAATAATTTGTGTTTTTTTCTCGCTTACTTCAAGTCCATATTTTACATTATAGCTTGGAATTAAATAACCAAATTGGTTATAGCTACTTCCAGTATAAAGAAAATACATCTCTCGCCCTAAATCCAACAAACAAATTACTCTATTAAATTGTGCAGGATCTACAAAGCTTGGAATAACCCTACCATTATCTCTTAAGCTTATGAGTACAGGATTTGCTTTAAGTCCAATTCGTCTTAACAGGTTGATTAAAAGAATGTTTTTTTCGGAAGCTGAACCAGATTTTGTTTCTAAAATAGCCTCTAAGTCTTTAAAATTTGAAGCATAAATTCCAGTGTTGCTTGTAGTTTTAAGTTTACAGATATAATCATAAATTTGCTTTGCTTTTGTTAAACTATCCGTTTTGCTTTCAACTATTTCTTCAAGCTCCTTTGGCAAATCAATTTCATCATCGGTTAATTTAGAATAACCTTTATCCAGCCTTTCACCAATATCATTCCAAGATTTGGCAAAAGAATAATATACATTCGGATTTTTAAAGCTATTAAAAATGATAATTATTTTTGCAAAATAGTCATCAAGATAATCAACATAAGGTTCTTTTTTAATTCCATGCACATTTTTTGCTGTCCAAGTTACCCTTTTGCTCTGAGAACCAAGATTATTTATTTCTCTAAACAATTCAGAATTTTCGGAAAAATCGATGTTGTCGATATTCATTTTAAGAGTATTAAATGTAAAACCCGCACTAATAATTAATGAAAATTGGCTTTCAAGAGTATAATTGTTTCCTTGGAAAGTCCAAGGTTCAATATTTGTGATATAATCAGAAAATAAATTGTATTTGTATTCAATTACCGATCCTATTTCAACGCCAGGTATTGCAAAAGATTTAACCTTTATTCTATCCGAACCTTCATCAAAAATATTATCACTATTCATTTCATAAACTTCACCAGAGGGACTGTAAGATGCGGCATCAAGATTGTAAATTCTATCTTCGTGCCAATATCCAATTTTAACATTGGCAAACTCTTTGCCTTCTTGAGTAAGCACTTTTATTCTCACGTGTCGGCTAACTTCCAAATTAAAATCTTGAGTAATTGAAGCTTCGCCTCTATCAAAAATTACAAGTATGTCCGCATCCGGCTCTTGTTCAAAACTTGTCATTTTAAGATATTGTTCGTAATCTTCACCAAATTCTTGTGCAAAAAGGGTTACCGACAAAAAGGCAAAGAAGAATAAGATTAGTGTTTGTTTCATATTTCTCCCGAATAATTTAAATATTTTGCGTCTATAAGATTTAGGACTAAAACATGAAACGCCTTTTCTCCCTAAATTTTGAGCCAAAACTAATTCTTATTAATTTAATTTTCAAGGATAAATTTAACTTATTGTAATTTTTAATAATGTTTAACTGAAGAGAATTTGATAAAACCCGATTTTTCTATTTGAAATAAGAAAATTTTTTTGCTTAAAAAGATAATTATGTTTAATTTTTGCCAAGATTTTTATAGAAAATGAGGTTAATTAATTACTCTGCTTTACTTCTTACAAATTATTAACCCAAAATTGTGTGAATATAACAGTTTGTCTTTTTAGACAGATTGATTTTTAAGGTTTGTTAGCCCAAAACTTAATTCGTTCTAACAAACCAGAAGAAGTATATAAAATTTTAATTAAATAAATAATAACTCATGAGAACTTTACAGAAAAATATAAGATTGTTAGGAAGAATGAATTCTCTTGCTAACATGACAAACGAACATGTTTTCTGTCGGGTTAATATATATAGTTATATTTACTCATTTGGGAGATGTTTATGAAAAGAATATTTATTTTTATGTTTTTTATAGTTGCAATAACAAGTTGTGTTTCTACAAAAATAAAATCCATTAAAGATGAAGATTTTAAGGCAAGAATAGACAATATATTTATATTAGTAAATATTGCGGAAAATGAGATTGATTTCGGCAGTCAGTTTTTAGGAATCTTAGGAATTGAATTTAGAAAAATGGAACTAAATCTTGAGGGACTCCTATATCATCCAATGAGTTTATTAACACAAAAAGATATTGCTGATAAAATTCGAACATTCAGTCCAGACTTCCTCCTTGAAATGACCTTAACAAAAAAAACAATTCAAAATGGTAGTGCTACTGAAGGGGAATTCGATTTAGCTTTGTATGAAATTAAATCAAAAAAACCAATTTGGAAAGCAACTGTTAACACAAATGGTGGATTTGGTTCGATTGGAGACCCTGTATTAACAGTAAAAGAAATTATTGAAAAGTTAAGAATAGATGGTTTAATAAAATTTGCAGAGAAGGATAATGAAACATAGAAAGGTATTATTAATTCTAATAATTTTTTTATTAGTAAACGGTTGTGCAACAATAAAATCAGTTAAATCTAGCAAGATTAGCCAATATAAAGGGAAATTTGAAAAAATCTATTTGTTAGTTAATATATCAGAAAATCCAATTGGTTATGCATCATCATTAGCCTATTCATTAAAGATACAATTTGAAGAAAGAAACATTCAGTGCATCTATCAAATAGATAACAATATGAGCTTGGTGTCAAAAAAAGAAATCGAAACGGAGATAAGTGATTTTGACCCCAAATTGATATTAACTATTGGCCAATCTTTTTCTGGCTCTGCTGATAACGGAAATTTTTTAGTAACATTATCTGATGCTAAAACGGAAGATGTATTGTGGAAAGCTTCTACCCAAATAGGCTTCTCTGTGTATAATATTCCACCATCTAGCGAACAAGTGGGTGAAAAAATAATTGAGCAAATGATTGATGACGGGTTATTGGAAAATTGATCTAACTAACGGCTTATTTATATCGAGCTAAAGATTGGGATTTAGTCTATAGATTAGGTGGGGTTATTATCAAATAAAAACATAACCCAAGCATCAAAGCGACTGCCTTTACGCTCGGGCGTTCAGTTTTTCTGGTTCGTTTGTTAATTTTTTGTTTTATAATTTAGTTCAAGTTTTTAAAGGTATTTTTTAATAAACGGTTTTGTATTTGCGTCTCTTAAATTCTTTCAAGGCAGACGTTTTAAACGCAAATCCGTTATATTTTTTTAAGGAATTTAATATGAAAAATCTAATTCTTCTTCTTTTTGTCTTTGTTTCACAAATATTATCTAGTCCTTTTAATAGAAATTCAGAAGAAGAAATGATTTCAGAGATTTTAAAGAATAATTCATCACATCAGAATAGCTTGCTAGAAAATATAGAGCAGGTTCAAAATTATAATGATTTCCTATCTGCAAAATACAACTCAAATATTGAGAAAGTAAATGGGGATATGATACCATTTGATATCTGTAAAAATATAGTTTATGTCGGTGGAGATATACAAATATCAAACACGATAGATTTAAATTTATCATATATCCTAGATTTAACTCAAAACCTGTTTTCAATTTTAGAACTTTCAGATATAATTATTGAAGAAGGCAAAGCTCAAGAAAAGTATAAATCAAGATTAACCGAACAGATCAATTATCTAATTGCAGAACTAAAAAATAAACATGAGTGGATGACGAGTGTTGAAGAGAACTATTCTGATTTAGAAAATCAAAAAGTACTTAATATTGTTCAAAACATAAAAATATTATTCCATAGTATGAAAGAATATTACCAATCAGTTCTAAGCAATATGAGCTAAAAAAATATAACCAGCGCCTCAACCCGACAGCGTTTTCGCCTTCGGCTTTTGTGAAATTTTTAAGTTTGTAGCTCAGCTTAAAGTAATTTGTTAAATGTAGTTCAAATAAAAAAGTTTTTAATAATTATTGGCTTAGGATATTCAATGCTGCATATTTGTTTTGAGTAGCAGCTTAACCGCAACACAATTATGTTGCAGAAAAAATGGAAATTAATTATGAAAAAATTCGTTGTCATATTTCTTTATTCAATCATTATTGTTTCATGTTCTGGATTAAATTCTCTTCAAAACTCAAATATTGATGAAAATTCAATTGTTAGATGGGACGAAAACAGAAAATTAAATTGGAATGATTTTCAAGGAGAGTCAATTAAAAATGCGGCAATTAGTTCAGAATTATTAATTCAAATGCCGGCAAAATTTAATAAAGCCGCTTTGTTTTTACCTTCAAATTATTATGTTGAATGTTATATGGTAAAAAAAGGTTCTTGGGTAGATTCTGCAAAAGCGACCGAACAATCATTAAAATACAATCAATCAATATTTGATATATATGAAATATATTCAAGAAGACTCAGAAAGAAATTCGAAGAGACAGAATTAGGAATCGGTGACCCAACAGAAAAATTTAATAGTATTTGTAATGAAAATGCTCTGGCTTTATCTAATGAAATAATTAATTACCGAAAAGAAACTGAAATGGGAATTAATAACGACAAAATTGATGAGTGGAGATTAAAAATTAATGATATGTTAAAGGAATTAGAAAAATTTAAGAGTACTAAAAACTAAATTCAATGCAACTAACAAATCACCAAACCACATCGCTCCATTTCGATTTGGTTTGTAAATAGAAAGCTGGAATTCTGGTTCACCTTTTTTGTAAAGCGAATTGCTGTTCTGGGAAACAGCTTAACCGCAACAACTTTATATTGTTAAGAAATTAAAGAAGTGATTTGTAATTTCTTGCACTATGTAAAATTCTATGAACAAGAATTGTTTTGTCTTCAATAGTGTAAAAAATAAGATAATTTTGAACTATTAAATATCTATATCCAAGATTTCTAATTTCTTCATCTCTTGGAATTCTTCCTAAGTTTGGATTTTCTGATAGTAATTCTAAATCCTTTTCAATTTTATCAGCAAGCGAATGTGCAGCACTGAAATTATCAGCAGCAACATAAGAAACAATTTCAGTGAAATCTTCTTCTGCAATTTTTAGAAGTTTAATTTGGTAATTATTTTCCGTCATTAATTGATTTCCGAATATTACTCATAACTTGTTTAAGAGAGGTTCCAGAGTCTCCGCTAGCTTTCTGATTTTGAGCTACAGAAAGTTTGGAAAGAAGATTAAGTTTCAATTGCATATTTGAATAATGACTTATAGACATAACAACCAAATCACCCTCACCATTTTTTGTTATGTAAATTGGTTCGTTAGAATTGTGAGCTAATTCAGAAATTTCATTTGATTTGTTTCGTAAATCAGAAATTGGTTTTATTATTGGCATATTTACTCTAAGAAATTTGTATCACAAATATATCATAATTATGCTAAAGTCAATATTAAAAAGTTAACAACACGACAAGCAAATCAACTTGACCGTCGTATTGGTTTGATTTTTTGATAAAAATAGAAACCTAAAGTTCCTTTAACTTTTTTGTTACAGCAAGAAAAACCAAAAAGTGAAGCTTCGGACAAATATCCAAAGCAAGAAAAAGCAACTCTTTTTAAATTACAACATACATTAAATAATGGACTTTTAAATTATTCCTTAAACGTTAGTAAAATTATCCTCAAAAACCTGTAACTTTGCAATTCAAAATACGTCAAAAAATGATATTTTTTTTATACAAAGGAAACTATAATGGATAAACGAAAACTGATAATTATTATCTCTGGAATTGCTATTGTTGCATTTTCATTTTTTTCTATGCAATGGTTGGGTGGACTTAAAGCAGCTCCCGAACGCAAACCTGCCGAACAAATTCAAAGATATGTTAAAGCCGAATCAGTAAAATATAGCGACATTTTTACTTCTGTTGAAGCAATGGGACGAGTTACTTCGCAAACCGAAGTTTCGTTAATTGCCGAAGTGCGTGGCAAAATTATTACCGAAAAGATTGATTTTAAACTTGGCGAATCGTTCAAAAAAGGTGATTTACTAGTAAAAATAGATGATTCAATTGAGCTTTATAATATGAAATCGAAAAAAAGCTCATTTTTGAATAATGTTGCAAGCGTACTTCCCGACTTAAAAACATCATTGCCAGAAAGCTATAATAAATGGAATTCCTTTTTACAAATTGTGGATATTGATAAAGAACTTCCAGAATTGCCCAAAATGGAATCAGCGCAAGAAAGAATTTTTATGGCAAGCCGAAATGTGTTAACCAATTATTATTCTATTAAATCAGCCGAAGCAAATTTTGAATCGTACAGAATTTATGCACCTTTTGATGGAACAATAACTGAAGTTAATCTCGAAAAAGGAGCAATTGCTAATTCTGGAACAAAACTTGGCAAAATTATAAATACAGTAAATTTAGAACTTGAAGTTCCAGTCGATTTGGAAGATTCAAAATGGCTAAAAGAAGGTCAAAAAGTTGATGTTTATAACGACGGTAAAACTTCCAAATTTGTTGGAAAAATTGTTAGAAAAGCTCAGGATGTAAATCCAAACACTCAATCAATTAACGTTTATGTTTCGCTAAATTCCTCAAAAAACAATCCTATTTACAAAGGTGAGTATTTTACTGCCGTTTTTGCGGGAGTAAAATTGTCAGGTGTTATGGAAATTCCAAGAAGCGCTGTGTTTAATCAAAATGTGGTTTTTACGGTTGAAAATGGTTTGTTAACTCAAAGAGTTATTAACGTTAAAAAAATAAACAAAGATAAATTGTATTTTATTGGACTTGCAGAGGGAACAAATGTTGTTGCCGAACCACTTATTAATGCAACCGAAAATAGTAGTGTTAAAATACTAGGAAAAGAATAAGATTTATGAAAAAAATAATAACATTTATTGTAAAATATCCTATTTATGCCAATATAATTATTGCAGTTATAGTTTTAGCTGGCGGTTTTAGTTTAATGAATATGAAACGGTCATTTTTTCCAGAAATGACTTCAAGAATTATTCAAATTTCAGTTGCATATCCCGGCGCTTCTCCAAAAGAAATGGAAGAAGGCGTTACTACCAGAATTGAAGAAGCATTACGCGGAATTGTTGGAATTAAGGAAATAAACTCAACTTCGTCCGAAAATTTTGCAAGCGTTTCGGTTGAAACTACTGGCGAGTTTGCTATTGATGAAACCTTAATGGATGTAAAAAATGCTGTTGATGGAATTAGCTCTTTTCCATCCGCCGCCGAAAAACCAGTTGTTTATAAACAACGAAGCAGAACTCAAGCAGCTTTTATGGGACTTTCGGGCGATGTTGACCTTCAAACGCTAAAGAAAAATGCTCAAAAAATTGAAGATGATTTGTTGGCTTCTGGAATTGTATCAAAAATTACAATAAACGGCTATCCAAGTTTGGAAGTTTCGGTTGAAACTAAAGAAGAAGATTTAAGGCGATATAATCTTACTTTTGATATTATTGCTGCGGCAATTTCAACCAATAATCTTGATGTTTCTGGTGGACAAATAAAATCTGACGAACAGGAAATTCTTATTCGTTCGCGTAACCGAAGTGTTGACCCAAACCTAATTGGCGATATTGTTTTAAGAGCAAATACCGATGGTAGTTTTCTTAGAATAAGAGATATTGCAAAAATTAAAACTCAGTTTGCCGATGTTTCAAGCAGTGCAAAAATTAACGGAAAACAAGGCGTTTTCTTCTCAATTGAAAAGTTGGGAAATGAGGATTTGCAAGAAATTTCCGACTTTTTACACAAATATGTTGAAGATTACAACCTACAAAATAATACTCTTCAACTTGATATAACTTTCGATTTTAACACAATGCTTGATAGCCGTTTACAATTATTGCTCGAAAATGGAGGAATTGGTTTAATTTTGGTTATTCTAACTCTTGCATTTTTCCTAAGTTTCCGTCTTTCGCTTTGGGTTGCTTGGGGAATTCCTTCGGCATTTCTTGCTATGTTTATTCTTGCAAGTATGACTGGAATTACAATAAATATGATGTCTCTTTTTGGAATGATATTGGTTGTGGGTATTTTGGTAGATGACGGAATTGTAATTGCCGAAAATATTTATGCACATTTTGAAATGGGAAAATCGCCCAAACGTGCAGCAATTGATGGCGTAGTTGAGGTTTATCCCGAAATTATTACTTCTGTTACTACAACAATGGTTGCATTTGCTCCATTGCTTGTGTTACAAGGAAGAATGGAAATGCTTTATGAAATGGCGTTCATTGTTATTGCAAGTTTATTCTTTTCTCTTTTAGAAGCATTTTTTGTTTTACCAACCCACTTATCAAGCGAAAAAGTTCTAAGAAGAAAAGAAGAAAAAAAATCGAGCAAACTTAGAGCTAAGTTGGATTATATTATATATATAATGAGAGATATAATTTATAAAAATATTCTTGAATCAGTAATTCGTTGGAGATGGCTTGTTGTTACGGTTCCTTTTGCGTTAATTCTAATTACTATTGGAATGATAAATGGAACGCTTATTAAAACTACCTTTTTTCCAGCAATTGCCTTCGATTCGTTTAGTGTAAATATTGCGTTTACTCCAGGCGCTGGTGAAAAAAGAACTGCCGAATATCTCGAAAAGTTTGAAAAAGTAATTTGGGAAGTAAACGAAGAAATAAAAGAAGAATTTGCTGATTCAAACGATTTTGTAACTTTTGCATTTCGGTCAATAGGAAACGCATTTAATGGCGAAGAAATTGGCGCTCATGCTGGAAATATAAATGTGTTAATGCGTGATATGGAAGGTGCTCCTCTTTCAACTTTTGATATTGCAACAAGAGTTCGAAAAAAAATTGGAGATGTTCCAGAAGCTACAAAATTTACTGTTGGCGGACAAAACAGATGGGGAAGCCCAATTTCAATTAGTATTTTAGGTCAAAATCTTCAAGAACTTGAGTTAGCTAAAAATAAATTGCTAACCGAATTAAAAAACATTCCAGAACTTGATAATGTTAATGACAAAAACTCACTCGGAAAACAAGAAATTCAAATTCAATTAAAACCTTTGGCTTATTTCCTTGGACTTTCGCAAGCAGAAATTGCAAATCAAGTCCGTCAAGGTTTTTATGGCGGTCAGGTTCAACGCTTGCAACAAGGCAAAGACGAAATTCGTGTTTGGGTGCGTTTTCCAAAAGAAGATAGAGAAAATGTTGGACAATTTGAAAACATGAAAATCAAAACTTCCAAAGGCGAATATTCAATTAAGGAGTTAGTTACTTACAAAATTGAACGCGGACCTGTGAATATAAAAAGATATAATGGCGCTCGCGAAGAACGAATTGATGCCGATTTATTAGATCCTTATGCTCCAGTTCCTCCTATTTTGGAATATGTTCAGACAAAAATTGTACCTAAAATACAAGCTAACTTTCCTGGAGTTACTTTTGTCTATCAAGGTCAGGCAAAAGATAGTGCAGAATCGGTTGAACAAATTACGGTTCTATTTGCAGCCGCATTCTTAATGATTGTACTAATATTAATGCTTCATTTTAGGTCATTTTCACACATGACAATTATTGTAATGATGATTCCTTTGTCGTTATTAGGTGCTGCTTGGGGTCATGGTTTGCACGGTCATCCAATTTCGATGATGTCCGCTTGGGGAATGGTTGCCCTTTCGGGAGTTGTAATAAATGATGCTGTAGTTTTTCTTGCAAGATATAATTCGCTTTTAATTTCTGGAATGAAGGTTGAAGAAGCCGTTTTCAACTCTGGAATTTCGCGTTTTAGAGCAATTATGCTAACAACTTTAACAACTGTACTTGGATTATATTCAATTATTTTGGAAACAAGTTTTCAAGCTCAGTTCTTAATTCCAATGGCAATTTCGTTGGCTTATGGTGTTTTGGTTGGAACTGGATTTATTCTTCTATTTTTTCCAGTTTTAATTTTAACACTTAACGATGTAAAAGTTTGGCTTTATAAATTTTGGAATGGAAAATCAATCACTCCAGAAGAAATTGAACCAGCAATAATTAATAACAAAGTTATTGTTGACTAATTTTTGTTAAAATATTTTGTTTTTAATTTGGAGTACAATTTTAGAGGCTGTGTTAAAACTCAAAAAAAATGGATTGCTGAATTTATTTCAGCATCTATTTTAACTCAGCATCTTTAGCTGTTCTCCAAATTAAATAATTTTGAAAATGTTTCAACTTTTTTGAACAAATAGTTTTAATTATCGTCATATTGAAAAAATGAAAATATTATTGAGGAATTATGGCTGCTGGAAATCCAATAAAACGATTATTTGACTTATACACGAGCGAATTATCGTTTGATGAAATTGAACGAATGATTAAAAAAGAATCCAACGCCGTTTATGAATTTTATAAAAACGAAATTCCAGAGCCAAATTCGCAACAAAATAAACTTAATCGCTCATTAACGTTTATAAAATCACTTTTTAACGCCTTTTTATTAAAACTTTCTCCAGCGCGTCGTGTTTTTTATCTTTCGGCACTTTTAATCTTTTTTGTGGGCATTGTTGGACAAAACACGCCTTATCTCATTTTTTCGTTTCTAATTTTGAATGTTTTAATTGCTTTTGAATTGGCTGATAAACTAATAGTAAAAGATGATATTGAACTTGCTAAAAAAATTCAAAAAAGATTGATGCCAGAACCACCATTTAATAGCAAACATTTCGAAATTTCCGCTTTTAGCGAAGCTGCTCGCGAAGTTGGTGGCGATTATTTTGATATTGTTGAATCTGAACACGATGAAAAAACGTTCGTAATTATCGGCGATATTTCTGGAAAAGGAATTGCCGCAGCGCTTTATATGGTTCGCGTTCAAACAATTCTTCAATTTTTGATTGAAAATCACTCAAATCCACAAAAAATAATTATTGAATTGAAAAAATATTTTGCCAAAAAACTTGAACGCGAATATTTTTTAACTTTGTCAGTCGCTTCAATTGACAAAAACGGCGAGTTAAAATACAGCAATGCGGGTCACTTGCCTTTGCTTCACTACAAGCAACAAGAAAATGAGTTCGTTGAAATAAATCCCGCTGGAATTGGAATTGGTTTTAACGACAAAGGAATGTTTGAAAAAACTCTTTTGGAAGAAATTGTAACAACCAAACCTAACGACATACTTTGCTTTTATACAGATGGAATTACCGAAGCAATGAACCAATACAAAAATCAGTTTGGAATTGAACGGTTGAAAAGGATTATTAGCGAAAATGCAAGTAAATCGTCAGAAGAAATAAAATCCCAAATTATACAAACCATAATAAATTTTAGAGGAAATGCCGAAGTTAATGACGATATTTCAATCGTTTTAATGAAGTCAAAACAAAAATAAAATTTGTTTTCTAACCAATTTGTTCTGAATTTAACCCCAAAAGCCCAACTTTTCCAAAAAGTTGGGCTTTTTAATTGCGGTTGAAGTTTTTGTGTCATTATTATGTCGTCCCTATGGGACTGTGGGTTGGTTTAGTGCTTTTATTAATCTACTAATATTTCGTGCCGCTGGCACTTTTAATTATTTGAATTATTAGTGCAAGTTTTTAATTTCCCTCTTTGCAAATCTCACTTAAAAATATTCTTTAACCCCAGCGGGGTGAAATAATAATAGAAAGAAATAGTAAAAAAATATTAAAGCCCCAGCGGGGCGACATTAAATTAAATTTAAAAGTCCAACTTTTAACAATTAACAGATTAACGGCAAAACTTTCCCAAAAGTTGGGCTTTTGGCTTTTTTCACTATAAAAATTTAAACCCAATTCATTTTTCTCAAATATTTAGATTTATTTATTTAAACTCTCGTTATAAAACCTTAATTTTAAACAATATTTTTTAATAATAGCTCAAAAGGAAGATTTGTGAGAGTAAAACTATTTGTAATTATTACTGCTTTTTTGTCAATAACAATATTAGCAAACAACGAGGTGAAAAATATGATTATTCCAACTCCCCAAGTAATAAAATTAACTAACAAATTGTTCAAAATTTCGGACGGAATTACTATTGGCGTAAAAAGTGACAAAACCACATTTATTGGCAAACAAATTCTCGAAAGTTTAAAAAACTCGTTTGGTGTTAATGGTAAAATTGTAAAAAACAATGCTCAAATTTCCTTAAATATTGTTGATAAACTCAAAAATATTAAAGCTGACAAAGTTCTTTATAAACAGGCTTATAATCTCACAATTACTGAAAAAAACATTACAATTAACGCTATTTCGGAAAAAGGATTGTTTTATGGTGCAATGAGTTTAATACAATTGTTGGAAAATAACACAACAAAAGAGCTTCCTACTTTTGAGATTTCTGATTGGCCAGATTTACAATTTAGAGGAATTTCGGATGATATTAGTCGCGGACAGGTTTCCACAATGCAAAATTTTAAGCGAATTATCGATTTTATTGCTCGCTATAAAATGAATGTCTATATGCCTTATTTGGAAGATATGCTTCAATTAAAATCATATCCGTCAATTGGCAAAAATCGTGGAGCACTTTCAAACGAAGAAGTAAAAGAAATAGTAAATTATGCTTCTGAAAGATACATTGAAGTGATTCCCATATTTCAAACGCTTGGACATTTTGAAAACATTTTAACATCAAGTGAATTTGTCGATTTTGCCGAGTTTCCTGGCGCTGCTTCGCTTTCAGTTACCGAAGAAAAAACCTATGTTTTCATCGAAAATATGCTAAATGAGGTTTTCGCTCTTTTTCCATCAGAATACATTAACATTGGCGCCGATGAAAGTTATGATGTTGGTTTTGGAAAAAGTAAAGAATTAACCGAAAAAGTTGGAGTTGCAAAAATTCATGCCGATCATTATAAAAAAGTTTTCGAAATTTGTAAAAAAAACAACCGAAAAGTTATGATGTATGGCGATGTAATTCTAAATCATACGGATATTCTTGATTTAATTCCAAAAGATGTTACAATTATCGATTGGCATTATGGAGCAAATAAACGATATCCTTCAACCGACATTTTCAAAGAAGCTGGATTTCAATTTATGGTTTCACCTTCTGTTTGGAATTATCGGTCAGTATTTCCAACTTACCAAATTGCACTTCCAAACATTAAAACGATTATAAATGATGGAATGTTAAATGGTGCAAAGGGAATGATAAATTCCAATTGGGGCGATTATGGCGCTGAAACATTTAAAGAATTTGTCCTTTTCGGTTATGCGTGGTCGGCTCAATGTTCGTGGAATTATGACCAATCTTCTCTTTCTGACTTCAATAACGCATTTTTTGCCGATTTTTTTGGAATTGACGATAGTAAATTGAATTCGTTATACAAAACTTTTAGCACCATTTTTAACCAACCACAATGGCACGAACTTTGGCGACATCCGTCTTTGGATTTACCAACTGCTGCTTGGTGGGCTCCAAGAATAAATCCCGAAGAAATTTCGTCTTGGATGAATTGGACTTTGCCCGATGCTTTTAATATAATTGAAAATTTTGAAAATTTAGTCACTAAAAACAAAGATCATTTTGAATTATTGCGTTTTATAATCCATTTGGATTTTTACTATTCAAAAAAAATGGAGACAAATTATTATATTACTTCTATTTTGAAGTTGAAAAAACTGGAAAGTGAATCTGCTAAATCGAAGGACAAAGCAAAAGAAAATAAAATTGAAATTGTTACAATTAAAAAGCGATTAAGCAAAGTTAAAATTGACGATTTAATTACGCAAAATATTACTGAATTAAAAAATCTTAAACTCAAATATCAAGAACTTTGGTTAAAATACTACAAAAAAGACAATTTAAATATGATTATGGATAAGTTTGATAGACTAATTTCATATTTTGAAGAAACAAAAACAGCTTTTAAAAATAACAGTTTGAAAAATCCAACAATTGAAAGTGATTGGATTTATGCAAATGCTTCTGCAAAAACCTCTTACGAAAAAGCAGAATTTAAACATGTTTTTACAATAAAAGACGATATAAAAAGTGCTAATATTCAACTAATTGCTGATACACACGGAAAATTGTATATAAACGATAACTTTGTTGGTGAAATATATTCTCGTCGCTCACTTTCGCTTTTAACAGAATATGACCGTTTTTTATTCCTTGATGCAAAGAAATATTTTACTAAAGGTGAAAATACAATTAGAATTGAAGCACAAAGTTACAAAGGCGATTCTGGGGCTGGAGTAAATTTTATTGCCGAAATTGTAACCCAAAATGGAACACTTGAGATTTTATCCAATTCAAAATGGATGAGTCGCGAACTAAATTCGAACCAAAATTGGGAAAAATCGACAGTAAAAGAATACAAATTTCCTATAATTGCTCCAAATTTTGCAAAAAAACGAACAAGTTGGATTGAAAGATAGATGAAAAATAAAAAATCCCTTTTAATTGGAATAGCAATTTCTCTTTTTGCAGTTTTCTTCTTAAATGGGGTTTTGCAATCGTTGTTTTTAATAATTTTTAATACGGACATTGAGAAATTCCATTTTTCGATGTCCGGTTTTTCACCAATTTTTCAACTAAATAATAGCTAAAATATTTACTTAAATTCATTTTTACTTTTGCTTCCAATTATTATTAATTTAGTATTTCTTGAGTTATCACTTACACTTCTAAAAAAATTTCCACAAGGTATTTTTAGATTTTCCAGTATTGTTTTTGTGCTATTTCTGGTTGGATATTTAATAATTTTTACATTTTATGGATTAATTGAGTTGCTTCTAAATCCATTTAACAATTCACTTTGGAGTAAATTAACAATACTTTGGGTACTTGAAGAGACAAAAATTTATGTATTTATAATCTTCGTTTTACTTGCCCTTTTTACTTATCTTCAGTTTGTTCAAAAGAGATTAATGCAATATTTAACTTTGTTAAATTCGGGAAAAACTAAGTTTTTGTAGTGCTTTTCAATAAATAAGCCAATCCTTGATACGAAATTCCTAAATGCTTTGCAGCAAGAGTTCTATCTCCATCATAAATTTTTAACGCACGATTAATTAACCAATTTTTTGCCTCTTCTAATTCTTCCATAGTTCCCGAATTAAATATAAAAGCGTTATTCAAATTGCTTTTAAGAGGCGAAAATTTATAATTACTATTATGCGTAATTGTACCAAAAATGCAGAAATTTTTAATAAAATTGGAAAATTCTCGAATATTTCCTTCCCATTTATGTGTTTGGATGAAATTCCAAATTTCATCCGAAAGCGGTTTTTTCTCTTTATCAAACATTCTGCTAAACAAATTTTGGAAGTGATTTGCCAGCGAACGTAAATCCTCTCTCCGTTCGCGAAGTGGTGGAAGCACAATTACAGTTGAGCCAATTCGATGATACAAATCTTCTCGCAAAAATCCTTTATTTATAGCTTCGTGAATATTTCTGTTAGTTGAAGATAGAATTTGGACGTCTATTTCAATTTCTTTTGTACTTCCAACACGCATAATTTTTCGCTCTTCAATTACCCTCAACAATTTCGCCTGATGTTGCATTGGAATTTCGGTTATTTCATCCAGGAATAGAATTCCATGATTTGCAACCTCAAACAATCCCGCATGCGAGTGAAAAGCATTTGTAAAAGCACCTTTTTCATATCCAAAAAGCTCCGATTCGAAAAGCGTTTCTGTTAATGCCGCGCAGTTTACTGGAACAAAGGGCTTATTTTTACGAACTCCATTCATTAAAATATATCTTGCTAGCAATTCCTTTCCTGTTCCAGTTTCGCCAACAATTAGTGTATTCATGGAATATTGAGCAACCGATTTTGCTTTATGCAATGCTTCTTTTAATTTTGGAGCTTCACCAACCATTATATTTTGGTCATTTTCGTAGTTTTTGTTAATCTGCTCTTTTAAAACTATGTTCTCTTTTTGTAAAATTTCCTTATAAATAATATTTTCTTCTTCAACTTTTTTAAGGTGAATTAGTTTTTCAACCGCCGCATGTAGGTAAAATTCCTCATAAGGCTTTTTTAATATTTCACTAACTCCAATTCTGTTAGCTTTAATAAATGCTTCTTCTTCCGAATAACCTGTAATTAGAATGTATTTTGTTAATTTTTGTGGGTCGCGAGTTTTTTCAATAATATCCAAACCAGTCATTCCCTGAAGTTTTAAGTCCAAAATTGCTACATCAAAAGTATTATTTTTCAATATTTCAATTGCAGCTTCAGAACTTCCAGTTGAAGTTATTTCATAAAAATTTGTTTCAAAAGAAAGAGTGAGATTTTCTAACGAAAATTCATCATCATCAACAATAAAAATTTTAATTTTTGATTCGGTTAGGCTATCCATTTTGTCCAATATGTTTTTCGGAATATAAAGGTATTACAATTTCAACTTTTGCACCCATTTCAGAGTTTCCAATTTTAATTTTTCCGCCAATATTGTTGATAATATTTTTAATTACCCACAACCCCAATCCAGTTCCTTTTCCTTTTTCTTTTGTTGAGACAAAAGCTTCAAAGGGTTTTTGCAATTTTGCTTCGGTAAATCCTGGTCCAGAATCTTGGATGAAAACTTCACAATTATTATCTACAATATTTGCTGATAAAGTTATCACTTTAATTTCGCTGTTATTATCCATAATTGAATCACGCGAATTGAAAAGCAAATTGGTAATTATTTGGCTAAGTTCGGTGGAAGAAATTGCTAAATCTGGATTTCCAACCATTTCGATGTTTAGTTTAATTCCCAAATTTTCTAATTGTTTTCCCGATAAATCTTTCCACTCATTTATTACATCATTTAAGTTTGTTTTTACATTTTCTTCGTTTCTCTGAACGCCGAGCAATAATTTTTCAACTATCGATTTGGCTCGTTTTCCAGCTTTTTCTATTAAATTTATATTGCTTTCTATGTTTGCACTTTTGCTATCTCTAATTCGTTGGGCGCTATTAATAATTGCACCTAAAGGACTATTTATTTCGTGAGCAATACTACTTGCAATTGTTCCATAAACCGCTAATTTTTCAGCTTCAACTAATTTTGCAGTTGTGTCCTTTAATTCATTGTGAGTCAATTCCAATTTTTCTTTTTGACTTTTTATTCTTTTCCACGAAATTCGCATGGTATTTAACCACAAAATCATAGTAACGACCAAAATTAGCAAAAAAGAGATTACCAAATTTCGTAGAGTATCAACACTAATATTATTGTACCATTCAATTTTATGCAAAGAATATAGTTTTGAAACTCGTTTGCCAGAATCAAAAACAGAAATCAATCCAGATTTTTTGAGATAATAAGACTGACCCTGAACTTCAAAATTAGCTACTTTTTCCAAATTTTCATTTAAAGCAATTAAACTTTGTACAATACTACTTCCTTCTATACCAATTATAAAATTTTCTTCTTCCATAGAAATATTAGCCAAAGGAAAATATTTAAATTTTGATTTCGCTGATTTAACTACCTTAAAATCAATATTGAATTGAGCGATTCCTCTCATAAACTCTGTCCAAAATATTTTATTTCCCACAACAAGTATTTCGTTGTATCTCTTTTTTAAAACTGTTCTTTTTTCAACTTTTCCAGTAAATGGATCAATAATTTCAAGAAAACTTTTGTGTTCAACTGTGCATGCAAGTAATATTTTTTGTTTATTATTAATTCTTACGCTATCTATTTTAACAGACGTCCCAACTTCACCACCTATTATTCTTTTCCAAACCAACTCATTTTTGGAATTTACTGCACGAATTATTGCGAGCGAATCGGAAGAAAAGTCTGGAGAATTAAAATCAAATTTCGCATTTGGGCTTCTCTCAAAATTTTTATCATAAGTCGTATTAATTGGGGGCTGTAAATTTTGATAAAAATAATTATTATTTGAATATAACAATTTTACTTTATTTGTATTTCTCGATGAACTTGCATAAACAATATATGATAAATTATCCGAGATAAAATTTATCGGGTCTGTTTTCATCAAGTTTTCGGCTGTGTAACTTTCCCAAATTTTCTGTTTTTTTTCAATATCAATTGCCCAAATTCCTCTTTTTGTATAATCCCGAACTGTTTGCTCGCTAAAAGTAACAATCATTTCATAAAACTTACCTGATTCAATTTGCGCTGGCACCATATTTATATTTGCGTTATCATACTTGTTTTTGTATGGAATTTCTAAGACTTTTTCTTTTATTTTAGGCGAGTTAGAGGGATCAAAATACATAAACCATATTTTAGTACCGTCATTTATTCCAAAAACAACTTCATCATAGGAATCACCATCAAAATCAAAAACCAAAGTAGTCCGCAAAAAAGTACTATGATTGTCCGTAAGTTTTATTGTTTCAATCACCTTAAAATTATTATCATAAAACATGATTGACGAAGGTTTGTTTTCGTATCTGAAAGAATTGTAAATAGCTACAAATGCATAATTGTCATTTTCAAAGATTTTACCTTCGGCAAGTACTAATCCAGCTAGAGTTGTATCTTTATCAAATCGGTAAGGATATATTTTGTCTTCCGCGATTATTTTTGTTAGCGAAGCAAATAAAATTAAAACATAGATTAAGTGGCGATTCATTATATCCAAAAATTTTAAGACGGACAAAAATATACTTTTTTATAATAACAAACAAAATAATTTTAAAGTAATCTTTAATTTTAAAGATTACTTTAAAGGATTTTTAAAGTAATCTTTAAAACTTCATATTTTCACATTTATAAAGTTCGAATTTGGGGTATATTCAAAGCCTATTTTCTGGCATGCAATTTGGTTAATATAAGCCGTGAAATTAGTCGTTTCACATAAATTGAGGAAGCAAAATGAACTTCTTAATTATTACAATAGCAATTTTAGCTATATGTTTAACGTTATTTGCAGTATGGTATATAAAAATTATAAAAAACAGATAGGTTAGGGCACATTTAATGGAAGAGGAACGCTAATACGGTAGCCCCATCCTCTTCCGAAACTTTTTTAATGGAGTATTTTTGAAAGCAGAAACAATAACATCAGAAGTTAGACCTAAAATTATGAGTGTATTAGCTAATTCATTATTAGCTGGATTTTGGGGTTATTTATTATTTTTAACAATTCTTTTTTTTACAAAATTTGTAGCAAGATTTATTCAAGAGCCAAGTGTTTTTGAATTTGAAGTTGCTGATTTTATTTTGCCAATAATCGGGTTTTTTCTACTATTTTTGATTCGTTTTTTAGAAAAATTTAAAGAAAACTAAAAGTCAGAACAGTATTTCATTTGTTTCTTTTTAATGTTATTATTAAAATTTGAAACAAATGAAGTATTTATGACAAAGGTTAACATTATAACTGGAAAAATACGTTCTGGCAAAACTACATTTTTAAAAAATCTTATCACCTCTCTGAATGATACAGAGGGAATTTTGCAGCCAACGATTGGTGACGAACGCTTTTTTCAAGATATTAAATCACAAGAAATCCGAAAAATAACATTAAATGAAGTAAATGAAAGTGCAATTATTATCGGGCGGTTTATTTTTGACAGAAATGCGTTCAATTGGGCAAAGCAAAAACTAAAGAATGCAATTTATGGAAATGCTAAAAACATTGTAATTGACGAATTTGGTCCTTTAGAATTAAATGAAAATGGATTAGAGCCATTAGTTTCGGAAATTGTTAACGAAATTATGAAGGTAAACGATAAAAAGTTGATTATTGTCATACGAGAAACTTTAGTAAGTGATTTTTTAAACAAATTTAATCTTTCCCAAATTGATGTTGAAATAACAGAAATTAAAAATTTTGAATCGATATAAATTAATAAATCAAAGCAAAAAGTCACTTTTGTGAGCTTTAGCTTTGATTTATCTTAATAGTTTTTTAGATGAATGAATAAATTTACTTCATCATCGTTTTTTGGTGAGGTTCTAACATTTTTTCTGGTGGACTAATAAAAGGAATTCCGAGACTTAATCCACGAAGAATAAAAATTAGTGCTAAAATAATTGCAAAAACTGGAATAAGGCTGTTGATTTTCTGTTTTACATTTGCAGTTACAAATTTTCCAACCATTGATGTTGCAAACATAATTGGAGAAGTTCCTAATCCAAAAAGAGCCATGTAAATTGCTCCAGAAATTGCACCGCCAGTGGTAATTGCTCCAGCAAGGGCAACATAAACAAAACCGCAGGGTAGTAAACCGTTAATCATTCCAAAAACAAACAAAGACAAAGGCGAACCAGATTTTGTAAGTCTTGTAAAACCTTTTTTAACAAAATTATTTGCAATCATATAAGGTTTTGTATAAGTCAATTTTCCATGAAATTTGGAAGGAGTTAAATAATACAATAAAATTGAAACACCCAAAAGGATTGAAGCCCATTTTTGCATTCCCGCAAGATGAATTCCTTTACCAAATAATCCAAAAATTGCTCCAAAAATAGCATAAGTAATGCTTCTTCCAATGTTATAAAGTAGTCTGCCGACAACAATTTGAAAATTTGAGGCATTTCCGAATGGAAGTGCAAGAGCAATTGGTCCGCACATTCCAACACAATGAAAACTACCTAAAAACCCGATAATAAATCCTGTCCATATTTCCATTAAGGCACCATTAATAATTGTTCTGTAAAATATTCCACTCCTTCCACTGCCCAATTAACCTTAACTTTCCACAAACCGGTTGATAATTCACTTGTGTTAAAACTCATTTTATTTTGTTCATCTAACAAAATAGTTTGCTTTTTGTCGAGTAAATCGTCGGAAGGCTTATAATATGCTATAAATCCGCTAATTTTGTTACTTTCAAAAATAGATGGGAAATTAAATTCAATATTAGTTGAATTAAGTTTAATAGTAAGTTGTTCTGGTAAATTGTTAGTTCTTTTTACTTTATCAATTTGCGATTGATAGGCAATTTCTGCAGCATAATAATCTTCTTCTACCAAATCGTAATCCACAAAGTAGTGTATTACAACAACTTGTAAAATTGTAACTATCAAAAAAACGATAATTACGATTGTAATTCCTGTTCCCCAACTAAATTTTTTCATATATGTTTTAAACCAATTCTATTTATTAAAAATGCTAATCTTTGTCGTGTTCTTCTTTTTCTTTATCATTTTCTCTTTTTTCGTGTTCTTTATTATCGTGTTTGTTTTTTCTAAATGTTTCAATTCTTCCTAAAAAGCTACTTTTTATTCTATCAATTACTTTATTATTAGCTTTAACAACAATTGTAATTGGAGTATTTAGTTGCGTAATTTCAGATTCTTCAATAACAACTAAAAACTTTGCTTCAATAATTCCCTGTGGTTTAGCAATCATATTGCTTCCAATTATTTTGATTTTTCCATTGCTATTTTCAAGTTCAAGTGTTGCTGGAATTTCGTCAAAAGTCTTATTTGTAAGAACAAAATCGTATAAATTGCTAATATGCAAACTATCGTATTGTTGAAACATCATTCCAGGTGTTCTTAGAATTGAAAGTTCAAAATCTTCTCTTTTGGAAAGCATTATTGAAAGAGCAGTAAAAAGCACAACTAAAACGACTGTATAACCTATTGAACGTGGAGTTAAAAGTGAACGAACTCCCTTTTCAATTTCATTTAACGACGCATAGCGAATTAATCCTCGTGGTTTTTTTATTTTATCCATAACAGAATCGCAAGCATCAATGCAAGCCGTGCAGTTTACACATTCTAATTGTGTTCCATTTCTAATATCAATTCCAGTAGGACAAACATTAACGCATGCTTTGCAATCGATACAATCGCCTAATTTTGCAGAACTATCTTTTGAAACTCCACGCGGTTCGCCACGAACATGGTCATAAGAAATTACAACAGAATTTGCATCAAGCATTACGCCTTGCAAGCGTCCATAAGGACAAACCATTAAGCATGCTTGTTCTCTAAAAAATGCGAAAACAAAGTAAAAAACGCCCGAAAAAATTACCATTGCAATAAATCCAGTTACATGGTCAGAAACCGGACTTTGCATAATGTGAAATAATTGGTCTTTTCCTATAATGTAGGCAAGAAAAGTATTTGCAGTAATAATAGCAATTGCAAAAAATATGGCATGTTTTAAGCCTTTTTTGAAGATTTTTTCGCCATTCCAATCCATTTTTGCAAGTGCTCTTTGTTTATTTGAATCACCTTCAATCCAATATTCAATTCTTCTATAAACCATTTCCATAAAAATTGTTTGCGGGCAAAGCCAGCCGCAGAAAATACGTCCATAAACGACCGTAAAAAGAAAAATTGAAATAATTATGAGAATCATTGCAATTACAAACAAATGAAAATCGTGTGGACCAAAAGGAACACCGAAAAGGATTAATTTTCTTTCCAGAATATTTAAAAGGATAAGTGGATTTCCGTTAACTTTTACAAACGGTAATCCGTATAAAAGTACTAATAAAACCACCGAAAAGAGAGTTCTTGCGTTATAAAATTTTCCACTTGGTTTTTTAGGAAATATCCAAATTCGGTCACCTTTTTGAGTGACTGTTGCTATAGAATCCCTAAAAGATTCTTTGTCACTATTTTCAGAGTTATTCAAGCATCGCTCCTAACTAAAATATGGTTTATTACTCAATATTGGGGTTTAATTAAAATTATTTATTTAATAAGGACAATATAACCATTTTAAATTTATTTTTATTTTCAAAAAATATTATTGAATTGAGAACGCTAAAATTAAATTGTTTTTTTAATACACAGTAATAATTAAGAACGTAATTATTACTGTGTATTCCCATCAAATATTTGTTTATAGCTGCTTAAAATGGCGTTTATATGCTATTGAAGCAACCATAGAAATTAATGTTTATGTTCACCAAAATAGATAAGAACAAATTCACCAACGCTTTTCTTCAAATTTTCAGTAACCGTAAGATCTGTACTTTGCTTTGCTTTCATTGAAAAAACAGCAATTGCATGAAGAGATGTTAGTTGTTTAATATATTTATTATATTTTTCCTTATCAGAAGAGTCGGTAATTATAACTCTTTGGTGTAAAAAATATTGGCTAACAATTTCTTGAATTTTATTTGCGTGTTCTTCTTTGTTTGCAACCCATCTTACTAACTGGTTATAGTTTGGATTGGTTTGTTTTGATAATTCGTTTATCATATTCATTGATTTTTCAATTGTAGTAATATGTTCGTTTATTAATGAAATTCTCAATGAATCTTCATAAATTCCGCAAGGAATTTCGCAATGAGCATAGCTGTTTTGATAAACAAATAAAATACTTACAAAGAAAGCTATGGCTATAAATGTAATTTTGTGTTTAATCTGTTTATAATTGTTTGTTTTAGTTGGTTGTAACTCACAATTATTATCATTCTCATGAGAATGAGCGTTTATGTATGTTTGTTTCATAATATTACCTTTCGTTTTGTTTTTAATAATCATGTTTAGCTGATTATTTTATTTAGTTAGATGTAAAATTAAAACTTTTAGACTTCGAGTTGTATATAATAAAGGTGCAGATTTCTTCTAAGAATATTTCAATACTTGCTTAATTTTATACATACTCCCCAAACCGAATTTGAGTCTATTTGACAACTATAAGATAACGTTTTTCAAAAAAAGATGCGGATAAGTAAAATACTTATCCGCAATTAATTTACTCTTTATGAGTATTTGTTTTTAATAATCCTACAATTATACAAAAACAGTCAAAATTTAAGATTTAGTTAGCCATTTATGTATTGCGCTTAGCTAACTACTTTCTTACAGTCTCATTTTCACCAACCAATTATTTGCCTTTTGAGGCTAAGTAAAGGTTAATTCATTATAATCCAACTTGTGTTACATTTCCACCACCATTATCGCTAGTTGCGGTATTGGTATTTTCTTGAGCATAATCCCACAAAGTACCTTCTGGAGCTTTAGGATTTGGTGGATTTGTTCCTCGAAGCGTTCTAATGTAACTTCCAACTTCTTGAATTTGATTAGGACTTAGCTGCGATTTCCAGCTAATCATTCCTTTTGCAGGAACGCCATCAGAAATTGTTTTGTAAATATTTTTTATGCTCGCCCCATGAATCCAATAATCGTCGGTAAAATTAGGACCAACAATTCCTTCACCATTAGCGCCGTGACAAGCTACGCAATTTTTAGTAAAAATATCTTTTCCTGAAGCAAGGGCAGCAACATCGGATAGAATTACTACTGTTTCCTCATTAATTAAAGCTCCACTTTTTGATAAAAGTTCAGCTTTTAAAGTTGCAGCTTGTACTTCTTGATTGTACTCATTTATTTGCACATTTCCATCGCCAATAACGTGGTAATCAATCATATAAATAATTGAAAAGACAATAGCTCCATAAAAAAGGGCGTTCCACCATGGTGGAATTTTATTGTCGAGTTCTTTAATTCCGTCAAAATCATGATCTAACATAATATCATTTTCTTCTTGAAGCGAAACTGATTGTGTTATAGCATGCATAAATTTACTAAATGGAGTTATTACTTTTTCGCCTTTTACATCGTTGCTTTCGGCATAAACCAAAACAAGCCATAAAATAAGAGCAATTAAAAAGGCAGTAACAGCAATAATTACTTTCAACACCGAGCCATAACCTGTGTTTGCATCACCAGCTGCGGCAAAATTTGTTGTGCTGAAAATAAGTAAAAACCATAAAGTTGAGATAAAACTAAATTTTTTATTGTTTTTCATTTTTACTCTCGTCGTTTAAATTTACTTTAGTATCTTCTTGTAAAGGTATGTTTGAATATAATTCCATATAAGGCTTTTCTTTTTTAAAAACCCAGATTATAACTCCAGAGAATATTAAAAAAAACAGAACTAAACTTATTATTGGAAAAATCCAAACATTATCAATTGAGGATAAATTTTGTGAAAACATATTCTCCTCTACTTATTTTCAGTTGGTTTAACTTTTATATCTGTTCCAAGTCGTTGCAAATATGCAATTAGAGCAACAATTTCTTTGTCAGAATCAACAACAATTCCACTTTCTAATAAATTATCAGCAATTTTTTCTGCTTGTAATTGAAGATCGGCAACAGCTTGATTTTCGTATCCATCGGCATAAGGAACTCCGAGTGAACGCATTGCATTAATTTTATTAGGTGTTAAATCGGTGCTTAATTTTTGCTCTAATAACCAAGGATAACTTGGCATAATTGAACCTGGTGACATTTGTCGTGGATTTTGCATGTGCAAATAATGCCACATATTTGAAAATTTTCCACCAACTCTGTGTAAATCGGGACCTGTTCGTTTTGAACCCCACAAAAATGGATGATCGTAAACAAATTCGCCAGCTTTTGAATATTCGCCATATCGTTCTGTTTCTGAACGGAATGGACGCACTAATTGAGAGTGACAAGAATTACAAGATTCTCTAATATAAATATCTCTTCCTTCCAATTCTAAAGCAGAGTATGGTTTTACGCTTTCTATTGTTGGAATATTTGATTTTATTAACCAAGTTGGAATAAACTCGACCAAACCACCAATTAAAATTACAACTGTTGTTAAAACAGCAAATTGGATTGGTCTTTTTTCGAGCCAACGATGTGATTTTTTATTTTCAGCATTGTCGTAGCTTAATGCTGGTGCTTCTGCAGCTTCGTTTGCAACAAAACTACCTTGTTTAGCAGTTTTATATAAGTTGTAAACCATTATAATAGCGCCAGTTAAATACAAAGTACCGCCTATTGAACGAATAATATACATTGGTACAATTTGTAAAACTGTTTCTAAAAAGTTTGGATATTGTAAAACACCAAGTGGAGTAAATTCTTTCCACATTAATGATTGGGTTAATCCTGCCCAATACATTGGTACAACCCAAACGACTAATCCTAAAGTAGCAATCCAAAAATGTGCTGTTGCTAATTTTTTGGAGAAAAGTTCTGTATTCCAAATTTTTGGAACTAACCAATAAAGCATTCCAAAAGTTAATAAACCGTTCCAACCAAGAGTTCCAACATGAACGTGAGCAGGAATCCAATCGGTAAAATGTGCCAATGCATTAATATTTTTAAGCGAAAGCATTGGTCCTTCAAATGTTGCCATTCCATAAGCGGTAACAGCAACTACATAAAATTTGAGAACAGGATTATCGCGAACTCTATCCCAAGCACCACGAATTGTTAACAATCCGTTAAGCATTCCACCCCAAGATGGAGCAATTAACATTAGTGAAAAAACAGTTCCGAGTGATTGAGCCCAATCTGGCAAAGCTGAATACAACAAGTGATGTGGACCAGCCCAAATGTATAAAAAGATTAGTGACCAAAAGTGAAGAATTGACAACCTGTATGAATAAATAGGTCGGTTAACAGCTTTTGGTAAATAGTAATACATCAATCCGAGATAAGGTGTAGTTAAGAAAAATGCAACCGCATTGTGACCATACCACCATTGAACCAAAGCATCTTGAACGCCTGCAAAAACAGAATAGCTTTTGGTAAGTGAAATAGGAATTTCGAACGAATTAACAATATGCAAAACTGCAACAGTAACAAATGTTGCAATATAGAACCAAATAGCAACATACATGTGTTTTTCGCGTCTTTTGATTAAAGTTCCAATCATATTAACGCCAAAAGAAACCCAAACAAGAGCAATCATAATATCAATTGGCCATTCTGCTTCGGCATATTCTTTTGAAGTTGTAATTCCTAAAACATAGGTAACTGCAACCGCAACTATCATTAGTTGCCACCCCCAAAAATTGATTTTGCTTAGCAAATCGCTAAACATTCTGGCTTTTGTTAAACGTTGCAATGAGTAATAAACTCCGGCAAAAATTCCGTTTCCAACAAATGCAAAAATAACTGCATTTGTATGTAGAGGACGCATTCTACCAAAGGTTGTGTACTGCAAGTCAAAATTTAACCAGGGAAGATAAATTTGGAAAGCTATTAATACTCCTACAGTCATACCAACTATGCCCCAAATTACGGTTGCAATAGTAAATAGTTTAACTATCTGATTATCATAACTGAACTTTTCTACATTCATTAATGTACTCCTGTTATGTTATTTATATGTTTTGTGTGTATTGTTTTCACTTTCTGTTTTGTTATCATCAAAAAGCATTCTTACCGAAGGCGTATATTTGTCGTCATACTGTCCGCTTTTAACTGCCCAGATATAAGCACCTAAAAACACCAATGCAACAAATAAAGAAAAACCTATTAAAACCAAGATTGCAGACATTATAAAAGTCCTCGCTTTTTAGCCATTAAGTTAGTAGCAATTGTAGTAAAAACAACAATACTAATTGAACTTATTGGCATCAGAATAGCAGAAATAACCGGCGAAAGTGTTCCTTGAACCGCAATGCTAATTCCAATTAAATTATATATAAATGAGATAACAAAACTTATTAAAATAATTTTTTTACTCGTGTTAGAGAAGTTAATAAATTCTTTTATATTTTTAAAGGACTTCGCATCCATTATTCCGTCACAGGCAGGAGAAAAGTTATTAATATCTTCAGCAATTGAAATTCCTACGTCACTTTTAACAAGAGCGCCAGCGTCATTCAAGCCATCTCCAATCATTAAAACGTGTTCATTTTTTTCTTGAAGTGACGTAATAAAATTTAATTTATCGTGTGGAGATTGATTAAAAAACAAAGATTTTTCCGATTCAAAGTAGTTTAACAAATTCTCTTTTTCACCTTCATTATCGCCCGAAAGAACATATAGTTTATATTTTTTTGTCAAAGAGGAGATAATATCTTTTAATCCATTTCTGTAAACATTTGTAATACGAAAATATCCCAATTCCTTGTTATCAATTGAAACATAAACATTTGTGGAAATATCTTCTTTGCTGCTATTTTTCCCTAAAACAAAAGTTTTGGAACCAATTAAAACAGTTTTATTATCAATAATTCCAGAAATTCCTTTTCCAGGTTCTTCGGAATAGTTTTCAATAGTTGCTTTGCTATTTGAATTTAGCAAAGTAGCAATTCGCAAACTTAGCGGATGTGATGAATTTAGAACAAGAGCTTTTATTGAATTTTGCTCAATTTCAGATAATGTATTTCCAACAAATTCAATTTTGGAGTTAAATGTTTCTGTAATTGTACCAGTTTTATCAAAAACGATTGCTGTAATTTCGGCTAATTTTTCTATTACACTCGTATTTTTCACATAAAACTTGTTTCTTCCAAAAATTCTTTGCGAATTTCCTAAAGTAAAAGGTGTTGAAAGTGCTAAAGCGCACGGACACGCTATAATTAATACTGCCGTAAATGCATTAAAAGCTAATTTTACGTCCGTAGTTACCCAATAAGCAAATGCGGTTGATGAAATTGCCAAAATTATAAAGGTAAAATATTTACTCACAAAATTTACAGTTGTTTCAATTTTGCTTTCGTATTTTTTATCAAAAGCTGTGCTATTCCACAATTGGGTTAAATAACTTTGCGAAACTTCTTTTACGGTTTCAACTTCTATTGCTTTGCCAATTTGCTTTCCGCCTGCGTAAATCATTTCGCCATTAATTACGTCAACTGGTTGCGATTCGCCAGTAACAAAACTGTAATCAATATTTGCTTTTTGGCTTATTAAAATTGCATCTGCTGGAATTAGTTCGTTATTTTTTACTAAAATTCTTTGACCAACATTTAATTTATCTACTGGAATCGTTGTTTCTTTTCCATCCTTTTTTATTGTTACGGCAATTGGAAAATAAGATTTGTAATTCCTTTCAAAATTCATTGCGTCATAAGTTTTGTTTTGGAAAACCTTTCCAGTAAGCAATAAAAAGACAAGTGCGGTCATTGAATCTAAATATCCAACACCACCTTCTACAAATATTTCAAAAAGTGAGCGAAAAAAGAGGACGAAAATTCCTAAACTTATTGGAACATCGATATTTACGATTTTTTTCTTTAATCCTTTATATGCAGAAATATAATATTCACTTGAGCTATAAAAAAAGACTGGAAGCGACAAAACGAGACTAATCCAGTTAAAAACGGACTGAAATTCATATCCAACCAAATCGCTAAATGACAAATATTCTGGAAAGCTAAGTAACATAATATTTCCAAAACTAAAACCAGCGATACCAATTTTATAATAAAGTCGCTTAAATTCATTTTTTAGCTTGTCATCTCGGTTTGTTTCCAAACTTAAATTTGGCAAATATCCAAGTGAATCTAATTGTTCCACTATTTTTTTTATAGTGGTTTCTTTTTCGCGAAATTTTACAGAAAGAGTTTTGTTCAAAAAATTCACTTCGGAGTGAATAACACCGTTGTCAAATTTATAAAGATTTTCCAAAATCCAAACACACGAGCTACAATGCATTTGTGGAATATCGAAAGTAATAGTGGTTATGTTACCATTTGTAAATTCAATTAGTTTTTGAATTAACTCGGGGTCTTCGAGAAAATCGAAATTTCTTACAATTGCATCTTTTTTCGAAATCCCTGGAGTTTCTTCAATATTATAATAATTGCAAAGGTCGTTGGCTTCTAACATTTCATAAACAGTTTTGCAACCATTGCAACAAAAATATTTATCATTTATTTTAATTTGGTCGTTAGGGCACTCGAGACCGCAGTGATAACAGATTATTTTTTCTTCCACAGTTTGTATTTCTTAGTTTAAAATGAGAATTAATTTATAAAAAATTGGCTGTCCCAATTTTGCAAAATCTATTAGATTTGTTCCAATAAGTTGCGTTTTAGCAAGCTAACTCATTTTATGTTTTTAGTTAGCTTAAAATTTGTTTTTAGAGACAGCCGATAATTATTTTACTAAAATTTTAAGAGCGTTTACTAACATCAACGGCTTTCAAAATTTTTAAGTTCAAAACGATAAATCTAAAAAACTGAATAAATTTATTGTTCATTCTTTTGGCTTCTTTTTCCGAAATTTCCATAGTTTACTCCTTTTATTCAGGTATAATTTTCCAACCAATTCTTGCTCTAAGTTTGTGCATAAATGTTGTGTGAATCATTCTTTTCATCCAAGCTCCAGCCAATCCCATTTCCATGTGTGTAACAAATAGATCGCGTCCGTGTTCTTTTGGATATTTTCTTTCATCTGGCACAACGGGGTACATCATAATTGTTGCTGCAGAACCATCCCACAACGAATCGCCCATTGAAGCAATACATGCGGCAGCCATTTCTGACATGCGTTCGTGGTGAGTCATTCTTCCTTTTTTAATAAGGTCAATAATGTTTTTTGCTATAATTCTGCCAATAATTCCCGAAACCATTCCAGTTCTTGGAGGTGCGGCAGCAATAACGGTTCCATTTGGAGTTTTATGTGGCTGCGAAATTGGTCCTGGAGGTGCAAAAGCAATTCCACCAGCAAAAATATTTTGATAATTTTTATTTTGGTAAACAGCTGGCCAAGCATCAGGATTTGCTGCAAGAGCTGAGTATTCTAATCCATAAACTCCATCAACTAGAATAAAGCCAGCAGGATTTGCAATTTTACTTGTAATATCCTCACCATCTTTTCCAACATATTTAAAAGGTTGACCTAAAAATTGAGGCACTAACATTGCAAAATCGTACTCCGTTTCACCAAAATTGCCTTCAAAATCTTCCCAATAAATTTTCTTTTCGTCAACTTTTTTAACACCGCGTTGCACTTCAACTTTAAAATCATTTTGTTTAAAAATTGCAGTGGCAAATTCTTCGCTTGAAATAATTTTGCCTTGATATTTAGCAATAATTCCGCGAACACCAAAATCGCCAAGCGCTCTTTCGTTAGAAAGATAAATCATTTCTGCATTTTGTCTTATGCCTTTTTTTAACAAATCTTTGTGAATATTAGTAATATATTCAAAAGCAGCACCTTGGCAAGTTGCACCAGGATGCCCAGTTCCGATAACAATTTTCTGTTTAATACCTTTTTTTAGCTTTTCAACTATTTCTAGATATTTATCCCGCGAAGCAATTGCATGGTCAAGCGTACAAATAGAATAAGTGAAACCATTTGGTCCAAGTCCTGGAGTTCCTTCAAAATTAAGTTTTGGCCCGGTTGCAATTACTAGATAGTCATATTCCAATTTTACAATTTCATTTGTGGAATCTTTTTCAGCAATTACAAATTGATTATCAGCATGAATTTCTGTTGCCTTTCCGTGAATTAACTTAACATTTAATTTTGAATAAACTGGTTCGAGTGGAAAAATTGTTTTTTCTGGAGCCATGTGTCCAACTCCAACCCAAACCCAGGACGGGATGTACGAAAAATAATCTTGCCTATTAATAACAGTAATATCATAATCTTTGCCAAGTGCATCACCAAGATAAAGCGCTGTCGTGTGTCCAGCAAATCCGGCACCTATAATTACAACTTTTGCCATACAATTACCTCAACTTAATTTAGAACAAATATATTATTTATTTGAAACTTAATTCGCTTTAACAAGACACGATATATTATTTATTTTATTATGATAACTTGATTAAAATATGGAATATATTAATTAAATAAAAGAGCTATTTCATATTAATTTTTTAAGGAATTCAATTTGTTTTTTGCATTAAGAAAAGTTGAGTATTTATGGGCTAAAAACAAAAAACCTTGCCAAATTGACAAGGTTTTTTAGTTGTTAAAAATTAAGCAAAAAGTTAAACTCCAAGAGTTGTACCTTCGCCGCGTAAATCTTTAACCGCAACAATAACTCTTTCTTTCATTCCAGTTTCGGCTTTTTTTAAGTAACCACGTGGATCGTACATTTTTTTGTTACCAACTTCACCATCAACTTTTAGAACGCCGTCATAATTTTTTAGCATATGTTCAGCAATTGGTCTTGTAAATGCGTATTGAGTATCGGTATCAACATTCATTTTTACAACGCCATAATCTAAAGTTTCTCTAATTTCGGCAAGTGATGAACCACTTCCACCATGGAATACTAAGTCGAAAGAAGCAGCTTCGCCATATTTAGCAACAACAGCATCTTGTCCTTCTTTTAATATTGATGGACGTAATTTTACATTACCTGGTTTATAAACTCCGTGAACATTTCCAAAAGTTGCTGCAAACATATATCTTCCACCCTCAACAGCTGATAAACGTTCGTATACGTAAATCATATCTGCTGGAGTTGTATATAATTTTTCTGCAGGAGCGTCTTCGTTGCTTACGCCATCTTCTTCACCACCAACAACGCCGGCTTCAACTTCAAGAATAATACCTAATTCTTTGCATTCTTTTAATAATTCAACTGCAACATCCATATTTTTAACTAAAGGAAGAGCTGAACCATCAAACATATGTGATTGAAACAAAGGCTTCATTCCTTTTTCAACTCTTTCGCGAGAAGCTGCTAATAATGGCTTTAAAAATGATTCAACTTTATCGGCTTGGCAATGGTCTGTGTGAAGTGCAACATTAATACCATATTTATCAGCAACAAGATGAACGTGTTGAGCTATAGAAATTGCTCCAAGAGCAGCATCTTTAATGGCTTGACCAGAAGCAAACTCGCCACCGCCTGTGCTAACTTGAATAATTCCATCTGATTTTGTTTCTGCTAACGCTTGAAGAACTGCATTTGCAGATGATTCTGAAACTACATTAATTGCTGGATATGCAAATTTGTTCTTTTTTGCATTATCGAGCATTTGACAATACTTTTCGTGACTTACAACTGGCATTTTTATCTCCTATAATTATAAATTTTCTAATTTATTTTACAAAGCAAAAATAATAAATTTAAAAAGGTTCTACAATGTAGAAATCTTTTGTGAAAGAATAATGTATGTGAATGTTTATAATTATTCACAAACAACAAGTTAAATATTCAGTACATAAATTTTCTTCTTTCTTAGGGACATTATTGGTATTTTGTAATAAATTCGATTATTCGCATTGCTTCTTTCAGTTAAATAGGATAATTTTATTAAGTAAAAAAATAATTTTAGATTATAAATAACTTTAAGGTTGCTATGAAAATTCACGAATATCAAGCAAAAGAAATTTTAAGAAAATACAACGTTCCAGTTCCAAACGGAAAAGTTGCATACTCTGTTGAAGAAGCTGTTGAAGCAGCAAAAGAAATTGGTGGAAAAATTAGAGTTGTAAAAGCTCAAATTCATGCCGGTGGAAGAGGTTTAGGTGGTGGAGTAAAGGTTGCAAAAGGACTTCCAGAAGTTCGAAAATATGCAAAACAAATTTTAGGAATGACTTTAATTACACATCAAACTGGTCCAGAAGGAAAATTGGTTAAACGTTTACTTATTGAAGAAGGCGTTAATATTGAAAAAGAATTGTATGTGGGCATTACTCTTGACCGCGTTAGTTCAAAAAATGTATTTATGGTTTCTACTGAAGGCGGAATGGAAATTGAAAAAGTTGCCGCTGAATCTCCCGAAAAAATTATTAAAATTGCCGTTGACCCTTCTGTTGGTTTTCAAGGCTATCAAGCAAGAGAATTGGCTTTTGGATTAGGTCTTGAAGGAATTCAATTCAAAAATGCGGTTAAATTTTTAACAAGTTTATATAAAGCTTATGAAGAAACCGATGCTTCTATAGCCGAAATAAATCCACTTGTGGTTACAAAAGAAGGTGATGTAATTGCCTTAGATGCAAAAATGAACTTTGATGATAACGCAATGTTTCGCCATAAAGATATTTTAGCTTATCGCGATTTAGATGAAGAAGATCCTCTCGAAATTGAAGCTTCAAAATTTAATTTAAATTACATCAAATTAGATGGAAACGTTGGCTGCATGGTAAACGGTGCCGGACTTGCAATGGCAACAATGGATATTATTAAACTTGCTGGCGGCGAACCTGCTAATTTTCTTGATGTTGGTGGAACTGCAAATAAAGAAACTGTGGCTAGTGGATTTAAGATTATTCTTACCGATCCCAAAGTTAAAGCTATTTTAATTAACATTTTTGGTGGAATTGTTAGATGCGACCGCGTTGCCCAAGGTGTTATTGATGCAGTTAATCTTGAAAAAGTTGAAGTTCCTATAATTGTCCGTCTTGATGGAACAAATGCTGAAGAAGCTGCTGTTTTATTAGCTCAATCTGGAATGAACTTTGAAGTTGCAGCAACATTAAAAGAAGCTGCCGAAAAAGTAACCGCCGTTTTGGCAAAATAATATTTGCACAAATGTTTAACAAAAAAGGTCATTCGTTTGAATGACCTTTTTGTTTTAAATCTATTGAATATATAGTCTTATTAGTCTTTATTATCGCCGCGTTTTATTGTTGAAAGTTTAAGCGGGCAATAAAGCGGACAGTAGTTCAAAAATCCCGTCATTAATGGAACAATTCCAACTAAACCCCACCAATTTTGAGCATAAACTCCCCAAGCAATAATTATAATTCCTAAAACCATTCTAAAAATTCTATCAATAGAACCAACATTCTTTTTCATACCTATCCTCCTATTTTATTTTGGATGTACAAATCTACATAATTATTGTTCTTTTCAAAATAGATTATTAAATCTTTTCTTTTTTTAATTTAAATTGATTTATTTATTCAATTATTATCAAAAATATTTATATTTTTTAACTATAAGATTATTATTTTGATTTAAATAATTAGCCTAAATATTTTAAAACCGGAGTAGAAAATGCCTGATAAAGGAAATATTGAGATAGAAATTGACGTCTCGAAGCACCCAATTCACGTAAACCATCCAACATGTTCAAAAGGACATTCACTAATTTGCCAAGATGTAAAAATTCACGATTATCCTTCGATAAAAGTAAAAGCTACTTATAAAAACAATAGTGGGTTTTTATATATTGACCCAATTTATGGTAGTTTTGATAATATTATTGATGGAATGCACGTTCCAGATGGTGAAATTGTTGAGTTATTCTGTCCAGAATGTAACGAAAATTTGAAAGCAACTAACGATTCTTGCCAAGTTTGCTTATCACCAATGTTTTTATTCCATTTACCAAACAATGGAATAGTTGAAGGTTGCCTTAAAAAAGGCTGTATGTTTCACAAATTAAAAATTGTTGACGCAGAAGAACAAATTGCACGTTTGTTTGAGGATAGATTATTGCTTTAATTTTTTTAATTCTTGGGTGCTAAATTTGCACCCAAGAATTGTAAAAAGTTGATTATAAATCGGAAATTGAATCAATTCCTTCTGGTGGTGGAAGAAAAAATTTTATTTGTTTAACTTCGCCATTTTTCATTACAACTCTATCAACATTCTTTTTTATTAAAATGGAATGTTCAATAAACAAATCGTTATCAACTACACTTCCAAACAAATAACTTGTGCCTTTTATAGTTACATTATCACCTATAATTACAGGAAATTCGTCACTTCCAGTCATATTTACGCTTGATTCAATGCGAGTATTTTTTCCAATTTTGATGTTTCCTTTTATAATATCTCCCCAAAGAATTTCGGAATTTTCGCCAATAACCATTGTTTGATTTTTGAAAGTTGATAAATGTGCATTTTCCGAAATTGACACATTTTCGCCTAAATGGATATTTCCTTTTAGATAAACATTTTTTAATAAAGTTAAATTGTAGTTTATTTTAACTCCAGCACCAAGATAAACACCTTTTCCAATTTTAATATCAAGCGGACGACCTTTTTTATCAAGCTCAATTATATCATTTACAACATCTTCAAAGATAAAAAAGTCGTCTGGAGCTTCAATTTCAATTATATCTTTTATTTGCTCATAGGTTTGCTTGCGAGCAATGCTTTCCATTTCGAGTAGAACGGATTTATTATTAAATCCCATCAAAACATGTTGCGAATGAGGATGAACAGCACGCACTGTTAATCCGTTATTATTAAAAATGGAAATTAAATCAGTAATATAAATTTCGCTTTGGGCATTATTGCTTTTTATCTCGTTCAATAATTTTTTTAGATGTTTATAATCAACCGCATAAACACCCGAATTGAATTCGTTATTTCCAATTAGCTCGTTTTTAGTGAAGCTATATTTTTTGTCGTGAAAAGTGGTTATATAATCTTCATTTTCATTTAGACTCAAAATATCTTTATGCTCAATAATTTCAATAACTTTACCAAAATCATCGTTGGATGGACTTCCATTTACATCAAACTCTTTAACTCTTACAATTCTTCCATAGGCATTATCTTTGGAATTTCCTTCGAAAAGTCCAGTTAAAACCATCATATCAGCCGAAGAAGCTATAAAATTTTTCTTAAATTCGGCAATACTTTCGCTATCAATCAAACCCATATCGCCAGGAAGTATGTAAATAATTCCATCATAATCTTTTTCAATTTTTTCAACCGCAACTTGAACGGCGTGACCAGTTCCATTTTGCTCGGCTTGATATGCAAAAATTGTGTGTGGATTATTGGCAATTGCTTCAATAACATCAGCCGCTTTTATTCCAACAACTATTATTGAATTAACATTTTGCAAACCTTTTCTACACGCATCGGCAACCCGCTCAACAGTTGGTTTTTCCAAAATTTTGTGCAACATTTTTGAAGTTTGCGATTTTATTCTTTTTCCGTGACCCGCAGCCAAAATAATGGCGGTTTCTTTAATTTTATAATCAAACTCGCATTTTTGATTATCAATTAAAGCATAAATTTCATTTTTACTTTCCATAAACTCACTTTGTTTTAATAATTTTGATATTCAAGTTAATAATTTAGTTACAATTTTGTATAATTGAATGTTATATAAAATAATTTGTAAAACAATTTTTTAAGATTATGAAACGCACAGTTTTAATTTTGTACATACTTTTATCACTTTTAACAGTAATTTTTGCTCAAGAATCTGGAATTGGAGCAGGAATAATGCTTGGCGAGCCAACTGGTTTAAGTGGTAAATATTGGTTGGATGAATCAACTGCTGCCGATTTTGGAATTGCTGCCGGTTTGTTTGGTGAAAGTGCTGGATTTTCACTCCACGCAGATTATTTATATCAAAACAAAAATTTAATTGAATGGAAATATAAATTACCAGTTTATTATGGATTTGGCGTTAGAATGAGATTTCCTTCTGGCGACCAATTTAATTTTGGCGTAAGAGGCGTTGTTGGCGTTTTGCTTTACTTAAAAGAATATCCAATGGATGTATTTTTCGAAATTGCTCCATCATTTAGGTTGCTTCCAACAACTGGATTAAACTTAGATTTAGCAATTGGAAGTAGATATTATTTTACTATTTAACTTCCGTTTTACTTGGAAGTGTAAAAATAAACTTACTACCTTTTCCTTCTTGGCTTTCAATCCAAATTTTTCCATTGTGTTTTTCAACAAACTCTTTGCAAAGAATTAGCCCAAGTCCAGTGCCTTTTTCGCCATTTACATTTGTTTCAATGTATTTTTTATCAATTTTTAAGAGCTTTTTAATATTTTCTTCGCTTATTCCAATTCCATTATCGGTAACCGATATAAAAGTTTCTTCGTCATTGCTTTTAGCCTCAATTGTAACTTTGCCATTTTTGTTTGTAAAGTTTATTGCATTTGAAACCAAATTTCGCAAAATGGTTTTAACCATATTGGAATCGCAGAAAGCCTTTTCATTTACTTTAATTTTGTTTACTAAACTAACGCTATTTTGTTCAGCTTTTGCTCGATAAAGATAAGTAACTTCGGCTGCAATTTCGTAAAGTTCACATTCTGTTGGGTTAAATTCCATTTCACCTTGCTGAATGCGTGCCCAACTTAAAAGATTTTCCAAAAAAGTGTACAATTTTTTAGAGCTTTCGTGAAGCATTTGGGCTGTTTCCAGCTTTTTTTGCTCAGAATCAGTGTTTTCAGAATCGGCTAAAATTTTACTTAAGCCCATAACAGAGAAAAAGCTGTTTTTCAAATCGTGAGAAATTATTGAAAAAAATCTGTCTTTACTTGCATTTAGCTGCTTTAACTTTTCTTCCGATTCGGCAAGTTTATTAGAAATGCTCACTAAATCCTTTGCATTTTGTTCCAGCATTCCAAAACCTTCGTCAAGAGTAATATCTTCTTTAGGATTAAGCAGTGAAAATATTGGAATTTCGGGTTTCTTTTCCACAACTTTTACTTCGTCTTTTTCAGGCATTTCGTGGATAATTAAGTAAATAAAATTTCTATCCTTAATTGACAATGAAGTTGAACGAATCATTACAGATTTTACTTCACCTTTTGAGTTTTTTTGCTTGCTTTCAAAATAATCACGACCTAATTCCTGCGAACGAACATACTCTTCTTTCACTTCATCTTCTTTTAGAACATTTATTTCGTAAATCTCTTTATTATGCAATTCACTTTCGCTATAACCATAAAAATTTTGTGCATATTCATTGCTATTAACAATTTTATCTGTTTTTACATCCACAAGCAATTTTATGGCATTATTGTTTTTAATAATTCTATCAAAAAACTTTTCTGTTTTGGAAAGTTGTGCCGAGTTATATTCGCCCTTTGCATGTTTTGCAAACTCATTTTTAATAATTTTTATTTCGTGTGCTGAAAATTCGTTCATATTCGTAATAATTTGGTTTTTAATATTTTATAATGTTAACCAACAAAAATATATAACATCACGCAATTTTAGAACTTAAATTTTCTGTTTTTTTAATTTTAATTAAGTGTACTGTTTTTTTGCTTTGGGCATTTGCTCGAAGCTCCACCTTTTGCTTTTTCTTGCTTTGGGGATTTGCCCGAAGCTTCACCTTTTGGTTTTTCATGCTTTGGGGATTTGCCCGAAGCTCCACTTTTTGGTTTTTCATGCTTTGGGGATTTGCCCGAAGCTCCACTTTTTGGTTGGGCGAGCAATTATTGTTTAATAATTGCTCCCTTTTAAATTTTTGGAGCAATTATCATTTAATAATTGCTTCCTTTTAAATTTTTCAAGCAAATATCGTTTAATATTTGGTAATTAAATTTGTTAGCGTGTAAAAACGAAGATGAGTAAACTATATTTGTTGTCATTAAGTGGAATAACAACATGGCAAACAAAAGAACTATGTTTCACTAGAGAGAAAATCCTTTTATTTACTTATTTACCCACTTTTTAGAAACGATTTTAAGTAATAGAAATTGTTAATCTTTTCCTGAGCCCAAGTTCTATTATTCTATAAAAAGTAGAAATCTGTATATCACTTTTACCAGCTTCTATCCTCGATATGTAACTTTTCTTGGTTCCGGTTTTTTCAGCTAGTTGTTCTTGGGTTAATTTAGCTTTTGTTCTTTCTTCTTTGAGCATTTCACCTAAACGAAATGATATTGAATCAGTTTCAAATTTATCTCTACGTTCACTTCCTTTTTCACCGTATTGTTTATCTAAATGCTCGTCGAAAGTAATAATCTTTTTCATTTTCTTTTCCTTTCAGATTTTTCTGCAAAATATTCTTCTTTCAATTTTATTCCAAGTTCTAATTCATTCTTAGGTGTTTTGTTAGTCTTTTTGATAAAACCATTGATTAAAATTATCAAATTACCTTCATCAAAAAAACTAAAAATACGGATGTTGCTTTTATTTGTTAAAACTCTTACTTCATATAAACCATCTGTCCCTTCCAAATATTTTAAAAATTTGATAGGAACTCTTTCAACATTTCTAATAAGGTCAAGAACAAAATCAATCTTTTCTTTTACTTTTAAGTCTTGTTCAGAATAAAAGTCTAAAAAGTAATCACCGAAGAATAATATTTTCCTTTTCATAGCACAAAGGTAACTAATTAGTTAACTGGCTCCAAATAAATTTTCGAAAAACCGAGTTTTATAACAGTGTTGTGACTATTACGTAAACCAGAACAAGGGTTTTAATTATTAGGTCGTTATTGGCTCTTGGAACTTCAAATAAAGAAATTGCAAAAACAATTTCTTCGTAATAGTTTTGTGTGGTTAAAAGTGTTGCGTTTAAAAAATTATATCTCAGCAGAGTTAGGCATAAATCCTTTATAAAGTTATATGCTAAAATAATATTCTAGGTTAAGTAATATTTCTCTCCCTCTCCAATCAACCCAACCCCGTGATGAATTATCAAACTCTTCATCCTTTGAAATTCTTAACAATCCAAAGTTTACTAAGCTAGAAATACTTAAATTTTGTTCGGCTAGGACAAAATCATATTTGATGCCTAATCCAGCAAAAAGATTAAACCTGTTCATTTCGTTTGTTATAATTCTTTCATCATCAAGACCGAATGAATTTGTATGTTCGTAATAACTATGTATTTGGATACTGGGCTCTATATTCAAAAATGGACTGACAAAATCAAATAATTTATACTCTATTTTGATAGGTAAAGAAATATAGCTGTGGTGCATTTTTACAGTTTCTTCAAAATTATTGCTTTGAATTTTATCATATCGTCCAATGTTAAAAAAACGTAATCCATAAGATAATTTTGTATTTGGGAATGTTGATTGATTATAATTTATGCCAATACTATAATTTGGATTAAATTCATTCTTTAAAGCAGATAAGTCAGGATAGAATAGCCAAGAATGATTAATCCCAACATTAATGGAAAAACCACCGGCAAATATATTAAGTGGAATCATCACTATAATTAAATATAAAAGAGTGATTTTATTCTTCATATAATTTCCTTTTATAAAGTTGTACAGGCCAATAACGACGTTGCGGCTAAAACAAGACCGCCTAGTTAAACACAACTGACAAATATTAATCCCGATTCTTTATCGGGAAAGTTAATTAATTAGTCCGCCTCAGCGGAGAACACTTTGAACAACAACCTATAAGTAAAACATAATTTCAAAAATCTCAACTCCGACAAACTAAAATGGCGGTCGGGTTGATTTGCTTGTTAGCCCGTAATAAATTAATAAGACTAATAGACACAACCGAAAAATAAGCTATCCGTTTTGAACGTATTGGAATTCTTAAACTCATTTTGAACCAACAGTTTCAAATATACATACTTATTACACTGTATATTGAATAGCGAAGTTTGACCTATTATTTTTGTTAAGTATACAGTATCCCGTTCCATAGGTTCTAACCGACCATCCCAATCTGAAGTAAATGTTATAGTGCCAAGTCGTTGATCTGAAGAAACTAGGTATACGTCAGCTTGGGTTATAGACAAGTTGCTAATTATGTTTGTTTGATTTTTATTTTCTGCCAGCAAAATGATTTGGCAGCCGATTGGATCTGGAGGAACATTGGGCATTAAATTAGCACCAATTGAAGCACTGACAAAACTCAAATGAAGATCATCAAAAGATTCTGGTGATGTTGTCTGGTCTTTACAACTGAAAAATAGTTGTACTATTAAAATAAAAACTACAATATAAATGTTGCGTTCCATATCATATCCCTTATTTAAAATTCGGGCTAACTACAATTAACCCACAACAAAATGTTGCAATCTGGAATGTTAGAAAGCAACTTTTTGCTATATAACACTCCACGTTTTCGTCTATTCACACAATTTTCGGTTAATAATTTGGAGAAGCAAGGTAGAGTAATTAATTAACCTCATTTACTAAATATCTTAACAAAAAATAAATATAATTCTCTTTTTATCCAAACAATATATTTCAAAAAATATAGAGAACAGGCTAAGCAATTTTAGCGGTTAAATTTTCTGTTTTTTTGCTAAATTTGGCACAATAAAAGCAAAAAATAACTTTGGAGTAATTATGCAATTTTTTACTAATCAATTTGTGGATTTTTTCACAAATCTTGAAAAAAACAATAATCGCGAATGGTTTAATATTAATAAAGATGCGTTTAACAAGTCGGTAAAACTGCCTTTTGAAAATTTTATTGAGGTTTTGTTAAACAACATAAAAGAAGATGACGAAAACATTACTTTAACGCCCAAAGAAGCAATTTTCAGAATTTACAAAGATGTGCGGTTTAGCAAAGATAAAATGCCATATAAAACATACGTTTCGGCAATTATTTCGGAAGGCGGAAGAAAGGATTTTACAACGCCAGGCATTTATTTGGAATTGAGTAAAAATGGATTAAATTTTTATGGCGGGGCACATTTTTTAGAAACCACACAATTACAAAATCTACGTGAGTTTATTGTTGATAATTTGGATGAGTTTCATTCCATAATTAATAACGCAAGTTTTAAAAAGCATTTTGGAAATCTACTTGGCGAAAAAAATAAGCGAATTCCAAAAGAATTTAATGAAATTGCCAAAATTGAGCCGTTGATTGCAAACAAACAGTTTTACTATCTAAAGCCGTTGGATTCCAAAATGCTTACTTCCAAAAATTTATTGCCAAAAGTTATGGAGTTATATTTTGCAAGCAAGCAACTTAATCACTTTTTAAGTTTTGGAATAAAAGAACTTTAAAAGAACAACAAACTAAAAGCACCAACAGCTAAACCGACGGCTAAATTTATTATTTTCAAATAAATAAAGCTTTTTTTGGATAAAGCCAATAGTGGAATTGTTCCGTGACCATCCTGAACTATTGAATTTGCAATTAATATTGAAAATGGAATAGTTCCACTGGCAAAAAGTGTTACAAAGATTAAATGCGGGCCCGATTCTGGAAGAATTCCGATTAAAACGGCAATTATTAAAACTACCCATAAATTGGTTTCAACCCAACTATTTATGTCAATAAACGATTCCATAAAGTGAATTGCCAAAAGCGTTCCTAAAGTCCAAAAGAATATTTTTAACAAGTGTTTTTTAAGAACATGTTCCCAAAGGTGTTTTTCCAAAAAGTGGTTTGGAACGGTAACAACTACAAAAAGTCCAAATAAATTGGTAATTATCATAGTTACGTTTACCCAACCCAAACTCATTTCTTCAATAACATTGTGTATTTGGGTTCCACCAATTATTAAAAAAATGGTAATTAATAATGCTCGCGGAAAGCTAATATTTTGCAATTGCGTTTTAATTTCGGAAAATGAGAAACATGGACATGATTCATTCTCGTGAACTTCAAATTTGTGTTCGAGCAAGTGAAAATCAATTTTTAGTTTATTTGTGAAATAATCGGTTACAATTCCAGAAAAAAAGCCAATTATTCCAATTATTCCAAAAAGCAAAAGTGCTTTTTCGGGAAATAGTGAAAGCATCAAAAAAGCTTCATCGCCACTTGTTGCAATCATTGTTGCAACCAAAGCTCCAAAACCGATTACTCTGTGTGCAAATAACGAAACAATTGTATATGAACCCAAGCAGCCTGGAATTATGCCTAAAAAAACGCCAATTAAATACTGTCCATATTTACTTTTGGAAATTTTATTTTGCCAATTTCCTTTTGTAATTACGTTTACATACTCAATTAGGAGCATCATTGTAAAAATAAAACTTGTTATGGCAAGTGTATTAAATAATATATTGTCAGAATGTTCGTGCATTTTAATTATCTTTTAATTTTTAATCCGTAAACTTAGTTAGAATTTAATAACTATTTTAATTATTTTACTCAATGTTTTTCAAGTAATAATTTGAGATTAAATGACCAATAAACAAAATACACGCGAACGAATAAAAGAAGAAGCTTTAAATCTATTTTCAATTTATGGATTTGCTGGCGGTTCAGTTAGAGATATTGGCAAAAAAGTCGGTGTAAGAGAAAGCGCACTTTATAACTACTTTCCTTCAAAAGAAGCTCTAATTTTGGAACTAATTAACGACGCAAAGAAAAATTCGGTTGCAATTGAGCTTTTAACTGACGAATTACTCGAAAATTTGGATAAACCAAAGCTATTTATTGAAAAATTTGTAGATGTTTTGCTAAACAATTGGAATAACGAAAAGCAAAAAAAATATTTGCGTTTAATTTTAATTGAGCAATTTAGAAGCAATAAAGTTGTGGAAATTTCGATAAATACGCTAATTAAAGATATTATTAATATTTGGGAAATGATTTTTACTCAAATGTTAAATTATAAAGTAATAACTAAAGGAAATCCTAAAATATTTGCTGAAGAGTTTGTTTATCCACTCTTTTTGTTGCGAATGCAGTTTTTGACAAAAGACGATGTAAATTGGACTGAATTGAAAGAAAAATCAAATTCGCATATTCAATATTTTTGGAATTCAATTAAAAAATAAGAACTAAAAATGAGCACAATTCCCACAAAAAGCGATATTGAAACCGCACACGAAAAAATTAAAAGCTTTATTCACGAAACTCCAATTTTAACTTCAAAATCAATAAATAAAATTTTGGACACAAATTTGTTTTTTAAGTGCGAAAACTTGCAGAAAGCTGGTGCTTTTAAAATGCGCGGAGCAACAAATGCTGTTTTGTCTTTATCCGAAAATGAGTTAAAAAATGGAGTTGCAACACATTCTTCGGGCAATCACGCTGGAGCTTTGGCGCTTGCAGCAAAAACGCTAAAAATTCCTTCTTATATTGCAATGCCTGAAAATGCTCCACAAATAAAGGTAAATGCAGTTAAAAGTTATGGTGGAATTGTAACTTTTTGCAAACCAACGCTCGAAGATAGAGAAAGAACTTTAAATGAAATTGTTGAAAAAACTTCTGCTACTTTTATTCATCCTTTTGATAATTATAAAATAATTGCCGGACAAGCAACTTGCGCCAAAGAAATTTACGAAAAACTAAGCGATATCGATTTTTTAATTGCTCCAGTTGGTGGTGGTGGATTGTTAAGCGGTTCAATTTTGGCAACAAAGTATTTTTCCAACAAAACAAAAGTAATTGGAGCCGAACCACTTGGAGCAGATGACGCATTTCGCTCAGTTAGAGATAATAAAATTTATCCTTCGGTAAATCCGCAAACAATTGCCGATGGACTAAGAACTTCGCTGAGCAAACGCACTTTTGAAATAATTAAAGATGGCGTTTATAAAATTATTACGGTTAAGGAAGAATCGATAAAATCGGCAATGTTGCTAATTTGGGAACGAATGAAAATTATAGTTGAACCTTCTTCGGCAACTGTTCTTGCTGTTGTGTTCGAAAATCCGGATTTATTCAAAAACAAAAAAGTTGCTTTAATTTTATCGGGTGGAAATATTTCCCCTTTATTCCAAGATTAACCAACGAAGATTCTGAAACAAGTTCAAAATGACATAATTGTTAATTTATTTAATATATTTAGTTGTTCAATAATAATTACTAAGTTATATGAAAAACGCAAGCATCTTAATAACGGACGATGACCAAACGCTTTGCTACCTTTTAAAAGAAGAGTTAGTTAATGAAGGATATGATGTTGATATAACTTTTGATGGCAAATATGCAATCGAAAATTTGAAAAAAAAATCCTACGACCTTTTATTGTTAGATTTGGAAATGACAGATGTTCAAGGCGAAGAAGTTCTTAAATACACAAAGGAAAATCACCCCGATTTACAAGTAATAGTTTTAACCGCAAAAACCGAAATTCGCACAGCAATTCAGTGTATAAAAGATGGTGCTTACGATTTTATTACCAAACCGTATGAATTTGGGCAGTTGGTAATTGTTATTGAACGAGCCTTGGAACACAAAAATCTTATAATCAAAAATTTATTGCTTAATTCAAAGATAAACAGAACAATTCCAAACAAAATTATTGGCGAAAGTGCTGCAATACGCGAAGTGATTTCTTTTTCGACAAAAGCTGCAAAATCCAACTCAAATATTTTGTTAGAAGGCGAAACAGGAACTGGAAAAGAGCTTTTTGCAGAATTTATTCACAAAGAATCCGATAGATCAAAAAAACCGTTTGTTGCTGTAAATTGCGCTTCTTTGCCAGATGCTTTAATTGAAAGTGAGTTATTTGGTTACGAAAAAGGTGCTTTTACCGATGCAAAAACCTCAAAACAAGGTCTTGTTGAAATTGCAAATGGTGGAACTCTCTTTTTGGACGAAATTGGCGAGTTGAGTTTAGCCTTGCAGCCAAAATTATTGCGTTTTTTAGAAAATGGCGAATTTAGAAGAATTGGTGGAGTTTCTAATTTATCGTCAGATGTGCGAGTAATTGGCGCATCGAACAAAAATTTAATGGAAGAAGCCGATAATAAAAACTTTAGACGCGATTTACTTTTCCGATTAAACGTTATTACGCTAACAATTCCACCACTAAAAAATCGTGGAAATGATATTCTTTTGCTGGCTCAATATTTCTTGCAAAAAAAATCATCTGTCCGCTCAATTAAAAAGTTATCATTAAACGCCGAAAAAGCATTAATGGCATATTCATTCCCGGGAAACGTGAGAGAATTGGAGCATATTATTGAGCGAGCATTAATCTTTTCTGATGGAATAGAAATTATGCCAAAGGATTTGAATTTGCCAATAATTGACACTCACGAAACTGAAGTGTTTTATGATGATTCAAATATTTCAAGTTTGGAACAATTGGAAGCAATTCATATTAAAAAAACACTAAATTCCAACGACTGGAACAGAGAAACGACAGCAAGAGTTTTAGGAATTAGCCAAAAAACTCTTTATTCGAAAATTCTTAAGTACAAGATAAATAGATAATTTTTTAATTTTTTTGAAACTATAAATGTCAAAAAAAACGAGTAATTTAGATAAATCCATTCAATTGCCTCAAATTATTCATGATTTAAACAATATTTTAAATAGCACGCTTGTTTCAGCTAAAATGTTGGAAAGCCAATTTGAAGACAATTTAGGTGCAATCAATTTAATTAGAACAATTAAAACAAACTCGTTGCGAGCTTACGATGTAATAAATAGCTTGTCAAAAAATCCACAAAAGACAAAAAATGACATTGAAATTGCCGATATTGTGGCAAATCTTGAATCAACAGTACGTCCAACTTTGCCTCAAAATGTAAAATTGACTTTCCGAATTGGCAAAAGCGTTAACAATGTAAGTGGAAATTATTCCGATTTATATCGTGCTTTTCTTAATTTAATTGTAAACGCGATTGAATCAATTGAAAAAACTGGCAAAATTGCATTTTCCGTTAAAAATAGTCCAAAAAAAGATTTTGTTTTAATTTCGGTTAAAGATAATGGAATTGGAATTTCGGAAGCAAAGCTAAAGCAAATTTTTCGCAAAGGATTTAGCCAAAAAAGTAAAAAGGCAAATTCTGGACTTGGTTTGGCGATTGTAAAAGAAATTATTGAAAATCATTTTGGAAATATTTCCGTAGTTAGTCAACCAAATTTAGGAAGTGAATTTTTAGTTTCGATTCCAACAAAATCAATTTTACGTCCAATTTCCAAAAAACCGAAAAACAATAGAATTCTGCTTGCTGATGACGATAAAGTTATTTTAGAATTATTTTCCGATTTACTAAAAACTTACGATTATAAAGTTTTTACCGCTTTTAATGGCAAAATGGCAATTGAGCAGTTTAATAAGCACAAGTTTGATTTAGTAATTATTGATAAAATAATGCCATTTTTTGATGGTTTGGAATGCATTAAATATATCAGAAAAAATAACACTGAAATTCCAATAATTTTAACAACTGGCTCGCAAGAAGCTATTGACAAAGATTATTCCAGCCTAAAAATAACGCAAAAGATTAAAAAACCGTGGGATTTTGAAAATATGTTGGAAGTAATTAAAAAACTGCTTCCGTAATTTTGGTTTGAAACATGTTAAAACAGTTCAAAATTCGTCATTTTTAATCTTTTGAACATATTCTTTTATTAAATCTGCCGCACTATTTTCCAAGTATTTTGAAGCATTTTTCATCGAACTTTCGAGAGAAATATTGTTAGTCAATAATGTTTTGATTAAAACTGGATTTAATATCTCCAATTCTTCAGTTGATAGAACATTTTCACCACAGATTATGCACAGCGGTTTTTCCAATTTTTTGCATCTATCCGCAACACCTTTTACCGATTTTCCGTTCAAGGTTTGCAAATCCAAAAGTCCTTCGCCAGTAATTACTAAATCATTTTGCATTATTTTAGCATTTACATTTAGCAAATTCATTATTTTTTCAATTCCGCTTTCAATTTTTGCATTGCAAAAGGCAACCATTCCGCCGCCAACTCCGCCCGCCGCACCACTTCCTATAATATTTGAAATATTAACGCCAAATATTTTTTTAATAATTTGCGAAATATTCTGTAAACCAGCATCAAGAATGTTGATTTCTTCTTGATTTGCACCTTTTTGTGAAGCAAAACAAAACGCCGCGCCATTTTTGCCAAACAAAGGATTTTCAACATCAGTTAAAACCGAAAACTCGACATTTTCAAATTTTACCAATTTCGTTGCATCAATACTTTTAATTTTGATTAAATTTTTGCCAATTGGTGAAATTTCTTTTCTGTTTTCGTCCAGAAAAACGTAACCCAAAGCGGATGCAATTCCCATTGCCGCATCGTTACTTGCACTTCCACCGACGAATAAATTTATCTTTTTCGCTCCTTTTTTTAGAGCATCCAAAATAATTTCACCAGTTCCAAAACTACTTGTAAACATTGGATTTTGCTCGTTTTTTTCAAGCAATTGCAATCCAGAAGCCAACGCCAATTCGATAAATGCTACATCGTTTTTCATTCCATAAAAAGTTTTAACATTTTGGAATAGTGAATTTTTTACTGTCAAATGAATTATTTTAAAATTTAACACATTTTGCAATGCTTTTAGCGAGCCTTCGCCACCATCGGCTAAAGGAATTTTGGTAATTTTAGCTTTTGGCAAAAATCGGTGAATTCCACGTTCAATTGCGTTACAAACTTCTGCAGAATTTAGTGAGCCTTTAAACTTATCTGGAATTATTAGAATTTTCATTTGGGGATTCTTTATTAATAATCAACTACTTAAAATTACTAATATTTTATCGCATTTTTGAGTTGTGGATTTGTATTTATTGAACTGAAACAAAATGGATACACTTTTTAATTCAAAAATATTTATCTATTATAGAATTTATAATTATACTTTGCTATTGAAATTAAAAGGATGTTTATCAGAACAGAAACTGTATGAAGCTAAAATTATTTTTTTTATTACTTTTCACATTTTTTTCACACCGTGTTTTTAATGCTCAAGAACATAAAAATATTGCAATAACTTTTGATGATTTGCCAACTTTGTCACATAATTTGCTTGATTCTACGCAGCAGATAAATTATTTCAAAAGAATACTATCGGTTTTAGAAAACCATAATATTATTGCCACGGGTTTTGTCGTCGGCAGACTTGTAAAACCATTTAATTCTTATCTGATAGGAAAATTCTTAGATAAAGGACATTTTATCGGAAATCATACTTACTCTCATTTTGACTTAAACGAAACATCTTGTAATAATTTCCAAAACGATATTGAAAAAAACGATAATTTAATTTCACATTTTTATAAAAATAAACCAAAGTATTTTCGATATCCAATGCTTCACTGCGGGGATTCCAAAATAAAACGAGACTCAATTAAAAACTATCTTAAAGAAAACAATTTCGTAATTGCCCCGGTTACAATTGATAATGATGAGTTCAAATATAATGCTGAGTTTGTTGCTGCTTTTTTTTATGGTGATTCCACAAAAATGAAAGAAATAGGAACACAGTATTTAAAACATATGATTGTAAAAAGCCAATATTTTGAAAATTTGGGATACAAAATAGAAAATAGAACCGTAAATCACATTTTACTATTACACATGAATTTGATTAATTCCTTTTTTCTTGATGACTTGTTAAACTGGTATAAATTAAATAATTGGAACTTCATTTCATTAGAAAAAGCTTTATCTGACAAAATCTATCAATATGAGGATAAATATTACGGTAAAAAAGGTTTAAGTTGGCTTGAAAGAATTACTTACGAAAATTGAGTGACTAATAATATAATAAAAAAACCTCCGAGTTTTTAAAGTTCGGAGGTTAATATTGTTTTTAAGTAAACTAAATGCTTTTAATATCTGTAATGTTCTGCTTTATAAGGACCATTAACAGGAACTCCGAGATATTCCGCTTGTTCTTTAGTAAGTTGGGTTAAATTAACACCAAGTTTTGCTAAATGTAAACGTGCAACTTCTTCGTCCAAATATTTTGGTAAACGATAAACATCAACTTTTAGTTCTTTTGTCCAAAGTTCAATTTGAGCAAGAGTTTGGTTTGCAAAAGAAGTACTCATAACAAAAGATGGATGTCCAGTTGCATTTCCAAGATTAACTAAACGACCTTCGGATAAAAGTATAATTGAATGTCCGTCAGGGAATTTATATTGGTCAACTTGAGGTTTAATGTTAATATGTTCAATTCCAGGATATTTTTTCAATTTATCAACTTGAATTTCGTTGTCAAAATGTCCAATATTACAAACAATTGCTCCATCTTTCATTTTTTCTAAATGCTCAATTGTAATAATATCTTTGTTTCCAGTTGTTGTAACAAAAATTTCGCCAATTTCTAAATACTCTTCGGTTGTTTTAACATCAAAACCTTCCATTGCGGCTTGTAAAGCACAAATTGGGTCAATTTCGGTAACATGCACTTTTGCACCAAATCCACGCATTGATTGAGCCGACCCTTTACCAACATCGCCATAACCGCAAACAACAACATGTTTTCCAGCCATCATAATATCGGTTCCACGTTTAATTCCGTCAGCGAGAGATTCGCGACAACCGTAAAGGTTATCAAACTTGGATTTTGTAACGGAATCATTTACGTTAATTGCAGGGAATAAAAGCTCGCCAGCTTCCATCATTTGATAAAGACGATGAACTCCAGTTGTTGTTTCTTCTGAAACGCCTTTAATTTTTTTTGCAATATCTGCCCATTTGTTAGGATTTTCGAGATAATTGATTTTTAATCGCTTAAACAATTCTCGTTCATCTTCGGCAGCGTATTCAACATCCAAAATTTTAGGATTTGATAATGCTTCGTTGCCTTTATGAACCATCATAGTTGCGTCGCCGCCGTCGTCAACTATTAAATCAGGACCACTTCCGTCGGGCCAAGTTAATGCCATATCGGTGCACCACCAATATTCCTCAAGTGTTTCACCTTTCCAAGCAAAAACTGGAATTCCAGCTTGTGCAATTGCTGCTGCTGCATGGTCTTGAGTTGAATAAATATTGCAACTTGCCCAGCGAACATCTGCTCCAAGCTCGACCAAAGTTTCAATTAAAACCGCTGTTTGTATGGTCATGTGAAGCGAACCCATAATTTTAGCACCTTTTAAAGGTTTTGATTCGCCAAATTTTTCACGAAGCGCCATAAGACCTGGCATTTCTTTTTCAGCAAGATTTAACTCTTTTCTTCCCCAATCTGCAAGGGAAATATCTTTTACTTTGTATGATAACGTATTACTCATTTAAATATATCCTTTTTTATCTTATTCTTAATCTTAATTCTTAATTCTTAATTCTTAATTCCTAATCTTTTGTCTTAAATCTTAGGTCTTTTGTCTTTATGCTTTATATTTCTTAAAAACATCAACTAAATCTAATTTTTCCCAAGAAAATTCATTTCTTCCAAAATGACCATAACTTGAAGTATTTCTATAAATTGGTCTTTTCAAATCAAGCCGACTAATTATACCAGCTGGAGTTAAATCGACTTCTTTTTGAATCATTTTTGCAATTTCTGAATCTGCAATAACGCCAGTTCCTTTTGTATCAACATAAATTGAAACTGGTTGTGCAACACCAATTGCATAAGCCACTTGAACCAAGCATTCTTTTGCCAATTTTGCTCCAACAACATTCTTTGCAATATGGCGAGCGGCATAAGTAGCACTTCTATCAACTTTTGAAGGATCTTTTCCAGAAAATGCACCACCACCATGAGGAGCCCATCCGCCATAAGTATCAACAATAATTTTTCGTCCAGTAACACCACTATCTCCGTGAGGTCCGCCTATTTCAAATCTTCCTGTTGGATTTACAAAATATTTTGTGTTTTTATCGAGATATTTTTCTGGAATAATCTTTTTAATAACATGCTCAATAACATCTTTTTTAATCTGAGCTTGTTTTACTTTTGCATCGTGTTGAGTTGAAATAACAACAGCATCAACACGAAGAGGTTTGTTATTGTCGTCATATTCAATTGTTACTTGCGATTTTGCATCTGGACGTAAATATGGCATTAGTTTCGAATTTTTCTTTCTAATTTCTGAAAGTCGTTTTACCAATTTATGAGCAAAAACGATTGGCATTGGCATAAGTTCTGGTGTTTGGTCACAAGCATATCCAAACATAATTCCTTGATCGCCAGCACCGCCAGTATCAACTCCCATAGCAATATCAGGCGATTGTGCGTGAATTGCATTCAAAACGCCACAAGATTCAGAATCAAATTTGTATTCTGCTTTTGTGTATCCAATTTCTTTAATAGTTTTTCTAACAACTTGTTCTATATCAATGTATGCTGTAGTTGTAACTTCGCCACCGACAACAACCAATCCGGTTGTTACAAAAGTTTCGCATGCAACGCGAGCATTGGGGTCTTGTTCAAAAATTGCATCTAACACGCCATCTGAAATAGCGTCACAAACTTTGTCTGGATGTCCTTCTGAAACCGATTCAGAAGTGAAATAATATGACATAATTCCTCATCTTAATTAATATTAATCATTTATTAGTTCTAATTCTAACGAATCGCCAACGTTTAATTTATGTTGACTTCCTTTTACTTTGGCATCAGCACCAATTATTGAATCGGTGAGTACCATTTTATCTACTTTTGAATTCTTATTTATTATCGAATTTTTTATAACAGAATCAAATATTTTGCAATTATCACCAATTGAAACAAATGGTCCAATTACTGAATTTTTAATTGTTGCTGTTTCGGAAATGTAAACTGGTTCAATAATTACAACTGAACCTATTTCCTTATTATTACCATTTCTTGAAAGTATAAATTGATTTGTGGAAAGCAGTGTTTCTGGTTTTCCGCAATCGTACCAACCTTCAACTGGAAAAGTAGAAAATCTTTCACCTTTTTCAATCATTAATTGAAGTGCATCAGTTAATTGATATTCGTTATTAGTTTGAATGTTCTTTTCTAAAAGTTCTTCCAAGCTACTTGCAAGCAGTGCTGAATTTTTAATAAAATACAGCCCAACTAAAGCTAAATTGGTTGTTGGATTTTTCGGTTTTTCAATTAATTTAGTAACAAATCCATTTTTAAGCTCAGCAACGCCAAAACGACGTGGGTCTTGAACAAACTTAACGCCAAGCGATGAAGTTTCTAATCGAGTTATTTGGCTTAAATCAACATCAAAAACTGTATCGCCAAGAATTATTATTATTTCTTCGTCGTTAAAAGTACTCGCCGCTTGATGAATTGCGTGTCCTAATCCAAGCAATTCTTTTTGCACAACATATTCTGCTTTAATTTGAGGAAAAGTTGTAGAAATGTATTCTTCAATTTTTTCACCCAAATATCCAACTATAAATGTTGCTTCGGTAATATTTTGCTCAATCAATTTCTCAACAATGTGAGATATAATTGGTTTGCCCCCAACATTTAAAAGCACTTTAGGATGAGTTAAAGTATGTGGCTTTAACCTTGTTCCAAATCCAGCTACTGGAATAATGGCTCGCATTTTTTCCCCTTTCATATTTTATTCTTTAATATTCAAATTTACTCAAACTATTGAGCGATATCAATTTAATTGATAATGGATAATTGACAATTGATAATGGCTTGTTTCTATATTTCGTTTAATTTACTCCATTTTGAGATGCTTTTTTGAAATGAACTGTATGAGTCATATATTTTTTTACCCATTTCATCCGATTTTGCAATTTCAGCAATTACTTTTTCTGTTATTTCTCTAAATTTATTCAAAACTTCGTCTGGAAATCTTTTAATTTGTACTGATTTTTCGGCTTCTATTTTTTGTAAATATTCTAAATTCATTTTTTCAAACTCGGAAAGCATTTTTGTATTTGCAGAGTTAGCTGCAATTTTTACTATTTCTTTCAAGTAGTTTGGTAGCTTTTCATAAGCAAGTTTATTAACTAATAATTCAATTGTAGCACTTGGTTCAGCCCAGCCAGGAGAGTAATAATATTTTGCAATTTTGTAAAATCCCATTAAATAATCGTGATAAGGGGCAATCCAATCGGTTGCATCAATTACGCCACGTTCAAGATTTGTATAAATTTCGCTAACTGGCGATAAAATAGGCGAGCCACCAGCTTCTGAAAGAACTTTTCCTCCAATTCCAGGAACCCGCATTTTGAGTCCTTTTAAATCAGAAATTGAATTTATCTCCTTGTTAAACCAACCGCCCATTTGCGAGCCAGTATTTCCGGCATGAAAGGGAATTAAGTTAAATTTGGAATAAAGTTCATTCCACAATTCCATTCCACCACCATAATATAACCAAGCGTTTGTTTCTTGTGCGTTCATTCCAAATGGAACTCCAGTAAAAAATTGTGCTGATGGAACTTTTCCTGCCCAATAATATGGCGAAGAATGCCCCATTTCGGCAATTCCTTGACTTACGGCATCAAAAGTTTCAAATGCGGGAACTAATTCACCACCACCATAAACGTGAATTTTCAAATCGCCATCCGACATATTTTCTACATCTTTTGCAAAATTATCGGCACTTTCGCCCATAATTGGATAATGCGGTGGCCAAGTTGTAACCATTTTCCATTCAAATTTTTCACGAGAGTTAATTGCTGCTGAGCCACTTTCTTTTTTTCCACAAGATGCCAACAATCCCGTTGCACCAGCAACTGCAACCAAAGTTGTCTTTTTGATAAAATCTTTTCGCTTAATGTTTTCCATTTCAATAATTTCCGTTAATTTTTTATTAGCAAATCTGCAATTTTTTCGGCATATCCTTTTGCGTCGTAATCTCTAACATTCATTAGGACAATAATTGTCAAATTTAATTCTGGAATTTTCATGAACATATTGCTAAAACCGGATGTGCTTCCAGTATGATATGGTCGTTCGTAATTTTTATATGGGTCAAGTCTCCAACCAAATCCGTAATTAACCACTTCACCATTTGGAAGTACTAATTTTGTAAAAGCAACGTTTAATTTCTCTTTAGGAAGTAATGTTGGTTTATCAATTTCAAGGCTCCATTTTGCCATATCTAAAACGGAGGAATAAATTCCGCCATCGCCAAGCACGGCGCTTGTTAAACTTTGGTCAGTATTTTCAAATTTTGAATTTATATTTGCATATCCAAACGCACGATTTTCAACTTGCGAAATGCCTTTTTCAAAAGCTACGCTGTTATTCATTTTTAGAGGTGAAAATATTCTTTCATTCAAAAACTCAGCAAACGATTTACCCGATAATTTTTCAACAATTAACGCCAAAACGGCATATCCCGAATTACTATAAAGATGCTTTGTTCCAGGTTGGAAATATGTGGAATCTTGTTTCATTAAAATATCCAAAACATCTTGGTCTTTAAGCTGAACTGTTACGCTGTCATTGATGCAATTTTCATAATCAACCAAGCCAGAAGTATGTTGGAGTATTTGTCTAACAGTAATATTTTTTCCATAATCTGGAAAACTTGGAAAGAACTTTTCCAACTTATCATCAAACGACAATTTGCCTTCGCTTTCCAAAAGCATAATTGAAAATGCGGTAAATTGCTTTGTTATTGATGCTAATCTAAAATTAGTTTTAGGCTCATTGATTATATTTTGTTCTAAGTTTGCCAAGCCAAATCCTTTTTCCAAAAGCACTTTATTGTTTTGCATAATTAAAACCGATGCTCCTGGCGTTTGTGGAGTAAATTCGGAGAAAATTTCATCAACTTTTTGCTCAAAAGTTAATTCGGGTTTACATGAAACTATTACAAAAGCAAATAAAACAAACAAAACTAAATTTTTCATAACACTCCTTAATTTCTAAAAATTACTGCCGAAAGATATCCAACAACACTTGAATTATCATTTGAAACTTCACCCGAATCTGTGTGAGATAGAACTTCGGCTTTATATTCACCAATAATATCAGCACATTCCAACAAAGCAACAATTCCACCGCCACCACATGCTTCGCAATTATTATTTGCCAAATCATTATAAAGTTCTGGAAATTCCATGTTGTTGATTCTATCCGCAACTATTTTATCCATTTCAAACGCTTTTTCTTTTGTGTGGAAATGAGATAAATCAGAACTAACTATAATTACAATTCTTCCATCAACAATTTGCGAAAGCACGTTTGACAAATCTTGTAAAAATTGAGCACTTTGATTGCCAATAACAATTGGAACAATACTAAAATCACTTTTAATCATCTGTAAAAACGGAAGCTGAACTTCGAGTGCGTGTTCTTTTTTATGACCTTTGTTGCTAAAAGTTATTGTTTTACTAAGATTCACAATTTCGGTAGCAAGTTCCTTATTTATTGGCACATCTCCTAGTGGAGTTCTGTAAAAATCGCCATCAAAAATTGAAATGCCGCTAAAATACTCGTGATGACTTGGCGATAAAATTATTGCTGTTTCAAAATCATTGTTTTCTTTTAACACATTATAAGCAATTGCTGCACTTTTGCCCGAATAAATATATCCTGCATGAGGCACAACAATTCCTAAAACGTCGTTAAAATTTTTATCCAGTTTATTAGCGTTTAACAAATTTGTTACTTGTTCCGAAAGCTCGTTTGCGTCCAATGGATAAAAAAGACCAGCAACGGCGGGCATTCTAACATTATTATTCATTTTCCACCTCATCTTCAGCAAAAACATCGGCTGTGAACATTTCAATGTTTAGTGTTTTTTCTTTCCAAAAATCGGAGTAAAATCCAGTTTTTTGACACAACGCCGAAAGATATTCTTCCTTGTTCATATTGTGTTCAATTGGCACTTGAGGCAAAAGCAAACCTCGTCTTCCACGCTCCGATAAAATTAAACCATGAGTTCCAACAATAATATCGTCATAACTTTTCATTGGGAATGGCTCGGAAAGGATTGATATTTCGATTGCAATTTTATTTAATTCGCCTTTTGATAGTTGTGGAAATCGCGTATCGTTAATGGCGGCTTGTTTGGCAGCATCTTGTATAGTTTCAAAAAGAGGAATATTCGAAATAATATAGCCGATGCAACCTCGCAGATTTCGGTTTTTAGTTAGGGTAACAAAAGCACCTTTGCGTGTATTTAATACTGGAAATTTCGCGAAATCAACATCAATCTTTTTGCTATTATCAAAAATTGATTCAATTGAACTTCGTGCAATTTTTAGCATTGCTCTTTTTTCATCTATTGAAATATTCATAAATACCTCAATTTTTAATTTCCAAAATTATAACTTCTTTTTTCTCTTTTAGAATAATTGCCGCATTTTTATATAAAAAGAACGAATCTGGAGCGTAAGCATTTGCCGATTTATTAAGCACTTCGCTATAAATTTCCTTTCTTTTTGATAAATCAAATGCTTTTAGTTTGTTTGCAAGCTCTTTTCTTCCAACAATTTGATGATAATTAAACATCAACAAATCGTCATAAACAACATAATCAACGCTGCTTGCAATTTCAACATTTACGGTTTCTTTGCTTATTATTTCATCAATCTTTTCAGCTTCTGAGGATATGTGTCTTTCTGGAAAGTTGTAATTACTATAATCAATCATCAATTCGGCTTCATCTCGCAAGATTTTAATTTCCTCCGAAATTTCGCCCAAATCATCAACAATTTCACCCGTTTCTATATTTAGTGTGTAATAATAACGTCCTTCAAAACGATCTTTGAAAACGTAAATTAAATCATTTTTAATAAAAGAAAAGGCATACGATTCATCTTCCCAAAGGACTTTTTGCGTGTTAATATTAAATGCAAAAATTCCTCTGTGACCAGGCATATCGGGTTTGGCATAACGATGGAAAAAAACTATGTCGCCTTTTATTGCTTCTATTCCAAGCCAAAATATTTCATTCATCATAAATTCGGAAAATATTTTCTTGCCAGAAAGCAAATCATAACAATGGAAATAGGCTTTCATTTTTTCTGTGTCGCGAGTTTCAATAAAAAGTTTATCGGTATCGGTAATTTTTATTCTCCAGACTTGAAAGCCGTCACTAAATTTGAATTTCTTTTTTAATTTCATTTTAAATATCTTCTTAAATAAAAACGCAAAAGCAAAAAGTTGCAAAGAAATTAAATATAAAACTCTTTGCGTCCTTGTTTCTTAGCGGTTTATCATGTTTTCATTATTCAATTGGTTTAAATTTAGCCGTAAAATGACGCAACATAGGCGCTTCGTATGTAAATTCCAAACCTTTTAATTTTTCTCTATTTTGGAAAACCTCAATTACAACTTCGGCAACATAATCAATATGACTTTGCGTATAAACTCGGCGTGGAATTGCAAAACGAACCAATTCCATTGGTGGAGCAATGTGATTGCCGTTGCTATCATATTTTCCGAACATAACGCTTCCAATTTCGACGGTTCTAACTCCGCCAACAATATAAAGTTCGCAAGCAATTGCTTGCCCAGGAAATTGATTTGCTGGCACATTTGGAAGAAATCTTTTTGCATCCAAATAAATTGCGTGTCCGCCAGGTGGTTCAATTATTGGAACGCCAGCTTCGGTTAGCTTATTTCCAAGATACTCGGTGCTTTTAATTCGGTAGTGAAGATAGTCTTCGTCAAGAATTTCTTCCAAACCTTGGGCAACCGCTTCCAAATCGCGTCCAGCAAGTCCGCCATAAGTCGGAAATCCTTCTGTAACAATAAGCAAATTGCGACATTTCATAGCAAGATCTTCGTCATTCATTGAAAGAAATCCACCAATATTTACCAAAGCATCTTTTTTGGCACTCATTGTTGCACCATCGGCATAAGAGAAAATTTCTTGAGCTATTTCGCGAACTGATTTATTTTCATATCCTTTTTCTCTAATTTTAATAAAATAAGCATTTTCGGCAAAGCGACAAGCATCAATAAAGAGTGGAATTCCATATTTATTACAAACGGCTTTAGTTTCTTTAATATTTTGCATCGAAACTGGCTGCCCGCCACCAGAGTTATTAGTAATTGTTATCATTACAAGAGGAATGTTTTCGGCTCCTTTTTCCAAAATAAACTTATCGAGTGCTTCAACATCCATATTTCCTTTAAAATCAGCTTTTATTTCGGGATGTTTTCCAACCTCTACGAGCAAATCAACCGCTTCGGCTCCGCTAAACTCAACATTTGCTCGTGTTGTGTCAAAATGAGTGTTGTTTGGAATAAATTTGCCTTTACCGCCAACAATTGAAAACAAAATTTTCTCCGCCGCTCTGCCTTGATGCGTTGGAATTATAAACTTATCGCCAGTAATATTTCTTACGGCAGATTCAAATCGGTAAAAGCTGCGCGAGCCGGCATAGGACTCGTCGCCATCCATAATTCCCGCCCACTGTTTTGCACTCATTGCCGAAGTTCCGCTATCGGTTAGCAAATCGATAATTACATCTTCTGCTCTTACTAAAAAAGGATTGTAGCCAGATTCAATAAGAATTTTTTCACGCTCATCGCGAGTTGTAAATTTAATTGGCTCCACCGATTTAATACGAAATGGCTCAATTATTGTCTTCATTTTTTCTCCAAATTTTGATGCTAACTTAATTTATTGGCTAACAAAAAACAACTTGGATTTGAATTACTAATCGTAAAAATTATTATGGATATATTTTCTATATATGAATTATTTTACTTTGGTGGTTTTATAATTGTTTTATGGATTATTTATCAAGTAAACTAAAATCGATAGTTATACTTCCTGAAAGCAAATAATATTTATCCTTTTTTGCTAATTCTGGTATTCCACCAGGAGCTACGCTATGATAGTCAAATCCAAAATAGAATAAACCTAAATCAAAGGTCAAGAAATTTAGCGGAGAGTAACTTAAGCCAGTTCTATAAGAATTTGTTGCTATTACACCTCCGTGTTTTCTATTAAAACTACCCTCTAAGAATATATTTAAATCACTTATTGTTTCATATGCTATTCCAGTAGAGAGAAGAATAGGAATTGGAATAACATAATAAATTGAATTGCAATCAGCCGTTAAATAGTACTTAAATTTTTCCTCTGTTGAGCCAATTGAAAATGAAACAGCATAATCATTGTTAAATTCAATTGAAACAGCAGGATAGTACCCATTTGATTCTTTAATTTTTATTTTTCCACCCGCTTTAATTATATCATCAATAAATTCTTTACTATTTAAACCATCACTATAAATTGATAAATACATTTTTGAATAACAAGCAAACAAAGAAACCCTATTACCAAAAGATACCCTTACTTCATTATAATTAAATAATGGGGTTTTGTTTTCATTAGGCAAAGCCCACTCTTGGATATTGAGAGAAGGATTTCCGTAATTAAAACCAGACGAAATACCTATTGCAATATCAGATTTGTGAATAAAAGGAGTGGTTGCGAGTTTAAATATTGAATAATTCTCATTTTGTACTTGTGAAAATGAAGTTGAATACAAAACAAACAAATTAATGATAACAATTTTAGCTTTCATTGAAAAACTCATAAAAAAAACCTCTTTTTATTTAATATCTTGGCAAAAGCTAAACAATATTACTTTTTTATGCAAAGGGATTATTAAATATTTGGGCTTCGACTATTTAGTCAAAGCTCCACTTTTTGCTTTTTCTTGCTTTGGGCATTTACCCAAAGCTCCACCTTTTGCTTTTTCTTGCTTTGGGCATTTGCTCGAAGCTTCACCTTTTGCTTTTTCTTGCTTTGACTATTTGCTCGAAGCTCCACTTTTTGGTTGGGCGAGCAATTATCGTTTAATAATTGCCTCCTTTTAAATCCAAGAACGCTTTTATATTTATAAAATGCTTCTCATTTGAGTTGGACAAGCAATTTTCATTTAAATATTTAACAAATTGATTTGCTGGTTGAACTAATAACCAAATAATGAGTTGGAGCAAAATATAAAATCCCTATCCCTAAAAACATTAAAGCAAATTACAAGTTGTGGCTGCGGCTTAGCTCAACACCAGATTATACCTCAGCAGAGTTCGGCATCAATCCTTTATAACGTTAGGCTCATCAATTTAGCTTAAACGTAATTGGGATATTGCACTTGTATACCTTTATATCAGGCTCACTACTTTCAAATTTTGTATTTAATACAGCATTAAGAGCCGCCTCATCTAAGCCGTATCCAATACCCGTTACAACTCTTGCCTCTTTTACAACTCCAATGCTATCAATTACAATTTCAATAAATACACGTCCTTCAATTCCATTTTCAAGTGCTTCTTTAGGATAGACTATTTTTGAATAAAGGGAATTAAAACCATCAATCGGAATTAAAAAAGGTTGGTGCCCAAAATATTCAATAGTGCTCTCCCCATTGATGTTTCTATTTTCTATAGTACTAATTGACTTACTACTGCAACCTAGTACTAAAAAAAATGCAACTAATAAATAATAATTATAACTTTTCATTTTCTAAAACCAGTAATTTTGCGTCAGAGCCTAACGGCGTTGCCGATAAGCCGTCCGCCCCAAAACAAACAACTTAATACAACGACGAATTTTAATTTATAATAAGCTGTACTTAACTTTCTACAGTAAGTGCAGCGACTAACTTTTAATTATTGTACAATGTTAAAATTCAATTTTACATAAAACACAAAACCAACTTTTTACCACTATTGCCAAACTGAGCGAAGCGGTCGGCTTGAGCGGCTTGTTAGGTGTAACGCTAAGCTTCACCATTAGTATTGAATTCTGAACACTTACCAGTTTCAATATCATAAGTAATTCTCCAATAACCCGTTCCACCATCATCTGCAAAATTTAGGAAATTATACCTTGACCATTCATAGTCCTTGTCTAATAATCTTAACTGATGGTTTTTGCTTTTTTCATCCATTTCGTCAATAATTAGAGGTATATCGTCTTTGCGAGGGTAAAAACTACAAAATATCTTCTCTTTACCTTCTTCAGTAATTCCAAATAATTGCACTTTGTAAATATTTATGTGATTGAGAATTTCGTCGATTTTCTCTTTATCATATTCATCAAGTCCATTAGGATTATTTAAAAATGATTTTACGGCTTTTAAAGCATTAATAATATTATCCTCTTGGATATTCCAAGTAGTAGTAATAATCTTTTTTGAATTTACTATAAATACGTCTTCTTTTTTAATTAGCGGATATTTAATATCTATTGCTTCATTCTGAGAATTGTTTTTTAGATTATTCTCATTACAATTAGTCAAAAATATTATAATAATAATTAGAGTAGTTTTAATTAATTTCATTTTACACCTAACGGCGACGCAAATAACACGCCGCCCATAATTTAAATTTTACTTAATAACAAATTTATATTTTTACAAAACAATGTTTAACTTTTTTTAACAAACATTGTTTTTAAACTTTCTGAATTGCACAAACTTTAACAAAAAACTTTTGTTAAACTTCCAAACCAACTTTTTACAAAATTCCACCAAGTGAAAACGGCGGTCGTGTTGATTTGTTTGTTATATGGTATTTTTTTGTAATTCTATCTTATATCTATTAAACTTTTTGTAATTAAAATTAAACTCATTATCCTTTCCAATTATGAATTTTTCGCATAAATAAAATAGTTCATTTTTTATGTTGGTTAATAATTCATCAATTTTGATTTTACTTAAATATTCTGAATTTTCCGTCAATGCAAAATCAATCTTTTTATCTGACTTATTTTTTAAAATAAACCAAAATGGTATTGCTTGAGTTAATAATATTTTTTGCTTTATAATTTCTATAGAAAGATAATAAGGATAATCAGTTGGAAATAAACTTACACTAAATTTTATAATTCTTTTCTTTTTTTTATATTCAATTATGAAAGAATCATTTCGTATTTCTTCGTTTTTTTTAAAACCTAAAGTAAAGAATTGTTCATCAAAATATAATTTGATAGTTGCAAATAGTAGTTCTTTATATTCAAATTTTTCATTTTTATTATTCATTTTTATACCATATAACGATATATTAGCCCGACAGAAAACATGTTCGTTTGTCATGTTAGCACGAAAGTTCGTTCTTTCTAACAATCTTTCACATTTCTGTATAGCTCTCATAAGTTATTGTTTTTTATTTAGTTTATTCTGCCGATTTGCTTCCGGACTAGCAAACTTTAAAATCAATCCGTTTAACAGACAAGCAATTTATTTAAGTAATTTTCGGCTAATAATTGAGGTAAGTAAAGCAGAGTAATTCATTAACCCCATTTATAATATTTATCTTGGTAAAAATTAAACATAATTGTCTTTTAATGCAAAAAGAATTTCCTTTTTCATGCTTCAAGCATTTGCTCGAAGCTCCACTTTTTGATTGGGCGAGCAATTATCGTTTAATAATTGCCTCCTTTTGAATTTCACAACTAATCCAGAATCAAACGTAGCAACCAGGTTGATTTGCTTGTTATGTGCCATTTAATATTTCAATTTTATAATTATTAATTCCTTTACAAAATCTACATTTTTTTTTTCGTTCATTAAAAGAGTTAAAGCACGAATCTTTCCGAATCTTTTGCCTTCACTAAATTGCTTTTTTAATGTATCCGAAATATTGCTTTTCACAATTTCTGATTCAGCTTTATCACTAAAGTAAAAAGTTATTTGGAAAGAGTTAGGTATAATTGAAAGCCAAAATATGGTTTTCGATTTTTTAGTTACTTTAAGAAGCCAACTCTTGCCATCATTATAATAATTCCACAATTCAGAAAATTGTGGGTATTCAGTATGTATATAATTAAAAATAGAATCCCAATGTGTTTTAGTTTTTCCAATATGTGAAAATATAATTTCCTCAGTTGGAAATTGGTCTTTATCAGAAAGTACAATTTGGTCCATCTTATTACCTTTATAATTTTTTTTGCACCTAACGGCTGATGCATAAAGCGCCGCAGTTTTCACACCTTTAAAAACTCTTACGCTACAACCTTTAATTTATTAAGACTTTACTAACTTAATTTACTTTTGAAATAATTACAAATCAAAAACCGTCCCCAAAATGCAAAAAGACCTGACGTAACTTCGGTCGCTTTGATGCGTGGGTTATATTGCCTTGCTTTTATTTTATAGTAAAAGCAATTTCATTACTAACAAAACACCCTTTTGGAACTAAATTAAACATTCTTAATAAAGAATAATCGTAATCACTTTTTGTTGTCCAAGAGGAGAGGTTGGATTCGGAATAATCAAGTTTTAAGAAAAGCTTATAATTACCTTTATTTTGAAAAACACAAGAGTAATTTGATACTAAATCATCTGAATTATTAAACAGTTCAAAGGATTGCCCAGGATAAAGGGAGACAAAATATTTTTGTTCAAGTACATATACTATTGGAGACCTAACTGCTCCGACACATCCAAGAGAAGAATCTGATTCTTCTTTATTTATTATAATTAAAATTTTAGGATAGTAGCCATAATTAAAGTCATTATATAAATATACTTCGTCATTTGATATATTGCTTATTGTAGCTGTAAGTTTCGGTAATTCATCAACATTTAATGTATCGTCACTCATTGCAAGCTCAAATTTGAGAATATTTTCTCCTTCCATGATAATTTCACTCTCACTTGAATTTTCACATCCAATAATCAAGACAATACATGTAAAGATAATTAATATTATTTTCATTTATTCCCTAGCAATATAACTATATATTAACCCGACTGAAAACATGGTCGTTTGTCATGTTAGCGCGAAAGTTTAATCGGTCTAACGTTCTTTGTGTTTTCTGTAAAGTTCTCATAAGTTATTTCATTTATTTAGTTTATAAAAATTTGTTACATTTTCGTCGGTTTGTTAGAACGATTTACTTTCGGGCAAACAAACTTTAAAATCAATCTTTCTAATAATACAAACAGTTATATTCACACAATTTTGGGTTAATAATTTGGGGGTAAGTTAAGCAGAGTAATTAATTAACCTCATTTATAATATTTATCTTGGTAAAAATTAAACATAATTGTCTTTTAATGCAAAAATATTTTACCTCTTTGTGTTTTAATCAGCGTTTTAAACATTAAATTTACATTTCCACAACTCGGCATCTCAAATCTCACCTCTCACTTCTCACCTCTCGCTCCTTGCATATTTAGTCGTGCGAAAGGCATATAATTACAGAATAAAGATTGTAATAACGATGAATATGAATTTGAATCGGATAAAACAAAAAAAAACATTAAATTTGGGCACAAAAAAGATTGCATTTCGCCATTTTTGGCAACAAGCAAATACAAAGCAAAGAATTTGAAATTTATTAGGAGATAAAATAATGTGGATAGCCATTAGTGTATTAGCAATTATAGTTGTTTTAATATTCTTGTTTGAATATCGATTACGAAAGCCAGATCAGTTGGTGCTTTTTGAATCTAATGGAGAAATTATATTAAAAAAAGCGCGTTTCTATCCAAGACATTTTAGTTTAACATTGCCCAAAACCACATATTCAACACAAATGAATATTGAAGCATCGGCAAAAGGAAATCTTGATATTAAAGTAAAACTTGCTGTTACAGTTGCGGCAGCTTTAACTCATATTCCAGAATTAATTAGAGTTGGCGGTTGGAACAATAATGCAGTTGCAAAGGCTGAAAAGGAATTGGAGACAACAATTCACGGATTTGTGAAAGAATATGCAGAACAATTTGAAATTGAGGAATTATCCTCTTCAAAAATTTATGAGTATTTATCACAAAAAATTAGCCTAAACATTAAAAATATTGGATTAGAGCTAATTTCGTTAACGGTGCAATCTTTTGAAGCAATCGATTCCAAAATTGCTGACGCAATGCGTCAACAAGAATCGGCTCGTATTATGGAACAAACAGAAAAATTGAATCAACAAGCGCGAATTCAAGCAACAAGAGCAAAATTAGCCGCAGATGAAGAAATATTGCTACTTGAAAACAATCTTGAATTAAAAAAATATGACTTGAAAAAAACCGAATTGGAAAACGAATCGGCACTTGCAAACAAAAGAATTGAGGACGAGTTAGGCAGAAAACGCATGCAACTTGAATTGGACAAAGAAGAATTAACAATGTTGAAAAATAGTCCAGAATTGTTAATGTTAACTCCACAAGCGGCGCGATTAGCCGAAGCGAGCCAATCGTTAAAAAATGCAAAAACAATAGTTTCGCTTTCACCAAACGATTTTTCGCAAGGAAGCGAGCTAATTGGAATGTTTCAACAATTTTTGCAAACTGCTGTTGGCAACTCAAAAGCCAAAATTGAAAAAGAGCAACAAAAAATACTCTAAATTATTATGAAAAAATATATTGATCCATTAGAGTATTTTAAATTACGACCGATAAAAGCTGCAAAAGTCTCAGAAGTTAGCGAGGCAACTGCATCATCGCCGGTTCCTGTTGAGGAAAAAGTCAATTTTCACATTGGTAATCCTGTTCAGGATAAGCGACTTTCATCTGCCTATTTAAGAATGATTTTAGGGATTGATTTTAAAAATACAGAGTTAAACGAGGATAATCTTGATGCAATTATTGAGCATCTTGAGTTGGAAGCATCCGAAAAATCCAAAATAGAGTTTTATCTAAATCTTATTAAAAAAAGTGCGCCTTATATGCCACGCGGTGGTTTTAAAAAAGGCGAGCCGAGTTATTTGGTAAAATATTTTAACGATTGGTTAATTAAAAATCAGCAAGAACCGCTTTCGTATAATCTTGGCGAAAGCTCGGGAAATAGAGAAATAATTTTAGCTTCGGGTGGAATTTTTGAAGCGTTAAGAACATTATTTCATACTTTATCGGAATATTTGGTAAATCTGCCAACAAATGTTTACACTTTTTCTTTCATTTTACCAGAACATTTAATGAGTTTTCCTTCGGTAAATTTCAAATTATTACCAGATAATGAAAAAGAATTTATTGAAGAATTGCGCAAAAATTTGGAAAAATCGCCCAATATTCCAAGTTTTTTGTTGTTAGGAAAAAGCACAAAAGAAGAAACCAGACGAACATTGCGATTGCTCAGTTTGGATTTTCCACTATTTTTTGTTGAAGTAAACAACGCACCAAATCATCTTTCGCTTGCACGCGAAGCCAAAATGATGAATAGAGTTTTGCGATTATTAACGCCCGAAATATTTTCAAAGTCGTTAAAAAATATATCAATTGTATTTTTAGCAGGAAATTCCGATTTCATAAAAGTGATTGAAAACATTCATTTTCAGCTAAAAGGAACGCCATCGGCTTCCGAAGTTGAGTTACTTTCGTACATTCTTAAAGAAAACATTGAAAATAGAGGCAAAAACGAAGTAAAATCAAATTTGGTTGTTGAGCCTTTTAACGATTTTTATCCAAACAAAATTATTGGAAGTAATTTAGGTAGCAATTCTTTTAAGTATTTTGAAGAAAAGTTGGACAATGTTATTTCCAAAAAAGAAAATATTGTAACAAATTTAACCGAAAGAGTTTCCAAAATTGAAAGCGAACTTGCAAAAAAGACTGATTTTATTTCTGATATTTTTTCGTTTGATAAATTTGCAAGTATTAATGCAAACGAGCTTTTAAGTCAGTTTTCTGAAAATATTGATTCCGAAATTTGGGCAAAAGACTTGGAAAACAGCTTTCTTTACGTGTTTTTAAAACATCATCCCGAATATAGAAAAAACAATTGTCTAATTGTAAATGGCTCGTCGCGTTCTGGTTTGGGAATTTTAGGATTTCATTGCGGAATAAAAGAAGTCGTTTTCCCCGATTTAAGCTGGACTTACGAGCACTGCTTTCCTTCGGTTTCGGTTGTTCCTTTAACTGATGATTTTAATCTTGATGTAAATGGAATTATTGAACGAGTTTCGGCAAAAATTGCAGAAAATCCAAATTGGATAAAATACGGCGCAGTTGCTTTGAATAATCCACACAATGCAACCGGAAATGAGTTTGATAGCCAAGTTTTGAAACAGCTTATAAAATGGTTGCTTGAAAAAAATGTGTTTATTGTTGACGATTTGTCATATCAAAATGTTGCTCCAATTGGAAAATTGAAGCAAATTAAAACAATTAGGCAATTAACCGACGAACTTCTTGCAAGCGGATATATTACAGAAGAACAATCGGATTTTGTTGTAACAATTCACTCATTATCAAAAACGGATTCGTTTGCTGGGGCGCGTCTTTCGGTAATTGAAATTAGAAAGCAAGAATTATTCAACAAATTGCAAAAAATTACACAAACAATTAAGCCAAACATTGGAGCAATATTTTTAGCTTATCTTTTTTACAGAAATAAAACTGAAACCGCAAATGCTTACTGGCAACTTCGAAATTCAATTTTTGAAGAAAGAATGAATTCGATAAACGAAGCGGTTTTAAATCTTCCAAAAGAGAGAAATAAGTTTAATATTTCTATAAAAGCACCTAAAGGAAGTATGTATCCGCAAATGATAATTGATAAATTACCATCTGGATTATCGCTTGATTGGTTGGCTTCTGGATTGGCGAGACAAGGAATTGGACTTATTCCGCTTTCCACTTTTGCTCGCACGGAAAAAGGATTTGAAACTGGCAGAAAAAAGTTTAGATTAACTCTTGGTGGAACGGATAATGCCGAAATTTTGCTTAAAAAAACGCGAAGAGTTTTAATTGATTTAAATAGAATGATTGCAGAAGAAGCTGCAAATTATAATCTAAAACAGTTTGTGATTAAGCCAAATGCTGTAAAGAATTCGTTTTCGCAAAGTGAATTTTTGGATAAATGGCATTTTACCGAGCAAAAGATATTTGATGAATGTATTTCGGTTTATGCAAAGCAATCGCATAATCATGTTGATTTACAAAGTGCTTTGCAATATGAAAAGAATTTTGTTGATGATTTTCTTCCAGAAAGATTGGAAATATTTAAACAGCGTTTTGTTGATAGATTAACAATTGTAAACGAAATTGTTGATTTAGCAATTGCCGATAAAGGTAAAAATCTTGCAAAATTGCTCGAAAATGAGTTTTATAAAGATTCGTTGGAACGTCGCGAACGAGTTTTTAAACAAAGATTATACGATAGAACGGTTCATCCAACTCAAATGTATTCACTAAAAGTTGAATTACTATTTGAAGATTTGATTTTAAAATTGATTAAAAACGAATCCATTGTTCCAGTTTTGTTCAAAAATACTGCAAGCGAATTAGTTAAAGAATTTTTAGGATTAAACGTTGCCATTATTTCAAATCAAGAACCACAAGAATTGGTGCTTGATTTAGATACAATGATTGCGGTAGAAAATTATACTTATTTGCATTCCAACAAACCATTTAAAACATTTTTATCGTTTTGGGGCGATTGGGATGGAAGCAACAGACCATCGGGGCAAGGACACAGTTTGGTTGCTGCCGTTTTAATTGAAAATGTGGCGCGTCAAAGTGAATTGATTCAAACTTTGTTAAAAGTTGATAAATCGGTTAAAATTGAGCCTTCGCTTCTTCAAGAAATTGAAAAACTTCCAGAAACGAACAAAAAGTTTTCAAATCTTTTAAACGAAATTTCCGATTTAACTCACCAACTTGAAAAAAGATATAAAGGAATTCTTCCTTTTAACTTAAAACCGAGCAAAATTAGACAAATTGGAATGAAACTTCACATTGCACAAGATTCATTAACTTCTTTGTGGCATCATAACGATAGACTTGAGCGAAAAATGCTCGAGCTTAGAAAACAGCGAAAAGATGCTTTGGAATATTATTTTTCGTTAAATAAAAAAATTAGAAAAGCGCTTTATTTGTCAATTCCAGCAATTCAAAAAAACATAAATAATCGCGAATTGGCGTTAGTTGCAATTTTATTTAAGGATTTGTTAAAGCGATTTATTATAACTCCGCGAATTCATCAAAAGCTAATTACAGCTCAAGATCAGTTTGCAATTGATACCACAATTCATAATATGGTTGAAATTAACGAAATTGCTGGAAAATTTGGAAATCCAGGAATGGTTATGGCATTGCAAGTTAGCATGTCAACAAAACCAGAAGCTCTAATTTCGTTGGATAGAAAAATGCGAGCCTATCGTGAACAAATTTTGCGAGAAAATCACGAACTCGAAATTCCTTTTATTTGGCTTGTTCCATTATTTGAAGATATAGTTTCGGTAAAAAATCTTAAAAATTATCTCAATAAAATTTGGGAATATTCACTACAAAGCAGAAGATTAAACCAAGAAACTGGCGAACGATTTGCCGAAATTATTACCGAAATATTCGTTGCTGGCTCCGATTTGAGTCAACAAGTTAGTCAAACCGCTGGAATGCACTTATATAAAGAAGCAAAACACGAATTATCAAGCTGGCTTGCTGAAAAAGGTTTAATAGGAATTGTTCGCATGAAAATGGGAAGCGGCGAACCAATGCAACGACAAGGTGGATATTACTCGGCAGTTGTTGGAAAGCCTGCGTTTGTTAAATCGCAAGATTCATTAAAAAGATTTTCGAAACACTTAAATGAATCTACCAAAAAAAGCACCGAATATGCCGCAACTCCGCTACTTGGAGTTTTTGCGGGTGGCGATTTAAGAACCTTTCAAAGCAATATTTCCGAAAAGTTGCGTTACATTTCGGTTCACGATTTGTCACAAATGCTTTATCACATAAAAGAAGCCCAAAAATTTTACGAAAACGAAATAATTCGCGCCGGCGAGCCACTTGTTGAAACAAGATTGCAATTCAAAACTCGCGGATTAAAAGAACTTGAGCGTTTAACCGTTGGACGAAAAGACAATCTTTATGACGATTTTCTACTAATTGTAACCGAAAATTTTAGACAAATTTTATACGGTCGCGAAGAAGATGTTGTTGGAATTCATGCAATTTCTTACTTTATTTCGCGAACAACTCCGCCTTTAAGAGATAGACCAACAGTTCGTCCAACTCAAGGTTCAACAAGTGCTGCTGGACAAAAAATTCTTGAGCGAATTGCCGACACAATTCCTTTTTCGAGTTACGGAAGTTTGCTTCGCGCAATTTCGCACAATCAATCGCAAACCGCTGTGCTTGGAATAAATCAACTTACAACGGGATTGTTTCGCGCTTTGGATAGCTTTTCGCAAAAATATTTTGATTTGGGCGAATCTGCAACGCTAATTGAAGATAGAATTTTGCCAAATCTTCCAGTTTATGAAATTTTGCACACTTTGCGAATTTATCACGATGTTGAACTAAGTTACTTAAATAGAATGGAAAGAGAATTTCCGGCTGGAAATTCGGCTTTTCTTGCATTACGTGAAGATTTGGATTCGCTTGGAAAGTATTTAATCCTTTTCCAACGAGAGCTTTTAAGACGACACGGATTGAACGTTACCGACTTTTTTGAAGGCGATAAATTTATTCCAAACTTGTTGCCTACTTTACGTCCCGACTTGGCAATTGTTTTGCAACCAGATTTCTTTAACACAAATCCAAACGTATTTTTAGCTTCAATAAATGGCGAAGTTGATTCAAAATGGTTTAGCGAAATAAAAAAACTTCTGCTAATTTCGGAAAAAGTTAAGTTTTGGCGTGCTAAAATGTGGAATTTGCTCGAGCAACCCGTAACTCAACGTGTAGCAAGTTTTGTTGAGTTGGCAATTTCTTTGTATTCTTTGTCGTCAAATTCGCAAACAAAAGAGCTTCCTTTTGCTCCTCAAAAGCTAAAATTGCCTAATGATTTGTCAAATGTTCTTAAAATGTCAAACGATGATAATATGCACCAGTTTCTTTCCGCCGCATTTGAATATCTTTCAGTAATTACCGAAGGAATGGTTGAAGTTCCAATTAATATAATTCGTGCAATAAAAGAAGTGGAAAGAATTATTAAAATTGAAGAACTGGCATTATCGCCAAAACAACAAGATCTATTACGATTTTATCTTCTCCAAATTGCCCGCCTCACTGGCGAAAATGGATAGTTTTTTAATTGACAATTGATAATTGATAATTGATAATTGAAATCTATTATTTGTTGGAAAATTATTTTTGGAGGTGGGAACAGCCTTTATTCCAAAGTTGCAATAAATTGTTTAGCTGTCATTGTTGGTATTTTTGAATATTTAAAATCTTTTAGATTTCGAGTAATAATTAATTCTTGTTCGTTTTCGATTGCAGTAAAATATTGAAGTCCGTCTTCAAAATCTGAGAAAGTCTCGTCATTTAATGCCAAACCAATAATTTTATCATCCAATTGCAAAATATTTACTATCAAACGGAGTTTTCTTAATATTGATTTTGCTTTGTTTGAATCCATTTGTCTCAATAACGCGTAACTTGTATTTGCAATTGTTAAAGAGGATACTGATAATTCAATTTGCTTTCTGTCAGCAAGCGAAAATAAAGCTGCCGCTTCTTCAAAAAACGATTCTCTACGAGATAATAAATCAATTACAATATTTGTATCTACGAATATCTTTTTCATTTATACTTTTCTTCTAAATAATCACGATACTCTTTTTTGTAGTCATAATCAGCAGGCAAATCAATTACACCACTTAAACTTTCAACAAGTGGAGTGATTAAAATCTTATTTTCCTTTTCTGTCTGAATTGTAATGCTATCGAGATAAGATTCTATCACCTTTGAAAGACTAATTTTATGACTACGAGCATAAATTTTAGCTCTCTCTATAACATTATCATTTAATCGCAATGTTAGTTTCGTTTCCATAATCCACCAAATAAAGTTACGTATAAACATAATAATTTTATACGTCAGTTGCAAGGTTTTCGTTCGTCGAACTTGTTGCATAACGTATTACGATATAAAAAATTGCCGATTGCGGGCGATTTACCTTTTAACCCACTAAATAAATTCTGTGGATAAAATTCCAACCTTGGCATTTGGTAGTTTTGGTTTCATAAAATTTACTAATGCTGCTTTGGTCTGCACCTAAACAGCATTAGATTTAAAGCAGAAATACTTATTCAACGTGTGATTTGTTTTCCAATCCAAATAAATCAAATGGTTTTTTACTAAAATTCTCGTGGAATAACATAACAACAAGAGACATGTAAACGATAAAACCCAATACTATAAATATTTGTGCTTTGGATGTTTTCTGAATATCTTGTTTTGCTTTTACATCACAAACTTCGCCAGGGCAGTATTGAGCTTTTTCTTTATAAAACTTACCATAAACCACACATCCTATACAAATACCAAATGCGGATTCAAAGAATAGGAATATGAGACATATCATGCAAATAAGTCCGGTTATTGGGCTAAATGAATTTACAATTATTTGAAGAACAAGCATTATAAGTCCAAGAGTAATACCAATTATCCAAGCAAACTTTTTTTGCTCGGCACCAACATATTCTGGAGTTTGATTTCTTACAACTAAACGTCCTAATATTAAAGTAGGTGCAAATTTTGGATTAATAAAAACACGAATTATCATATCGGTTAGAAACAACACTATAGCATATTTTAGCATGGTAAAACTGCCCTGCGTTGCAGCAGTTATGGATATGAACATAATTAAAAATAGAATTCCCGCACCTGCTCTTATTTCGCGTTCATTAAGCACAGGTATATTATATCCTTCAACATTTTCACCAAATTGAATTATTTTTTTCATTTATTATCCTTTATATATTAAATAGCTAAAAGCTATTTTCGTTATTAGTATAGTTATTTGTAGTTATTTAGACTACTTTTTCCGTCCAAAGTTATGATAATTTAATTTTAGTTGCTGAATAATTTGTTGCGATGATATTTTAACTAAGGTTTGATGTTGCTTTTTATCCAGTTACACAAAATACAATGCTTGAAAAACTGAATGAATTGGTAATTTTAATTGCATGTTAACTTTATGTGGTTTATTTGTCAATATATTTTAATCAAAATCATTATGTTATTAACGCGTTTTCGAAATATTATAAACTCTATCCATAAGGTCATCAATTAAATTTTTACGGTTTTCTGTATATTCATAATTAGCTAAAAATTTGGTATATAAATCACAATACTCTATCTCGTCCAATGGAACTAAGAAAATATGTTTTGGATTGGCTGGTCTTCCATAAAGTCCAATTGCTATAATCACATGGGTTTCTTTTCCAATCTTTTTATATCTCTTGAGTTGGGAGTCATTACACCATTTTATTTTTCCATCGGTCACTTTATCGCGATATTTTGCTTCGACAAAAAATTCCTTATTTGATTTTTTGTCTCTAAAAAGATAATCTGGATAAAGTGATGACTCAACATAATCCTTACTATTCTCGTGGAAGTCGTGGGTTTTCATTACTAATACGTAACGAGATTTTGTATATATTTTCTTTCTAATGCACTTTTCAAAATCATCTCCTTTTAGATATGAAGTTTGTTTAAAAAGTTCGCTAATAAAAGCAATCAGTGCGTTACCAAGTCTCTTTATCAAATAATAAACATATCTGATTATTTTATTCTTATCCATAGTCAAATTATTTAATTAAAATCACTTTCATTGCAATATCTTTTTTCTTTGTATATCTCTTAAAAACGGGTGTTTATTTGCACAAAGTTAAATAAATATAGCACATAATCAAATGGACTTTTTGTTAGTTAAATATTTTGCAGCCTCAAACAGAATGTTCCCAAAAGCCGTTAAAAACTTGCTTTTAGAACATTTGTTTTAACTCTTGGTGGCAATTAAAATTTATAACAAACATTTTCTACATCAAAAATATTCCATTTTTCCTTTTTCCGTATCAAATAGCTATCTTTGTATCAAATTTTATTTTATAATTTTGAGGATTTAAATGAAACGCATAATAATTTTAATGCTTTTAAGTTTTGCATTTACTGTTACGGCTCAGCAGAAAAGAGCAATTACTGTTGATGATTTATGGGCAATGAAACGTGTTGGAAGTGTTGTTGTTTCGCCAAACGGTGAAAAAGTGGCATTTTCTGTTAGCCAATACTCAATGGAAAACAATTCGGGGCAATCCGATATTTACATAATGGACGCCGATGGCAGCAATATTTTGCCAATTTTAAATTCCGAAAAGAGTGAAAGCAGTCCAGTTTTTTCGCCAAAAGGTGATAAATTGTCATATTCATTTGGTGGACAAATTTGGCAATGCAATCTTGATGGCTCAAACAAGGAACAATTAACCGATTTTTACGGCGGAGCTTCTGGAATTAAATGGTCAGACGATGGAAGCAAAATTTTGTTCGTTTCTGCTGTTTATCCCGATTGCCAAACGCAGGATTGCAACAAGCAAAAAGATGCCGAAAAAGAGAATTCCAAAGTGGAAGTTGAGGTTTTTACTGAATTAATGTATCGTCATTGGGACGATTGGCGTGGCGTAAAACGAAGTCATCTTTTTTTAATGGATTTGGCAACCAAAGAAACAACCGATTTAACGCTAAATTGCAAGTTTGACGTTCCGCCAATAGCTCTTGGAAGTGCTAATGATTACAATTTTTCTCCAGATGGAAACGAAGTCGCTTTTACGATGAACAAAGATAAAGTTACCGCAACAAGCACAAATAACGATATTTTTATTCTTCCTCTTGATGGAAAAAGTAAACCACAGCTAATTTCACAAAGCAAAGGCAATGACAATCAGCCAGTTTATTCGCCAAACGGAAAATATATTGCATTTACTTCAATGGCTCGTGCTGGATTTGAAGCGGATAAACAAACTTTAATTATTTACAATCGCGAAACTAAAAAATTGGAAAATATTTCGGATAATTTGGATATTTCGTTTGGCGAAATTGTTTGGGCTGATGATTCAAAATCGGTTTATTATACCGCTGCATACGAAATTTACAATTCCATCTATAAAATTGATATTCAAACAAAGGAAAATTCGCTTCTAATAAAAGAAGTTGATGCAAGTACATTAAACGTTTCCAAAAATAGTTTAATTTTCAAAGTTCAAAAATCGACACTTCCATTTGAAATATTTACATCAAATTTTGATGGAAGTGAGTTAAAGCAAATTACTTTTACAAATGCCGATTTACTATCAAATATTGAAATGTCAGCGCTTGAAACATTTTGGAGCGATGGAGCTGAAGGCGCAAAAGTTCAATCAATAATTATAAAACCACCGTTTTTTGACGCAAACAAAAAATATCCAATGATTTTTTTAATCCACGGCGGACCGCAAGGTCATTGGTCTGATGATTTCCATTATCGCTGGAATCCACAAATGTTTGCTTCAAAAGGATATGTTGTTGTGGCTACAAATCCTCGCGGTTCAACTGGTTACGGACAGGCTTTTACTGATGGAATTTCACAAGATTGGGGCGGAAAAGTTTATGTTGATTTAATGAACGCTTACGATTACGCAATTGAAAATTATAAATTTATTGATGCAAAAAATACTTTTGCCGCTGGGGCCTCTTATGGCGGATATATGATAAATTGGATTGAAGGACACAACACAAAATTTAATGCACTTGTTTGTCACGATGGCGTTTATAATCTTGAAAGTATGTACGGAACAACCGAAGAACTTTGGTTTCCAGAATGGGAAAACGGCGGAACGCCTTGGGAAAGCAAAGAGCTTTACAAAAAGTGGTCACCAAGCGAATTTGTAGCTAATTTTAAAACGCCAATGCTTGTTGTTCATGGCGGAATGGATTTTAGAGTTCCCGAAAGTCAAGCTTTTGAACTTTTTACAGCATTGCAAAAAATGAATGTTGATTCCAAATTTGTTTATTTTCCAAAAGAAACACACTTTGTATTAAAGCCACAAAATGCTAAATTTTGGTGGAATACAATTTTTGATTGGTACGAAAACCATTTAACGAGGTAATTATAATGAGTAATAATTTTGAAAAATATGATGCCAATGATTTTAACTTTGAAACAGAAGAGGAAGTTAATAATGCAACTGGCGAAATTGAAAGCAAACTTTGGGTAAAACTTGAAAAAGCCGGAAAAAAAATTACATTTGCAAAGGATTTAATCGCATTATATCGCTATTTAGTTGATAGAAATGTAAGCTGGCACAGAAAAGCTATTGTTGCTGGCGCTCTTGTTTATTTTGTTGTTCCAATTGATACGATTCCAGATTTGGTTCCACTTTTTGGTTATCTTGACGATTTGGGAGTTGTTGCTGCAACATTAAAGTTTCTTGGAAGTGAGTTAATTCCATATTATGAGGATTAACCACTAAGTTCACAAAGAGCACTAAGACAAAGAGGTGAAATGATTACTCAAAAATATGTAAACGATTTAGCGTATCAAATTGTTGGTGCAGCAATTGAAGTGCATCGTGAAATTGGACCAGGTTTATTGGAATCAGTTTATGAGCGTTTGCTTAAACACGAATTATTTTTGCGAGGTTTCAAGGTTGAAACTCAAGTAACTGTTCCTGTCCTTTATAAAGGCAAAAATATTGAATGTGATTTAAGATTGGATTTGTTGGTTGAAGAATTAATTATTGTTGAATTAAAAGCAGTTGAAAAAATGATTCCACTTTATGAAGCCCAACTTTTAACATATCTTAAGTTACTAAAGAAGCCCAAAGGATTATTAATTAATTTTAATACAAATAATATTACAAAATCATTAGTTCCACTGGTAACCGAAGAATTCGCTATGTTAGAAAAATCTTAGTGCTCTTAGTGACCTTAGTGGTTAGGAAAAAACATGAATTATACAGTAACAAAAAGTGAAAACATATTTAAAGGAATAGTCTTTGACGTAAAACTTGACATTCTAAAATACGATAGTGGAAATGATGGAAGACGCGAAGTAATTCATCACAATGGTGGCTCTGTTATTCTTCCAATAACAAACGAAGGCAAATTGGTTTTAATAAAACAGTTTCGCTATCCTTTACAAGAAGTTTTAATTGAAGCTCCAGCTGGCAAATTGGAAATTGGCGAAGACCCAATGGTTTGTGCAACGCGTGAACTAACCGAAGAAACTGGATATACCGCAAAAAAAATTACTCCACTTGGAAAAATTTCTACAACTCCTGGCTTTTGCGACGAAATTCTTTACTTATATTTAGCGCAAGATTTAACAGCCGGCAATCATAACCGCGAAGAAGGCGAATATGGAATGGAAATATTCGAATATTCACTTGCTGAAGTTGATGAAATGATTAAAGCTGGAAAAATAATCGATTCAAAAACAATTGCAGCAATTTATCACTATAAAAGCTTTTATTTATCTAACGATTAAAGATTCAACATCAATTTTTTCGATGTGAGTTAATTCGCTTCCTAAAAATCGTTCGGCTAAAAGTTTAAATTTATCTGGCAAATCGCTAACGTAAAACTCCTTTGTTCCAAGTTGAACAGAATCGTTTCTAATTCCTCTTCCTTTAAGATGATTTTCAACTTGAAGCGAAGCGGCAAATCCAGAATCGATTAAAGTTACGTTCTTGCCCATAATTTCTTGAATTGTTTCGGATAATAACGGATAATGCGTGCAACCCAAAACCAAAGTATCAACGCCATTATCAATAAAATCTTGTAAATACTCCTTTGCAACCAATTTTGTTGCTGGATGGTCAAGCCAACCTTCTTCAGCAATTGGCACAAATAAAGGGCATGCTTTTTCAAAAACTTGAATTTTGGGGTCAAGTTGTTTCAATTTTTCAGAATATGCTTTGTTATTTATTGTCGCATTTGTTCCAATTACGCCAATTTTACCATTTTTTGTTGTTTCTAGGGCAAGATTTGCGCCGGGTTCAATCATTCCAATTATTGGAATTTCAAATTTTTCACGTAAAGCATTAAGCGCCACAGAAGACGCGGTGTTGCAAGCAACAATAATTAATTTTACATTTTTCTTTATCAAAAACTGGGCATCTTGAATGGAATATTCAATTACGGTTGAATTTGATTTTGAACCATAAGGAACGCGTGCGGTATCTCCAAAATAAATGATGTTTTCGTTTGCCAAAATTGACATAACCCTTTTTGCGACTGTCAGTCCACCAATTCCAGAATCAAAAATGCCAATTGGGGCTGATTTATTAAAAAAATGCAAAATATCCTCGTGTTAAATTTATTTACTATTAAATATTTATGTTTACATTATTTACATTATTTACAAAATTTCTTCAATTGCATGTTTAAGTTCTTGTGTAATTAAACCTTCATCCGCTTCGGTAATTTTTTTTCCGTTTCTATCAAGAACGTAAAATGCGTCAACAACATCATCGGCTTTGGTTGCTATTTTTGCAAAGTAAATAACCAAGCCAAGTTCGTTCATTTTATTTGTAATTTGATAAAGCAATCCAATTCTATCGGGCGAATGAACGTCAATAATGCTGTATTTGTCATATTCTTCAAAATCGATTTTAATTTTATCTTTTTTTCTGAATATTTTGTTTTCGATACGCCACCAACGAGTTTTAATTTTTTTAAACTCGGCAACAATATGCAACTCGTTATTTAATGCAGCAGTAATGTTTTTTCTAATGGCAACGTACTTTTCATCGCTTATTGTGGATTTAGTTCTAAAATCGGTAACGTTAAAATTGTCAATTACAATTCCATCTTTACGCGTAAATATTTTCGCATCGTGAATATTTAAATCGCTAATGGAAAGAGAGCCACATAATCGCGAAAGTAGCGATTCGGAATCTTTTGTAATAACAGTAATATTTGTAAAGCCATTATCTTGTTTAAAGAAAACTGAAATATCGTTTCCTCTTTCAATTTCCCGAACATGTTCTTTAATTTCGGCGTGGGAATAAAGTTGTAAATACCCAGCATCATCAATTGATTCAACATGTGATTTAACGGCATCATTATCGGCAATAAGTGGATTGCTAATCATTGCTAAAGTGTTTTCGTAAAGCAGCTCTTCGCCAGAAAGCTTGTCATTAAGCATTGCAAGACTTTTGCGATAAAGCTCTTCCATCAAATCACTTTTCCAGTTTGTCCAAACCATTGGACTTACGGCGGAAAGATCGGCATAAGTTAAAAGATAAAGATATTTTAATTCGGTTTTGCTCGAAAAAATAGCAACAAAATTATCAAGTGTTTCTGGGTCGTTTAGGTTTCTTCTAAAAGCTACTTGTTCCATTGTTAAATGATGTTTAACCAAAAACTGGACTAATTCTATTTCCTGTTGTCCATATCCTAAACGGTTCATTATAGTAACAACCATTTCGGCACCTATTATTTCGTGACCAGAAATGCTTGTGGGTTTTGCTATATCGTGCAAAAGTACTGCTAAATAAAGAGTATCTTTTATTTTAATACTATCTAAAATATTTCCTAATGTTGATTCTTTATCCTTTAGAGCTTCTAAATTTTTGATTGCAATTAAAGTATGTTCATCGGCAGTGTAACAATGATAAACGCCAGGTTGGAAAAACCCAATTAAATCTCTAAATTCTGGAAGAAACGCACCTAAAACACCAAGACTGTTCATAATATTTAGTGTTTCACCAATATTATGAGGCAATTTTAATATTTCGCGGAAAAAGACAGAAGAAGTAAATAACCAACGTTCATTTTCTTCGGCATCAAGTGCGCTGTTTATAATTATCGAACGGATATTTTGTCCAAAACGTGCACGATGAAAACCTCTGTAATAAAACGCTCGCATTGCTTCCGAAAGATTTAGTTTTTTTTCCTCAACTACATAAATAATATTGTCTTTTATGTAAAAATCGTCATCTAGTTCAATTGAAAGATATTCCGAAATTGGACCAGTAAGTTCTTCTTCATATTTTTTAACAAGTGTTTTCGAAAATCGGAAGACAATATTGGTGGAATTAAAGTACTCAAACATAAATTCCTTCCAAGTTGCTTCGGAATAACCGAGAAAAATGGCAATGCTTTCCTGCGAAGTAAATTCAAATCTATCTTGTCGCCGTTTGCTAAAAAGATGAAGTAAATTGCGGACAAGAAGAATAAGTTTATAACTTTTTAACAAACTAGCAACATCTTTGCTGTTAATAAATTTTTCGTCCTTAATATTTAGCAAAAATATTTCGGTTTGGGTTTTTTCCTCTTGGCTTGAAATAATTGTGTTATTTTTAATGGAATAAATCCATTCGATAGTATGAAAATCGCGTAAACCACCAGCAGAATATTTTACATTTGGTTCCAAAACTTTAGGCGAATCGCCATATTTTCGCTGTCGTTCTTTAATATCAACAAAATATTGGTTAAGAAGTCGGTTTGTGTGCGTTTTATCAAGAATGGAAAGAATTTTATCAGTCCATTTTTTATATAAATCTTTGTTTCCAAACAGAAAACGAGTTTCAAAAAATTGAGTTAAAGACGTTAAATCATCTTGTAAAAATTTGTCAACATCCGAAAATTCGCGAACAGTGTGAGAAATTTCAATTCCAATATCCCAAAGTGCTGCAACGCTTTCTTCAATACTTTTTTGATTTGGAGCAACTTCTTCGGTAATAAACATTAAATCAATATCGGAATAAGGTGAAAGTTCGCGGCGACTAAAACTTCCGGCGGCAGCAAGCACAAAATCGACTTTTTTACCAGCAAGCACTTTAAATATGTATTCTTCTACCAAAAGGCTATAATTTATGCAGAATTTAAAAGCATCTTTCATCATCTCTTTATTTGTAAAGAGAATTTCTTTTTCTGTTTCAAATTGCGTTCTTATTTCAAAAGGCTGTTGCATAAATTAAATGTTTTTAGTTGTAAAATTAAACCTCGAAATATATTAATATTATCGAGGTTTAAAAGTAAATAATTATAAAAATGAGATTAAATTACAATTTTTCGAATCTTCCTTGAAAAAATCTTAAATATTCTGGTTCATAAACCATTTTTAGACCTGTAATAGTCTTTCTTTCTTGATAAACCGATGCAATTGATTCAACTGCAACATCAATATGAGCTTGCGTATAAACTCTTCTTGGAAAAGTTAAACGAACAAGTTCTAATTTAGGATATCGTTCTTTTCCCGTTTTAGGGTCGCGACCGGCAGAAACAATTCCTCTTTCCATTCCACGAACGCCTGAATCCACATAAATTTCGGCAGCCAAAGTTTGTGCTGGAAATTGATCTTGAGTTAAATGGCTCAAAAATCTTTTAGCATCTAAAAATATTGCGTGTCCGCCAATTGGAACAACATAAGGAACACCGTATTTATCAAGTTCTTTTCCAAAATACTCAACTTGACCAATTCTGGCTCTAATATTATCATATTCTACCATTTCTTCAAGTCCAATAGCCATTGCTTCCATATCACGACCAGCAAGTCCGCCGTATGTATGAAGTCCTTCGTAAACAACTACCATATTTCGAGCAATTTCATAAACTTTTTTGTTTTTTGTGGCAAGAATTCCGCCAATATTAACCATTAAATCCTTTTTTGCACTAACCCAAATTCCTTCAAAATATGAAGTCATTTCTTTAAGAATTTCTGCAATGGTTTTATTTTCATATCCAACTTCGCGTGTTTTAATAAAATAGGCATTTTCAGTTGCTCGTGTTGCATCAAACCACAATTTAATTTTGTTTTCGGAACAAAGTTTGTAAACATCTCTCAAATTTTCCATCGAAAACGGCTGTCCGCCCGCCATATTTACAGGACCGGCAATGCTTACATAAGGAATTTTTTTAGCACCAACTTTTTCAATTAGATTTTTTAATTTTTCCAGGTCAATATTTCCTTTAAAAGGATGCAGACTTTTAGGGTTGTGTGCTTCATCAATAATTACATCAACAAATGTAGCTCCAGCCAACTCTTGATGCAGCCGAGTTGTTGTAAAATACATGTTGCCGGGAACAAAATCGCCTTCTTTTATCAAAATTTTTGAAATAATATGTTCAGCCGCTCTACCTTGATGAGTAGGCACAAAATAAGGCATTCCATAATATTTTTTTACATTATCCCATAAATGATAAAAATTTCTACTTCCAGCGTAAGCTTCGTCGCCTACCATCATTCCCGCCCATTGTCTATCGCTCATTGCATTTGTGCCACTATCTGTGAGCAAATCGATATAAACATCTTCCGATTTTAACAGAAAAGTGTTGTAACCAGCAATTTTAATTTCTTTTTCGCGATGTTCTCTGGTTGTCATTTTGATAGGCTCAACCACTTTAATTTTAAATGGTTCAGCCCAACTTCGTTTAATAACTTTCTTAGCCATAAGTGCTCCTTAATTTATATTATTTTAAAAAACACTCAAGAAAATTTCAATCCTAAGCCAGCAATATTGGAATTGGCTTAATTCTTCTAAGAGTATGTTTGTTAGTTTAGTGAAAAATCTTCGTCTTCGTCAAACTCATCTAATTCATCCAATTCGTCAAATTCAACTTCAACAACAGAACTAATTCCGCCACGCACATTAAATTTTGCTGTAACTTTCATATAGCTTGGTTTTAATACTTCGAGCAAATCGTCCATAATTTTATTTGTAACTGCTTCAAAGAACATTCCATCGTTTCTGTATGAATTTAAGTATAATTTATATGATTTTAGTTCAACACAAAGGTTATTTGGAATATATTCTAAAGTAATTGTTCCAAAATCTGGCTGTCCGGTTTTAGGGCAAAGAGATGTAAATTCTGGAGCAACGTGTTCTATTGTATAATCTCTTTCGGGATTTGGATTTTCAAATGTTTCAAGAATTTTAATTTTATCATTCATGTTTTATTTCCTTTTTGATTAATATTTGGGTCTAATTTTGTATGGAATTGGGTCTTCAAGTTCTAACTTTTGGAAACCTCTTAAACGCAAAGCACAACTATCGCAAACGCCACAAGCTTCGTCCTCACTTTGATAGCAAGACCAAGTTAAATTAAGTGGTGCGTTAAGTTCGTTTCCTTTTTTAATTATTTCACTTTTATTCATATAAATTATAGGTGTTTCAATTCTAATTTTTGTTTCGGGTTTGGTTCCCAAATCAATTACAGAATTAAAGGCGGTAAAAAAATCGGGACGGCAATCGGGATAACCGGATGAATCTTCAAACACAGCACCGATAAAAACTGCTTCGGCGCCAATTACTTCAGCCCAACTTACACAGGCGGTTAAAATATTTGCATTTCTAAAAGGCACATAAGAAGACGGAATTTCTTTGCTTTCTAAATCTGCATCGTTAATTTTCATCGATTTATCAGTGAGTGACGAGCCACCAATTTTTGCAAGATGATTAAAGTCGATAATAATTCGCTTTTTTGCGTTGTAAAAATCGGCAATATCGTTAAATGCTTTTAATTCTCGTTCCTGCGTACGTTGTCCATAATTTATATGCGCAAGCGCTAATTCGTATGTTTCATTTGCAATTGCAGCAGTAACGCAACTATCAAGTCCGCCACTTACGGCAACTATTGCTATTTTCTTATTTTTCATACTGCAATAATAACGATTACAAAATTAAATTAAAAAAATTGATTGTTTTTGTTTAACTAAGAATGCATTATTTTAATCAAAATGAATATTATTTAATGGTGAGATTTACTTTGAAACGATTAATTTCAATTACTGTTTTATCTTTTTTGTTTGCTTGCTCCTCTGTTGAGGTTAAAAATAATGGAAGTGAGTTAAAGGGATTTTACTCATATTTTGCAGATTCTGCTTTGTTTTACGACTGTGAAACTAAAAAACCTTATCCTATTTCTTTTGAAGGAGATAATTTAGCTTTAGAAAGAGCGTATTTGAATGTAAAAGAAAGCGACGGCGAAAAAATTTTAGTTACACTTATTGGATATTTTCAAACTCAAAATAAAATGGAAGGTTCTGGAACAGAAGAAGTTCTTGTTGTTAAAAAATTTATAAATATTTGGCCCAATATTGATTGCACACAAAATTTAGGAACGGCAAATCTAAAAAACACATTTTGGAAATTATATGAAATAGGTGACAAATTCTTAAATATTTCAAAGTTCAAAAAGGATATTCATTTCATAATTGACTCTGAGAGTAAAATAAAAGGATTTGCTGGTTGCAATAATTTTTTTGGAAGCTCAAATATTTTGGATGATTCCATAAAATTTAGCCAAATTGGAGCAACTCTTAAAATGTGTACTGAAAATATGGAAATTGAAAAAGAGTTTTTCATGGTTTTAGAAAAAGTCAGCACATACAAAATTTATGGCGAATTTTTATATCTTTATGATACAAATGGAATTATAGCAAAATTTGAATCTGTTTATTTTAATTAATCTTATTTTGAAATTATTTCTTTCGGTTCGCCAATTTTTAAAATAATTACCTCTTTATCCGTTAAATTGTTTTTTAGCATTTCTTGTTTCATTAACGATTCTGCTTCGCCGAGAGTATCAAATGCTTCTGCAAAGGTATCATAATGCATAGGAATTACGCGCTTGGCGTTTAATTGTTTGGCTATTATAAGTGCATCGTGCGGGTCAGTATGGCGAATATTGCTATAATTTCTTGGATGAATTGGAGCAATTGGTAAAATTGCCAAATCTATTTTAGGAAATTTTTCTGATATTTCCTTAAAAATCGTCGTGTTTGAATCAAAACCAGTATCGCCAGCAAAGTAAATTGTAATTCCGTTATATTCAATTATGAAACTTGCAAAGGCTTTTGTGAGCCAATAATAATCTATTCCATAACGCATTCCATTATGCAAAGCAGGAGTGCTAGTTATTTTTATTCCATTAACCTCATAACTTTGCCACCATTTAATTTCGTTTAATTCAAATTTATAATTTGGAAGATAAAGTAAACCGCCTTCTGGTATAAGTAACTCACTTATTTTATCTTCTATTTCACTAAGCGAACTCAAAGAAAGATGGTCAGGGTGCAAATGAGAAATTAATGCAACATCAATTTGGGGTAGATTTTCTGAATCTATTCCAGGTTCAATTAGTCTTTTTGATAAGAACGCAACGGTTTCCGAAAAAACTGGGTCAGTTAAAACAAATTTATCGTCAATTTGTATTAACATTGTCGCATGTCCAATCCATAAAACAGCAAGTTTGGCTGAATCAATTTTAGGATTAGTAACTTTCTTTTCAAGTTTTAATGGTGATTTGAAAAGCGATGTAAAACTACTTTCAACACTATTTGCGGTTGAATATACTGCAGTGCATGAATATGATATTAAAATTATAAACAGGAATAATATTTTTAATTGCACCTTATTCATCTAAAAATACCTTAATCGAATAGTAAAAATCCATTCAGAATTTTTAAAATTTGGCATATAAGTTGTCTGAAACCCAATAATTCCAGCAAAAAGATAAAAGCCAGCTTCGTAGCTTATTCCATTATTTCCATTAAAATTATAATAAGATGAAGCAAGTGATAGTGAAGCATATTCCCCTTTTTGCCAAATTGGAAAATACACTCTTAATCCGTTTCTGAATAACCAATTGTTTTTAAAACTATTATCTGTGTTAAAGTATTCTGGAGATACAAACAATTCCACCGAACCACTTTGACGCGATAATGGGTCGGCTATAAAATAGCGCCAAGGTGAAAGCTTTTTATTCATTCCAAACGAAAATAATAAAGGAGTAATTTGCCATCGCATTCCAAAAATATTTTTATCATTTGTTGAAATCCATTCGGGACTTGGAATAAGTTGTGCAACTCCCCATAACAAATTAAAGCTAATATTCGGTTCGGTTGCTACTTTGTCTTCATCTTTGGCGTTAATTTTATTGCTTCCCAAAACGATTGAGTTTATTGAGAGTAGAATAATTAAGATATTTAAATATTTATAATTCATAAAATAGTTTGTTAAATTTTAATTTGTGAAGTTACTTAATTTTGATTTTATTACATAAGCTATAAATATTGCACTAGAATTTGAGGTTTTTATGAAACGAATGCTAAAATTGTTCTTTTTAATTGGATTTGCCTTTTCCATTGTTGGTTGTTCTTCATCAATGGCAATTGATGATTTTTTTGGAATAAAAATGCCTTTAAACGAAGCAAATTATTTCAAAATAGTGGCTTATACCGAAGCATCTGGAATTTCATATCAAAGTACGCCAAATATGAATCCAAATATTTTTGCTTGGGCTAAGTTAGAAGGCGATAAATTGCGAATAAAATTGGTTAACAATTCCGATTCACCAATTGAATTAAATTTTAATAGTGACCAATTTATAATTGTTACTAAAGATAACAAAGAATTTGTCTGCTTAAATGGAAGTATTATAACTTATAACAACTTATCGCCACTTTTAACAAATAGTTCGGCTGAATTGTTGTTGGAAATTCCACAAAATTTTTGGGAAACGGTTGGAATGAAAAATTATCAATCTGCAAATACGAGCTATACTCAAGATTTTTGGAAAGGACAAAACACTCTGGTAATTGATAAAGGTGAAATTAAACACATTCGCATTAATCTTGGATTTTCCACAAATATTTTGCTTAAACAAGTGAAAAAAGTGGAGTAAAATCAGCTAATTTCTAAAACATCATTTTGTTCTAACGGAAAAGAATAAAATAACTGAAACTGCAACGGTAGTAATTGCAATAGCTGGTTCCAAAATACTTGGAAAAAATGGAGGCTCTGGAATATTCCCTTTTGTAAATGGCAACGAACTATTTTCGAGACTGTAATAATTATCGTAAGCAATTGTGTCAACAGCCGAAAAGCTAAAAACATCAGAGTTTGCAATTAAATTTGATTCTTGAATTGAAAAATCGCCACTTAAAGTTACTTTTCGCTCCATCAAATAGCTTCCAAACAGACCATCTTTAAAAAGATTTGAATACTCAACCTTTACATTTGAAAAGGAATAATTTATTACGGTTGTTGCGGACGAATCCACACTTAGTTTAATTCCATTTCGCACAAACGAATTTGAAACTCTGTGACTCAAAAATGAAAATTCTTGCGGATAATTAATGGTTAATTTTTGGTTTGCAGTAAAATTGGTTAAATTATTAACAATTTTGCTTGTTGACGTATCAATCAATTCGTTTATTAACTCAAGATTCGTTTTTTCTTGTGCAAATAATAATTGGCTAATAAAAAAAATCGAAAGTAATATTTGATGTTTTATCTTCATTCTGTTTTACGCTTATAAATTGAACTGTAATTTAATTATATAATATTGTTTTCTCAAATATTCTAAATTTTTGCCTTTTCTTAAAAGCTAAACTTTTACTAACTTAAGTTATAAAAAAGCTATGTAATTCTTTTCTGTTATAATTAAGTTTGTAGTCTCAAAATAAGGTTTGTTATGAATATTTTAAAGTTAACTGTTGTTCTTTTGTTTTCACTTGTTTTTCAAATAATTGGACAAAACACGTACGATTTTTTGCGGCTTGATTCAAGTCCGCGTGCTTCTGCTCTTGCTGGAGCATATATTGCTGATAATTTAGACCCAAATGTAATTTTTTACAATCCTGCTGGAATTACATCTATTGAAAATATTCCTGTTTCTTTTTCATTTTTGAAGCACTTATCCGATATTAACTCCGTTTCGCTTGCCTCAACTTTTAATGTGGATGGAATTGGAAAATTTGGCTCTGCAATTAAATACATAAATTATGGTAAATTTGAAGAACGCGATGAAGCAGGAAATGAAATTGGCACTTTCACTCCAAGTGATTTGGCTTTTATTGTTTCTTATGGAAATACTTTTAGTGAAAATTTGACTTACGGAGCAAGTGTTAAACTAATTTATTCCAACATTGCGTCTTTTTCTTCTTTTGGAATTGCTGGTGATATTGGATTGCAATATTTACTACCAGAAAATGGATGGAACTTTGGGCTTTCTGTTTTGAATATGGGAAGTCAGCTTTCTTATTACAACGAAACAAACGAAGCAATTCCTTTTTCTGTACAATTAGGTGCTTCAAAAAAATTGGCTCATATGCCACTTCAACTCTTTTTTGCTTTAACCAAATTAAATGACGAAGAAAGACTTAAGTTTGTTAATGTTGGCGTTGAGTTCACCTTAAGCAAAGTTATTCAATTACGTTTTGGCTATGACAATGTTAAGCGAGAGGAGTATAAAGTTGCTTCTACTTCTGCTTTGGGTGGATTTAGTTTCGGCGTTGGGGTTGATGTTAGTGATTACGATGTTGATTATGCTTTTAATTCAATGGGTGCTATTGGTGCCACTCACAGAATTGGAGTAACTGCTGTAATTAAATAATTAAAGCAGTTACAAATTATTACTCTTTATAAGGAGTTTTAATAAATTTTTTCGCTTTTTCGTACGAATTATTAAACTCCTTTAAATCTAATACTTCTTTATAATATTTTAACGCTATTTCTCTTTTTCCTTTTAAATCGTTCAACTCGCCAAGATATAAAAGGGTGTTCACCCAAAAACCAGTTTCTTCATCCTTGTCAACTTTTTTGGACAACTGCAAAGAGTTAGTAAAGTGCTTTTCAGAAACATCAAACTTGTCAATTTGTTTGTTATAAACACCAAGATAATACTCGGCTTCTCTTTTTGTTTTTTCAAAATATCCCGTATATCCAAGATTATACTTTTTAATTATAGCGGTAAATACTTTCGCAGCTTTTGCGTATTCGTTTCTTTTAACATAAATTCTTCCAATATAGCTTTCAAAACTTGGGTTATCGGGAAATTCTTTGTGCAATCTTTCGGCATATTTTAAAGCCAAAACAAGGTTGTTTTCGAACGAATCATTTAACGTCATCAAAAAATATAGCGATTCATATTTTGCATATTTTCCTTTATCAGCAACAATATTAAGTTGTTCAATTCCTTTCTTTTTATTTCCTTTTGGGAAAAAGAACATTAGGGGCTCAACAATGGGAAATTTTTGTGGAATTACTTCGGCATAATAATTATAGATTCCAAAACCGAGCACAACATCAACATTTGTGGAATCTAACTGATAAGCTTTTAGAACCAAAGGCAAAGCATCTTTTCCATCCGCAGCGGCATCCATCCAATTTTCGCGATAAGCATAAAGCCTGCCTCTATAACCAAGTGCACCACCTTTAAAAAATAACGCATCCACATTATTTGGATTTTTATCTAAAATATCGTCACATTGTTCAATGGATAATTCCAATTTTTCTTCCATTAAATTGTCGTAAAAAGTGCTTTTTTGGTCAAGCAAAATTCGCCACCAGACAATCATAGCGTCAAAAAATTTTCCAGCAGGATGTTTTGGAAATTTTTTTTGAACTAAGGCAAAAGTAGCTTCGGCTTCTTCAAATTTTATGGAATAAATCTGATGAATTCCAGCAGTAATAAGCGAATCTAATTTTTTAGATTGCGGAAATATGATTGAGCTAAAAATTAGTGTTATAAATATTATCTTTTTCATTAAAATCTTCACAACATTTGAAAAATTTATAAATTCAGTTGTAATCAGCTAAAATTGCTTCAACAAATTATTTTTGCTAAAGAAAACTAATTAAAAATACCTTCATCTAAAAAACTAAAATTCCACTTCAATTCCAACTGGGCAATGGTCGCTTCCCATAACTTCGGGCAATGTAAACGCATTTTTAATATTGCTTTTCAAACTTTCGGAAATGAAAAAGTAATCAATTCTCCAACCAACATTACGTTCACGTGCACGCGAAACCATATCCCACCAAGTGTAAATTTCGGGTTGGTCATTAAATATTCTTAGAGTGTCTATAAATCCATCAGCAAAAAACCTATCCATCCAAGCACGTTCAATTGGCAAAAATCCAGAAATCTTTTCATTTGCCTTTGGTCGAGCAAGGTCAATTTCTTTGTGAGCGGTGTTTACATCGCCACAGACAATAACATTTTTGCCGTTTTCTTTATAATTTAGGGCGTGTTTTTGGAATGCTTCGTAATAATCCATTTTATATTGCAAACGCTCGTCGTCACGTTTTCCATTTGGGTAGTAAATATTGTAAAGCACAAAATTTGGAAATTCCAAAATTAAAGTTCGTCCTTCATTGTCAAACTTTTCAATTCCGAGCCCAACAGTAACATTTATTGGCTTTTCTTTGGAGTAAACCGCAACGCCGCTATAGCCTTTTTTAATTCCTTGTGCAAAATATGAATTATAATCGCCGATATTTAACAAACTATCATCAAGTTGTTCAGCCCAAGCCTTTGTTTCTTGAATGCACAAAATATCTGGATTTTCGTTTTTTAGCCATTCGTGAAAACCTTTTTTGGCAATTGCTCTAATTCCATTTACGTTCCACGAAACCAATTTATATTTTTTCATTATTTACCTATTTGTTTAGAATTTGTTCTTTAAATTAAGAAAAATGATTAGCAAAAATGCAATAATCATTATAAATGAAAAAATATTAAAAGGTTTCAAGCAGTATGAAAAAAGTTGAATTTGCTATTCAACTTTTAATCCAAGTGCTTTTAAGTAACCTTTATTTGGAAAACAATTAATGAACTTGCATTGCTCCAAATATTCGTTTAGTGCTAATTTAACTTTTGGGATATTTGGTTTATTATCTCGCATATTTTTATATGTGCTTCTATCAGATTGTGCATAATCTATAATCAAATCATAGTTTTCTGGTTTGTTAAAATTAACAGGTCCGCTTGTGTTTTCCATTTTTTTATAGGGCCAAAAATGCCAGCTAATGGAATTATTATCCAAAAGTTGACGGAAGTTGTTCACCCAATCGTCTTCATTCTCACCCGATTCGCCCATATAAATAGGAACATTGAATTTATCTCTAAAATTTACATATTCTTGAATTTGTTCTTGCACAGGAGGCATCCAATATTTATGAAATTCATAGACTAATTTTTCGTCAAAAGGATTTCCAAAAACAGAAAAATCAGTATTCCATCTTGCGCCGCCTAGAATTATTATATGATTTTGGTCAACTTCTCTAATTGCAGCGGTAATTTTTTTATAAAGTGGCTCGATATTTCCGTTTAGGTTTTCGTTTTCAAAATAATGGGCAATTGGTTCGTTTAGTAAATCGTAACCAATTATAAGTGGTTCGTTGGAATAATGCTTTGCAATATTTTTCCAAATTTCCGCAATTTGAATTTGCGATTCTTCGCTTGTCATAAGCCAAGGATAGCCGTAGCCATCGTCAATATTATCTCCAGTTTGTCCGCCAGGAGCAGCGTGCATATCCAAAATTATTGGAAGATTTTCAATTCTGCACCATTCAAGCAATCTATCAATAAGTTCAAATCCACGTGAGTTTGTGTTCCACAAATATGTTTCGTCACAAAATAGTTTGTAATTAAAAGGCACTCTAATTGAGTTAATTCCTATTGATTTAATATATTTTATGTCGTCATAAGTGATGTAATTGTTTTGGAAATCAATCCAAAATTTCTTTGCATCTGCTGGTCCAATTAGTTCTGTAATTACATCGTTAACAAAATGTGGCGAATTGGCTTTTTCGAATTTGAACATATATCCTTCGGGAACAAGCCAATTTCCTAAATTAACACCTTTTAATACAAAAACATTTCCGTTTGGATCAACTATGTTTTTTCCATCAACTCCAAAATATTTTTGTTGAGCAAAAACTTGAGTTGTTAAAACTAAAATTAGTAATAAACTTTTTATTTGGTTCATATCGTTCCCCAATTATTTGTTAAATAGACTAGAATTTTCAGTAATTAAATATTCGCGAATCATTTTGCCAGATTGCGATATTTGACTTTCCGTCCAACCGCTTATGGTTGTAGTTGTTGGAAGCAATGCGGCGGAGGTTTCGTCCTTGTTTATAACCGACCAATTGCACCAACTTAAATTATATTGTTCAAGAAAGTTCATCCAAATTTCTGATTCGGCTAAATTTATGTTTCCGTTTCCACTAGCTTCACTTAATCCCCATTCTGAAACAAATAATGGAATTCCTGCATTAATTGCTGTAATTGCTTTGTTTCGCAAATCGGCTGTGTGAGTGCTGGAATAAAAGTGGAAAACGTATGCTAAATTTTTATCATCAATTCTATTGTTAATAACGTCTTCAACATCTTGCGACCAATTTGGAGTTCCGACAAGAATTATATTATCCAAATCGTTTGTGCGAATTGCATTTGTAACCGATTGTGCGTAAGGTTTAATTACGTTTTTCCAAGAAACAGCGAGTGGTTCGTTATATAATTCGTAAATGATGTTTGGAACACTTCCATATTTAAGCGAAATATTGTGAAAAAACGAAACGGCTTCGTTTGTGTGGTTTTCGGCGTGATGGTCGTGCCAATCAATTATTACATAAATGCCCAACTTAATACATGCATCAATAACAGAGGATGCTTTTTGGAATTCCACAGAGGAATTTTCTAAATATCCGCCACCTTCAACACCCATTGCAACACGAATAACCGTGCATTTCCAATCATCGCGCAACCATTTAATAGTCTCTTCGTTGTAATAATCACCGCCCCATTGACTCCAAAACAGACTCATTCCGCGAAGAACAAAAACGTCACCATTTTTATCCAAAATATTTGTACCAGATACAGAAAGCTGGCCATGTTTTTGAACAATAGTGGTTTCTGATTCGTTTTCGTCAGTAATTCCATTGGAATTATTGCACGATACATTTGAGAACAAAATTAAAAATAGAATTAAAGAAGTTTTAAAAAATGACTTTAGAAACATAATTTTACCTTTGTTTAAGTTGAATTATTAAGATTCGGCAAATTTTATTCCACAATTGATTAAAGGCAAAAAGTGAACGGTGAAAAGTCAAAGGTGAAATGTGAGAATAAAAGCATGTAAAAATACTTTGCATTTTAACCCAAATTGGCATTTTTGAAAACAAACAAGAGCCAATTTTGTTTAGTTAAATGGTGCTGTAATTGGGGAAATTTTGTGAAGAATAAAATCTATTTTAACTTATGATTATCATTTTAATAAAATTCGTTATTGATTTAAACAAAAAAGCGTATTCAAAATATGAATTTGGTTAAACGTAATATCCAAAATTTGAGATGTTTTATATGCAAATTCCAAAAGATAATTGCAATAATATTTTTTTTAGCGTAACTTAAACAGTTAAGACATTTAATCCTTTTATGAAATTGAAACTATATAAATAAAAACAGGAGAATTTATGGGTATTAACGATTCAAAGAAAAATGACGACAATGTTTCGGAAGCGCAAATTGCTGTTCACTGGAAGGAAGAAGGCTATTTTGAGCCTTCTGAACAATTTATTGCTCAAGCAAACTTAACCGATCCAAAAATTATAGATGAATTTGGTGAAGAGAATTTCCCTCAATGTTTCGAAAATTATGCCGATTTGCTTGAATGGAATGAACGTTGGCACACTGTTTTGGATTCCGAAAATCCTCCTTTTTTCAAATGGTTTGTTGGCGGAAAGCTAAACGCAAGTTATAATTGTGTTGACCGTCATTTGGCAAAATACAAAAATAAAACGGCCATCCATTTTGTGCCAGAACCTGAAGACGAACCAATTATTCACATGACTTATCAAGAATTATATATAAAAGTGAATGAATTTGCCGCAGTATTGCAAGATTATTGTGGATTAAAAGCAGGCGATACTGTTACTTTGCACATGCCTATGATTCCCGAAATTGTAATTACAATGCTTGCATGTGCAAGAATTGGAGTAATTCATTCTCAAGTTTTTTCTGGGTTTTCTGGCAAAGCTTGTGCGGATAGAATTGTTGATGCAAAAAGTAAATACTTAATCACTGCTGATTCATATTATCGTGCTGGAAATTTAATTGACCATAAAGAAAAAGCCGATATTGCCGTAAATCACGCCGAAGAAGAAGGACAACATGTTGAAAAAGTCCTTATTTGGCAACGCTATGCTGGCAAATATTCCGCCCAAACCCCAATGATAGAAGGTCGCGATATTTTTGTAAACGATATTATAAAAAATTATTATCATAAAGTTGTTGAACCTGTTAGCTTAAAAGCAGAAGACACTTTGTTTTTAATGTACACTTCTGGAACTACTGGAAAACCAAAAGGTGCTCAGCATTCAATCGGTGGATATTTAGCTTATGCTACTGGAACTTCAAAATATATTGAAGACATTCATCCCGAAGATGTTTATTGGTGCATGGCTGATATTGGTTGGATAACGGGGCATTCTTATATTGTTTACGGACCGCTTGCTCTCGGTGCTTCTACTGTAATTTTTGAAGGCGTTCCAACTCATCCAGATGCTGGAAGACCTTGGCGAATTGCCGAAGAGTTAAATGTTAATATTTTTCACACTTCGCCAACAGCCATTAGAGCTTTAAGAAGAATTGGTGCCGATGAACCGGCAAAATATAATTACCATTTTAAGCACATGACTACAGTAGGGGAGCCAATTGAGCCTAATGTTTGGCGTTGGTATTATGATGTTGTTGGAAAAAAAGAAGCTGTTATTGTTGATACTTATTGGCAAACTGAAACTGGTGGATTTTTATGTTCTACTATTCCTGGAATTCACAAAATGAAACCTGGTAGTGCGGGACCTGGAGTTCCTGGAATTTATCCCGAAATTTTGGACGAAGAAGGAAATCCTTTATCAAAAGGTTGCGGTAAAGCTGGCAATATTGTAATTAAAAATCCTTGGCCCGGTAGAATGCTAACTATTTGGGGTGACGATGCTCGTTTTGAAAGACAATATTATCAAAGGTATTGTAAAGATAATAGCAGCAAAGATTGGCACGACTGGCCCTATTTTGCTGGTGATGGTGCAGTTGAAGCTCCAGATGGATACTTTAGAATTTTAGGAAGAATTGATGACGTAATAAATGTTGCTGGTCACCGCTTGGGAACAAAGGAATTAGAATCTGCCGCTCTTATGGTTGATGAAGTTGGTGAAGCTGCTGTTGTTCCGGTTCCCGATTCAATAAAAGGAGTTTTGCCTCACGTATTTGTTTCGCTTAAACCAGGAATTGCTTCTTCCAAAGAGCTTGAAAAGAAAATATCTGACACGCTTGCATCCGAAATTGGACCAATTGCTAAGCCTGGAAGAGTTTGGATTGTTCCCGATATGCCAAAAACTCGTTCTGGAAAAATTATGCGTCGCGTTTTAGGTGCCATTGCAACTGGACAAGATACTGGAGATGTTACAACTTTGGCTAATCCACAAATTGTTGAAGATATTAAAAAACTTTATTAATCCTTTTTACGGAGGTTCAAATTGTTTTTGTTTGAACCTCCCTTTTGATTATTTTTCAATTTATTAAATAAATGAAAAATCGAGGAAGGAATGTTCCGAATTATACCAGAAGGAATGCTTTATAAAGAGCATGTTTTACTTAAAAATGGTCAAGGGCTATTTCTTAAACCCGCAACTTTAGCTGACAAAGTAAATATTACTTCTTTTATGTCGCGACTTTCGCGAGAGGCTTTGCGAATGCGTTTTATGGCTTCCATTTCGCAAGTTTCGGAAGAAACAATTTTAAATTTATGCAAAGGTGATTTTACCGATACTGGATGTTTGCTTGCAATTGAAGGTGAAAATGATAAAGCAAAAGTTGTTGGATTAGCAAATTATATTTCAATGAACAACACACGAACCGCCGAGGTTGCTTTTTTAATTGAGGATTCATATCAAGGTCTTGGAATTTCAACTCTTCTTTTAGAACGACTTGCCGGTTTAGCTTCTGCAAATGGAATTATTGAATTTGAAGCCGAAGTTCTGCCCGATAATCAACAAATGATAAATGTATTCAAAAATTCTGGTTTCGAAATTCACAAAGTTTGGCATTCTGATACTATCCACGTTGAGTTTCCTGTAGATGGTGCAGCTGCTTTGTGGAAACGAACTTCTTTACGCGAACGAATTGCTGTAGCCAACTCACTATCTCCACTTTTGCGTCCTAAAACCATTGCCGTTATTGGTGCTGATAAAGATTCAACTTCTATCGGAAACATTATATTCAAAAGTATTTTAACTGGTAATTTTACTGGAACTGTATATCCAATAAATAAAAACATTCAATCGGTTAATGGAGTAAAAGCATTCCCTTCGGTTGCTCATTTACCCGAAAACATTGATTTGTCAATAATTTCCGTTCCAGCAGAAGATGTATTTAATGCAGCTAACGAATCGATAAAAGCAGGAGCAAAAGCAATTGTTGTTGTTTCAATTGGTTTTGCCGAAGCTGGTGCTGAAGGAATGCAACGACAAAAAGACCTTGTAGAATTAGTGCGAGCTAATGGCGTTCGACTTTTAGGTCCAAGCTGTTTAGGGCTTATGAATACTGACGATAATATCCGACTAAACTCAAGTCTGTTGCCAAACCTTGCTCCAAAAGGCAAAATAGGATTTTTTGCTCATTCGGCAGCTCTTGGTTTAGTAATTTTGGAATACGCACAATCGCTTGGTCTTGGATTTACAACCTTTGTCTCGGCTGGTAACAGAGCTGATGTTTCTGGAAATGATTTATTGCAATATTGGGAAGAAGATCCAAACACGCAAATTGTTATTTTATATTTAGAAACATTTGGAAACCCACGCAAATTTGTTCGTATTGCAAGAAGTATGAGTTATAAAAAGCCAATTTTATGTGTTAAAAGTGCTCGCAGTGTTGCTGGTCGCAAAGCCATTGAAGAAAAAAGTGGAGGAATGACAGCCGGCGTTTTGGAGGTTGAGGCGTTGTTTCATCAAGCTGGCGTTATTCTTGCTCCAACACTTGAAGAACTTTTTGATACCGCAATTGTGCTTGAACATCAACCTTTGCCCGAAGGAAATAGAGTTGGAATAATTGCAAACTCGGCAGGCATGGCTACAATATTTGCCGATGGATGCGAAACTAATGGCTTGCAACTTGTTGAAAATGGATTGATAAATCTTGGAGCTTTTGCTTCAGCAGAAAAATATGAATTAGCAGTTTTTAATATGTTAATAAATAAAGATGTTGAGTCGGTTCTTATTGGCTTTGCATCAGTTGGAAAAGATAATTCCAATCAAATATCGGCAGCTATTAAGCAAGCCGTAAAATTAGCCGAAAAAACTTCTGGAAAAGAAAAACCAGTCCTATTGTGTTTAATGGGTGTTGCGGGAGCAATATCAATGATTGACGATACCGAAGATGCAATTCCAAAGAAGAAATTTCCTGCATTTAGATTTCCAGAATCAGCAGTTAGAGCCTTAGGAAGAATTGTAAATTATGCGGAGTTTAAGAAAAAACCTCATGGAAAAATAGTTTGGTACAACGATGTTAAAGCAGAAACAGCACGAAAAATAATTCAAAAAATAATTTTGGATAATAAATCCGAAGGCGATTTTATAGAAGTGAATACTGCAATTGCTACCGAAATTCTAAATCTTTTTGGATTGAACATTTCCAACATTGAAGCTACAAATTTGCAAACTATAAACATAAACATTAAATCAGATGCTTTATTTGGACCAGTTCTTGAGCTTAATATTCCAGACAAAGATAGAATTGTTAGAATAACACCTTTAACAGAAAGAGATTTGGATGAAACTTTTGAGCATATTAAAATTGAATCCAACAATGAATTAAAACACATTTTCGGCAGATTATCACAAATGATTGAAGAACTGCCTTGGATTTGTTGCTTGGAAATTTTTGTGCTACAAGCCGAATATCCTAAAATTCTAAACAAAATTAAAATGAAGTTAAACATTAATAATATTAAAAGACCAACTTATTAATTTAGGAGCCATATAATGTTAATACGCGAAGTTATGCATTTAAATCCTATTTCAATCACTCCCGAAACTTCGTTGCGAGAAACTTACAACTTGATGATTGAAAATAACGTTAGGCATTTGCCAATAATTGAAAACAATATTCTTGTTGGAATTGTTTCTGATAGAGATGTTAGATTGGCAACAAGCAAATTTGCTAAAAAATCGCTCGACCCCGAAACACATATTTCAGAAATTATGACCCAATATGTTCAAACCACACGACCATCGGAGCCAATAGAAGTGGCTACGCAAACAATGCGACAATTTAAAATTGGCTGTCTTCCAGTTTTGGATGATGCAAAATTGGTTGGCATTGTAACGGTTGCCGATTTATTAGATGCAATGTTGCTTATGACTGGCGTGCATTATCCTTCGGGTCGTTTGGATGTTAGATTAAAAGACCGAGCTGGTGAATTGGCAAAACTTACCAACATAATTGCTCAACGAAATGTAAACATTCATTCCATTCTTAGCTATCCAGAAGAAAATGGCAAATTGCGAGTAGTTTTGCGAGTTGCAACAATGGAAATTAGACCACTCGCAAAAGAAATTTGCAACGCTGATTTTGAAGTACTTTGGCCCCTCCAAATATCATGTGTAGAGTAATTTATAATCCAAAATATAGTTTGTACAATTTGGGCGAGGCGCATCCATTTAGCCCTAAACGCACAGAAATGTTAGTTGAGTTGCTTAAGGAATGGAATTTGTTCAGTGAGCCAAGTGAACCAAATGCAGTATTGGCAAGTGATTTGGCTGCAATACATGATGAACAATATATTGAAGCGGTTGAAAAAGTCAGTGCTGGCGGTAGTGTTGAAAATATTGATAAGTTCGGTTTAGGAAATGCGGACAATCCAATTTTTGAAAATATGGCTGAAGGTGCACGCTTTCAAGTTGGCGGAACTCTTTTGGGAGCTAAAATGCTTATGGAAAACAAAGCCAACAAGGTTTTGCAATTGGGCGGTGGCTTTCATCACGCACATTATAATTTTGCTGCGGGATTTTGCATTTATAACGATTTGGCTTTGGCAATAAACGAAATGGTAAATTTTGGTTGGCATGTTGCTTATTTAGATATTGACGTTCATCACGGTGATGGCGTTCAAGAAATGTTTTACTCAAGCGAAAATGTAATGACCATTTCCATTCACGAATCAGGTGAGTTTTTGTTTCCAGGAAAAGGTTGGATTCACGAATTAGGAAAAGGTAGTGGAAGAGCTTTAAAACTAAATGTTCCCTTAGAGCCTTTTACGGAAGGAAGTTCTTATCTCGAATTTTTGGAAAAAGTAGTTAAACCCGCTCTATCTTGGTTTAAACCAAATGCACTTGTAGTCCAAGCTGGAGCCGATGCTCATTTTTCTGACCCTTTGGCGGATAATCTTTTAACCACTTACGATTATGAAGCTATTTTTCGAAAAATAAAAAATATTGCTGATACAAATTGTAACGGAAAAGTGATATTTACTTTAGGTGGTGGATATTCATCAACAGCAACTCCGCGTATTTGGGCGTTGTTATATTTAATAGTAAATAATTTGGATATTCCTGAATATTTGCCCGAAAATTGGAGAAACAAATGGCAGCAAATACTTGGTAAACCAATTCCCAAAACACTCCACGATTTACTCCCTGCATTTGAACCAATTCCACGAAATATTGAGATATCCAAAATAAACACTGATGTTATGAGGCGACTTATGGATTCTGTTTCTATGAATTGGCTTTATTAACGCAACTGCGCTTTTCTTTTTTTGATGAATTAGTATTTATGTAATATCAAAATAATATTGTCCTTGAATTTATGCTTTACCTTTTCTATTATTAAGAGCAATTTTAGGAGAAATAAATGGATTCAAAAAACATAATTCAAAGTGCTTTAACGTTAAGTCCCACAGAAAGAGTTTTCATAATTGAGACGCTTTCTCAAAGTTTGAGTGAGCCAGATAAAAATATTGAGGTATTTTGGAAAGAAGAGGTTGAAAAACGATATAAAGAATACATGAAGGGAAAAGCAAAAACCATCCAATATGAAAAAGTTATGAAAAAATGAAAGTTGAATTTCTTGAACAGGCATTTATCGAATTTCAAGATGCAATAGATTTTTACAGGATGCAAAGTGAGGGGTTAGAGAAAAAATTTGTATCCGAAGTTGACAAAACAATTTCAATTATAAACAATTTCCCAGAAAGTTTTCTTGAGTATACCAATCACACCAGAAAAGCGGTTGTGAGCATTTTCCCTTATAATATTATTTATTCAATTGTTAATAAAACTATTATAGTAATAGCTTTAGCGCACCAACACAGAAAACCAGATTATTGGATTAAAAAATAAATAATGAGGTTTTGAAGACAAGTAAACGCAAAAATATTTTTTGCATTAAAAGACAATTATGTTTAATTTTTGCCAAGATAAATATTGTAAATGAGGTTAAATTATGAAAAAGACATTATTACTAATTCCTATTATACTTTTAATTGTTTCTTGTAATTCCGGCTCTTTTCCCGTTGAACCAAAAGAAAAAGAAATAGAAAGAGTATTCACTAAAAATATTGAACGAATATATTCCAGTAATTTTGAAAGTGATTTAATTTTTAAGGCGGAATCTATTTACCCAAATCGTGATAGTGTTCTTGCAACTGTTTCGCCTTTTTTTCCTCAATCCTCAATTCCAGATTCAAATTTGTGGTTTCATGACTCCTTTGATGGAATTTTAATCCCTTTTGCAATTACTGCAGAATCCATTTTATATTATAGCAATTTAATTGACTCAATGTCGGCAAATAATGGTTATAACTTTTTTCTTAAAGCAAATTTTAAATATAACGCGGAAATAGAGTTTAAAACTTCTTATACTTTTGTAGGAAAAAATCCACAAACCGATGAATCATTGCCATCAATTTCGTTTGAGCGCGTTTATGTTGTTGATATGACGTTAGATTGGGACAATTATTGTGGCATTGACTGTGCAATGTGGGTTTCACACAAAAGAATTGTAGTATTTGATGAATTTGGGAATCTTTTAAATATCTTTTATGATTGCCCGTTTCCAGTTATGGTTTCATAACAAAAGATCTTTTTCAAACCTAATATGATATTAGAGATAAACGCTAAAAGGTGAATCTTCGAGCAAATGCAAAAAGCATAAAGAAGCAAAAATTTCTCTTTGCATAAGACTCTTTTTATGTTTAGTTTTTGCCAAATTATTTAGGTAAGAGTGGAGCAATGCTAAAAGTTAATGTTAAACAGAGCTTACCCAAAATGATGTAAAAGTGACAATTTTAGTGTCGCAAGAGTTTCTAAAACACTAGCTATTAGTTGTTATTTAACAAATTGTTAAAGCATAATACAGTTTAGAAAAGAAACATGTCGTTTTGTTTGGTTGAATATTTTAATAATTTTAAGGGTCGTATAGGTGAAAAAATGAAAATTAAATTAGTTTTATTTGTGTTATACGTTTTTGTTGGTTCATTAAAAGGACAACAGTTTATTCTTTTTGACGAATCAAATTCGCCTATAAATCCGAATTACTTATCAAATTTAGCAATTGACTCAACAAATGATATTTATGTTGGAAGTAAATATATTTACAAATATGATGGTTCTTGGAAACTATTCGATAGTTTGAAAATTGATAGTCTGTCATATTCAATTGGCGATATTGCAATTTCGCCAAATGGAACAATTTGGACAAGTCTCTCTGGTGGCATATCCCAAGGAAAAGTTCTCTCTTTTTTTAATTCAAAAATGAATGTGCTGGATTATCAATTTGGTTTATGTGATCCAACTTACATATATGTTGAAAATGACACAACGTTATATTTTTCATTAATAAATGCGTGGCCTCATCAACAAGGCGAAGATTTAATTGGAATTTATGAAAATGATTCCATTAAAACTGTTTTAGGCAATTATTATTGGTGGTTGGGAGAAGTGGTTCCAGTTTCTAATGATACTTTGCTGTTTTCTTCTGGTTTGGGAATTGTAAGATTTTATGGAAATGAAACAAAATTAATCTATTCCGAAGATAATCTTGCTAAATTAAAAAAGATAAAAGATGAAATATTTCTATTTGGAAAATCTCTTTTAAAATACAAAAATGGGGGTTTTATTTACTACACAAATGTTGATACACTATTAAACAATATTTCTTTAACAATAACCTCTTTTACTGTTGATAACAAAGGTGTTTTTTGGATTGGAACTGATAAAGGAAGTCTTATAAAGTATGGAATTGATTATGAAATTTACAGTTTAGCAAATTCTCCAATTTATGATTTATCAATAGATAAAAATGGCAACAAATGGTTTTTAAGTGACGAAGGTTGTTACATATTTAACGAAGACAAAATTGTGAGTACAAAAAAAGAACCAACTGAAATTTTTTCGTATAATTTGCTACAAAACTTTCCAAATCCATTTAATCCAAGTACGGTAATAAAATATCAAGTACCAGCAAATGCGAAAAGTGAAATGCCAAATGTGAAACTTGTTGTGTATGACATTCTTGGAAACGAAGTAGCAACTTTGGTAAACGAAAAACAAGCTGCTGGCAATTACGAAGTTAAATTTGATGCTTCTAATTTATCAAGCGGAGTTTATATATACCAATTACAAAGTGGTAGTTTTATATCTTCAAAAAAAATGATGTTTTTGAAATAATACCAATTAATTGAATTCACAAATAAAGCCATCTGGAAGCAATTTCTGGATGGCTTTTTATTTTAACGTCCTTATTCTTTAAAGTTTTATTTAAAATTTCAATTATTAAATATAAATTGCTTGTCCAACTCAAAGGTGGAGCTTTTTATAAATATGAAATCTTTCTTAGATTCAAAAGGGAGCATTTTATAAATATAAATTGCTCGTCCAACTCAAATGTGAAGGATTTTATAAATATAAAATCCTTCATGGATAAAAAAGGAAGCAATTATTAAATACAAATTGTTCGCCCAATCAGAAAGTTGAGATTCGAGCAAATACAAAAGCATAAAGAAGCAAAACATTCTCTTTGCATAAGACTATTTTTCTGTTTAATTTTTGCCAAGATAAATATTATAAATGAGGTTAATTAATTACTCTACCTTGCTTACCCCAAATTATTAACCGAAAATTATGTGAATAAAAAAATGTGGACCGTAATACTGCAAAACAGAATGATGTAAAGTAGCTGTATTTAACCACTTTATAATTTGAGATAAGTATATGGCAAAAAGCAACAAAATAGAAGTTAAAGGCACAAGTATTACCATGCTTAGTGAGTCACAAGGGGATTATATTTCCATTACGGATATGCTGAAAGCAAAAGATGGTGATTTTTTTATATCTGATTGGTTGCGAAATCGTAACACTGTTGAATTTTTAGGCGTTTGGGAGTCAGTTAATAATCCAAATTTTAATTATGGCGAATTTGCCATAATTAAAAGTCAGGCAGGCCTAAATAGCTACAAAATAAGTGTAAAGGAATGGGTAGAAAAAACCAAGTCTATAGGGTTAAAAGCCACTGCAGGAAGATATGGTGGTACTTATGCACATGCAGATATTGCATTTGAATTTGGGATGTGGATAAGCCCCGAGTTCAAAGTCTATCTCATAAAGGAATTTAAACGACTCAAAAACGAAGAAAACGACCGTTTAAAACTGAATTGGAATCTCAATCGTACATTAGCAAAAATTAATTATCGCATACATACTGATGCAATTAAAGAAAATATAATTCCATCAAATTTGAACAAGGAACAAATAAATCAAATTTATGCTAACGAAGCTGATGTTTTAAATGTAGCCATGTTTGGAAAAACAGCTAAACAATGGCGTGATGAAAATCCCAATTCTGAAGGAAATATAAGAGATTATTCCACCATTGAACAACTTTTAGTGTTAGCTAATTTGGAGAGCCTAAATGCTGAATTTATCAAAATGGGGTTAATGCAAACTGAACGATTGGTAAAACTCAACCAAACTGCAATAAGTCAAATGAAATCTTTAGCAATGAATGCAAACATTAAAAAACTGAAATAACTTCGAGCTTGCAGGAAGAACGCTGAGTTTTTGAAGAGCAAATTAAAGCAGATACACCTATACATTCTTTTTGCATAAGACAATTTTTCTGTTTAATTTTTGCCAAGATAAATATTATAAATGAGGTTAATGAATTATTCTACATTACTTCCTACAAATTATTAACCGAAAATTATGTGAATAAAAAAAATGTGGAACGTAGTACTGCATGAATTTGCTGTATAACATTTGGTGCAACTTGATATATAGTTAGCTGCTTAACGAATAAAATAATTAAATCTTATATTTAAAAAGAAAAGAGCGTAACGAAAGATTTTTATAGGTTGTAATATGAAGCAGAAATTAGTAATAGATAATTTAGAAATTGTTGTTTTTCAGCAAAATGAAAACGATTATATTTCGCTCACCGATATTGCAAAAGCAAAAAATCCTGATGAGCCGCGCTTTGCCATTATCAAATGGATGTCAACCAAGTTTTCAATGGAATTTCTAGGGTTGTGGGAGCAATTGCATAACAAAGATTTTAACCGTACCGAATTCGACACGTTTAAAAATCAAGCTGGTTCTAACAGTTTTACAATGAGTCCAGACAAATGGATTAAGACAACAAATGCCATTGGCATTATATCAAAATCTGGCAGATATGGTGGCGGTACTTTTGCACACAAAGACATTGCGTTTGAGTTTGCATCTTGGATTTCAGCTGAGTTTAAATTGTATTTAATCAAAGAATTTCAGCGATTAAAGGAAGAGGAAAATCTAAGATTACAATTAGGATGGGATGTAAAAAGGCAATTGACTAAAATTAACTATAAAATTCATACTGAAAGTATAAAAAAGAACCTAATTCCTGCAACTATTTCTTCTAAAGAAACCAATATCATTTATGCTTCCGAAGCTGATGTGCTCAACAAGGCACTTTTTGGCTATTCGGCAAAGGAGTGGAGAGACGAAAACCCCATTTTAGAAGGGAATGTAAGAGATTATGCTAATGTAGAGCAATTGGTCTGTTTGGCAAACTTAGAAGTGCTCAATGCAAGATTTATAGACGAAGGGAAAATTCAATCCGAACGATTGGTTTTGCTAAACAAAATAGCTATCAACCAATTGGAATTGTTGATAGGAAATAAAAACATTAAAAAGATGAAAGAATAATGGCATTTTTATATGATATCTTGTTTCAAGAGTTTTGTCGATGCCCTTATCAAAATACAACATTTTGTTGTAACTCAAAATATAGTTGTACTTACAAAAAAAGGAGACGCAATGAATACTTTAAAAATATTTGCAATTCTAATTGTTTTATCTAATCCCTCATTTTCGCAAATAGATACAACAATCTGGTATCCTTTACAAATTGGGAATAAGTGGCAATATAGTGATGGTTTGATAGAAATCTATTATTATTCAGTTGAGGTTATTGGTGATACAATAATGCCAAATGAAAAAACTTATCAAATTCTTGATGAAGCAGGCAATATTAGATATCAGCGTAACGAAGACAATAAATATGTTTATGAGTATAACCAATTTGATTCTACAGAAATATTATTATACGATTTTATTTCGCCAGACCGAACTATTTGGAAATCAAAATTTGATTATTATTACTATGGGGTTCAAAAAACAGAAAGGGATTATAGTTATTTGCCAAATATTGAATCGACATGGAAACTTTTTGATTTAGTTCAAATTGATTCTTCAGTTGCTCCACCCGATACAATATTTGGAGCAATGATTGATGTTTTTCCCACACAAATAACAAAAGGAATTGGAGTGACGTCATATTCATATGGAATTTTTTCTGGATTATCAGGCGCAATAATTAATGGAGATACACTTGGAACTATAACGAGTATTAAAGATAAAAGTCTATCTCAAAATTCTTATCATATTTTTCAAAACTATCCAAATCCATTTAATCCAAGTACAAACATTGAATTTAGTATTCCAAAGGAAGAATTTGTCGAGCTTAACATATATAATTCACTTGGACAAATAGTGAAAAATTTAATTAATGGAATAATTCCGAGGGGAAATCATATTATAAGATTTGAGGGCGAAGGTTTTTCAAGTGGTATTTATTTTTATCAATTAAAAACAAAAAATTATAGTAATATTAAGAAAATGTTACTGTTAAAATAAATGTAAGAAAAACCACGCCTCAACCTGACCGTCGTTTTGGTTCGTTGAATTTGTGATTTTTGAAATTGTGTTTTTGTTATAGTTAGTTGTTCTAAGTAGTTCTTTTATATTAAATCGTTACAAACGGCTTTTATCCTTAATGGTGGATTTTTGCAAATATATTTTAAAGGAAATATGAATCTAATAAAAATAGTAATTCTATCGATTTTAATAAACTCTGTTGTTTTTAGTCAGACAGAAACAAGAAAAAATCCTTTTTGGTTTAATTGGAGTGTTGGTGGTTCACATTCCTTATCGTATTAATATTAAAAATGTTTTAACAAAAAAGTAAATAGCCAACGCACCAAAAATTAGATTCAACACTAAAATCACAGTACTCCCTTTACTATGTGGCCCCACCATTCCGATTTTTTCTTTACCATACTCATCACGATACTTATAAATTTTGTGACCTTCTATTTCGATTTCAGGTAATTTATCCGATTCATCCAAGTTTCTAATAAATTTCGCAGTAAACTTATTATTTTTCTCTGTGACTTCATATAGCTTGCCATTTATTTCAACTTTCATTTAGGTTCCTGTTTTTGTATTAAACCTCCTGCAAAATAAAACTAATTAAGTATTTTCGCAACTCTCTTTCATTAATTTTTTAAATTAAGCAAACATTAAATTATGAATAGTAAGATACCGATTTTACAAAACCTTATAATAAAGAGTTAAGATTAGACCAAGATTTGAAAAAAATTATAGCAAGATTATGACAAGAAAATCAAAAATTGACAAAATTCTAAGACAAAGTGTTACCTATTTGTTACTCACACCAAATAACAACATCATAACTTATTATAATTAAACTATTTAACCAGCAAAGCAACATTTTCTATATGAAAAGTATGCGGAAACATATCAACTGGAGTAATTTTGATTAGTTTATAGCCGGCTTCTGCAAGTAGTTTTATATCGCGAGCTTGTGTTGCGGGATTGCAGCTAACGTAAACTATTTTGGGAGCCGAAAGAGTTATTAAATCTTTCACCGTTTTGGGGTTCATTCCTGCTCTTGGAGGATCGAGCAAAATTACATCTGGTTTTGGAATTGATTTTTGTTCTAAAATTGGAATAAATGACTTATCCAAATCTGCTTGAATGTGAGTAACGTTTGTAATATTGTTCAATTTATTGTTGTTTTTTGCATCTTTTACGGCACTTTCAACTGTTTCAAAGGCAAAAACTTGCTTTGCTTTTTCCGAAACAAAAATTGAGATTGTTCCCGCACCCGAATATAAATCGTAAAGAATTTCGTCGCCTTTTAAGTCGGCATAATCCAAAGCAATTTGATATAAAGTTGCTGCTTGTGTTGTGTTTGTTTGAAAAAACGAGTTGGCGCTAATTCTAAATTTATATTTTCCTATGTTATCATAAATAAATCCGTCGCCAAAATAATTAATTTCAAAATCACCAAAAGCCGTTTGACCTTTTTTGTCATTAATATTGTTAACAATTGTAGTAATATTTGGTATTAAATTTACCAACTGTTCGGAATATTCCTTCATCCAAACGTCATTTTGGGCAGAAGTAACAATATTTACCATCAAATTATCGGTGTGGGAAGCTTGTTTAATAATTAAATATCTAAGATAGCCTTCGTGCGTTTTTGTTGAATAAATAGACGCATTTTTTGATTTGAAAAATTCACGAGTAAAATTTACAATTTTGTTGCTCTCCTCCGATTGCAAAAAACACTCTTTTATATCGAGAACTTTATCAAAAATTCGCGGAATGTGAAGTCCGAGAGCAAAATTTTGACTTAACAAATCGTTGCTTAATCCAATTTCTTCTTTTGTTAGCCAACGTTTATCGGCAAACGAAAACTCCATTTTATTGCGATAAAAAAAGACTTTTTCCGAAGGAACAATTGGCTCCATTTTGAAGTTTTCAAATCCGCCAAGTCTTTCAAAAATATCATAAACTTGTTGTTCTTTATATTTGGTTTGAACTTCGTATTTTAAGTCTTGCTGTTTACAACCGCCACAAATTCCAAAATAGCTACATTTTGCAACTGTTCTATCGTTTGATTCAACTAAAATCTCTTCAATTTTTGCTTCGGCAAATGAGCTTTTTTTCTTTAGAATATGAGCTTTTACTTTATCGCCAGGATATGAACCATTTACAAAAACGACAAAATTATGACCGTCTTCAAAAGGAATTTTTGCCAATCCTTTTCCTTCAAATGCATAATTTTCAATATCTAATTCTAAAATATCACCTTTTTTCATTGCTCAAATCCTTAATCATAAATTTCTAAATATATTGCCAAATTAGGCTAAAAATTGCGTTTGTATAAATTTTGAAATTCCCAAATTGGTTATTTCTGTTTTTTTAGAATTAACGAATAAAATCCGATAAAATCTTTTGCCCCTTCTTTTAAGTAGGCTTTTGCTTCATGACTAATCATATTAATCAATTTTTTGTAATACGATTTTTCATTTTCGGCTAAATCTCTAACCGATTTTTTAAGCTCAAACAGATTTTTTGTGTAATATTCGTCAAGCGTAAATGATAAATCTTTAACCTCAATTACTTCAAAATTTCTTTCTATATAATAATTTTCAATTTGGCTTGATAAAAGTGGCTCTTGTTCGGATGAGTCGTAAATATCCTGTACAAATGGGGGAATATCTTCTCTTAAATTAACAACTTCGCCAACGCACAAAATTCCTTCGGGTTTAAGAATTCGTTTAATCTCTTTTACAATTTTGTTTCTTCTGGGATTTGAAATTCCGCCTTGCGTATAAACAACATCAAATGTGGAATCTTCAAAATCGGTAACTTCATAATCCATTAATCGCACATTAAATCGTTTATCGCTACCCAAAAGCAATCTTGAATTTAAAAGCGAGTTATAGTCTTCAACTATTAATTCAGCTTTTTGATTTGATTCTTCGGCAAATAATTTTACAATTTCCTCGCTCGATGAACCCATTGTTAGTGTATATTTTCCTGCTAAATCCACCTTGCGACGTACAAATCTGATTTGGTTGTCTAAACCAGGAAGAAATATGTTTGTTTTGTTTTCCATTTTACTATTCTATTTTTTTGAGATGCAAATATACTTAAAAAGGATAGAAGTAAGAAACGAGACGCAAGACGTGAAAAGTGAGAGGAAAGACGTGAGATGGAAGACGTGAGAAGTGAAATGAAAGATGCAAGATGTGAAACTGATTTTTATTATAAATTACTTTTATTATTTTGAGTTTAATAAAATTTAATTTTGCTAACTATTTAAATAACTGCTTATGAAAATACTATTGGTTTACAACTCCTTTGCTGGTCATGGACGAGCAAAAAAAATGCTTCCTCAAGTTGAAGGATTTTTCAACAAATATAAAATTGATTTTGACTTAGCTTTAACTGATTATCCCGAACATGGTGTTGAAATTGTTGGCAATACTGATTTTTCAAAATACGATGGAGTTGTGGCTGCTGGTGGCGATGGAACTTTGTTTGAAGTAATAAATGGTTATTACAAAAATACATCCGAAAAAAGAATTCCAATTGGAGTAATACCGATAGGCACAGGAAATGCTTTTGCCCGCGATCTTGAATTAGACAACAATAATATTGAAATAGCAATTGAAACGATTAGCAAACAGAAATTGCGAAAAGTTGATGTTGGACATTTTTTCACACATGGTCAAAATTATTACTTTTTAAATATTATTGGCGCTGGTTTTGTTGTTGATGCAAATAAAACAGCTCAAAAATTTAAATTGTTCGGAAATTTTTCATACATAATTGGTGTTCTTTATAGAATTTTTGTTTTAAAATTCACTAATCTTAAACTCGAAATTGATGGTAAATTGTTAGAAGTAGAATCTACATTTATAGAAATTTCTAATACACGCTATACAGGAGCCGATTTTTTAATGGCTCCAAATGCTCAAATTGACGATGGTCTTTTAGATATTACGTTAGTTAAAAAAATTAGCCGAATAAATTTGGTAAAAGGTTTATTCAAAATATTTACTGGCGAACACATTCATCTTGCCGAAATTGATACTTACAAAGCAAAACACATTAAAATTGAATCGGATGAACCCAAAGTTCTAACACCTGATGGCGAGTTAATTGGAATAACTCCAGTAGAAATAACATGTTTAAACCACGCAATTGAGGTTTTCTGGAAATGAAAGAAATCCGCTCTCTTATTCTATGGATTTTATTATTTCCATATTTTATTTTTTTCTTAATTTTTGCAATTGTCGTCTCTTATATTTTTTCTCCCCCAAAGTATAATCCTTGGCTACAGTGGTTATTGCGATTCATGTTTAAAATAATGTTTGTTAAAGTCTCTGTTGATGGACTTGAAAATATTGTTCCAAACAAAACGTATCTGTATATGGCAAATCATGTTTCGCTTTTTGATATTCCGTTGTTAGGTGGCTATATTCCAGGATATGCACGCGGTGTTGAGGCTGATAGACAGCACGCTTGGCCACTTTACGGACGGGCAATGAGTCGACTTGGAAATATTCCAATTAACAGAAAAAACATTTTTAGCTCATTAAACAGTATTGATAAAACAGCATCTATTATTACTGAAGGGAAATCAATGATAATTTTACCCGAAGGACACAGAACAATGGACGGCGAGCTTCGGGAATTTAAGTCATTTCCATTTCTTTTGGCAAAAAAAGTTGAGGTTGAAATTATTCCAATTGGATTATCTGGTTTGTTTACGTTAAAAAATAAAAACTCGTGGATAATCAATCCAAATAAATTGAAAATCCGATTTGGAAAGCCAATAAGAGTTGAGACAATTAAAGAATTTACTACAAAAGAATTACGAGATAAAGTAAGGGATGAGATTAAGTCTTTGATAGAATTTTAGAGGACGAATAACTCGTCCTCTAAACATCTAACATTGCTGCCAACTTAATGTTATATATTATATGTTTTCCAAATGCTCTTGTCGTTCGCCGCGGCGAATAGCCATAAATCAGATTCCGTGTAAGAGCATCACGGAATGACCGAAGATTAAGTTGATAGTGTTGTAATGGCTAAAAATGTTTTTTACTGCTTTTCTAAAATTTCTTTCAGATTTGTTAATCCACCGCTTAAATCTTTGCCAAGTTCTTCATCCATGTTTACAAAAAGGAGCATTAAATTCATTGGATAAGGCATATCGCCATCAAAAGCCCATTGAACAGAAGTTGTACTTGAATCGATAGAACTAAAAATCATATATGCTGGCGATGTAGAAGCAAATGGTTCAAGAAATCTTAATTCGTAATCAATTCTGTTTCCTTCATCAATTGCAATTATTTCTTGTTCGCCTTTGCCAACATCTGGATTTTCGCTTTCCCATGCGGAAACAAATCCAACTGTTCCATCAAGACCTTTAAATTCTTTTTTCATATTTAAGTCCATTTTAGACCAAACACTAAAATTGTTTTGGTTTTTGAGAAGTTTTGTATATTCAAATACTTCTACCTTTGGTTTGTTAATTTTTACTTCGCGAACCACTAAAAATTTGCTTGGAACAAACGCAGCAACAAGTAAAACCGTTAGAAGAATTAACAAAACGAATATTGCTATATATTTTATTACTTTCATTTTTACTCCTTTTATTTATTGGGATTAAATTGCTTTATGAAGATATAATATATTTTTAATAAAATCTATAGTTGATTTTAATGTTAGTCGTAAGATTTTATACAAAAGACGTGAAAAGTGAGACGTGAAAAGTGAGACGTGAAAATTTACATTTTTTTCTATTAGCAGTTTAACTTTTTATTAGCGAATAAAGATGTGTGTTTTCTAATTCACTTTTAAATTTGAACCCAAATTTTTTCATCAATGCAATTGATTTTACGTTTTGCGAATCAACTTCGCCGTTAATTTCGAGTAATTGCAAATTGGAAAAACCAAAATCAATCACTTTTGGAATTACCTCTTGCATTGCACCAAATCCTTGAAATTGCGGGAGAAGTTCAAATCCTATTTCTGCTGTTTTTTCAACCTCTAATATTTGCCAAAGTGTTATTGTTCCAACAATTTTGTTTTTACTTTTGTCACAAATTCCCCAATAAACAACTTCGTTTTTTGAAATTCCGGCTTCTATTTTTACAATAAATTGTAATGCATCATCAAGTGATTTTGCAAGCGGTCTATCTAAATATTTTGCAATCTCTTTGTTCGATCTAATTTGAAATATTGCTTCAGCATCCTCGCTATTTAATCTACGAAGTAAATAGTTTTCAGTTTCTATTTGTGGAAATGGATTCAAATTGATACTCATAATAATATTTCCTTTCCGCTAATTTCCAAGATATTTGGGTAACCAAAGCACCAATTCTGGATAAATTATTAATATTGTTAATCCAACAAGTTGAATAATAACATAAGGAATAACACCTTTGTAAATGTGTTTTGTTGTAACACCTTCTGGAGCAACGCCTTTTAAGAAGAAAAGAGCAAATCCGAATGGTGGCGTTAAGAAAGATGTTTGCAAATTAACGGCTATTAAAATTCCAATCCAAAGTAAATCAACATTTAAATGAACAAAAATTGGTGCAACAACTGGAACTATTATGAACACAATTTCGATAAAGTCGATAAAAAATCCCGCAACAAAAATTAAAAGCATTACAATTATTAAAAAATGATGTGGCTCAATATTGTTGGATAAAATTAAATTTGTTAAAATAATATCGCCACTCATTCCGCGAAATACCAAGCCAAAGGCGGCTGCACCAATTAAAATCATAAAAGTCATGCTTGTTAATGTTGTTGTTCTAATCATAACTTCATTAAATATACTTTTGCTAAATCTTCCTCTTATTACTGTTAGAAATGTTGCACCAAAAGCACCAACGGCGGCCGCTTCTGTTGGAGACGCAATTCCAGCAAAGATGGAACCAAGTACTGCAGTAATTAGGAATAGCGGAGCGATAAATGCAGTAGCAATTTTTTTAAATTTATTAGATTTTTGAAAATTGAGTAAATCCTCTTTTGGCATTGCCGGTGCCAACTTTGGTTTAAATATTGCAATTATAATTAGCCAAATAAAATAAAGCAAAACCAACAAAAATCCAGGAATTACGGCTCCAACAAATAGCTCGCCAACAGAAATATTTAAAACACTTCCGAGTAAAACAAGCACAATACTTGGTGGAATTATTTGCCCCAAAGTTCCAGAAGCAGAAATTATTCCAGTAGCAACTTCGGGACTGTAGCCTTTTTTTAACATTGTTGGAAGAGTTAAAACTCCCATTGTAACTACGGTTGCTCCAACTATTCCTGTTGCGGCGGCAAGCAAAGCACCAACAATAAGCACAGAAATTGCCATTCCGCCACGGAGTTTTCCAAAAAGCAGCGCCATTGTTTCCAAAAGCTCTTCTGCCAATCCAGATTTTTCAAACATAACGCCCATATAAATAAAAAGAGGAACAGCTAACAAAATATAGTTATTCATAATTCCCCAAATTCTCATTGGTAGTAGATTAAAAAAATTTAATCCAAAAGTCGCCAAACCAAATATTAACGAAACTCCGCCCAAAGTAAACGCTACGGGAAATCCCGCCATTAGCATAACAAGAACAACTCCAAAAAAGATTAGTGGTAAATATTCCATTATAATGCCTCGTTGTTATTGTTGGTGATAGTGAGTAGTGATTTAAATAACAGCGAAATTCCTTGTAATAATAAAAAGAAAAACGAAAGTGGAATAAAAGATTTTAAAATGTAACGCATTGGAAGTCCACCAGGGTCTGGTGATGATTCATTTAATAGAATTGAGTTTTCGACATAATTAATAGAAGTATAAATAACAACCAATACGAAAGGAATTAAGAAAATTAGAGTTCCAAAAAAATCAATCCACGCTTTTTGTTTTTGGCTAAACCTTGAGTAGAACAAATCGACACGAACGTGTTCGTTTTTCAGAAGTGCGTATGGAACGCCCATTAAAAACGAAACTGCAAAAATATGCCACTCCAATTCCTGCATTCCAACACTTGAAATATTAAAAGCGTATCTTAGAATAACATCATAAACGACGACTAAAACCATAACTGTTGTGAGCCAAGCAAAATATTTGCCCATAATTTCATTGGTTTTGTTTACAAATCGAATATAACTACTTAGTGCTTTCATTCTCCTTTTCCTTTTCCAGAACTTCAAAATATTTTTTAATCAATGTTTCGTAATCTTTTGAATAGCCTTCGTTCATTAACTTCATCAACTCTTCTTTTATTTTGCTCTTTTCCGAATTCAATTTTAATTCACTTGGCGACTTACCTGTTATTTGGTTTCCGCTTTTTGATTCTCTGTTTTTTTCAAAATCTCTTTCGTTTATTGACCTTTGTGCATCTAACAATTTTGACAGAATTTTTTCTTGGCTTTGAACAAGCTTATCATCAATTTTACTTGTGTTCATATTTGAAACTACTTCTTTCATTTCTTCTAATATTTTTTCAAGATTTGATGTTAGCGTTTTTGATTCGCCTTTTTCTTTCGTTTCTTTATTTAGTTGCTCAAGCGATTTTCTAACCATTTCTTGTTGCTGAGCAAGACGTTGCATTCCAGCTTGTTGTTGTGGAGTAAGCTCGCCGTTATTAAGCTGTTGAGTCATTTTATTAATATTCATTTGCTGTTGTGCCATTTGTTGCATTTGCTGCATCATTGACATCATTCCGCCACCTTGCCCGCCACCATTCATCATTTGTTCCATATTGCCTTTCATCATTGTGGCGGCTTCGTTTAAGTATTTCATTGCACCGGTTTGTCCTGGTAAAGCCATTGAATTATTGCCAGTTTGCATTGATTGCATTGCGTTGTTCATTTCTCGTTTGGCGTTGCCGAGTGCTTTTCCCATTTCTGGAGAAATTGCAAAAGTCTTTTGAGAAAGGTCTGAAAGATTTTTTAAAGTTTTATCCAAACCATCCGAAATTTCCTTTTGCTTTTGTATTTTTTTAGTCATTTGCTCGCTGCTGGATTGCCCTTTTTCCATGCTATTTTTTAACGCTTCTTCCTCTTTGGATAATGAAAGGAGATTATTTACGCCTTTCATCATTTCAAATAATACTTCCATTTGGTTTTGCTGTTGCATTTGTTGTTGCATTTGTCCCATTTGGCTTTTCATATTTTCCATGTTTTTGGAAAGCTTTTGCATTTTATTTAATGCTTCGGATTTTTCGTTTTTCTCAAGCATTTCTTTCATTTGTTCAGATAGTTCTTCATTTTTTTGCGATTCCATTTCCTTTTGAAGGCTATCCATTTTTTTATTTGGCATCTCTTTAAATTCGCTCATTTTTTCTTTAAGATTTTGCATCTCTTTTTTGAGTTGTTCTAACTGTTCAGAAATGTTTTTTTCCTTGCTTGCCAATTCATCTTTTTTTGCTTCGTCAGAAAGATTACTTTTTTCCGTTTCTTTTTTCAAATCATCAACTTCTTTTTGAAGCGATTCGGTGCGTTTAATTACCTCATCCAATTTTTGTTCAATTTGAATTCGTTTAAGCAAATTAACTGTTCGCTCAATACTTTTCTTAAACATCTCTTCGTCAAACTGCATATTGTCTAATGATTGCTGGGCTTTATCGCGATTCATTGCTTGCATTTGTTTTTGCATTTGCTCCAATGCTTTTTTCATTTCATCGCTGTTCATTTCATCCATTAACTTTTGCAATTCGTTATATTTTTGCAAAGTCTCTTTTGAAAGAAGATTGTTTTCATCCAAATTTTGTTTTGCTTCTTCAATTTTTTTCTGAGCTTCTTTTATATCGTTTTGAAGTTTTTCAAATCGCTCAGCAGTTTGCTCTATTTTTTTCTTTTCATCCCAAGTAATTTCTTTATCGTCTTTTTTTAATTCGTTGCTCAATTTTTTCATGTCTTCTTTAAGTTTTTCAGCTTCTTTTAAGGTTTTTTCAATATCCTTTTTTGCTTCGTCTTGAACTTCGTCAACATCTTTAAATAACTCTTCCAAAGTTGGAACTCGCAACTGAAATACTTTTGATTTTACCGATTTAGGTTTGCTAATATTGTCGTTATCAAACAACTCAAAATAAAACGAGACAACATCACCAGCCGCCAACATTAAATTTGATAAATTCCAATTATAAAACACATCTTGATTTGCCAACTCATTGCTTATTGAAATTTGAGTTGCAGAATAATTTTCATCAGCATTTCCAAAATTTGTGTTTGTTAACCTGTGATTTAACGTAAGTTTATTAAATCCGTAATCGTCTTTTATCTTCAAAACCGCCGATATTATTTCCGATTTTGTGAGCTGAACATCTTCCGTTGGTTGCAAAACTTCCAAAACTGGAAATTCATCAAACTTGCTAATAATTTTATATTCTATTGGATTATCGTTACTATTTTTAAAAATATCGGTAATTCTAATTTTGTAATTCAAATCGCCTTTAACCGTAAACCGTGCAATTCCTTCGTTTGAGTTTATCTGCAAATTTACCTTTGAGCTATCACTAAAAGATACAAATCCTTTTAGCAACTCCTTGTTGGAAGCCACTTTTAGCTCAACCGTACTTCCAACAATTGCAATTATATTTCCATTATCCTTTTGGATAACATTTTCTAACTTGGTGTAATTTGGTGAAATTATTGTTAATTCAAGTTCGCTAATAATCGGTTTATCCAAAACCGTTATTGTGTAAATGCTACTTTTAACCTCATCAACAGCCACAAAATAGTCGGTTGTGTTTAAAATAGAGTTAATTGGATAAACAAAAACATTGCTGGAATCGGAAGTTAAACGCTTTGTTTCAAAGTTTTGATTTTCTGTATCCTTTATAAAAAGATTTACAAACTGAGGTTGCTCACCCAAGACTTCAATTTTAATAACCACTTTTTCGCCTTTTGTAACTGTGGCATTTTGTGGTTCCACGTAAATAATATATTTATCGGCTATAATATATTCGTTTGAATAATTTAGAATTCGTAGCGTTGAATTTCTTAGCGACGCAAACGAAACAAACAAAATTAGAACCAACACAATGGATAAAACCGAAATTATAGTTAGTGTTTTTAATTTTGCAAACGAAACAACTGACGCAAAGTTGAAGCTATTTGTTTTTTCCAGCTCAAAAATAATTGCCGCTGTTTTTAACTCAGATTTACTTCCGTCTTCATATAATTGAATTGTGTTGAGCAGTTTGTCGTGTATTTCCGAAAAATAATTACCCACATCTTTTGCCAACTGATGAAAATCACCCGACTTTAGTGGCTTAAATATTCTAATTGCTGGAATTGCAACAAACCAAATTGCAGAAAACACAACAATTGCAATTCCAAAAAAGAAGAGAAAAGTCCGTTCAATTATTGAATTTAGTCCTAGTAATTCAAGAACAGGTAAAATTAAATTTGCCACAAACGCAATAATTGTAAGCAACAACAAGCCTTTTGTTAAATTAATTACACCATTCTTACGATATAACTGGGTTAATCTAATTTTTAAATCGTTTATTTTTGAATCTACTGTGTTCAAATTATTTAATCTGTTAGTGAATAAATGACAATGTTTGTTCCAAACTTGAGTGCTTCCAAACGCTTTTCGTCAGAATCGTTGTAAACATTTTTATCAACCCAACCATCGCTTGGATTGCTTTCAAAAGTATAAAAAACCGATAATCTATTTTCGACAAACAAGCCAAATCCTTTTGGTTGCTTGTTGTTGTGTTCGTGAGTTTTAGGCGGACCAAATTCAAAATTGAAAAACGAGTGATAAATTTTGTGACTAAACGGCAATTCTTGAAAATCTTGATTTGGAAATACCTTTTTAAATTCGCGTCTAATTGCTTTATCAAGACCGTAATCATCATCAACGTAAATAAATCCACCATTTTCTAAATACATTTTAAGTCGCTCAACTTCTGTTTCGGAAAAAACAATATTTCCGTGACCAGTTATAAACAAAAAAGGGTAATTAAAAATGTCGTTGCTAGAAGCCTCGACAAAAACATATTCTGGATTTACTTTAATTGTAGTTTCTTGTTTTATGAAGTTTAATAAATTTACTTCAGCCGATGGGTCGTTGTACCAATCACCACCACCGTTATATTTTAAACGAGCTATCTGAAATCCACTTTTTGTTTGTGGAAACACGTTTGAACCAAGCAAAAACAGAACAAAAACTATTTTAAATAAATTTGCTTTCATAAATTGATGTGAACTTCTTTCCGTTTTAAAAATTAGATAATTTTTACTCGCAAAACACTTAGTAACTTTTTTAATTTGTTGTCTTCGTTTTTAATTGAAACTACAAAATTATTTAACTCTCTTCGTTTTCCATAATTTTTACGAAGATTATCAAAATGCTTAATTCTTTCTTCGCTTGTTAAATCAACACTTTTTCTTAAAAGTAAATCGTCATCTATTATTTTATACGATTTATAAAACAATTTTTGCAAAACTTGATTAAAATTTTCTGATTCATCTATTTCAACTTTGTTTTCGGCTACTTCATCAAAAGTAGGTTGCCAAATAATTGGTTTATTCAAATAACTTGATAACGCATCGTAGATAATTTTTGTTCCATTTATTTTTCCTTCAAATGAATAACCGGCGATATGTGGTGTTCCAATTTCAATCAGTTTGAATAATTCAACGTCAAAATTTGGTTCGGTTTCCCAAACATCTAAAACCGCGTGGATGTCGTTTTTATTTTGCAATTTTTGCTTTAGCGATTTGTTATCAACAACAGCTCCACGCGAGGAATTTATCAATATTGCATTTTCTTTAATTAATTTTAGATTTTCTGCATTTAAGAGATGAACTGTTTTATCAACTCCTTCCAAAATTAAAGGAACGTGAAAAGTAACAATATCACATTTTAGAGCTTCTTCGAGTGGTGAAAAGATGTTTTGATTACCAATTCTCTCCAAAGGCGGATCGTTTATAATTACTTTCATTCCCAAAGCGTTGGCAATTTTAACAACTTTTGTTCCAATATTACCAAAACCAACCACGCCAATACTCATTTTAGAAATATCATAATTGTGCTTATTTGCCAAATGCGAAATAGCCGAAAACACATATTCGGCAACCGAAAACGAGTTACAGCCCGCCGCACTTGAAAAATGAATTTTGTTTTTATTTAGAAATTCAACATCAATGTGATCGGTGCCAATTGTTGCCGTTCCAACAAAACCAACTTTTGTGTTTTTAAGCAACTGTTCGTTTACTTTTGTAATTGAACGAACAATTAAAGCATCGGTGTTTATTAAATTTTCGTTCAATATTTCTCGACCATTTTTAAATCTAACTTCGCCAAATGTTCCAAATGCTTCTTGCGCTAAAACAATATTTTCATCAACAATAAGTTGCATGTTTAGAAATTCTCCAAATCGCGTTTGTGTGTAACCTTAAGTTCTCTTACGTCTATTTCCAATTCTTCATCTTCCCAATCATATTTTTTGTATAAGTCCGATTTTTTATAAAAATATGCCACAAATATACCTATTAAAAATCCAAACAGATGAGATTCCCACGAAATGCCTTGTTTTGTTGGAAAAATTCCATAAGTCAATCCACCATAAATAAAAACCGTAAGCAGACTTAAAGTAATAGCTCGTTTATCTTTTCTAAAAATTCCACTAAAAAGAAGAAATGAAAACAATCCGTAAACAACTCCACTTGCTCCAATATGATAGCTTTCGCGTGCAAAAATCCACACTAACATATTGGTAAAAAGGTAGATAATTAATACAACTTTTTTGGAACTTGTTGGATAAAAATAGAAAATGGAAACGCCTAAAACAACTAAAGGAATTACATTTGAGTAAAGGTGTTCCAAATTTGAGTGAATTAATGGGGCGGTAAAAATTCCTATTAGACCATAAATTTTGCGAGGAAAAATACCCAATTGGATTAGATTTAAGTTAAAAATGTGGCTAAAAAGCTCAATTAGTGATATAAATAAAGCAAAGAGAATCGGAAATTTAAGACTATTAATAAATTTCTTTTTCTCTTCTAACATATTGATAACTTTCGGGTTTGTTCAATTATAAAGAAAAATAATCCTTCATGTGAACAAAATAATTATCTTTCCAGCTTTTTCGATATTTTTTTCCGTCACCTTCGGGCAGATTTTCGTGAAGCACAACTACTTTTGTTGAACTTCCATGACCTTCAAAACTAACAGTTAATAAAGAATCTTCGTCGCTTGCTAAAAAATCGGTTGTTCTCCAACTCATAATAATTTGTTTTGACATAATCATTTGTTTTACCTCGCCAGTTACATATCCGTCAAGTGAAGTAAAACTACTACCAACTTTCTTTTGAATATCAACATTACTACGGGTAAAGGCTGAATGTTCTTTGCTATCAAACCATGAATTATAAATAACTTTTGGTTCAACTGGCACCGTTATGGATAGTTTTATATTGTCTTTCATACAATTCTCCAAATTTTTATACCAATTTATTCATTCTATTCAACCTAAGCAAACAAAAGCGACATATTTTTGAATAACGTGTTTAAAATCGCTTATTTTTTACGATAATTACGTATTCGTTAACAAAAATATAAATAAAATGAAAAAAGTAACTTTTTTAACTGTTGGATTTTTAACTTTTGGATTATTTATCAATAATCTAATTGCAATTGATATTAAAACTGAAATATCACAAATTTTTGTAAATAACGTTTTGGTCGAAAACGCATTTTCTTCCGATGTAATAATTGAGCCCAATGATAAGATAACTTTTGTTTTTGGAAAAGAATATAAATATTCATCCTCGTCTGGATTATCATTTTTAATTGATTTTAACAATGGCGAAATAAAAAAATCTATTAACGACAATAAAATTACATTTGCTAATCTTAATGAAGGTGTATATTTGCTTAATGTTCAGGCATATTTTGATGAAAATAACGAGATAATTCCAACAAACTTTAAATTTATTGTAAGAAAGAACATTTCCATTTTCGAAAAAGAGGAAACGTTTAGCCTAACACATTTGGATTCTTATATACTTTTTTCGGTATTATTGCTTGAATTGATTATAATTTTATACCTACTTTTTATTAAAAATGGGAAAAAAATAGTAGTTACTGAACAAGAAGAGTATATAAATTTAGACCAGGCTTATTCGGTGTTAAAAAAGAGTTATGCAGACTTAAACGATGCTAACAAATCGCTCAATTTTAATATAAAAAAAATGGAACGCATTATTGGCAATCTCGAAGATGCAAATGTTGAGTTGTTAAATCAAAAAGAAAGCCTTTTAATTAAGAAAAATCAATTAGAAGATTTGCACACGCAAAAAGACGAATTATATGCTGTTGCAATTCACGACTTGAAAAATCCAGCTGCGGCAATGAAAGGTTTAATTCAATTACTTGACGATTATGACTTAACAGCTCAAGAGCAACAAGAAATTATGGAAGGAATTGTTGCTTCATCCGAAAGTATTTTTAAACTAACAGAGGAGCTTTCTTCTTCTATTTCTAGTAATTCTCAACAAAATTTAATTACTCTTGAAGATGCTTCGCTCAAAAAAGTGATTGATACCGTTTTTACAATAAATAACGCTTATGCAAACAAAAAAGAAATTAGATTAATAAATCGCTCTTCTGCAACTTTGCCTAATTTTTATTTTGACCCAAATAAAATTAAAGAAGTTGTGGATAATCTTATAAATAATGCTATAAAATATGGTCCAAAAAACACAGAAGTAATCTTAGAAGCATTTTTTACTAATTCAAAAGTAACTATTGAAGTTAGCGATAATGGTGTTGGAATTTCGGATAAAGATCTTGGTAAAATATTTACAAAAGGTGCCACGCTTACGGCAAAACCAACTGGAGATGAAAGTAGTTCTGGTCTTGGTTTATGGATTGTAAAAAAGATAGTAGAAGCTCATAACGGAAAAGTTTGGGTAAAAAGTAAAGTTGGAAAAGGAACAACTTTTGTTGTTGAATTGCCAACAAACTTAACCAATGCTAAAGTTGATTAAATTTGTGTTGAAAAGTTTTATAATATACAAAAGTGCAAATTATCGGTTAATTTTATAACTGCCGCACAACTGTTTATAATTAAAACTTTAGTTAATTTAATATTTTTTTCTATTTCTTCACTCGCGTTTTTACAAAATGAAAACACGATTTTAGTTTAATGCGATGGATTGTATTGTGTAAATTCTAATTATTTCTTTGATTCTAATTTTTGGGGAACTTCTTTCTCTTTCAACAATCCTTTTGCATTTAAAGTAGTAACGACATTTTTACCTGTTTTAGCTTCGAGCTCTTTGCGTGCTACTCTTGCCACATTGCCACCATGTTTAGCTACTTTCTTACTTTCTTCAAAATTTTTTGGGTTTGTTGCAACTGAAATCTCTTTTGTAGATGCTTCGGCAAGCATATTTAGAATGAGTTCGGTATTGGTCATGTTATCCCGAAGGTTTTCCTTTTTTAAACCTTTCAAAATTTTGTATTCTTTAGTTGTTTTGTCACTCCATGCCTTAGTAATAATGTCCGTGAGCGTAGCAAACTGAACGCCTTCTTTCAAACCCCGTTTTTTCCATTCATCTGTCAGTTCTTTTCTAATTTCAATACTTTTCAGACGTTGATTAATCCAGTTTTCTGAGTAACCAAGTTTCAAATATTGCTCCAATGCCCTGTCAATACTGAGTTCTGGGTCTTGCATTTCATCTAAGCGTTCTGAGGCTACCTGTGCCAACCAAAGTTTAAACGGTTCTGCTTTTGGCGATGGGATTGATTGAATAAGGCGAAAAAGTTGCTCGGTATCAGCTACATCAGTTTTATAAAATTTACTGTCGGCAGATTGCATTTTAAGTTGTCCGATTTTTTCGGACAACTCGCTTCCTTCTTTTTTTAGTTTATTTTTTAAGTCGCTCCAGTATTTTCTCGGTCTTTCGGTATTAGTTAATACTTCAATCACGTCAATTATTGAAATAAACCATTTTTCTTGATCTGCATCCCAAATGGTTCTTACCCTCTTATCTTCAAATATCTTTATTGTGTTTTCCTTTTTCATTTTTACTCTTTTTTATAATCAAAATTGAAAAATTGTAAATTCTGACTTTCTAAAAATTTTTGTCTTCTCTTATTTATTTGATCAGTTAACAGTAAAATTTACTTTATTATTTTAGTAAACTCATTTTCATAAAACTCTTTAATTTCTTTTTCAAGATAGTTATATAAATTATCCACTTCATCTTTTGGAAGTTGTTTTTTGCTTCTCCACTCATTTAGTTTCGAATTAGTTTTCTCAATTATTTTATCTTCTAAAGGTTTCAATTTTTGCAAAAATCCCGTTTTTTCTTTATTTATCAATTTTGGAATGTTTATATAATTTTGCCCATTACCTAATTTAACAGGGAAAAGTTCATTTTTTAATTTTAGAGCTTTGTCGCATAAAGGAGCATTTCCAGAATTATCTGCTAATAATAATTTTGGTAATTCAGAACCGCTTTTTACCCAAGTTGGAAATACAACCGAAGTTAATTGAAATCCTAAAACTGTCCATAAAGTTGCTAATTCTGGTGATTCGTTAGGTTTAACTCCTTCTATCAAAATAGTTGCACATGAACTATTTCTTGGAATAAAATCTTGAAATGGAATAAATTTATTTTCTGTTTCACTAAACTGAATGTTTTGTTTTAAGTCAATATCCAATAAAGAATGTTTTAGCGATTTACTTAAATCCTGAATAATAAAATTAACTGATAAATCGTTTTTTAGAGATGCTTCATAAAACAAATCATTTGCTGTATTATAACGAATATATCCATATCCACTATTTTTATCTGTAATAAACGAATAATTTGTCCTTATTAAATATCCAAATGGAGCAACGCTTAAATCATTTGCATCTATTTTATTGAAAGTAAAATTATTTGTCTCAAAATAAGCAGCTCCACCTTTTGCATCAATTACACCAAAATTGGCTTCAACTCCAATTGGTTTTTTGTGATTTAGCAAAAGATTTTCAAAATCCTGTACTGTTGAGCAATTTTGGAGTGCTAATTTCATAATTTCACCTTCTTTATCCATTAATTCAGTTTTATCAGAATCAGGTTTTAAGTTGTAAGAAGCCGAATTAATTATTGCAAATCCTTCACTATTTACTCCGCCCCAAACTTCTTTTCCAAATTTATCTTCTGAATTTACTAATCCTATATAATTATACTTTCCGTCATTAAAAAACATTAGCTTATTTTGCTCAAAACCAGAATCGCGATGTTTTAGAAGTAATGGTCTGCCAGATTTTGTATATTTGCCAGAAACAATTGCAGTTGTGCAAGGAAAAATTGTCTGAGTTAGAAATATTGCGGTAATAATTATTATTTTTTTCATGTTTACTTCTCAAAAATTGTTTTTTTAGTTGTTAATAACTTGTTAGTAATACGTGTAAAAAATGTTAATTAGTTATAGTTAGTGAAACAATTAAAATCTTAGGTTGATAACACAATTTTATCAATAACTTATCCACATTTTAGTTTAGTTAAAATATCTTAAATAGAAATCAAAAACAAAAGAAAATAGACTTATCCACAAATTAACATCACTATAATTAATATTAAATACTTATTTAAATTAAACCAACATAATTAGTAATGTGTATAACTAAAAAGTTATATTTTGTTTAGTAAAAATGCTACTCGAATATAATGTTAAATAATAATTAAATATATTATAAATTGATAAAATGCTTTATTTTTGATATATTTCCACGTTATAAACTATAAAATTTGGAGAAATTTAATGGAATTTAAAGTTAATAGTAAAGAATTAGAAAAGTTACTTACCAAGTTAATTCCTGCAGTTCCAACAAGAACACCAATGGCAATTTTAGAAAATTTTCTGTTTGAAATTAAAGATGGTTTTCTAACAATTATTGCTACCGATTTAGAAATTTCGATGAAATCATCAATTAGCATTATTGCCGATCAAGATATGTCATTAGTTGTTCCTGCAAGATTAACTTACGATGTTCTAAAATCGCTTGGTGATACTACTTTAAATTTTATTATTTCTGAAAACAAGAAAATTAATATAAAAACAGATAATGGCGAGTATTCAATTAGTTATCAAAGTGCCGAAACATATCCAGAAATTCCTAATTTTCCTACTGAAGAAGATGAAATTAAAGAAGTTTTAATGATTGGTGCAGACCTAAAAAATGCATTTGATATAACTTCTTTTGCAATGAGTAAAGAAGAAATGCGTCCGGCAATGATGGGAACTTTGCTCGAATTTGAGGAAGAAGGTTTAAGATTTGTTGCTACTGATGGTCACAGACTTGCAAATTTGTTAAAAAACACAATAAAACCAGAAGTAGTATTTACTGACAAATATGTTATTCCAGAAAAAGCTATTTCTGTTCTTCAAAAGATTTTGGATGAAAAAGATGTAAAAGTTTATATGAGCAACACTCATATTTCGTTCAAATTAGCAGATATTGAGCTTATAACAAGATTAATTAGCCAAAAATATCCAGAATATAGAAGTGTAATTCCTTTAGAAAATGAGTTTGAATTAAAATTAAAAACAAAAGAATTACTTTCGGCTATAAAAAGAATGATGTTATTTTCAACAGCAGCAAACACTCGTCGTGTAAAATTTGCAATTTCCGAAAATACACTCGAAATATCTGCCGAAGATGTTGATATGGGAAATTTTGGTAAAGAAAAAGTTAATTGTACATATGATGGAACTCCAATAGAAATTGGGTTTAACTCGCAATATGTTAGTGACGTTTTAAGTCATTTAGTTGCCGAAGATGAAATAATTTTCCGATTACATTCTGCAAACAAAGCAGTAATTGTTGTTCCAAGTGTAAAAAATGAAAAACAAGATTTAATGATGTTAATTATGCCAGTGCGTTTAAATAACTAAAAAATGGTAATAAATAAGATAGAGTTGAAAAATTATAGGCTACACAGAGATACAAAACTTAATTTTTCAAAACATCTAAATTATATTGTTGGTGGAAATGGTCAGGGTAAAACCTCCCTTATAGAATCAATCTATTATCTGTGTACATCAAAAAATTTAACTCAATCAAAAGATTTTGAAGTTGTTTCTTTTAAAGAATCATATTTTAATGTTTTTGGAAATTTTACTGATTTAGTTAATAATAATGTTAGAATTACTTTTAATAAGGAAGAAAACAAAAAATCAATTTTTGTTGATGAAAAAAATATTGGTAAATCTTCTAATTTAATAGGATTATTTCCTGTTGTAACTTTAATTCCAGCAAATCATTTAATTACACAGGGAGCGCCAAACGATAGAAGAAAGTATTTCGATTCTGTTATTTCGCAAGCAAGTAATACTTATTTGAAAATTTTGTTGGATTATAACAAAACCTTAAAACAACGTGCTTCGCTTCTTAATCAGATAAAAGAAAGTAAGTCAAAAAATTTGATTGAAGAACTAAATGTTTGGACAGAATCGCTTGTAAATCAAGGTACTCAAATTATTGAACATAGAATTAAGTTCTTAAAATTATTTAAAGATTATATCCAAAATTCGTATAAAAAAATAATGGATAGTTTGGAAATTCCTTCAATTGAATACCAATTTCTAAACAATTGTGACGAAAATAGCATTAGAACCAATTTTATTAGCGAATTAAAAAAGTACGAAAATATTGAAATAGCTCGTGGAAGCAATTTGGTTGGTCCGCACAGAGATGAATTTGTTTTCAAATTAAACGAAAACGAATTAAAAAAATATGGTTCTCAAGGTCAGCACAAAACGTTTTTAATTGCTCTTAGATTTGGTGAATTTTTCTATCTTAAAAATACTATTGGAAAGACACCCATTTTTTTAATGGATGACATTTTTGGCGAATTGGATGCTTTTAGAGCGAATAAAATTAGTGAGTATTTAAAAGAAATAGGACAAGCTTTTATAACTTTAACCGATTTATCAAATTTTGAATACTTAACAAAAGGAAATGAAGATTTAGTTATAAATATTAAAAACGGACAAATTGCAAATGCCTAATAATTTTAGAAGTATTTCGGATGTTCTTTTTAAGGAAAAAGATTTTAATAAAATTGTTATAAAAGCAAAAGAAGAAGAAGTTGTTGAAAAATTTGGAGAAATTTTTCCAGAACTAAAAATAATTGCAAAAGCAGTAAAGTTTAATAAAAACGTGTTATATCTAAAAGTTGAAAACTCGGTTTGGCGAAGTGAATTAAATCTAAAACAAACCGCAATGATTAATAAAATTAAAAACAATATTAATAATATAACAATAGATAGAATTAAGTTTATTTCATAAAAGTAAGGAATAAAAATAGTGAGTAATGAATATTCAGCGAGTAATATAAACGTACTTAAAGGTTTAGAAGCTGTACGAAAAAGACCAGCAATGTACATTGGAGATATTGGCACAAGAGGTTTACATCACCTTGTAAACGAAGTTGTTGATAATAGTATTGACGAAGCTCTTGGCGGTTATAACGATGTTGTTTTTGTTTCAATTAATAAAGACGGTAGCGTTACAGTAGAAGATAGAGGACGCGGAATTCCAGTTGATATTCATCCAATTGAGAAAAAATCAGCTCTCGAAG